>VFSW01009699.1_pt1 | contig 13721 bp, 13 predicted proteins | sample 5358111 | NCBI WGS metagenome assembly VFSW01 (sample SAMN11554181, study PRJNA540505) | mine drainage metagenome | isolation source: sediment from site ElyBrook_90M | place: USA: Ely Copper Mine, Vershire, VT | collected 2017 | reverse complement strand
TTGGAGACTGCATTGCTTTCGTCCGGAACGATCGTAATATTGCTCCGGCAGTTTGTAGGTTTGATCGCGGCTATCAACAGGCGCTCCAACCTTACGAGTCCGGCCAGATCAACGCGCGGCGCGCCAAGGATCATCGCGGCGCAAATCGCGGGATGAAGCGTCCAACCGGCCATCGGCCGACGAAACTGGCTGTTAGCAGGCTCGAAAATCGGCGGGGAGCGCGCCGCCGCTAAATATTCCATTATCGAGACCTGCAAATTAAATGGCGTCGATCCCTTCGTCTCTATGGCCGACGTCATCGAGAAAATCGCATTGGGCTGGCCCAACACCCGTCTTGACGAACTCATGCCCAGGGCATCGCCAAACGCCAAACATGCAGCCGTAACACGTGCCGCCTGAACTACCGCGGCCTTGGCGCAAAGCTTGCGAATGGGCTGTGAATTGGCGTTGAGAAATCCAATTGGCGGCCCGTTTTTTTGCCTCCTGAGGGGAGGGAAGAGTTTGGCTCGCCTTCGCGACACGTTTTCTCCCGGCGCTGCACCAGGGCTTTCAACGGAACTACTGGCGCAGATTGTTGCGCTTGTTCAGGCGAATCCGGCTTCTGGCAGTGACCACCTCAGGGGAGGGTGATGGCAGCGAGGTCGCAGGTGAGCGCAACATGCTGCGGAAAAACCTGCGCATGTCGTGAAAACCCTCAAAGCCAAGTGTCGTTGCCAGATGAAATACCGGCATCGTCGATACCGCACACGAACTGGCGACACTGCGGGCCGTGCCAAAGGCGATATCGAGGGGTTGTTTGAGCGCATAATCCGCCACGGCAGCCGTGCAGGGTGCACATTCAGATCGACAGCGGATCAGTCGTCCGCGAAGTTCCACAGGGTCACCTGGCGGTCGCAATGACGGGTTTGTGCCCTCGCTGGCGACTATCAGTGACGGCAGAACCGGCTCACTGATGTCTCGCAATCTCTTTTGTAGGGTTCCCGGCATAATCCTGACTCCCTGTTGGGCAAAACTGGCATGATGAGCCGACGTGGCGCGACAGTACCTCCGCTCCCGCAGCAGGCGGCGGTCATTTCGCTGTCGTGGTGCGGCTTTCGCCATGCAGTTCGTGTTCCAGCATGCTCAGCCCGGCACCCCCGGCCATGTGATACATCAAGGTTTCGAGGGTGAGTTCTGATCGGGGCTTGTCGAGGCCGACTTCGCCGCGCCCAAGGACCATGAAATGATCGCCGACCAGAAACGCGTGATGGGGATTATGGGTGATGAAGATCACGCCAATGCCCTGCTCGCGCGCGGCCTGGGCGATGTAGCGCAACACAAGGCCCGATTGCGCGACACCCAGCGCCGCAGTGGGTTCGTCAAGGATCAGCACGCGGGCGCCAAAATGCACCGCCCGGGCAATCGCCACCACCTGACGCTGGCCACCCGAAAGCGTACCGACCGGCTGTTCAAGATTTTCGAGATTGATGCCCATGCGGTGCAGCTCATCCCCGGCGGCAGCCCACATTTTGGCGATATCCAGCCGCCGGAACAGGCCCTTGCCCTTCACCAGTTCCGAACCAAGGAAGAAGTTGCGCCAGACTGGCAGCAAGGGCACGAGAGCCAGCGTCTGATAAACGGCGGCAATGCCGAGATCGAGCGCCTCGCGCGGCGATGAAAACCGGCGAGGCTGGCCATCAACCAGATAGTCACCGTCGTCATGGGCAAACAGCCCTGCGATGATCGAGATCAATGTCGATTTTCCTGCGCCATTGTCGCCGAGGATGCAGGTGACTTCGCCCTGGCGGACGGCCAGATTCACGCCACGAAGCGCGCTGATGTTGCCATAGGTCTTGCCGACGCCCTTGAGTTCAATGATTGGTTTATCGGTGCTGGCCATATCACTTCCCCCTTGTCGAGCGCGTGCGGATCCAACTGTTGATGACGGTCGCGAGCAGAAGCATCGCGCCGACAAAGAACTGAAACCAGTCGGGATCCCAGTCGGCGTAGATCACGCCCTCAGTCGTCATGCCGAAGATGAAGGCGCCAAGCGCCGAACCTGCGGCCGAACCATAGCCGCCTGTCAGCAGGCACCCGCCGACAACCGAAGCGGCGATATAGAGCAGTTCATTGCCGATGCCAGCTCCAGACTGTACGGTGTTGTAGGCAAAAAGCTGGTGCATCGCGAGGAACCAGCAGCCGAAGCCAACTGCCATGAACAATCCAACCTTCACCTTGTTCACCGGCACGCCCACGGCTCTGGCGCTTTCGCCCTGGCCGCCCACGGCATAAATCCAGTTGCCGATCCGGGTGCGCAGCAGCACCCACGTGGCGAGTGCCACGAAAACCATCCAGTAGAAGATGACGACGCTGATCTGCGCTCCAGCTATGGTGACGTTTGAGGCGAAGATAGTTTGCAACGTATTAAAGCCCGCCATCCCGCTGATGTCCTGTGTCGCCACATTGCCGGTGACCAGCTTCGTGATGGCGATGTTGAGGCCCTGAAGCATCAGGAACGAGCCAAGGGTGACAAGAAAGCTGTGGAGCTTGGTGCGGATCAGCAACCAGCCATTGATCGCGCCGATACCGAGCGAGAAGAACACTGAAAAAATAACCCCAGCCCACAGACTGCCCGCAACCTGGGTGGCGAACATCGATGCCGCGAGCGAGGAACTTGTCACGGCCACACCGGCTGAAAGGTCAAACTCGCCGCCGATCATCAGCAGCGCGACAGGCACCGCCGGAACGCCGATGGTCGCGGCCTGATACAATACGGTTGTGAAGGCCGCGAATTGCCGAAAAGGCGGGGCCATCACCGCAAAAAATATGAAAACGAGGATGGCACCGCCGAGCGCGCCCGCCTCGGGTCGCTTCAATACCCGCTTCCAGAGGGCCTGTGTCTGAACCTGCCGCCGAGGCGGCGCGACGTCGGTATTGACAGTGCTGCTCACGATGCTCTCCCGGTGTCGCACCGGCAGAGGGGCGAACCCGCCTGCCGGCGACCTGACCTGATTTTCGTTTGACGCCTTGGTTCAGCGCGTACCGGCTTTGGCGAATTTTGCCACCATATCGACATTCGCCTTGGTCACGAAGGTAGGTCCGGTCAGCACCGGGCCGCCGCCACCGACGATATCGCCATTAATCTTGTTCAGCCAAAGCAGGTCAACGGCCTCGTAACCTTCAACGAAGGGCTGCTGATCAATCGCCCATTGCAGTTTGCCGCTCTTGATCAGCTTCACCGCCTCGGGGGTCAGGTCAAAGGTGCCGAGCTTGGCTTTGTTGCCCGTGGCGCTGATCGCGTCGAGCACGGCCGGCGCGAAGGGTGCGCCAAGGGTCACAACATAGTCGATGCCGGGATCCTGCTGCAATTTGGCCTGGACACGGGATTTCACCGTCGGCATGTCATAGCCGGTGGTATAAAGGATCTGATACTTGCCCTTGAACTTCGATTTGATGCCGTTGCAGCGCTCCTCGAGCTGCACCGCGCCCTGTTGCTGATCGACGCAAAGCACGCTCTTGGCTCCTTCCGCGTTCAGCTTTTCGCCCACAGCCGCGCCGGCAATATTCTCGTCCTGGCCGACATAGCCGAGCAGTCCGGCTTTCTTCCAGTCATCGCCGCCAGCGTTGAAGCCGACAATCGGAATGCCTGCTGCCTGGGCAGCCTTGACGGCCTTGGCTTCCGCGTCCGGGAAGGCCAGCGTGAGGGCGATGCCGTCAACATGCTGCTGAACGACATTGTTGATCAATTGGGCTTCTTTATCCGCCGCCGGATCGGAGAGGTAGATCAGTTTGACATTGTCCTTCTTGGCCGCGACATTCGCGCCCTTGCGGATGATATCCCAGAACGTGTCGCCGGGCTGCGCATGGGTAATCATGGCGTAGGTGAGTTGTTTTGCAGCCGCATGCGCAGGTGCCGCGGTCAAGGCAACAGCTCCCAGGAATGCAGCACCCGCCGCAAGTGCCACGCTCTTTGTTCCGTCCAGTTTTTTCATCGTTTCCTCCACTCTTATGTGCGCCGCCTGGGCGCGATAAAGGTCATCGCAGGAAGCGTGACCAATTCATTCAATGTCCTCCAGGCGGGCGCATCGGCCCCGGTTCGACATTGTGCTTTTAATAACTGCGGTCAGGTTCTGAGCTTGCCACCGCAAAAAGCTCACCGGTGGTCTTGTCCGCAGTTCGTTCAGACGCGATTGTCTCGCTAAAAATCGACGGAGCACGGAGCCGCGCTTTCGAGTTCAACTGATACCGTAAAATTTTTCACACAGGCGCTGTCGGCTGGAAAGGCTTCTCCCATGGCATTACGCATCGCTGAGCTCCTCTTTATGGAATGAGATTTTGGCCAGAGGATGGAAGTCGATGCTGGCGACATAAACGTCAGCCATCCGCTTGCCCATTTCCTGGTTCCGGACATCTCACTCCCCCACCTGAACCGCCTTCATCCGCAGGCATCTCGTAATTCATGGTATAATGCAATATTTTTGGAAATGCAATAATTATTGCAAAATTCACCAATCTGATATCGTTCGCATTTTGTCTTATGCGGCTGTCAGTCTCCGGAACGGTCTGTTCGTCAGAACACAAGCCGACGATCAGTTATGGGCACAAGTCGCACCATCTCGCCGGTCGGATGGCGAGAACGAGACCGTGTTGAAATGGCCTGAGGCATTCCCGTGGAAACGGCCCTTTCGATGGCGATCAGTGCGCGCATATCCGCCAAGCCCTCGTCGCCGTCTGCCTCAGGCGGCGTTCCCGACTGAATGCAATCCGAGAAATAGGCGACCTGCGCGCCAAACTGATCAATCTGGGGAAACCGGGTCTCGACTGATTTTCCGTCGCGACGCAGCCGTAGAAGCGTCGCTGTATCGAACCTGAACCCAGGATCGAGTTCAAGATCGCCTGAAGTTCCAACAACCCGGTAATTATCGACGGCCGATGCGCCAAAACTTGCGATAAATTGCGCAAGGCCGCCCGACGGAAATCGTAACGTAGCGGCTACCGAGGCATCAATATCACCAAAGCGCGGATCGTCGCCTGGACGATGCGCCATGGCCATGGCCTCGATCGGCTCCTCCGCAAAGATATGGCGGGCGGCATTGATGCAATAGACACCCACATCCTGAAGCGGCCCTCCCCATGCCGATGCCTTCAGCCGATGATTCCCCAATGCCGTCTGAAAGCTGAATACGGACTGGAACAAGAGCGGTCGACCGATGGCATTGGCGCGGATGTGTTCGAGCACCGCAACAGTTCCCGGCTCGTTATGCAATCGGTAAGCGGTCATCAGAAAGACATTTGCGCTTCGCGCTGCGGCAATCATGGCCTGAGCTTCCTCTTCGCTGACGGCCAGCGGCTTTTCGACCATGACATGCTTGCCGGCCTTCGCCGCCCTGATGGCATAGTCCGCGTGCAGGTGGTTCGGCAAAGCAATGTAAACCGCGTCGATTGCGGGTCCCGCCAGCAAAGCGTCGTAACCTTCATAGCCGACGATCGTTCCTACGCCGTAGAAGTCCGCAAGGCGCGAAGCCTTCGCCTGATCACCGGTCACGATCGCAGCAACCCGCGAGTTTCCAGATTGAACCACGCCCGGCAGGAACGCCTCTTGCGAAATCCAGCCAGCACCAACGACAGCATAATTAATCATCGAGTCTCTCCAGGATTCAGCCGTTGGAACGCGTTTGCGGGACGCGCAGACCGTCCACGCGGGAAAAATCACGCTCAGTCGTAGAGGGAAGGTCGCGGCGTGCGAATGAGTTCCGCCGAGCCAGAGCCAGCAAGGGCCGCGGCGACCTGCTCGGCGATAGACGAGGCGACATACCCATCCCATGCGCTGGCCCCGACCGGAGTTCGCGTCGTCACGCCGTCAATCCAGTCCGTCAATTGCCTGCGATAGGCGTCCGCGAAGCGCGGAACCCAATTGTCGGGGTAGGAGACCCCGCCAAGATTGTCCTTGTTGCGCATCGTGAGCGAGGTCGGTGCCAGGGCGACAGTGCCCTGCCGCCCCACCAATTCGGCATGAACATGATAGCCGTACGAGGCGTTCATATAAACCTCGGTTGACACGATCTCGTCGCGGTCGGTTCGCATCGTGATCATAAGCGGATCGCCTCCGGGCCCGCTGGTGACATGAGCTGAGACCATTTCCGAACCGGTCAGCCAGCGGCTGATATCGATCTCGTGCACAAACGAATTCGTCACCGCCATCGGTCCGGTAAACCAATCGGGGGCCTGCGCATTGCGATGCTGGTTGTGGAGCAGGACCGTTGCGCCCACTGCGCCTTCGTCCTTGATCCGCTTCATTTCCTGATAGCCGGGATCGAAACGCCGCATATAGCCGACCTGGATCAGCCTGCGCTTCAAAGCAACTTCGGCTTGAACCACGCGCAGAGCTTCCGCCGTTGAGGAAGCCAGCGGCTTTTCGCAGAGGACAGGCTTGCCCGCTGCCAGACAGGCGAGGGCCAGTTCCGCATGGGTCGCATCCGGCGAAGCGATGATCACCGCTCCGACGCGGTCTGATTTGATCAGGGATTGAGGATCAGAAAAAACCAAAGTGCCCGCCGCAGCCACGCGCGCGCGGGCGGTGTCGGCGTCGAAAACCCCCGCAAGATGCGCGCCGGGAATCTGGCGAGCCAGAAGCCGCGCATGTTCGGAACCCATCACGCCCGTTCCAATGACACCCACGCCGACGCTCATGGTTTGCTCCTGTTTGGTTTTTGCTGATCAGCGCCCCTCGGACGCTTCCGATCTGTTCGCGCCAGCTTGCCTATTGCCACCGGCGAAGGTGAAACAGACCGTTTGCCAACTGTGTCATCGCGCCAGTTTCATGGGGGAATCGGGAGTTGGCATGGCCCCCCCGACGGCACCCCACACCGATTGGTCGAAATTGACAATCGCGCCCGTCATGAGGCCTGCATCGTCAGAAACCAGGAAGTTCACGGCGCGAGCCGCTTCCTCCGGATCAATCAGCCGCCCGAAAGGAAGCTGGTTTGCCGCTTTTTCCATCCAGTCCGGATCACCGCTTTCGGCAGCCTGGAGTTGGCGTTCGTTGTCCGAGGCCATCCAGCCGATGTTGAGCTGGTTCACGCGGATGCGGTTGCGCATCACCGAGAAGGCAGTATTGGCGGTAAGTGTCGTCAGCGCGCCCTTGGAAGCGCAATAGGGATTGATGAAAGGTTGGCCAGCGAGTGCGGATATCGAGCCGATATTGCAGATCGCGCCTTCGACGCGCTCGCGGATCATGAGCTTGATCGCTTCTTGCATAAGAAAGAAGGGGCCGCGCACATTGATGGCAAACATTCTGTCAAACAGATCCGGCGTGGTGTTGAGGATCGTGCCTCGTTCGGTCGACGCGCCAGCATTCACAAGCACATTCACACGACCGAACCTTTTGTCGGTTTCCGCAATCATGCGCCGACAATCTTCGACGGATGCGAGGTCGCCGCGCACAAAGAGACTGGGAACGCCAAAGGTCGCCGAGATGCCCTCGGCAACGGCAGAGCCACGATCTTCGTTGCGCCCGGTTACCACAATACCCGCCGCGCCTGCCGCCGCCAGTCGCCGGGCGATCGCTGCACCGAGCCCCTGTGTCGCGCCCGCGATGACGCACACTTTATGATCCATGCGATTCATTGTACCACCTCATATCCAGCCAGCGCCATCACGCGCACAAGTTCGGCGTGTCCTTTTTTCGCCATTGCGAGCGGCGGACTGATTTTCGGATCCTGCTCCGCTTCGACCACGAACCAGCCCTCATAGCCATAAGAGGCCAACCGCCCGACGATGGCAGCGAAGTCCAGCGAGCCATCGCCGGGAACCGTAAAGGCGCCCTTGACGACAGCATCCAGAAAACTCTCCCGCGACCGATCCAAATTGTCGATGACGCTTTGGCGGATGTCCTTCGTATGCACGTGGCTGATGCGCTTGTGATGTTTGTCGATGACGCGAAGCACATCGCCGCCGGCAAATGCCATGTGCCCGGCGTCAAATAACAGCGGCAACGCCGCGCCCGAGTTGGTCATCAGAAGGTCGAGTTCCCGCTCGGTCTCAATCACCGCAGCCATGTGGTGATGGTAGGAGATGGGCATGCCTTCTCCAGAGCACCATTCGGCGAAAACTGTCATCTTGCGCCCGTAGGCCTTGATCTCTTCTTCCGAGAGTTTCGGCTTGGTCGCGAGCGGTGCGGAGCGCACGCCCTGGATCGAGCGCGCGGTCTCGCCATACACGATGCAAGGCGCTTTCGCCGCGATGAAGAAATCCATCTGGGCGCGAACGCGATCCTTCTCGCGTTCAATGTCGCCATCCAGCAGAAGGCCGGAGAACCAGCCTCCGCAGACTGAAAAGCCATAGCGGTCAAGGATGGGACCAAGATCGCTCATGTTCATGGGGAAACGTCGGCCCGTCTCCATGCCGGTAAAACCTGCGACGCTCGCCTGTCGAAGGCATTCCTCAAGGCTCACGTCGTCTGAGAGTTCGGCGAGATCGTCGTTCCACCAGGCAATGGGCGCTATTCCAAGTTTGGCCTTCATGATTCGTCACACTCCGATGCGTTGTTTGGCGCGGATCAATTCCTGCTGTTTGCGGGCGTTCCGTACAGCTTCGCGGGTCGAGACTTCAGGCACGCCGACATCCCAGTCAGCGTCGCCTGGAACCCAGGCATAAGCGTCCGAAGCGATGGACAGAACGGTCGTCCGGTCATTGCTTTTGGCCCATTCAAGGGCAGCTCTGAAATCGGCCAAGCTCTCGCAGTGCCTGGCCAAAGCGCCCATGGATTCTGCATGTTTGGCGAAATCGACGTGGAGCGGAGCTCCGGGATTCTGCACCCGGCAATCGACGAGCAGATTGTTGAAGCCGGGCACGCCTTTGGCTTGTTGCAGCCGGTTGATGACGGCGAACCCGCCATTGTCACAGACCACAACAATCATTTTGTGACCGCTGAGGACTGTTGAATAAATGTCCGAATTCATCATCATGTAGGTTCCATCGCCCACCATGACGATGGGCGTTCCCCCGAGGCCGCCCGGCCCGCCATTCGCCATAGCGTGGCCCCATCCGGCGGCGATCTCGTACCCCATGCAGGAAAAGCCGAATTCGAGGTCGAATGTGTTGGGTGCCTTCACCCGCCAGCCCTTCGCGACTTCACCGGGCAGCCCGCCCGCCGCCGAAATCAGCGTGTCGTTGTCTCCGGCTGCCGCATTTACGATGTGGACGACCTGCGCGTAGGTAGGAAGGGGCGCATTGGTCGGTGCCTGATGGGCATCCAGCAACGCGTCCCACTCTTTGAACAGCGACTTCGCGTGGGCCATATGGGCCGGATCGACGCTCCACGAACCAAGTTCGGCATCAAGTTCCATCACGGTTTCCAGAGCGTCACCCACCACAGCGACGGCGCGATGCTTGAGCGCGTCGAACCGGGCAGCATTGATGGAGATGAAGTTCGCATCCGGACTAAACGCAGTCCATGAACCGGTCGTAAAGTCCTGTAGGCGCGTTCCGATGGCCAGCACCACATCGGCCTCAGCCGCAAGCGCGTTCGCCGAAGTCGAGCCGATGATGCCGATCGGGCCGGCGTGCGCCGGATGATAGTGCGTAAGGGCGCCCTTGCCGGCGATGGTTTCGACGATCGGGATGCCGCGTTTTATGGCGAATTCAGCCACGGCGTTCTCGGCCAGCGAATAGCGCACGCCGCCTCCGGCGATCAGAATCGGCTTCCTGGCGGTCTTGAGAAGCGCTGCAGCTTCAGCAAGTTTTCGGCGATCAGGGCGCGGCCTTGGAATGGCCCATTTCCGCTCCTCGAAAAAAGCCGCTGGATAATCGAACGCCACTTCCTGGATGTCCTGCGGCAAGGCGAGGAAGGCCGGTCCACAATCGGCTGGGTCGAGCATGGCGGCGACAGCCTGCGGCAATGAAGCGAGGATCTGCGCCGGATGCGTGATCCGATCCCAATAGCGCGTTACCGCCTTGAACGCGTCGTTCACAGTGAGGGTCGGGTCACCGAAATGCTCGACCTGCTGGAGCACGGGGTCAGGCAGTCTGCTCGAGAAAGTGTCGCCCGAGATCAACAGCACCGGCAGGCGATTCGCGTGCGCCGTTCCCGCCGCCGTCACCATATTCAGCGCGCCGGGGCCGATGGAAGAGGTCGCAATCATGATCTGTCGGCGCCGTTTGGCCTTGGCGAAGCCAACTGCCGCGAGCGCCATCGATTGTTCGTTCTGTCCTCGCCAGGTCGGCAGACGATCCTGTGCCGCTTCGAGTGCCTCCGAGAAACAGGTCACGTTGCCATGGCCAAAAATTCCAAACACGCCGGCGAACAGGGGAACCTGCGCGCCTTCGATTTCAGTGAACTGCTGGGTCAGCCAACGCACCACAGCCTGGGCCAAGGTGAGTCGAATCGTGGCGCTGGACATAAGTCTCCTCCCTCGGCGGAATGCATGATGCATCTTCGTTTGCATCGTATATTGACAATCTCCGCAAAATGCAACAAAAATTGCAAATAAGTCCAGGGAGGAATGTCAATGATCCGAATTGCTGTACTCGGCTGCGGGCGCATCGGAGCCATGCACGCTGACAACATAGCTGCGCACCCAAGCGCCCGTTTGGTGGCCGTGCAGGACATCAACGAAGCCGCCGCGAAAGCCGCTGCGGCCTCCACAGGCGCGCGTGTGATGGCAACCGCTGCCGAAGTGTTTGCCTCGCCCGACGTCGACGCCGTCCTGATCGCCACCGCGACCGATACGCACGCCGATCTTCTGGAACAGGCCGTCGCGGCGGGCAAGCCCATTCTCTGCGAGAAGCCGATTGACCTCAGCCTCGCTCGGGTCAATCGCTGCGCCGCTGTCATCAGCGGTGCCAAAATTCCGATTCAACTTGGTTTCGTGCGGCGCTTTGATCCCGGCCACAAGGCCGTCCACGACGCGGTCAGGGCCGGGGACATCGGTGAACTGCATCAGGTGGTCATCACCTCGCGCGATCCCGGTCTGGCACCAGAAGCCTATTTGAGGGTTTCTGGCGGCATTTTCAGGGATATGACAATCCACGATTTCGATATGGCGCGATTTATTCTCGGTGAAGAGCCGGAGAGCGTCTTTGCAACGGGATCGCGGCTGGTTGCGCCAGCCCTGATGGAGAAACTCGACGATTTCGACACGGTTACGGTCGTGATGACGACGGCCTCTGGCAAGCAGGCCATCATCACCAATTCGCGCGAGGCTCTTTATGGCTATGACCAGCGTGTCGAAGCTTTCGGTTCCAAGGGAATGGCCGAGTCCGGCAACCGCCGACCACACGAAATGCTTTTGTCTGGCAAGGGTTTCAGTCATCACGCTGCGCCGCTGCTTCACTTTTTCATCGAACGCTACAAGGAAGCATTTGATGCGGAGATCGACGCTTTCGTCAAGGCCGTCGAAACACTTCAACCCCCGGTAGTCGGCTTCGACGATGGACGGCGGGCGCTGGTGCTCGCGGAAGCCGCGCTCAAGTCGATCGCGGAAGGTCGCATCGTGAAAATTTCGGAGGTTGAGTGATATGTACCAACAATTTGGAATTTTCATTGGCGGGGCGTGGCGGCAAGCCCAGGGCGGAGCCAAGGTGGCGGTGATCAGCCCTGTGACCGGTGATCCTCTGGGCGAGGCACCCGTGGCCAGCCTTGCCGACACCCATGAAGCCATCCAGGCGGCCGAGGCCGGCCTCAAGACATGGCGTGCAACCCCGGCCTTTGCGCGCGCCGACGCACTTCATGCGATCGCCGACGAAATGATTCGCCGCACCAATGAGGCCGCGCGAATGATCTCCAGAGAGACTGGCAAGCCGCTCGCGCAGGCGCAACGCGAGTGGTCGCTGAGCGTCGATCAGTTCCGATGGTACGCTGAGGAGGCGCGCCGGATCTACGGTCGCATTGTCGAAAGTCGCGTGCCAGGTGGACGCTTCGAAGTCAGCCATGAACCTGTCGGCGTCGCCGCCGCTTTCACGGCCTGGAATTTCCCGGCGGCGCTGATCGCCCGCAAGGTCGCACCCGCGCTTGCAGCGGGGTGCCCTGTTATCGTGCGGCCCTCTTCGCAGACGCCAGGCACTGCCATGGTCATGGTTGATTGCTGCCGCGCCGGGCACCTGCCGGCCGGCGTCGTTAACCTGGTGGTCGGTCCGACGGGCGCGACCTATGCGCCGATCATGGCGTCGAAGGTCGTGCGCAAAGTCTCGCTCACCGGATCGACGCGCGTCGGCCAGCAGATGATCCGCGACGCGGCTGACACGATGAAGAAAGTGTCGATGGAACTGGGCGGCAACGCGCCGCTGATCGTCTACGAAGACGCCGATCTGGAAACAGCGTTGAATGTCGCCGTGCCGACCAAATTTGCCAATGCCGGGCAAGTCTGTGTGACCCCGGACCGCTTTTACGTGCATGAGAGCCTGCATGACAGGTTCGTGGAGGGCTTTGCGGCACGCGCCAGGCACATCAAGCTTGGCGACGGCCTCGACCCCTCGGTCGGCATGGGGCCGCTGATCAACGCGGCGCGTCTGGCCGAAATCGAGGGGATCGTTGCCGAAGCGGCCCGCGCCGGTGCCAAAGTTGTCGCGGGCGGGGGCAGGGCTTCTGCCTTCAATGCTGGCCATTTCTTCGAGCCGACCGTGCTCACCGATGTCACCGACGGCATGAAGGCCATGGCGGAGGAGAACTTCGGACCCATTGCGGCAATCACGCGCTTTCGGACCGATGACGAAGCGATCGAACGCGCCAACGCCTGCGACATGGGCCTGTCTGCCTATGCCTTCACCCGTTCGCCGATCCGCGCGCGGCGAACCATCGCGGACCTGAAAGCAGGGATGGTGGGCATCAACTCCTTCGCGCTTGCCGCTTCGGAGGCGCCGTTCGGCGGCACGAACTTTTCTGGCATGGGGCGCGAAGGCGGTGCCGAGGGCATCCGAGATTATCTTGACGTGAAATTGGCGCAGGTGGTGTATTGATATGACCCCAAACAAACTCAAGCAGATATGGGCCCAAGGCAAACCGACGATCAATGGCTGGTGCTCCATTGGCAATGCCTTCACTGCGGAGATCATGGCCGCGCAGGGATACGACTCCATCACCGTCGATCTGCAACACGGCGCGCTCGACTATTCGAGCTTGTTGCCGATGCTGCAGGCGATGCGCGCCTCCGGCGTCGTTCCGTTGGCGCGGGTGCCATGGTTGGAGCCTGGGATCATCATGAAGGCTCTCGACGCGGGTGCCTTCGGCATCATCTGCCCGATGGTGAACAACGCCGGGCAGGCGGCGGAATTCGTAAGCTGCATGCGCTACCCGCCGCTCGGGCAACGAAGCTTCGGCCCGACGCGCGCGGCGCTCGCCATCGGTGCCGACTACGGCGCGCACGCCAACAAGGAAATGCTGGCTTTCGCGATGATTGAGACCGCCGAGGGTATGGCCAATCTGTCGTCAATTGCTGCTACGCCGGGCCTCGACGGTCTCTATGTCGGGCCAGCGGATCTCACGCTCGGCCTTACCCAGGGCCGCCTTGCTCCAGGCTTCGATCGCGAGGAGCCTGAGATGATCGCCGCGCTCAAGGAGATTGTCGCCGCGTGCAAAGCCAATGGGATACGCGCCGCGCTCCATTGCGGAATACCTGATTACGCGGCACGCGCCATAAAATGGGGCTTCGACATGACAACAGTGTCTGGAGATTCGAGGCTTTTGGCCGGCGCGGCAAGCGCAAGCGTGACAAAGTTCCGGCAACTGGTTGGCCACATCGGCTCAA
>VFSW01009698.1_pt1 | contig 13722 bp, 13 predicted proteins | sample 5358111 | NCBI WGS metagenome assembly VFSW01 (sample SAMN11554181, study PRJNA540505) | mine drainage metagenome | isolation source: sediment from site ElyBrook_90M | place: USA: Ely Copper Mine, Vershire, VT | collected 2017 | reverse complement strand
CGTCGAGGATGGGCGTGACGACAACCGGCAAAAGGTGGCCGCTACGCTCGACAGTGACCGCCAGAGGCCGCCCCGCGCTCTCAATCTCTTTGGTGACGATGTCTTCCCAGTCGGGGTTCTCCTGGCCATCGAGGCGCACGATCTTGTCGCCAGCCCGGATTCCCGCGTTCGCGGCCGGGGAGTCCGGCAGCACGTGGCCGATCATGGCCCCGCCGTCGTTCAGCACCTTCTCGTACGAGACCATGAACAGCCCGGTCAGCACGGCAATGGCGAGCACCACGTTCATGAGAGGCCCCGCCGCCAGAATGATCAGCCGCTGCCAGCGAGGCTTGCTCGACATGGCGCGCGGATCGTCCAGCGCCTGCTCGCCCGGCTGTTCACCGGCCATCTTGACGTAGCCGCCAAACAGCAGCAGAGAGAAGCGGTAATCCGTTTCGCCGCGCCGGAAACCGAACAGCCGGGGCCCGAAACCGAAACTGAAGACTTCCACTTTGACATCGAAGGCCCGCGCCGCCCAGAAGTGCCCCAGCTCGTGGATCAGGATCATGACCCCGACGAGCACCAGCAACCACCAGACATTCAACAGGAAAGAAGACAGAACCATTTGGGTGTCCTTTTACTTTACGCCTTCGCGGGCGCCGTGCCGGGCGCCGTTTTGGGCGCCGTTTTGGGCAGGAAGACCGCCGGCTGCGTTTCGACAACGCCGGACGCAACCCGGCGCGCCTCGCGGTCGATCTCGAGTATTTCCGCCACGCTCGCCGGCTCTCTGTGCGGCATCCGTTGCAGCGTCTCTTCCACTACGCGGGCGATCGCCGGAAAATTGATCCGGCCCTGCAGGAACGCCTCGACCGCAATCTCATCGGCTGCATTGAGCACGCAGGTTGCCGACCCGCCGCTTCTCTGCGCCTGATATGCCAAACCGAGCAGCGGAAATTTTGCGCGGTCGGGCGGGTAAAACTCCCACTTCCGCGCCTCGCTCCAGTCGATCTTCGGCACTGGCGCCTGTGCCCGCTCGGGCCAGGTTAAGGCATATTGAATCGGCATGCGCATATCCGTCGCCGAAATCTGCGCCACCACGCTGCCGTCGTTGTATTCCACCATGGCGTGAACGGTCGATTGCGGGTGCACCGCCACTTCGACGTCATCCGGCGCAAAATCGAACAGCCAGCAGGCCTCGATGACTTCAAACCCCTTGTTCATCAGGGTCGCCGAGTCGATCGTGATGCGATTCCCCATCTTCCATGTTGGATGCTTCAGCGCGTCGGCCGGCGTCACCCATTCGAGCGCTTCCTTCGGCGTGTTGCGGAACGGCCCGCCGGACGCCGTCAGAATCAGCTTCGTCGCCTCCGAACGCAGGCCCGCCCGCAGGCACTGGTGTGCGCCGTTGTGCTCGGAATCGACGGGAATCAACTCGGCGCCCGCGCAACCGCGCACGGCGTCCATCACCAGTTTTCCGCCCGAAACCAGTACTTCTTTATTCGCGAGTCCGATCCTCTTGCCCGCGCGGATCGCCGCATAGGTGGCCGGAAGCCCGGCAACGCCCACGATGGACGACATCGCCGTGTCTGCCTCCGGGGCTACCGCAACCTGTATCAGAGCTTCGGGTCCGCTCAATAATTCGGGAATGGCGCGAGCCGGAATTCCATAATTGGAAAGCAGCGCGCGCAGACGGTCGACGTCCTCCGCCTCCTGCACGACTGCCATCTTCGGCGCAAACTCCTGAATTTGTGCGGCCAGTAGCTCGATATTGCGCCCCGCGGCGAGGGCAAATATATGAAAACGTTCGGGGTTCTGACGGACGACGTCCAGCGTGCTGGTCCCGATCGAACCGGTCGAACCAAGAACTGTCAGGGTGCGGGTGGGCATGAGGACCATGAGGACCATCCCGATCATATCATGCGTGTTTCCGGGAGTTTAACTGGCTGAGGGGCTGTTCAGGACGACGGCGAGGAAAAGTACCCTTTTTGAAGAAGCAACCCTTGCGGGCGCCGGAGAGGTTGCTTCAGGGGTCTTTCAGTTTTAGAGGTTAGTCTCGCTTTGGTGGGAGTTACTATTTTCCTCCCCGGCTTGATTCCAATAATAGAATAGATCGTTTTTGGAATCAACCAAATTTTGTATACAAAATTTGGATAGGTGCTATTTCTCACATTCAGGCCTTGACCTCTACTCCCGTCATCTCTTCCAGCACCTTGATTGTGGCGCAAATATCCTCTTCTCCATGGCCTCTCGTGATGGCTGCCTGAAAAAGCTGCCGGCTCAGACCGGTCAGAAACAGAGGCACGGACAGCTCCTGCGCGGATTCCAGCATCAGCCCCATATCCTTATGCATCCATTTCACGGAAAAGTTGGCGTCGAACTCGCGGCGGAAGATGAAAGGGGCCTTGTAGTCGATGAGTCCGCATTTGGCGGCGCTGTTGGACAGGATATCGAGCATCAGGACGGGGTCCACGCCCGCTTTCGTGCTCAGCACAATCCCCTCGTTGAAGGCCTGCAGGAGATTGGAGAGCACGAGGTTCTGGGTGAGCTTGGCGTGCAGCCCCATGCCAGGCCCGCCGCAAAAATAGAGCTTCTTGCCCATCGCTTCAAGGAAAGGCCGGACGCGTTCGAAGACCTTCTCGTCGCCGCCGACCATAAAGGTGAGAGTGCCGTTGATCGCGCCCGGGGTCGAGCCGGTGCACGGCGCGCCCAGGAAGTCGATTCCCGACTTCGCCAGTTCCTCGTGCACACGACGGCTCGAAGCGGGGCTCACCGTGCTGGCGTCGACGACCGTGAGCCCGGGCTTCGCCCCCTCCTTCAGTCCCTCCGGCCCGAGGATGACGGCCTCCGACATGGCGGAATCGCCCACGCAGATGAAGACGCACTCGGAATGCCGGGCTACTTCGGCGGGCGTGGCGCGGAACGTTCCGCCCGCGTCGGCCGCCAGTTGTTCCGCTTTCGCGCTCGTATTCGACCAGAGCGCGACATCGTGCCCCGCCTTCAGGAGATTGCGCGCCATCGGGGCGCCCATCAAACCCAGTCCGAGAAATCCCAGCTTTGCCATCAACCAGAATTGTATACTGGAGCGCAGAAAAGATGACCGTCGAGACGCTATTCCGGCAGTATGCAGTCGAAAAACTCGGGCAGCTCATGCAGCGGATCGAGGTTTGCACGGGCAAACTCACCGAAGACCAGATCTGGTTCCGCAGACACGAAAACGAAAACGCGATCGGCAATCTGCTGCTGCACCTGAAGGGGAACATCGGGCAGTGGATTCTCGCTCCGTTCGGCAACCGTCCGCCGAACCGCGACCGGGACGGCGAATTCGCCGCGCGCGGAGGTTTCACGGCGCCGGAATTGACCGTCCGGCTGCGCGAAACCGTGGATGCCGCCAATGCGCTCATCGCCGGTTTGACAACGGAACAGCTCACGCGCACGTATGAGGTGCAGAAGTACCATGTCTCGGGTGTGGAGGCGGTATTTCACGTGGTGGAACACTTTTCCCAACATACCGGGCAAATCATGTACGCGACGAAGATGTTGAGCGGAGAGGATCTGGGCTTCTACAGACACCTGCAGCGCGCCGGGCACAGCGAACGCGTGCCCTGAAAAATCCAGGCTCAGGACGGCGAGGAGGGATTTGGAAGGGTATTGTGGTCAGATTGAGGCAACTGTACAGAAGAGAAGCGATGGAGGGGAATTTCCCGCCGTTCCTGAGCCATGTTCAATTCATTCACGCTGCCTTTGAAAGCAAGTCCCCCGCCAAACCGGAAAGCCTTTAAATTCAGCCCGGAATAGACCTGGCGTCCCATTCCGGGATCGAAAACGGGCCTGGCGTCCCGTTCCGGCGCGCAAGAGGCGCGTGCAGAATTTTCAGTTGCGAGCCGGCGGCGCGGATACCAGCGCCGAAGCCTGCGACAGTTTCCCCGCCTGCACTTCGGAGAGTGAAACATGATTCACCTCCAGCGTTGCGCCGGTCGTCTGATCGAGACTGATACGGGCGCTCTGGTACGCAACCCGCGCCGCCAGTTCGGCGGACTGGGCCGCCGCCAGATCCCGCTGCTGCACCACCACGTCGTACGGGGTCGACGCTCCCAGATTGAACTTCTTCTCTTCCGAGTCGAGGAGCTGCTGCTGTAGTACGGTGCTCTGAGCCGCGGCCTCGTAGCGCGCCCGCGCCTGGCGCAGCGCAACCACCGAATTGGTGACGTCAACCTGCGCCTGATTCATGTCTTTCGCGGTCATCAACTGCTGCTGGCGGAGCGACAGCTGATCGATCGCATAATCCGCCTGGGCCGCGCGGTCGTAAACCTGAATCACGCCGAACACTCCCGCGTTCTCAGTGGGAAAATTCTGCCGGAAGACCTGGCCCAGCGCATTCCCGATGCCGCCCGCGAAATAGGGGTCGGCGGTGAAAGGCGGCGCGCCCGGGATATGCGCCACCTGTGGCGTTCCGGACAGACCCGCGGTGCTCCGGCCGGCCAAAACCCCGGCGGAAGGCAAAAGTCCATTGATCGTCCCGAGCGCCGAGATTTCCGCGCTCTTCACGTTGCCTCTTTCCACCGCCAGATCGCTGCGGTTCGCGAGCGCCTGCCGGACAAGGTCTTTGATGGAAGGAATGTCGTCGGTGGCCGGAATGACAAGATGGTCCACCGGAATGATTTCCGCATCGGCAATGAGAGCGGTGCCGGCGCCCGCCCGGGCGATCAGGTTCTTGAGCTGCAGTTCCTGCTGTTTGGCGGCTGCCCGCGAGTTGACCAGCGCCAGCTGGCTGACCGCGACCTGGTTCTCGGCGGTGGTGACGTCAAGCTGCGCAAGCGCGCCCAGCTCGAATCGCCTTTTGCTCTCGTCGTAAAATCTGCGCGCGGTGTCGAGAGCGCTCTGTTTGGATTGCAGGTCCTCGTCGTCGGCCACCAGCGAATAGTAGGTATTCAGAACGTTCACGACCACGCCCGAGACCTGCGTCTGGAAGTTCAGATCCGAATCCTGCAGGTTCATCTTCGCCACGGTGATGTTCCGCGAGTTGACCGCGGTCCCCAGTCCCTGCAGAAGGTTCTGCTGGATGCTGAATGAGAGAGACGGCGCCACCGAGGGGTTCAGAACGTCGAGCGGCGCGTTCTCATTGAGATAGTGGTCGCTGTAGTTGATCGTCAGCGAACCGCCGGTGAGAAAACCCTGCTGATAAGAACCGGAGTAAGTGCGCGCTCCCTGTACAAGATTCGAGGTGATGCTGAGGATGGTGTTCGCCTGAGGGTTGCTCCGGTGGCTGAAAGCGGTGGATTCCTGAATGGAAGGATCGAGCACCGGAGTCACCGGCCCTACCTGCGAAACCGTGGCGTTGGCCGTGCCGCTGGAGCCGCCGCGGCTTCCAGGGACATTCACCCCCGCCGCCTGCTGGCTGCCCAGCACGCCCTGGCCGCTCTGGATGGATGCCGACTGGGTTGCGCCGTTCGGGACGCCGGGCAAGGCGCCGCCCGCCTGGGAACGCTCCAGATTCCAGGCCATCAGACTCGCGTTGTAGCGCGCGTTCTCAATATCGATGTTGTTTTCGAGCGCAAGCGCGATCGCATCGCGGGCGGTCAGATAGAGTTTGCCGGCGCGGATCAGGATTTTCAACCGGTCCGAGTCCCCGAGGCGAATCGGCGGCACCTCCACCGCGCGATAAGGCCGCCACAGAATCGGCGCGGAGGGGCGAATGGGCTCGATGCCGGAATTCCGATCGGGCTGCTGCGCCCAGCCCGGCGCGGCCGCCAGCATGTAACACAACACGGCGGCGATCGACTGGCGGACGCTCATGAATTTGTTCACGGTTTAGCCTCGCCCGTCCGGATCTGCGGCGGCACGCTCGACCCCGCCTGAACATGGCCGGCGAGCGCTTCGGCGATCGAGACATGGTTCACATCGAGCGTCCGGCCCAGAGCCTGGTCCAAAGCGATCCGGGCATGGCTGTAGTTCGCCATCGCCTGAGCCTCGGAGCTTTGCGCGCTCGACAGATCCCTTTGATCCTGCACCACCTGATAGGGCGTGCCCGCGCCCAGTTCGTATTTCTTCTTGTCCGCGTCGAAAGTCTGTTGCGAAAGGATTCGCGCCTGCCCCGCCGCGTCGTATCGCGCCCGCGCATGCTGCATGCCGATCACGGCGTTCTGCACGTCCACGCGGACCTGATTCATCTGCTTCTGAAAGTTCAATTCATTCTGCCGGATCTCGATCACGCTGGTTGCATAGTCCGCCTGCGCGGCCCGGTTGCGGAGCGGGATATTCAGCGAAAGGCCCGCGGAGTAATTCGGATAATCCCGGCTGAGGATCTGGCCCAGCAGCGTTCCGTAGCCGCCCGAAAAAGCCGGCACGGCGCCCATTCCGCTCAACCCGTTGTTGGTCAGTTCCGCGAACACCTGCAGCGTCGGCTTCAGGGAACTCTTGATCCCCACGAGGTTCAACTTGTTGCTGTCGAGGTTGATCCGCGCCTGCTCCACTTCAAGCCGGTTCTTCAACGCCTCGGCCACCAGATCGTTTACGGGAGGCAGGTCGTCCTTGCCGGGAATGACGATCGTATCCAGCGGAATCACATGGACGTCGGCCAGGTCCGAGGTGGCGATCCCGGTCCGGCTCAGAGCGTTCTTGAGCACCGTTTCCTGTTGCAGAAGGTTGGTCTCGGAGATCACCAGATCCTGCCTCGCGGTATAGAGCTGAGACTGCGCCCGCGTGACTTCGATCTCGGCCAGCGTGCCGATCCTGACCTGATCCTGGTTATTCCGCAGCAACTGCTCCGCCGTCGCGACTTCTTCCTGCTTCGCCTTCACGTCCTGATCGAAGCTGACCATGTCCCAGTAGAGGTTCAGCACGGAGGTGATCGTGGTAATCACCTGCTGCTTGAATTGCAGGTCCGTGGCTTTGAGATTGTTCTTCTGCACGCGGATGTTGCGGCCGTTGACCGCGCGGCCGAAACCGTTGAGCAGATTCTGGGTGACAACCAGATCGAGATCGCCGTTCGTGAACGGATTCAGGCTGTAGGACTGGCTGTTGACTTTCGTGTAAGTGCTGGCATAAGTGAGCGTGGCGGAAAGGCCCGTGGACCAGTTCTGCGAATATTGAGTCGTAAAACTCCTGACATCCGCAATCAACTCATTGGTCCCGGTGAGCGAAGTCAGACTCTGCGGCGACGTGGCATGCTGGAAATTCGCATAGGCGAAGATCGTGGGATCGAGCGACGGCAGGTTCGGCCCCAGCTGCGTGATGATCCCGCCGCCCGCGCTGACGCCGGCGCTGCTGCCCGAAGGCGCGCCCGTGGTGTTCACGCTCACGCCGCTCAGGCTCACGCTGGTGGGTCCCGCCGCGACTCCCTGCCCCACGTTGCGCAGCAGGTTGCCGCTCTCGGCGCGCCGCAGCACTTCGCGCGCCAGCAGCGGACCGTAACGCTGCACTTCGATATCGATATTGTTCTCAAGCGCGAGCGCGATCGCATCCTGCGCCGAAAGATAAAGGTTGCCCGCCTGGATAAGCGAGTCGAAGCGCGAGGAATTCGCGAGGTTGACCGGCGGAATGTATCTGGCCCTGTACGGATGAGTCAGCCAGCTGAGCGGGCCCTTCACCGGGTCGATTCGAACGGAAGAAGTCTGGGCGTTCGCCAGACCGGCGGCAAGGCCGAAAGCGAGGAGCAGAACAGGGGCGCGGACGATCGCATTCATAAGATGATCAATGTTCTCTAAGCAGGAGAATACGTGCGCGAGCGCCATTCGGTTCGCGTTTTTCGATTGCCCTGAGCGGTAATTTCAGGATGGTGATTCTCAATGGTATAGTAGCCGTTTGTGACGCCGCAACCGGACCCCGTTCTCGATCTTTTTGAGCAGACAGGCGCCTGGCTCCAGGGACACTTCCGGTTGTCGAGCGGCCTGCACAGTTCCGGCTACCTGCAGTCGGCTTTGGTGCTGCGGCATCCGGCGCACGCCGAAGCGCTCGGCCGGAGACTGGCCGCGGCGCTTTCCCCTTTAATCGGCGAGACGCCGGTCGAGCTGGTGATTTCTCCCGCTATGGGAGGCGTGATTATCGGGCACGAAGTGGCGCGCGCGCTCGGCGCGCGTTTCCTGTTCACCGAACGCGACAGCGAACGGCGCATGTCTCTGCGGCGCGGCTTCACGCTTTCTCCCGGCGCGCGGGCGCTCGTGATTGAAGATGTGATCACCACCGGAGGGAGCACCAGAGAGGTGATCGACATCGTGCAGGCGTCCGGCGCGATTGCGGTCGCGGCGGGCTCGATTATCGACCGCAGCGGCGGCGCGGCCGACGTCGGCATTCCCCGCGCGGCGCTCGTTACCCTGGCGGTGCCGGTCTTCGACCCCGCGCGCTGCCCCATGTGCCTCAAGGGCGAGCCGGTCGCCAAACCGGGCTCCCGGCCGGCCTGATTTGCTCCAGTTCGCCTTGCTCCGCAGGATTCGCATCGCGCTCGCCTACGATGGCACCGAGTTCCACGGCTGGCAAATCCAGCCCGGCCTTCCCACCGTCCAGGGCGTGCTTGAAGAAATCGTCGGCGCGCTGGAAGGCAAGCCGGTGCACGTGGCCGGGTCCGGACGCACCGACGCCGGCGTTCATGCGCGCGCTCAGGTCGCCGCCTTTACGCTGGAAAATCCCATCCCGCTCGACAACCTGCAGCGCGCCTTGAACCGGTTGCTGCCGCCGGCGATCCGTGTGCTCGATGCCGTCGAGACCGGCGCGGGCTTTCATCCCCGCTTCGATGCGGTCGCGAAAACCTACCGGTACACGCTGCTGCGCTCGCCGCTCTGTTCGCCGTTCGAGTGGCGTTATGTGCACCACTACCCTTATCCCCTCGATGAGGAAGCGATGATCCGGACCGCGCGGATCTTCGAAGGCGAGCACGATTTCAACGCATGGGCGGCGTCCGATCCCAACGAAAAAGCAGGAAAATCCCATGTGCGGCGGATCTTTCGCTCCGATCTGGCGCGCGGCGGAGATGCGCTGATCTATACCGTCCGCGGCAGCGGCTTCCTCAAGCACATGGTGCGGAATATCGTGGGAACGCTCATCGAAACGGGCCGCGGAAACGTCTCCGCGGCCACCATCGCGGCCTTTTTCGCGAATCCGTCGTCCGGGAAAGCGGGTCCCACGGCCCCGGCCAAAGGGCTCGTCCTCGAATCGGTCGAATATCCGCCGCATGTTAACCTGAGGACGTGACTCGCCTATACGATATCGATCCCGGACCGGATTCGCCCGAGATCGTGCGGATGATTGTTGAAATTCCGCAGCACTCGGCGAACAAATACGAATACGACGGAAAGCTTGGTGTTTTCCGCCTGGATCGTGCCCTTTATTCCCCCCTGCATTACCCTGGAGACTACGGTTTTATTCCGGGCACTCTGGCGGACGACAACGATCCTCTCGATGTACTCGTTCTCGTGCAACAGCCGAGCTACCCCGGCGTGATGATCGAAGTGCGTCCCGTCGGCGTGCTGAACATGGTGGACAGCGACGAGAAAGATCAGAAAATACTCGCCGTGCCCAACCGCAATCCGCGCTACGACCAGATCCATACGATGGACCAGATCTTCGCGCACGTGCGGCGGGAGATCGAGCACTTCTTTTCCATTTACAAGGAACTGGAAGGCAAGGTCACGACGATGGACGGCTGGGGCGGTCCGCGCGAAGCGCGCAAGTCCATCCAGGAATGCCGTGAACGCTATCTCGAACTGCATCCCGCGGGCGAACAGGCAACCGCCCCGGTCACCGCGTAGCGTTCGTCAACACGCGCAACACGCGCAGGGATCACTGCGGCTGGTTGGGCTGCTCGCCTTTCCGATACAAAGTCGGTGGTTTCCGTTTCGGCTTGCCATCGTCCGCTTTAGGCTCGTCGGCCTTCGCCTGCTCGGTGGTCTTGCCTTTCGAGTCCTCGGCGGCGATCGTCCTTTCGGCCTCGTCCTTCTCCTTCTTGTCTTCACTGCTTAGTTTGGCGGCGCGCGCGCCCGCGTCCTGCATACCCAGATCGAGGCTGTCCGATGTGCCCTCGATCGCCTCTTTCAGCTCGATCTCGTACAGATCCAGATCCGCCGGGGCCTTGTCCTGAATCTTGTGCAACTGCGTGAGAAAACGCGTTTCGGCTTCGCGCACCACGCCCCTTGCAAGCGTAATATCGGCCCCGCGCCGGAGCGCATCGTCCGACACCGTATCCACCGCGTCGATGATATTGCCGTAGTCTTCCAGCAGTTCCCGCGCTTCGAGAGACCGGCCCTTCTTCTGCTTGTCGAGAAGACGCTGCAACTGATCGATGCGCTGCCTCGCAAAGAGCACGTAGAGCTTGAGACGGTCGTTCGGCTCCTGGGCGTCGCGGACCTTCTCCACCTCGTCGCTCGTCAGGAAATCCCTCTGCGCGAAGGCGGGTATGCTGCTCATGAGAATGGCGCAGGACAAAATCGCGCCGGCCGGCAACCCCTTCATTTCGTTCTTCCCATAATGCCCTCGAACCAGGCGTCGTGCATCCCCTGTATTTTCGCTCTGACGTCGGAGATCGGCGTCCGTTCGCCGGCGTCCATCCTCTGTTCCAGATCGCCCAGACGAATCAGAAGTTCGCGGGAGCGCATCTCGGCATACTTGTAAGGTCCGGGCTGGCGGCCGGGCGTCTTCCCGCTCGCCGCCAAGGATTCCCGCGCGGTATCGAAGCTCTCCGACACATTTTTCAATTCCGCGAGAGTGGCCTCCAGATCGCCTTTCGCATAGTCGGCCTCCGCATTCTTTTCCGCCACCGCCGCGTAGTCGACGGCGGCTCGGGCGCGGCGCTCCGGGTTCGGTTCGGCCTTCACCTGGTCGAGCGACAACGGCGCGGGAGGCGCCCAAAGCAGAAACAGCACAAGCAGGGTCGTCATCGGGTGGGGTTCAACTCACTTTCGGTTCAACTCACTTTCAATAATACGGATTCTCTGGCGCGCCAGAAACTCCTGGTCCTCCATCTTCCCCCCATCGGTCGCCAGGAATTGCCGATAGGCTTCTTCAGCCGGCTTCAGCTGTTTCAGGCGCTCCAGACAGATGGCGCGGAAGTAAAAATCCCCCGGCACTTCCTGGCCAAGCGCTCTGACCCGGTCGAGCGCCGCGAGCCCCGCGGCATAGTCGGCATTCACCACATAGAGCGTCGCCAGTTCATTCCACGCCTTCACCGCATCGGGACGGAGCTTCGCCGCCGCCGCGAACTGCTGCCCGGCCTCCGGAGCCTTGTGCGCATCGCGCAGTTCGCGCCCCAGATCCATCCGCAAGTCGAAGTTCGAAGGGTCGGCGGCAACCGCAAGTCGCAGCTGTTCGATCGCGCGGTCCGGCTGCTTGTTGAGCTTGTAGGCATCCGCCAGCGCCAGGCGGTTGGCGGGCGAGGGATCCGTTTTCACCGCCAGTTCCAGACCGGGAATGCCCGCCGCCGCGTCTCCGTTATCCACCAAAAGGCGCCCGAGCCGTTCTTTGACGGCCGCATTTTCGGGAAATTGCCGGTAAATCGCAATCGCGTCCCGCGGCATCCCGGCTTTTTCGTATCCCGCGGCAAGTTCCAGCAACCCGTCCCGATAGCGCGCGTCGAGCGTGGCCGCGGCTTGAAATTGTTCCGCCGCCTCCGCAAGCTTTCCTGCCCGCAGCAGAATGTGCGCGAGCCCCGCGTGGGCGGCTGCCGGCTTGTCGTCCATTGCGAGCGCCGCCCGGTAGCGCGCCTCCGCCTGCGCATCGTCCCCGGCATCGGACAGTGCCTGCGCATAGTACAGATTCGCGCGCGCGGCCTGCGGCGGGGAGTTCGCCGCCGAATCCAGCGCGTCTTTCAGAACCGGCGCCGCTTCCGCCGGGCGCTTGCCGCGCAACAGCAGCAGGCCCAGGTTCATATCCGCCTCATACAACCCCGGCTTGAGTTCGAGGGTCCTGCGATACTCGCCGATGGCCTCCGCGTCTTTCTGCTGCAGGCTCAGGGCGAGCGCCAGGTTGAAGTGGGTGGCGTAGTCGTTCGGGCCGGCCTCGACCGCCTGGCGCAGGAGCGTCTCGGCGGCGGCCGGCTGCTTCGCATCCAGAGCCTTCAGACCTTCGGCCAGAAAGTCCTGCGGAGGCGCGAACAGAAGAAGGGCAAGAAACGCGCCGGTCAACGCCATGTCTCCAGTCTAATGCGAGCGGCGCCCGCCTGGAAACTCCCGAGTCGATACTCCTCAGGAGTTGGGTGGAATGAACGAACCGGTGGACGCCAGACCGATTCCGATCGCGAGAAGAACCAGCATCAGGATGAGATACGTTTTCGCCTTCGGGTCCGCGTCCGCGAACTCCTTCCAGACGAGGATGCCGCACAGGGACGCAATGACAATCCCTCCCTGGCCCATCGCATAGATGGCCGCGGACGGCGCCTGCGCGGGCCCCTCAATCCGGCTGCCCACGAAGTTCCCGATCGTGCCGGCGTACCAGACGATTCCACCCGCGAAACCCGCGGCGTGCCGTATCTTTTTGGCCTTGAAATACACGCCCAGATCGAGCGGCTCGCCCTGCACGGGCAAATTCATGAAAAAAAGGTTGAAGACGAAGGTCGAAAAAAACAGTCCCATCGCGAAAACAAAGCCCGCCGAATAGGGTCCCAGGCCGTTCTCTGTCGCCCTCGCCATCTGGATCAGAGGGGGGAACGAACCGATCAGCAGTCCGCCTGCCAGGCTCAGGACGATCGCCTTGGAACTGCTCTTCTTCCTGGTGGATTTCGCTTTGCCCTGCTGCACCGCGTCCAGAACCTTCGCCGTTGCCTGTATCCGAAAGGCCATGGCGGCCACCACCACCGCAACCGCCACCACCGTGACCCCGATGAACAGCACCACCGGATTGCCGCCGGGGTTCAGAATATAGGTCCAGAAAGTCCCGAAAACCAGCGCCACGCCCATCGCCATGGGAAATGCCACCGCCATGCCGGAGACCGAAACCGCCGCCAGCAGGAGCATGTTTCCGAGGTTGAAAACCATGCCCCCGACAAATGCGAAGGCATCCTGCCGCTTGCCCGCCAGGGACAAATCGTCCATGAGCGAAAAACCGTCGAACCCGAGGCTGCCCAGCGTCAGCGCGAACACCGCGGCGGCCAGCAGCACGCCGATGGCGAAGTCGAAGTAATACAGCTCAAAGCGCCATTTTTCACCCGCCGCTTTGAACGTGTTGGCCCACAAGCCCCAGCCCAACATGCCGAGAACAAGCAGAAGCAGAACAGCGGCCGGACTACCTGGAAGTATCATGCAAGGGTCTTACGTTACAGTACAACGTTACCGTACACTGCGTGCCGCGCCCGGGTCAAGAACCGGGCATGGGGGCAGTTGCCTTTGCGAGTAATAGTACAGCCCGTAAAGCACGCCTCGGCTGACTTTCGGCGGAGTGCATTGAGGATGGCTGGCGAGCCACAGCGGTCGGGCCGACGCCGCCGCGTCGAATTCCGGAAAAGCGGCGATCTGAAACCACAACAACCCGATTCCCGCCAGTGCGGCCGCGGCCCCGAAAGCGTACCGCCGGGCGAAAGGCAGCGCCGCCAGAATTCCCCCCGCCGTTCCACCGGCGAGCAGCCAGAGAAGGCCCGCCTGCATGGGAATCCTCGCCCCGCGCAGCCCATGCGCGAGCACGCCCGGCGCCATCCCGGCCAGAAACGGCAGCGCGCCCAGCAGCGTAACCGGCGCCGCCGCCGCAAGCCAGGGGCGCCGGGTGCGCGCGAGGCCGATGCCCAGCAGGATGAAAATCGCCGGCAGCAGCGGGAGCAGATAGCCGGGC
>VFSW01009697.1_pt1 | contig 13723 bp, 13 predicted proteins | sample 5358111 | NCBI WGS metagenome assembly VFSW01 (sample SAMN11554181, study PRJNA540505) | mine drainage metagenome | isolation source: sediment from site ElyBrook_90M | place: USA: Ely Copper Mine, Vershire, VT | collected 2017 | reverse complement strand
ATCGAAGTCGCGCGCGCCGCCGGTTACACCTCGGTCATATCGCATCGATCGGGCGAGACCGAAGACACCACGATTGCCGATTTGGCGGTCGCGACGGGCGCTGGTCAGATCAAGACCGGCTCGATGAGCCGCGGCGAACGGACCGCCAAATACAACCGCTTGATTCGCATCGCGGAGGAGTTGGGCTCGGCTGCAGTCTATCCCGGCGCGATCGTCTTCAAAGCGCTTGCGGGAGCCGCACGATGAGCCGTCCTCCCGTCGCCGCCCTGATAATCTTCGACGGTTGGGGTCTGCGCGAGGCGCACGAGTCCAACGCGATTCTCAACGCGCGCACCCCCGTGATGAATCGTCTGTGGACGACTTCGGCGCACACCGAGATTGAGGCTTCGGGCGAAGCGGTCGGCCTCGCGCCCGGCGTCATGGGCAACTCCGAAGTGGGGCATCTGACGATCGGTGCCGGCCGCGTCATCTATCAGGACGTGATGCGAATCACGAAGGCGATCGAAACCGGCGCCTTCTTCCGCAACGACGTCTTGCTCGCGGCGATTCGCACGGCGGCGCGCAACCGCCGCACGCTTCATCTGTGGGGCTTGCTCTCCGATGGCAGCGTCCACAGCCACATCGATCACCTGATAGCGCTGCTCGAACTCGCCGCACGCGAAGGAGTCGAAAACATCGCCGTCCACGCCGTGCTAGACGGCCGCGACAAGCCGCCCCGCTCCGCCCTGCCCTTCATCGATCGGGTGGAAACCAAACTCAAGGAACTCGGACGCGGGCGGATCGCGACCGTCACTGGCCGCTACTTCGCGATGGATCGCGACAAGCGCTGGGACCGTGTCGAGCGGGCGTGGCGCGCATTCGTGCTGGCCGAGGGTAACGCCGCGCCGAGCGCGCGCGCCGCCGTCGAAGCGTCATACGCTCGCGATAAAGGCGACGAATTCGTCGAGCCGACGATTATCGGCGCCCCGCATCCGATAGCCGATGGCGACCAGGTTATCTGCTACAACTTCCGCGCCGATCGCGCGCGCGAATTGACCACGGCATTGACGCAGGCGGACTTCACCGGCTTCGTGCGTCCGCGCATTCCCAGCGTCGGCTACGTCTGTATGACCGAGTACGATCGATCGTTGAATCTTTCGCTGGCCTTCGGGCCGGGGGACGTGCGCGACACGCTTGCCGAAGTGCTCGCGCGCGCGGGTATCCGCAACCTTCGCATAGCAGAGACCGAGAAGTATGCGCACGTCACCTACTTCCTCAATGGCGGCGCCGAGCAGCCATTCGCCCTCGAGGAACGCGTGCTGATTCCGTCATCGAAGGTTGCGACCTACGATCTGGAGCCCGAGATGCAGGCGGTCGCGATCGCAAAGCGCGCCGCCGAGGAGATTGCCGGCGGCCGTTTCGGCGTAGTCGTGATGAACTTCGCGAACCCCGACATGGTGGGCCATACCGGCAACATGAATGCGACGGTTAAAGCGGTCGAGACTTCCGACGTCGCGCTCGGCATCGTGATCGACGCGCTTTCGCACGTCGGCGGCGTCGCGCTGATCACCGCCGATCACGGCAATGCCGAGTTCATGGCCGATCCCGCAACCGGGCAACCTCATACGGCGCACACCACCAATCCCGTGCCGCTGATTCTCTACGACCCGTCCTTCAAGGGACGTATGAAGGATAGTGGAACACTCGCCGATGTGGCGCCGACGCTAATCGCGATGCTCGAGCTTGCGCAGCCTCCCGAAATGACCGGCCATGATTTGCGCCTCCCACCCAAGTAACTTGGTGCGTTGCCCGTTCGTTCGCACCTCGCACCTGATTCTGTGCGGCGGTTAGACTTCGAGGAGGGTGCGGGTTTCCTCCGGGGTGGCGACCTCGTGGCCCATCGCGCGAATTACGCCGGCCGCGCGCTCGGCCAGTTGCGCATTGGTCGGCTGGCCTTCGCGGGCATACTGGTAATCCTCAAGCCCGATGCGCACGTGTCCGCCAAGGCTCACGATCAGCGGCACCAACGGCAGATTGTCGCCGCCGAGCGTTGCCGCGAACCAGTTGGCGCGCACGTCCTTGATCATATCGAGGTAGGCTTCGAGGCTTTTGAGCGTGGGCGGCAAGCCGAACGGCAATTCCGGCCCGCCGAGATAGAACTTCAGGATCAACGGTTCCGTGAGCACGCCTTCTTCGAGGAAGATCAGCGCTGCGCGCAAGAAGCTCGGGTCGAAGATCTGCAACGTCGGGCGTAGGCCGAGGTCGCGCGATTTTTCGAGGAAGTAGCGAATCGTCGCATAGGAGTTGCAATAGATCATGTCCTCGTTGCGTACACGCCTCGCGGTTGTGTCGTAAGAGACCAGATTCACCGAGCCCATGTCGCCGGCGCCGAGGTCCGGCTTGGTCGCGGGATCCTTGGACAGCTCGACGAAGTGGCTGAAGCGCTTTGCGGGGTCGTCGTTGAGCGGAAAGGTCGGCCAGAGGAGCGCCTTGCATCCGGCGCGCGTCCGCCGATAGACGTCGGCATAGTACGGCACGTCGTGGACCCATTTGCCGTTTTGCGGATCGCGCACGTGGAAATGAATTATCGCCGCGCCCGCGCGGCAAGTGGCGATGGCGTCCTGGGCAATCTCCTCGGTGCTGTAGGGGATGTGCGGATTGAGTTTCTTCATCGCGTTGCCGTTGATCGCGGATTCGATCATCACTTTCGCCATGCTCAATCTCCTTGGGTTACCAGCGCACGACTTGTTCGTAGATTTTAGGTAGCTGGCGCGGCAACGACATGATGTCGTCGATTACGAGATAGCGCGATGGTGCGCACATCTGCCGCAGGTAGTCATGGCCGGTGCGATCGACCGTGATGCAAAACGGCAACACGCCCGCGAGCTCCAGTTCCTTCAGCGCAACCATCGTGTCCTGGATGCCGTAGGCGTTCGACCGGCGGTCGTGGCCGTAGTCGAAATCCTGCGGAAAACCGTCGCTCAACAGGATCGCGTGGCGCGAACGCGACGAGACGTCCTTGAACTTTTCACGGATGTGGCGAATCGCCGCACCCATCCGGGTCGAGCGCTTGGGCTCGATCGCGCCGACCCGCGCTTTGACCTCGTCGGAAAGCTCGTTGTCGAATTCCTTGATGACGTAAAACTCGACGTTGTCGCGCCCGTGTCCGGAAAAACCCATAATCGCGTAGGAGTCGCCGATCTCCTCGAGCGCCTGCGCCATGATCACGAGGGCTTCCTTATTGACGTCGATAATTCTGCGCGGGCGCTGGGAAGCCTGCGGACGACGCTGCCACGCCTTCATCCAGTCGTCGCTGTTATCGTCGTCGTTCTCGGAATATTTTTTGGTCTCGCGATGAATCGGCTCGTCGGTGGACGCCGACATGTCCAGCAGGAACAAGGTCGCGACGTCGCGAGCTTCCTTCTTGCGCGCCTCGAACACCCGCCCCGCCGGGAGTCCGCGCACCCGGCGGGCGCCGCGCGCTTCGATCGTCCGGTCAACGTCGAGCTCGTCGCCGTCTTCGCGGCCGCGCACCATACGATACGATGCCGGGCGGATTTTCTGGAAGTGACGGCGCACCTGCGGCAGCACCTCGGAATAGCGCTCGAGGGTTTGCGTGAAGAAATCGCCATTGTCGCCGTCGAGCAAGATCTCACGGAGCCGGCACCAGTTGCGCCGATAGTCTGACGCCACGTAATCCCACTCGTCGTAGGCGTAGTAGGAATCCATGCTGCGGTTGCGTCCGAGGATCAGACGGCCGGCGCCAGGCAGGGTGCCGATTTCGCCGAGCTGTTCGCGCATCTGTTCGAGCTCCTGCGAGTCCTTGCCGAACAGTTGCGTGAGGTACATGCCCTCGCCCTCGGCGTGACCGGGACCTTGGGACGGTTTGAGCTGCGCGCCGGCTTCGAGCAGTTTGCGGATTTGCTCCGGGGTCAGCGGCCGTCCACCCTTGCCGCGCGATTTGGAGCCCGCCGAATCCATCGTAATCTGATCGTCGGTCTCGCCGTCGTCGCCGTCGCCCTCGCCGTCTCCGACGCCATCGCCGGGTTGTCCCGGGCCGCGCATCTGGCCGAGCAGGTCTTCACGCATGTCGCTGGCGCGGCCGGAGAGATCGCCCTCGCCCGCAGCGCGCGCCGCGGCCATGAGTTCCTGCAACCATTTAAACAGCGCGCCGGTTTGCAAGGCGCTCTGCGTGACGGTCGCGCCGGCTTCGCGCAGGGGTGCGAAGAACGATTCAGCGCGCTGAATAAAGCCGCCGGCCGGATCGTCTTCGCCCAAGGTGACATCCAGCGCAGCCTTGACCAGCAACGTGCTGAGCGCTTCGGGACGCAGCGTTTCGGACAGCGCCGCGTGCATCCGCGCGACCCGCGACGTGAGCCCGCGATATCGCCGGCAAAGCTCAGCGTCGACGCGCGCCGATTCGCACAACCGCATCAGCGCGCCCGCCAGCGCCGGATCGTCGAACGATGAAACGTAGCCGTCGATCGCTTCGACGCCGCACTCGGACCGCTCTTCGAAGCCCGGGATCGCCGCCAGCTCGAAGTCGAACGTGCCGAACTCATGGCGGCCAGCCAGATGCGCAGCCGTCAGGACGAAGTAATCGTGGGCCATCTCCGCGCTGCCGGTGCCGGCGACGCTCTCCGGCAGGTAGATCGTTTCGCCGCCAATCAGCGGGTAATGAAACGGCAGGGTCGCGCCCGAGTTGGGCAAGGAGTCGATGCGAAATTCGAGCGTAAAAATCATCCGCATGAACTTCGTCAGCATCCCCTTGACGCGGTACAGGGCATGGTCGTCGTGCGGCGAAACTTCGGTAGCCATTGGGGTCATTGTGGCAAATCGCGTGGCCGCAGCGCAATTTGATTCGGCGAGGGCGGCGAATGCGAATGCGGCTTGACTCTAGCGAAGGCGGCTGACTTAACTGAAAGGATACCCATGCGCATCAACAGCTTCCCCTATCGCCGGCCGTCGCCTTTCGCTCCCCTTCTCGCCGTGATGTTTGCGCTCGTCGCCGCAGCCCGCGCGAACGCCGGCATCACCGACAACGTCAAGTACGCGAAGCTCGCCAACGGCCTGCAAGTGATCGTGCTGGAGAATCATAAGGCGCCGGTCGCGACCTTCAACGTGTTCTATCGGGTGGGGTCGCGCAACGAGCGCTTCGGCAAGACCGGCATCTCGCATCTATGCGAGCATCTGATGTTCCGCGGCACCAAGAAATACGGGCCCGAGGAATACTCCAACATCATCCAGATTAACGGCGGCGACGATAACGCCTTCACCACGAACGACTACACGGACTACTTCGTGGTCATCAACCGCGACCATCTGGATGTGCCGATTTCACTGGAAGCCGACCGAATGGCAAATTTTGCACCCAAAGGTTTCGATTCGGAAAAAGCGGTGGTGATGGAAGAGCGGCGCCTGCGCACTGAAGACAGCCCCGAGGAAGCACTGCAGGAGATGATTCAGGCGGCGGCCTTCGTGGCGCATCCGTATCATTGGCCGGTGATCGGATGGATGCACGATATAGAGGGCCTCACACTGAAGGACGCGCTCGACTACCACGCCGTCTATTATTCGCCGCAAAACGCGATCATCGTCGCGGTCGGCGATTTCGACGGCAACAAGGTGATGAAGGAAGTCAGCGATGCGTTCAGTTCGATCAAGAACACGGACAAGCCCCTGCCAGTGACTGAAGTCGAGCCGCCGCAGGACGGTGAGCGCCGCATCATCCTGCGCCACGCCGCCAATCTGCCGGCTTTCGGCGAGGCTTATCATGTGACGAATTACCGCGACGTTTCCGACGGCTTCGCGCTTGAGGTGGCGAGTGAGATTCTGTCGGCCGGCAAGAGTGCGCGCCTATACAAGGACCTGGTGGTCGATAAGCAATCGGTGGTCGATGTCGGGGCCGAGTACGACATGACGAGCTTCGATCCGGACCTCTTCTGGGTGTCGGCGCAGATGCGGCCGGGCATCAAGACCGAGGACGTGATGGCCGAAATCGACAAACAGATAGCGGCCTTGCGCGACAGTCCGGTCAGCGATCGGGAATTGCAGTTAGCCAAGAACCAGGAACAAGCGGCCTTCGTTTTCGGCCAGGACTCGATCTTCCGCGAAGCCGAGATGCTAGGTACATACCAGATGCTCGGCGACTACCACATGGTGGATGACTACCTAAAGGAGATCGATAAGGTCACGGCAGCCGATATCCAACGCGTTGCGAAGAAATACCTGGTCGATAGCAATCGCACGGTTGGCGTACTGGTACCGACCGGCGTATTGCGGCATGAGATGGGAGGGGGCGGCGGTGGCGCCGTTCATCATAGAGCGGAAGGTAGTATCGACGGCCTCGAGGCGGCGGAGGTAAGTCGATGAGCTCGATGCTGTTGACCTTCGCGAGTCGTCGCCTACTCGCCTTCGCGAGCCGACTTATGATCTTAGTGGCCTGCTTACTGGTCTCGGCCACAACCAGCGCATGGGCGCTGGAAATCAAGCGGATGCAACTAAGCAACGGAGCAGTGCTGCTGGTATCCGAACAGCATCAATTGCCGATGGTCACCGCGGCGATCGCCTTCGATGCCGGATCGCGGCGCGATCCGGCCGGCAAGGAGGGCCTCGCGGCGCTCACCGCGGAATCGCTAACGGAAGGAACCACGTCGCTCAGCGCGGCGGAGTTCAATGAAAGAGTGGACTTCATGGGCAGTTCGGTCGGAATCGGAGCGAGCCGCGATTTCGCAACCGCGACATTCACTTCGCTCACGAAATACCGCGAGGTGACGTTGCACATGCTCGCACAACTGCTCCAGGAGCCAGGGCTGCACGACGCCGATATACTGCGCAAACAGGCCGAGCAGATAGCCGCGATCAAATCCGCGGAGGAAGAGCCGAGCTATACGGCCAACGTCGCGTTCACGAAGATGTTGTTCGGGGACGCTCCCTATGGGCATCCGACCAGCGGCTCGTCGGACGCAGTGGCGAAGCTCAAGCCCGACGACGTGCGCGAGTTCTATCGTCAGCACTACAAGCTCGGCGGCGCGATCATCGCGGTCGCCGGTGACGTCACCGCCGAAGAGATCAAAGGCGCGCTGGAAAAAGAACTAAGCGGACTGCAAGGCGCGGTCGCGCCGCAGACCGCACCGAGTGCACCGGTGGTAGCACCGGGCATCCATACGCAGATCATCGATCGCAACGTCGCGCAGGCGAATCTGTTTATCGGCTCCGGCGGCATCTCGCGCTCCGATCCGGATTACTACAAGCTCCAGGTAATGAACTACATATTGGGCGGCGGCGGTTTCGCCTCACATCTGATGAAGGTAGTGCGGAGCAAGGCCGGACTGGCCTATTCGATCGGCAGCGTATTCCAGGCCGGAAAATTTCCCGGTGCTTTTATCATCGTACTGGAAACCAAGAACGCGAGTGCCAACGAGGCCATCAAGCTGATTCTCGAGCAGTTGCACGAAATCCAGCAGAAGCCGGTCAGCGACACCGAACTGACAGACGCCAAAAGATATCTGATCGGCAGCTTTCCGCTGAAACTCGATCGCCAGAGCCAAATCGTGAGTTTCATGCTCGAGACAGAAATCTACGGGCTGGGGCTCGATTACGCAGATCGTTATCCGAAGATCATCAGCGCGATTTCGGCGGCTGACGTGCAGGCGGTCGCGCAAAAATACCTGCATCCCGACGCGCTGGACCTGGTGGCCGTCGCGAATCAGGCCGAAGCGAAGATCGCAGTCGCGAGCGGCGAACCGCAGAAGCAGGCTTCCGCTGCGAACCATTGAACTTAAAGCGATGTCGTACACGTTCGATTTTTATCGGCGTTAGCGGTATAGTCATTTCGGGGCAAATGGCTATTGAAGTAGCTATTCGACAAGACTGACCGTTGGAGGATCGAATGAGTAACGAGAATTGGCGTATCGACGGCGATTACTTCGAGTCCTGCAACTGCGAACTGCTTTGCCCCTGCCTGCTCTCGCACGCACAGGCGCGCCCAACCGAGGGTCATTGCGACGTGGTCCTCGCGATTCGCGTCAAGCACGGTAATTACGGCAAGGTCGATATCTCGGGGCTGAACGCGGTGCAGGCGATGATGACGCCGGGGCCGATGGCGAAGGGCAACGGCACGCTTGCGGTGTACGTTGACAGCCGCGCCAACGAGGCGCAGCGGGCCGCGCTCGAAGCGATTTTCACCGGCGCTGCGGGCGGGCCGCCGTCGCTATTCGGGCCGATGATCGCGACCCGGCTACCGACCAAGACGGCGCAAATCGATTTCAAGTCGGACGGCAAGACCTGGCAGCTCTCGATCCCTGGAATCACTGAAGTCACGGTCGAAGGCGTCGCGGGCGCGGGCAATCAGAACGTATGGCTCGACAATGTCGGACATCCATTTTCGCAACGGCTGGCCGCCGCCAAAGGCACGTCGAGTCATTACAAGGACCACGCGCTGGCCTTCGAGAACTCGGGGCGCAACGGACATTTCTCGGCGATAAAGTGGTCTAACGGATGAGCCGGTCGCCACGACGATTCAGACCGGCACACTGAGCGCGTCGTCACCGCACGCGAGCGCAACCGCACCGGCGTTGCCGATCGGCCAACGCCTTTTGTTGTGGGGCGGCCTCGGCGCGCTGACCGCGCTCGCGTGGCTCTATCTCATTCGCATGCCGATGTCGCCGCAGGATCTCGGCGGCCTCGGTACGCGGATGATCTCCGCGCTGCCTTTGCGATGGCAGGATTGGCCGCTGACGTTCCTGATGTGGGCGGTGATGATGGTCGCGATGATGGTGCCGAGCGCGAGTCCGATGGTGATGGCATATGCGCGCATCGCGAGCGCTCGCGGCGCGCGTCCTGCCGTGCGAGTGTGGACGTTCGTCGCCGGCTACATCGCGGTGTGGACGCTTTTCAGCGCACTAGCCACCGCCTTGCAAATCGCCCTTCAGGAGCACTCGCTAATCTCCAATGCGTTGAACACCACACCATTAATCGGCGCGATAATTCTAGCGGTCGCCGGCGTCTACCAGCTCACTCCGCTCAAGCAGGCGTGCCTCGGCCGCTGCCAGTCACCGATCGGATTTCTCATGACCCATTGGCGCGAAGGTGCGAACGGCGCATTCCGAATGGGTCTTCGACACGGCGCATTCTGCGTCGGCTGCTGCTGGATGTTGATGGCGTTACTGTTCGTCGTCGGCGTGATGAATCTCGCCTGGGTCGCGGCGATCAGCGCGTTCGTCCTGCTCGAGAAGGCGACGCGGTGGGGCAATGCTATCGCGAAGGTTTCCGGCGTCGCGCTGATAGCAGGCGCATTCGCGATCGCATTCGTGCGATGAGTTCTTCGCCAGCCCTGTTCACCATCGGCCATTCGACGCATCCAATCGAAACCTTCATTGGACTGCTGAGCGCGCATCGAATCGCGCTGTTGTTCGACGTGAGATCGTATCCGTCGTCGCGCCGTTGGCCGCAGTTCAACCAAGTCGAACTTCAACGATCACTCGAGGACGCGGGCATCGCGTATCGGTGGGCGAAGGCGCTCGGCGGACGGCGCAGTTCGAAACGCACCGATTCGCCGCACAGCGCATGGGAGCATCAGGCGTTTCGCGCGTATGCCGACTATACCGAGACGGCTGAATTTGCCGCTGGCCTGGCGGAATTGATTCAAGCAGCGCTTAAAGTCCGCAGTGTAATCATGTGCTCCGAGGGTCTTTGGTGGCGATGCCATCGGCGTATCATCTCCGATCACCTGACGGTGCGCGGATGGGAGGTGTCGCATGTGATGCCGGACGGCAAGATCGCGATGCACGCCCTGCCGGAGTTCGCGACCGTCAACGCCGAGCGAATCGTTTACGATGGCCGCCAGCAATCGCTCAAGTTGAAGTGAACTATACGACGGGCGGACAGCAATCGATCAGGTTGAAGTGAAGGAGACGACCGGCGGACAGCGATTCCTCAAGTTGAAGGGGACGATGCGATGGCGCCGAGGCAAGCGTCGCTATTCCTGGCCGGCGTTGCGCTCGAGGTAATCGATAATCTGGCGCCGCTCAGCTTCCGTCAAAGGCGCGACGCCCGCCTGCGACATTTTCAGACGCATCGCTTCGACCTGTTCGCCCCACATCGCCGCGGTCATCGTCGAAGGCAAGAACGGGCGATGGCATCCGCCGCAACGAGTCGCGTACAGCCGTTGGGCGTCACTGCCGGCTTCGGGGAGGGGCTTGGGTCCACATCCGGTCGCCGCGATCAGCAGCCCAATGACGATGATCCGTCGTCGTCTCACCAACGGGATGTCAAGGGTGAAGGACTTCCCCGCAAACGCCCGGCGAAAATGTTTCACGTGAAACATGATCGCCATAATTTTGCGGGGAAATAATTCACCCGGATCGAAGCTCGACTTGGGCGAGAGCGGCTTCGTGATCGGTGCACCGAAAAAATGAACTCACGTGAATCGTGCGGCCGGCATGACGCGGACGAGTTCAGCGCGAAGCGCATCGATAAGACCGAGCCGATCGCCGTCTGCGAGCGCTACTTTACGTTCCGCCTCGGGCCGTAACCATACCGGCGCGAGCCGCATCGGGTCATCGGCGGAGCGCGGAAAGACGTGCCAATGGACGTGAGGTTCCTGATTGCCCAGACATTCGTAGTTGAGCTTCGACGGCTTGACCACGCGCTCGAGCGTCTTGCCCACCGCGATTAGTTCGTCGAGCAATTCGTGAGCTTCGCCGCGCGGCATCAGATGCATCTCGGTAACGTGACGCTTGGCGAAAAGGACGCAATAGCCGCGATAGAATTGCGCGTCGCCAAGAATCAGCCAACTGCGCGGTAACTCCGCGATGAGATCGGTGAAGGCGCCCGCCGTGATGCGATCGATGATCGCGCAGATGCCGCAACTATCGCGAGCATTTGCGCGGGCGCTCGCTGATTCATTTTGGGGCATCCGCTACCTCGGGCTTCACTTGGAGCAGCTTGATGTGGGCGTATTTGAGCAGTTCGCCGATGGTCTCCAGCTTGTACGGCCGGTCGTAGTAAACCGTGCGGAGGCCCGTATTGATGAGGACCTTCATGCAATGGATGCAGGGCGTGTGCGTGACATAGATATCGGCGTCGCTGATCGCATTGCCGTTTTTCGCGGCCTGCGTGATCGCATTCATTTCCGCGTGGATCGTGCGATAGCAGTTCTGCTCGATATCGCCGTCGGGCGTGCGCGATTCATAGATCAGACAGCCGACTTCGGTGCAATGGGGCAATCCCGCCGGCGACCCGTTATAGCCGGTGGCGAGGATGCTGCGATTGCGAACGATGACGGCGCCGACCTTGGCGCGCAGGCAGGTCGATCGCTCGGCCACCTGCCGGGTTATCGTCATGAAATATTGATCCCAACTTGGACGTTCCACCGAGTTAGACATCCTCTAATCTAATGCGAACGTGCGCCGCGCGATTCCCATGTCAGGCGTGGAAGGTCAACGCGCGCGGCAAATTGAGCTCGGGCCTGCCGAAGTCCGGATGGCCCATCGGCGCGCGCTGCATCACGTTGATTCCGGGCGATTGCGGGTCAGGTTGTTGCTGTTGCTGCTGGAGTGCCGGAGACGGCGGCACGAACGAGAACGGCACCGGGCTAAACGTTACGATGAACAGCGCAATGGTAGCCCACGCCATAATCCGCCGACTCCCGGTTAGCGGCGTGTGGGTGTCGATGGTTGACGGATGTCCCAGGCCGAGGAAGAAGACCAAGCCGAACCAGATCAGCCAGCCCGCCCAGAAGTCATAACCGAGCGCATACGGGACGACGACCATCAGCGCGGTTGCGGCCCAACAGAGTCGCGACACGATGCGATGAACGCGTCCGCCCAGCAACGAATACACGACGTGACCGCCATCGAGTTGGCCCACCGGCAACAGGTTCAACGTGGTGACGAACAGCCCGACCCATCCGGCGAACGCCATCGGATGGAGCTCAACGTTGACCGAGTTGGGATCGACGCCGAGGATGACGCGCGAGACGCCCCAGAACAGCATCGAGTTGCCGAGATTGAGCCCGCCGGCGGAGTTGTCGAGCGGCGTCACCTTGGAGAGCTTCAGGCCAAGAATTACAGATAGTAGCGCGACCGCGAATCCGGCCCACGGACCCGCGGCGCCGATATCGAACATAGCGCGGCGCGTGCGCGGCGGCGACTTTATCCTGATGAACGCGCCAAATGTGCCGATGATAAACAACGACGGGATCGGCGCCGGAATGAAGTACGGCAAGGTCGCTTCGACTCCATGCCGTCGCGAGGTCAGGTAATGCCCCATCTCGTGCGCCAGCAAAATCGCCATCATCGGGATGGAAAACGTCAGCCCAGCGCTTAGATTGATGAGGCTCTGCAGCGGCTTGCCCAGCGTGACGAACGCGCCCGCGGTGTCGGCGCCGGCCATCGTCGTGGTCAGCAGCGTCAGCAGGAACAGCGTCAGGTTGAGGCGCGGGATTTTGAACGGCGGCATCGCCGGCCGCCACGTATCGACCGGCTCCGCCCCGCCCTCAAAGCGCGGCATGTCGCTCAGAATCGGTGAGACTTCCTTGTATGCGCTGGATTCATCCATGAGAAAACCGCCGCACCGCTCGAATTATTACCGGCGCACCGGCTGCGCCTGCGAATCTTTCCGCCGCGCTGCCGTCGCGAACCGCTACTTCAAGCATTTCAAAGCTGCCAAACGTGGCGAGAGAACTACCGGGACGTGCTTCGCCGTATGCTTTTAATATCTCGATTGGTGCCCTTCGACCGATCCTAACGGAAAGCCGTAATCCACGAAAGCGGCCGGCAAAGCGCTCGTAACAATTGCGATCGATATTCGTTACCAGATTGCCGAACCCGTCGATATAAACGATCGATCCCGCGAGTTCGTTCCGTCCTTCTTTGACTCCTGGACTGTCCGGCGCTGGCGTCATCGTGCGAAGCCCCGGACCCAGCGCGGCCATCTGCACTCCACACCACAGATGCGCCGCCGCCGGTGCGAAGATGTCGCGCCCGTGAAACGTTGCGCTGACCTCGGCGAGACGGTAGCGCGGCGTCTTCAATTCCACGACGCGGCCGAGGCCGGCCTGGTTGACCGCGCTCGACAACAGCCCGTTATCCGGACCGATGAAGCGCGCACCGGCCGTCGTTTCCCCCGCGATCGGGCGACGGCCGGTGCCCACTCCGGGCTCCCCCCCCGCCACCAAAATGGTGCGCGGCGGCAAATAGCGCCAGCTTTGCGCGAGCACGAGCGCGCCCGCGGCAATCGCTTGAGGCGCGATACCGTGCGTGAGATCGATGACGCTCGCCGCCGGCGCGATCGACGCGATGACGCCCTTCATCACGCCCTCGTAATGGTCGCGATAGCCGAAGTCGGTCAGCAGCGCGATCGGCGGTTTGCGCTCGCGTTCATGCGCAACCATCCGCCCCGCCCTACCCTTTCCGAAACTCTTGGTTGAGGAGCGCAGAACTATAGCCCTTTTCTGAAACCTCATAAGGTTTCAGACTTCTCCTTGGTGAAGAACGAGAACGATGCGCGGGCGATGTCGATTTGTGGTCGCTTTTCAACCGCCTTCCTCGGGCTGACTGTCAACGCGATTTTTTCCGCGCGCGAAGCGGATGCGCGATCGCTTCACGGATCGCGGCCACCAGCAACGGAAACATCAACTCATGATGGCCGGTGAGCATGATGCCGCGACCGCCGCCCATCGTCGGCCGCTCGCCGCCGTTGAAGCGGGGGCGATAGTGACGGACGCAATCCATGTCAGCCG
>VFSW01009696.1_pt1 | contig 13724 bp, 10 predicted proteins | sample 5358111 | NCBI WGS metagenome assembly VFSW01 (sample SAMN11554181, study PRJNA540505) | mine drainage metagenome | isolation source: sediment from site ElyBrook_90M | place: USA: Ely Copper Mine, Vershire, VT | collected 2017 | reverse complement strand
CGCGTTTCATCGTCCATCAAAATACCGCCACTTTCCTTTTGCGTGAATCCCTTGCCTGCGATTTGTTTGCGATTCACAAGTGACAATGCCAACCGATCTGCGAGTACAGGGCGCAATTCTTCCATAAGATCAAGCGCAAGAGATGGACGACCTGGCCTGTCACGATGAAGAAAGCCCACAAACGGGTCCAGGCCAACAGTCTCGAGCGCCGAAGCAGTTTCATTCGTCAGCAAAGTATAAAGGAACGAGAGCAGGCTGTTCATGTTATCCAGCGGCGGACGACGCGAACGTTCCTTGAAGAAAAAATCTTCACGCTGCTGCAAAATCAACTGATCGAACACGCCGAAATAAATCTTCGCTGCGCTTCCTTCAAACCCCATTAAATCGCCGGTGGATTTGCAGGCAGGGATCGCTTTTAGAGTCTCTCTCATAAAATTTGATGCGCCAGAAAGCGATTCGACATTCACGAGCATGGCGTGGTCGCGGATGGCGCGCTCGAGGACTTTGCGGCAGTTCGAAATTTTTCCAAGCAAAAAGGAGGCCGCAATGGAAATGCTCTGCGCTTCTTTCTCCGCAACTTCAAACTGCTTGCGCCGCAAGAGAACGTTTCCATGCACCCGGCCTGTGACCCGCGCCTGAAAGCGTCCGTTCGGCGTGAGAAATGCCAGCCCGATATTTCGCTCGGCGCAGGCGCCCATCAACGCGGGACTCGCTCCCTGCCAGGTGAAGCACACGATATTTTCGAGATTGTGTAATGGCAACCGTGTGGATGAGCTTGGCGCAGCCCCTTGCGGGTCGTCTTTTTTGATGACAACATTTTCGCCATCGAGTGAAAGAAAGGCTTCGGGCGTTGTGATATAGAGAATGTTTCCAAGATGCTTCATGGATTATCCGTTTTCAATTTGCTCTTTGATGTACTTCGATGCGGCGATAACATTTTCCTGCAAGACTGGCAAACAGATGTCAGCGAGCGAGCATGAACGGCAGGCTTTGGATGTTTTGACGCGCGGAGTGTAGCCTCGGCTGAAATAGTTATGCATCTCATCAGACATATCATGGACAAGTATTCGCAGTTCGGCGGTAAATTCGATTTACACGCGATGTCGGGTTTCGCCGTAATATAAGTAACCGCGCGGAATATTCAGCGAAAGCATTTCTTCCAAACACATGGCTTGCGCGCACAACTGCGTCTCGTCACTGTGATCGTATTTCTCCTTGCCATGTTTGTATTCGACAGGCGCGGCAAGATACAGTTCATCGCGGTTGGGCAATTTGACTCCATCAGGCGAAGCTGTGAACTCGACCACATCGCATACACCCGAAAGTCCCAGCCGATAAGAAGCCACAGGCACGGAGCGCGCGGTGATGACCCCGTTCCTTGTTTCGGTGAAGAAGGGGTCATCGGCACGCTTGTGCATAATCCGGCCTTCGGCAGTGAGCGCATTTTCCTTCCATTGTTGTTCAATGTGGATCAACGCCCATTGTCTGCGGCAAAACAAAAAATGCTGGATGCCGGAGAGGGGCAATAGATCATCCTGGGTGTATTCGGGTGCCATCGGTTATAATCCATTTATTGGTGAGTCATGAATCTGACAGATCGGATTCCGGAAATTACCCGGCGAATTATCGAGACAAGTCACCCTGAAAAGATCATTCTTTTCGGGTCTTACGCTCGCGGCAATTTCACTACAGACAGCGACTTGGATTTGTTGGTGATTGTGCCTGGCATCAAGCGCTTGCGGCAGGAGAGTATTCGTGTGCGCCGCGCTTTGCGAGGCCTGCTCACTCCGGTGGATATTATTATTGCCACACCTGAACAAATCAAACGGCTTGGCAAGACAAATGGCTTGATCTATCAATCTGCCCTCAATGAAGGTAAAGTGTTATATGAGCGCGCCAACTGACGTGGCCTTTGCCTGGCTACAACGCGCACATTCCGACCTGCAATTGGGGCGCGCTGCTTTGAATGCCCAAGGCGTAATGCCAGAAGATGCCGCTTTCCACGCCCAGCAATGCGCTGAGAAAGCTTTGAAAGCCCTGCTTTTATATCGCGGCATTTCTTTTCCAAAGACACATGCCATTGAAGTTCTGCTCGATCTCCTGAAGGCGCAAGGAACAAGCGCTCCCAAAGGAATAGACGACGCTTTTGAATTATCCGAGTACGCTGTTCAGACTCGCTATCCCGGTGAATGGGAGCCGGTCACAAAAGCCGAAGCGCGCAAGTCTATTGAACGGGCCGCATTGGTATTGGCTTGGGTCGAAAGCCAGATGAAGTGATAATGTTAGCCAGCCGCTTTTTGAAGGCGGCTGGCTTTTTGTTCTCTATCACTCGCCGTCAATTTCCTCGCAGTTCAAACCATTCAATCCACCTAAAGTAATTTTGTAATCATCAATGCTCTTGGGCTGGTCGCTCGTAGGTTCCACTTTCAGCAGGCGGTGAACTTTGGCGGAAGAATATTGCCCGTTGGGGCTGTTGTGCTCCCACCAATAAACCTTGTAAACTTCCATGCTTCCTTCTGGTCGGGCAGATGATGCATCATTGCGGAAGAGAGTCCGTATCGCTTCTTTGATGGCTTTTGCATCATCATCGGAGAAGCCTGTCTTGATGGCAAGTTGCGGATTCATGCTACCGTAGAAAACGTAAACACCATGATCCACGCGATGCTTCATTCCCATTGTATCGGAGCCGCGCTTTGAGCCGTCACCTTCACCACTGACACTTTTTGTGATTTGGGTGCTGGAAATACGGTCTAGCACGGGGGCAATAGAAAAGGCGGGGTGAATGGAAACAGGTCCGCGAATGCCGATGGAAACGCCTGCTTCTTCGCCGCCCTTATAGGCAAACACTTGACCAAACGAACGGACGTCAATCCATTCTTTGCAGGCTGCTTCCCGATACTTTGATTCATCTTTCATATCGGTTTTCTTTATCATGCCCTCTGCACGATTGCGAAGACTACGATAATCATCAACGCGGTTATCGTCTGATTGAACAAAAATAGATTTACCTTCTTGCATAAGACGATTCCGAATTTTGCGCTTGATGGAAACATCGGAAAGTTCGCCAAGCCCTTCGTAATTTACACGCGGGCGGTTGCCGTTCAGCGGGTCGCCGTTGGGGTTGGCGTTGTTTACGGAAACGATTACAGCAAAATCAATTTTATTTTTTAGGGTGGTCATGTTCATTCTCCTTATATTTAGTTATTGTTTGATATTTCAGTAACTTCATTAGCGTCTTCTAAATCTTCGGTATTGCCTGGACGCAGGAATTCCCGTTGGCAGTGATAGCCTAAAAGAAATTCACCGCTAAGTCTTTTGTCGCTGGTAAAGTCGCCATTCTCGAAGGCGGCAACAACCTCATCAATCAGCCGCTGGCGTTTCTTGGATTTTCCGCCAAGCCTGGCTTTGTATGGGATCAACGCCAATTCAATTGTTCTCCAAGTGCTGTATGGATGTTCTGAAAATCTTTGCATTAGTCGAGCGGCATTTGTCGGGCGATCTTCCCCTGCTTTGCTTAATGCCCATTCTTCAAGGCTCTCTGCAAGTGCAAGTAGCCTTCCGTACAGGTAATCTCTGGTCTTTCTGTTCGGGTCAAGTGTCATATCGTAATTCTCCTTTCGATTATGTTTTTTGAACAAGGCACATGCAATCGTCAAAACTTTATTCCACTGCCAATCTTCCAACCCAATCCTGTTAGATGCACGTCGCACAGCTGATTCAACAAGGTCTCTTGGCATTGGTTGTCCATCAACGATGCAGGGAAGGATTCTCTGCATCGTTGATTTGCGTAGTTTGTCATCAAGTTCGAACTTTCCGCCCCTGTTCACGGCATACGCGGCTTCGGCAATATCACTTGGAGAATGGGCTCCAATGAACGGGATGAACTTTGGCTTTGGTTTCCCAGTTTTTTCGTCTTGAATCGTAACTGACCTGTAGGAGTGAATCCATTTACAAGAGTCGTGCCAATCGTCAATTCTTTGTAGAAACTCGGAGCCTTTTAATTCACGGTAATAGGTGATGGACAAACGTCCTGGGGATGCAGAGTCCAGCCCCATCACCACAATATCCGTGGTATCGCCAATCTCTTTGCCATAACCCGCAATTTTCTTTTTGAGTTTTATTGCTACATCTTGCGCGGTTGACGCCCTAGGCGCTTGATCGCTTACCAATTCATTTGCCCCAAGAATTGAAAAGGCGTCATCCGTAGGGCTTGGGATGTCTGCGCCCGAAGTTGCCCACGCGACGATTGCCAAGTCATCCTTTCTATATCCTTGACGGCTGATAAGCCATAAAAGGGCGTAATGGGCTTTCTGCGAAACTTCCAATCCCACGTTAACCGCTTGGGAGTCTGTCAAGAAACGCCCTCGATAGGTAAAACCGCTCGTATCATTCGATGAGATAAGTTTTGCGCCATCCCCTTCTCTGCGAATATATTTGGGGTGGTTGCCCGTCAAAATAGCGTCTTCGCCTGAAACAAAACACATGGGTTCTTTCTCTTTGGAAGAGAGATAATAGTTTATCCAACTATCCCATAAAGATTTGTCCTTCCATGTTTTGGATTCTTCCATGTCAGGTGACTCGACTATCCAGCGAATGAAAGCGTCTTCCTGCGAATTGAGGATTGAAAAAATATCTTTCGCGTTTTTATCTCTTGTCACCTCGCTTTTTCCCAAAAACTTACTATTGTCAGCAAAAAGGATTTTTTGACCAACCAAGTCTTTGACAACTGTCTTTTTATTGACATATTTCAATATCGCCTCTGTTTTTGGGTGTGCAAACTTTGACTGATGCCACTCAGCAAGAGTCTTCACATAGTTACGATGTGGCTCATCTGGGTCCTTCGCAAAACCAGAAGTCACCTCGCCGCCATACTTTACAAAATCACCTGCTACATATTGAAGTTTGTCGCAAAGCGGATGGTTTTCAGGCTTGCTTCCAGCCCTGCTTGCAGAACCTTCGGTGCATGGAATAATGGTGGTCATGTCATTTTTGTCAAAAATGACATTGGCTCTCCGAAAACTGCCGTCCTTGCTTATCACAATCTCAATATGCGCCTGAGTAGTGCTGTGGCAAATTGGAAGTAAAGGTCTTACGCCTTCTTCTCCTGAATAGCCGATGTTAGACTGGCAATTGTTGTAGGTCTCGTATAATTTTTGAATCCAACTCATCCTACACACTCCATTCCGAATAGCCTTCAAGCAAACCTGCTTCTTCCGTGCCGCTTGACTGCAATAGAGTTGCTGGCATTTTCCTGACGAGTTTTCTTTTAGGGCATTTTTCGGGTCGGACAAACTCAATCACCCCCTTAACCATGTTGGGCTGCCAAAAACGGGCGTGGAATTCGTTTTTCCCAAATTCATCAGGGTAATCAAAGCCATGAAACATCAAGCCAAAAGGAATTTCAGAGTAGGTGTCATAAAACCCTGTACCCGAATTGAACTTGCAAGGCTCAACATATCCTTGACATTCCCGCGTGCCAAGAAAAATATCCCGCCTACCGCCTCGGTCAATCATGCGCTTGGCAACAAAATAGTGTTTGTTTTCGTTCCTGTCCTTTTCCAAATCTTCACGATGTAAGTTCCATTCAAAATGGGCTTGAACTTGATACTCTACATCGGAAAGATAGGTATAAATTGACAGGTCATTCCCGCCGCCATATTTGATGGGTTTTGCGCTGCGGGCTTGGGTCTTGATTTGCTTCATCACTCGCACCTTGTCAATAACCCAAACAATGGTCGGTTTCCAGTACACCGAACTCAGAATCCCTTTCAGGGCTTCATAAGTTGGAATCTGGTATGAAAACTTTTCCCCGCCAATTTTAGTCAGCGGGTCGGTGAACAGGGCGTATTTACCTGTGACCTTGAACTCTACAATATTTTCCATCCATGCCTCCATTACTCGATTAAGTTTTCCATGCCATTGACTGGATTGTCGCTCCAGCCAAACTTTTCACTGTAATATTGCTTGTCGAGATAGAAAATTCCTGCTCCTTTCTGGACTTCTCGAATGGCATTGTTGTCTGCCATTTTCCTAAATTCATACGGGAATAAATTTACCGAAAATCTCTGCGCCTTCTTTATCAAGCCGTATTGTTTTTCAAGGTCATACGCGCCACAAAGTTCAACAATGATGTTGTTACCTTCTTCTCCGTATGGAACAATAACGCCCTGAGTCAAAGAATCGATCACACGGAACGCTTTTGAAGCGGTTTGAAACGACTGTTTGAATGGTAGATTTGTGGCGGTATTGCTGTTTGTTCTCACGTATGAGTTGACCGATTCAGAATTTACCGAAAGCAAGGTAAACAAATCATCCGTCCTGCCTACGGGAGAATCTGCGTTAACCTTGTAATTCATTTCACCTTGCCTTTCATGAAAATAATGGTTGTAATACAATTCCATTGCCTTCAATCCAATCCTGTCATTTTCAAAAGAATCGGGAGTGTCCTTGAAATCATCTAAGATAGTCTGCGCCTTCTCTCTGCCGATTTTGATGTCTTTCAACTTATCAAGATTTTCTTCGGCCGGATTCACAATCCAAACATTTCCAAGTTTTTCTCGCGCTCCGATTCGATTGCAACGCCCTGCAGCTTGGGCAATTGAATCCATGCCCGCAAGATAACGAATGACTGTGCCAAAATCAATATCCACGCCCGCTTCAATCAACTGCGTGCTGACGCAAATTACAGGTTCTTTGTTTTCAAGTTTCTTCTTAATTTCATTCAGGATTCCAAGGCGATGAGCAGGACACATATTCGTGCTAAGGTGATATGGTGTTAAACCGCCTTCTTGAACAATGGCTTGATACAGCGAATAGGCGGATTTCTTTGTATTGACAACAATTAATACACTGCCTTTTTCTCGCAACTCTTCAATCGCCAAATCTGCTATTTCTTTATGGCTCCATCCGCCAATTTTTCTGCGGTCGAAAACTTCAACACGTTTGAGTTGCTGAAAGAGTTCTTTTTCGTAAGAAATGATCTTTTGCTCTGGCGTGATATTCAAGGCGCGTTGAACAGGCACAACTTTATCAAGTAGTGGCTGCGTGGCCGTGCAAAGTACAACCGTCGCGCCGCAAGAATGAACGAGAAGCCGAATTGCAAGATTAAACATGTGAACGGCGCGAATTGGGATTGTTTGTATTTCGTCAAAGATAATGACCGAATTCGCCAATTGGTGCATTCTTCTTGCGCTGCGTGTGCCCGAACCAAACAACGTTTCCAAGAATTGAACTTGGGTTGTAAAAACAATGGGAGCATCCCAATTCTCCGACAAAAGATTTTGGCGTCTGCTTTCTTCATCGGGCGTAAGATTGGAATGGTGTTCAAGAACCACCTTGTTTAAGTAATTCCCGTTTTTATCCTTATCTTCCAATACTTTCCGCGCCTCATCGGCGTTTTGGTCAATAATTGAGGTGTAAGGAATGACATAGAAAATCCTATCAACTTTACTGTCGGTCTTGCTGTGATAGGCAGCATGATTTAATGCGAAGCGCAGACTGGCAAAAGTTTTCCCGCCGCCAGTAGGGACGGTTAATTGATAAATTCCTTTTGGTTTTGACGAGAACTCCAAACAGGATTGAGAAACGCGACTGCGTATTTCATCCACTTCGTTTCTGTTGGGTTTGTTTTCAAACTCATTTATCTTGGTGTTCAGGCGTTCGATCAGAGTTTCCCATGATGGATAAACATTATTGTTTCTTAATCGCACATTTCCAGGAAATTCAAAATCGGCGGTGTTCAGCCTGTCAGCGTCTAATAGGCAACTAAACAAAAAGCGAATTAAGAGGCCGTACTTGAATGAAAGCGTCTCTAGCGATTCATCTTCTTCTTTCACGGATTTAAGTTTTTCAACTAATTCTTTGACCAACAAATCATCTGCTAAAAATCCCTCTATTGTCGATTTTTCATGCTCTGCAAGGTTGGAAAATGCTTCGTTGGTATGAGAATTCACCTCCGCTTTTTCCATGCGTCTTGTGAAATTATCTTCACCGCGTGGCGAAAGACAGTCAATTAAACCTGAATGATGGGAGGCAATGGCTAGACACAGAACCTGAGCAGCTAATCGTCCCTCACCGTCTTTGCTCCATAAACGGTTATAAATGATTTGCGCTCCCGCTGTGCTATGGTCAATTTTTCCTTTCAGGGCAGTATGGTCAACATAATCATCTGAATCTGGATTAAGCAATCCTTCTCCAGAAAGAAGATATTTTTGGAACTCTTCACTTGCCTTACCCAAATCATGGAGCAAGCCAAGAATTTCGCCGCTTTTAGACAGCCCAATTTTGCTGGCAAAGTTTTTCGCAAGTTCTGACGCTTCTGTAAGATGAGTCCACAGGTACTGCGGCTCTTTGTGGCCTTTGTCCTTTTCTCGGAAGTGTGCGAAAAATTCTTTTTTCATCTCCATCACCTTATACAACTCTGCCAACCCTTGCGCCTCGCGGATAAGAGAGTCACGTAAGGCTTTCGGCTCGATGACTTCCACGTCCGCGCCCCAGCCACGCACCCAAGGGAGCATCTCGCGCCATTCGGCAACGTCCGCGCTCCAGAGACATCCGCCGTCATCAGTGTCTTCCACTTTTTCCAGCGGATGCCAGATGCTTTCCTTCACACGCCGCGCCGCTTCCCTATTGAAGCGCAGTTTGACAGTGACAGGTTCCTTGTCTCCGACCCAAATGCCCCAGGCGTGTTTGAGCAACTGCTCATCGTCGAAGTCAGCAGGAATTTCGAATGTTTCACCGGAAAGGACGGCTGAGTCAATGCGGTCAATTTTGAAGGGCGTGATTCGCTCCGTCACTTCGCTGTAAGCAATGACGTAAACGCTATCGCTCCAAATGGAAGGCTCGATCAAGTAGGGGTGAATGACATGATTTCTGAATTCGTCCATGCCTAAAGGTTGATATCGAACCCGGACTTTTCTTTGTTCCACCCAGGACTGGGCCAGGATCTCAATGATCCTGATGCGTTCAGGATCCTTCTCCTGTTTCAAGACTGCATCGGCGGCCTTGAGCAGTTTGGCGGTCATCGGTTGGCGCAACGTAGCGGCAAGTTTTTCGATGGCGCTGGCCGCATATGGATGGTAAAAACGGGTTTGACGGGACGCCCTGCGCGCGGCAAGATAAAGGGTCAGCGCTTCATTGAGGTTGATCTTGATCTCTGAAATAAGCTTGGAGCGAGGAATGTGATAACGCCCTTCCTCATCTTTTTCAATAGGATATTGTCCGGTTAACTCAATTCGGTCACGGTAGATTAGGGTTCGATCCACGCCCAGTCGCTCCGCCATGTCAATATCCGAATAGGCACGTTGAATATAGAGTCGCTTCATTTCTTCAAGTCGTTCTGCTTTTGTCATTCCGCTCATGTTTGCTCCATGCAACTTATCACCGATTTCGTGAAGTCTCTTTGAAACAGCATAGCACAATACCCTACATAATTCTGCAACATTTTTTCGTGAATTCGAAGATTATTTTTTGTTGAAGGGCCAAAGTCCTCCCCGATCGTCTTCGCTGACAAGCAACCCTTTTTTTTCCAGTGCCGGAAGGGAGCGGGTTACTTCAGAGCGATTGAGACCCAGAATGCGTGCAATAAATCCCGCTTTTTTTCCCGGATGTTCCTGGACTTTATTATAGATAGATTCGATTTTTTTGTCATCATTTTTGCGTGCCATGTAAGGCCTCCGTAAGATTGAGATTTCTCAACTTTACGGAAGGCATGTTGCAAGTGTTGCAACACAGCATGTTCGTTCTTCCAAATGAATATATAAAATTTTCGATTGTTTACTCAGTTGAATTGCTTTAGTCACCTATTTGAGTGTCATGGTTTTTCCCGTTATTCGGCTTTCTAATGCCTGAAAAAACGGGGATAGCATCGTTTTGGAACCGAAGGCTGCCGCACATGATAGTTGTGCGGCGTCATCTTGCCCGTCCCTTCATCCTGTTGTATAGTTGAACCATGCTCACAAACGGGACGACATAAGGTGACCCATGACAACCGACGTTGACCGGCTCAAGCAGGAACTGAAAGAGATCAAGCAGGAACTCGCCGCGCTGAAAGAAGGAAGTATGGCGCGCAAGATGATGTTGGATCGCCAGGCCGAAGTGGAAGCCCAATTGATCGGCACGGGCGCGATCGCGCAGGGAGACAAGGCGCTGGCGGTCGGCGCACAAGGAATCGGTATTGGCGGTAATGCCCAGGGGGATGTGCTTGGTCCCGGCGCAACCAAAGTGGAGCAACATTTTTATGGCGACAAAAACATTAAACCACTGCCGCTCCCCGAAGCGCTCCAGCACTACCTCGATAACTTGATTGCCACACACCAGCATCTGCGCCTGCAGGGTATACGCGCGGGTAGTCAGCCGTTGAGCGTGTCGTTGGAAAAAGTTTATGTTTCGCTGACCACAATGGATAAACGCGCTGGCGGCAGCCGCGGGGAGATTCATGGCGATGCCGGTTATCTAACTATCGGTGCGGCGCTCCAAAGCTATCCGCGAATTGTGATCATCGGCGATCCTGGCAGTGGTAAAACCACATTGCTTTCGTACCTTGCCTTGACATACGCGCGCACCTTGCGGGATCACATTGACCTTGTCAAAGACAGGCTTGGTCTTTCAGAAACCGAAAATCTTCCGATCCTGTTGCCATTGCGCGATCTCGGACGCCACTTGCTCGAAAAACATCCCAACTCCGGCAAGGATGGTCCCGCGCTGCTGCTTGATTATTTGCTCGAATATTATCAGTCGCAGGAAATTGACCTGCCTCATGATTTCTTTAGCGCTTATCTTGAAAAAGGCAAAGCCACACTTCTGCTGGATGGCATGGACGAAGTCGCAGACCCAACCATGCGCCAGCGTGTGGCGCGTTTGATCGAGAAATTCTCGGAGCGCTATCCAAAGTGCCGCTTCATCGTCACCAGCCGCGAGGTCGGGTATGAAGGCGCTTCCCGCATCGGCGCGCAGTTCGGGCTGGCCAAGGTGCGCGATTTCACTCCTTCCGAAGTGCGCCAGTTCGTCCGGGATTGGACGCGCGTGGTGGAAGTTACGCTGGCGCAAAGCGATGCGCCCGAAGTATTACGTCTGGCGGATACGCAGGCGGAAAAGTTAATACAGGCCATTGACACCAATCCACGCGTGGCGGACCTGGCCGTAAATCCATTGCTGTTGACCGTCATCGCACTGGTGCATCGCTATCGCGCCCAACTGCCGGAGCGCCGCTCGGAATTGTATGAAGAAGTGGTTGAAGTTTTGCTCGGTCATTGGGATGAAGCTAAAGGACTCGAGCAGGCCGCGGAAGTGGCAGGCGTAAATATGGACAGCGGCGACCGGCGCAGTTTGCTTGAACCGGTGGCCTTTTGGATGCACGAACGAAACCAGCGTGAGATCGAGCTTGATGATCTGCGCTCCTTGTTGCTGCCTACATTCAAGAGCATGACGAGCAGTGGTGGACAGGCAGACAAGGCCCTGGATGATTTTTTGCGCGTGGTCAACGAGCGCAGCGGGCTCTTGATCGAGCGCGGGATCGGTATGTACGGATTTGCGCACCTGACCTTTCAAGAATATCTTGCGGCGCGTGTGCTGGCAGACCGCAAGGACGCTTTGGACTTCACATTGAAACACCTGACGGATGCGTGGTGGCGCGAAGTGATTTTGCTGCAGGCCGGTTATTTAAGCACACAAGGCAAACGCCGCGTGAGCGAATTGATCGGTGTGTTGATGAACGCGGATCCGAAGACCGAACCTGAGCCGCACCATAATTTGCTGTTGGCGGCTGAGTGCCTGTTCGATGTGGGCGCGGCGCGCGTGGAAGGCGACCTGCTGGGCGAAGCCCGCAAGCGTTTGAAGAAGCAAGCCGATGCGCCTTTCAAAAAAGGGGACAAGGCCTCCGTGCTGGCGAAGATCACTGCCAGCAACGCTTTGGCGCGTCTCGAGAGCGGACAGGTGGTGGCGCATTTTTGGAAGCCGCCTCATGGCGAGCCGGAATGGATCACCATCCCGGCGGGCGAGTTCTGGATGGGTGCGGATAAAAGCCAGTACGATGATGAAAGGCCACAACATAAACTTCACTTGCCCGAATATAAAATTGCGCGCGTACCGGTGACAAACGCTCAATATGCCTTATACGTTCAAGACGTCAAAGACACGAAAGCGCCGGAACATTGGCGTGGTGGCGTCGTGCCACCTGGGCTTGAGAGTCATCCGGTGGTAAATGTGAGTTGGAATGATGCGCTGGCTTATTGCAAATGGCTGGGAGAAAAGATCCAAAAACCGGTGACATTACCCAGCGAAGCCGAATGGGAGAAAGCTGCCAGAGGCAGTAGCGATAAACGGAATTATCCCTGGGGGGATGACTGGCGTGAATTGCATTGCAATTCGGATGAGCTCGGTTTGAACGATACCACCCCGGTGGGACTGTTCCTAAATGGTGCGTCGCCTTATGGATTGCTGGAAATGAGCGGAAATGTCTGGGAATGGACGAGGAGCATTTGGGCTGATAAATTTAAGTATCCCTATCAATTAAATGATGGCCGCGAAGACCTTCTATCAAAAGAACGTCGTGTTCTGCGCGGTGGTTCCTTCAGCGATCCTTCAGATGGCGCGCGCTGTTCGTACCGCCACTTCCTCAACCCAGTTCACGGGGACGGGAGGGGCGGTTTTGGTGTGGTCGTGTCCCCGATTCTTCCATCACGACTCTGATCTCTGGCGCTCTGGACTCTGTAGCTCTGGAGTCTCTTTACTCTGATTGTGCAAGACAATAAGGTCTTCGGAATTTGTCCTCCGCCCGAAGGGCGGTCGCTCAAAGAATAAAAGGAGAATCGCATGGAGCCCATTTCACTTGCTCCTCTGGTTATCACTACCTGGAATTTGCTCGCGCCATATGTAAAAAAGGCTGCAAAACAACTCATTGAAAAGAGCGGCGAAGAACTGCCGGATGTGATCGTTGGCAAAGTTTGGGATACAGTCAAAGAAAAAATGGAAGAAAAGCCGGAGACCAAGAGTCTGCCCGCAGAACTGATCAAGGCGCCTGAAGACCAGGATATTCAGGGAGCGTTCAAATATCAATTGAAGAAACTGCTGGAGAATGATGAAGCCTTTGCGCGTCAACTGGAGAAACTGGTCGGCGAGGCCAAACAGGTGACAACCTACAACGCAACATTGACCGGCGATGGCGCGCTCGCGCAAGGTAACGGCGCAACCGCGGTTGGCAAAGGCGGTGTGTACATCGGCGGAAAGGCTTCTGGCAATACGATTGTCACGGGACATCACAATTCGATCAACAACGAAAAGAAGAAAAAGAAATGACAAATCCACGCGCTGAAATCCAGAAGATTGAAGCAGATATCCGCAGGCTTGAAGAACTTAAGCAAAGTGGAGCATTGCCCGCTGACTTGGCAGACGCAAGCATTGAAGGTTTGAAAACCAAACGCGCTACCTATCAGGCACAAATGCAAGGCAGCGGCGCGATTTCTCAAAATGGGGGTATGGCAGTCGGTCAGCAGGGAATCGGCGCGGGCGGAGGCATCAGGAATTCACTGGTCAACACGGGCACCATCTATCAGATCTATCAATCTTCGCCGGGGACGCCTCGTCTCAATCAAAAAGATTTTGAACGCATTCTGCGCGACTATTTGGAATGGGTCAGCAAAGCATATGGCAAGGCGCGCTTGTACGGTTTGGAAAGCGTGCAGACCAGCGGCTCACAAAAGAAGCGCGACCTGGCAGAAGTCTTCCAG
>VFSW01009695.1_pt1 | contig 13724 bp, 12 predicted proteins | sample 5358111 | NCBI WGS metagenome assembly VFSW01 (sample SAMN11554181, study PRJNA540505) | mine drainage metagenome | isolation source: sediment from site ElyBrook_90M | place: USA: Ely Copper Mine, Vershire, VT | collected 2017 | reverse complement strand
AACCGCTATGGCGGGCATCTCACTCCGGCCCAGTCGCTTGCGCGTGGTCTCGCTGCCGGAGGGCGCAACGCCGCAGGAAATGGCGATGTGGCGGTCCCGGCCATGGACTTCACCAATGCCCCCGAGTTCGGGGGTGGGGAGGCGATGTCCCGGGGCGGGAAGAGCCCGACCGAGAAGATGGCTGCGATGGACCACAAGCAGGCGCGGCAAATTGGGTGGGGCCTCAACCGGGCGCGGGCGTTAGCTATGCGCCATCTCAATGCCGCCAGCGTAAACGAGCAGTCTCGCTCGACTGCCACGATCATGCGCCAAGTGTTGGGTGAGCAGGGGACCAGCTACGTCAACATGTCCGCTGCGGTTTACGACCATTACAAAGCTGCCAACGAAGCCACGAAGGTCGATCCCAAGGTGGTCAAAGCCATGGTCAAGTTGGCCGAAGCGCACCCCAAGGCGCTCGAAGCCAAGAAGACTGGGTTCGCTACGTCTGTGATCGTCGTCGATCCCAAGAGCGGGTCCGACTATGCCGTGAGTATCGACTCCAGCGGCAAATACGACGACATCATGACGATGGATCTTGTGAGGAATATCACACATTTCCAGAAGACGGGTGAATACACCGGAGCACTCAAGGGTCTGGGTGCTGCGTCCAAGCGCATCAACGACGTCGCCTTCGATCGTCTGCTGTCTTCGGTCACCAATCTGTCGAGCGAGTTGGACGTTGACCCCGAGAACCTGACCAACATCCACGATCTCGTGAAGAAGGTCGGCAACTACCACGCTGGCCTGTGGCGCACCCGTATCACGCCTACCCCTATTGAGCGAGCCATCGGGCAGCGCATGACTGCTAACCCCGAAGCGAAGGGCCAGGAGCCAGGGGTTGGCGACGATCTCGCTGGTGGTGGTCTCTACAATACCCACATCGATCCCGCCACTGACCTGGGCATCAACGCCAACATGCTGATGGAGAAGAAGTTCGACACTATGCTGGAGGCGGTGAAGGCTGGTTATTTCCCAGCCCATCCGAACCCGGTTGAGAATATCGCCGCTGGTGTCGGCAACACTCTGGGCGTGATCGCTCGCCTTGATGCCCTGACCCACATGATGGCCAAGGGTCTCGCTGTTCCTGCCTATGACGGCGGTGCGGAGACCTCCAAGTGGCCGACCATGAAGTTGGCGACTACTGGTCTGACTGAAGAGATGTTCGGCAAACATCTGGCCGACATCCGCATCCACCCTGATGCTGAGCGCGTTCTTGACTACGCGTTCCGTCCCGACCCGCTGGCTCGGTCGAGCATTGGTCGCAGCTTCGCCATGATGGGCGGCGTGATGAACGTCACCCAGCTTGCTGGACTGAACGATTTCGTCAACGGTATGACCACTACGGCTGGGTTCGCATCGCTCATGAAGAGCGGGGGAGATCTCAAGGGTGTCAAGAAGCCTGGGAGTGTTCTGGGCAAGGCGGCGTTGATCGGGACAGCGGGGGTGGCTGGAGCCGCTGCTGCGACTGTGGGTCTGCCGTTCGTCGCTGGGGTCGGGGCTGTCCTAGCTGGCGCCAAGGGGCTCAGTGTCCTGCTCAACCACTCAAAGAAAATGACTGCCGGTATGCTGACGGCCATCTCTGAGGGCCGAAAATACATGGGCATCATCCAGTCCCCGGATGCCCTGTTCCCTGAGCGGCTGCCCAAGGAAGCCCGCGAGTTGCTAGCCTTCGCCCAGATCACCAACTTGAAGTTGATGGAGACCCCGATCCAGGTTGAGCGTATGCGCAACATGGTCGACCAGCTCAACCGGCAGGGCCACGGGATGCAGGCTGCCGCCTACTGGATCACCAACCTACTCAACAAGCCGACCCAGTGGAACGACATCGGCTTCGGTTATGGCAAGACAAGCACCGGAAAGAATGGCGTCAAGTCTCCTGCCGGGACTGGTGGCAAAGCCCTCGCCAAGCTGGGGATGCTCAAGATGCTGGCGCCCCAGATCATGGATCAGTTTCGTGGCAAGAATGGCGAGGTCAACTTCACTGACCCGGACTTCAAGCGCATGGCGATGGAACTCTCTGACGACATGGACAACCAAGTCGGGTCCATCCAATACCGCAACCTACACATGAACCCGACCATCGTGTCGATGATGAAGACACTCTTCCGGGCCTTCGGTTTCCGCTACACGACCGAGCGAATGAAGGTCTTGGCTGGTGCCGACATCATCAACAACATCGGCAACGCTGGTCCTTGGCGCGACAACTACAACGCGGCCCGGCAAGAAGCTACGGGCGGTGGGACACTGGCACCCAAGCCTACTGACTCCAGGTTCGCTTGGCGTCAGGGCACCGTCGCAGTCGCTAACCTACTGCTGGCTGCTACCCTCGGCGCCCGTATGCAAGCGATGGTCAGCCATGTTGTCTGGCCCAACGCTGGCTACACCCAGTCTGACTACGCTCGCCGAGCCAAGATGGAGATCCAGGGTCTGACCGGCAGCCGCACTGCTGGTGCCGCCGCCGAGGGCTTCCTGTCCTTCCTGCCACCCGAAGGTTCCTCCACCTATGACGCCGTGCGTCACATGATGTATAACGTCGCCGGTTCCCAGTTCGGGCCGAGCGATCCTACCACCGGCAAGTCCCCTATGATGGCGATCCCGGGGACCATGTATCAGAGAAACCTTGTTGAGCACCCGCTCGATCCATTCAACTGGACGGTCGATGCGCAGATGACCGCCTTCGGCCAGTGGTTCAAGTCGGGCCTCAACCCTCCCGTCACCCTAGCCATGGACATCGCTCGGGGCAAGGATACCCTCGGTCGACCCGTCGGGTGGGGCCAGCCCTTCAACCACATTGGCGCGTTCAACACCTATAACCACTACTTCGAGAAACGCCCCGAGGATGGTTTCATGAAGAACATGGCGAAGGCTCAGGCCCGTAACTTCGCCCATACGATCTCCAGTATACAACCGTTCTTCGTGCGCGATCTTGCCGAGTATCTCCCTCTCGGTGGCCAGCCTGCTGGTGGGGCATGGGTCAAGAGCGCCAGTCAAGCCATGGGTGGTCGCGCCATGCCGCAGGACGCTGCCATGACTGCCGCCGAACAGCACGCCTTCCAGAAGAAGTATACTGGCGTCAACAATAAGCAGACCATCGACTCCGTTCGCATGAACGCAGCGATGCGCCCAGCCAAGGTGCAGATGCAGGAGACCGGCAGCCATGCCCTGCTGGATCGCCTGAAGTCACAGGGCATCATCACCAAAGAAGTCCACGACAAGGCAGAGCACGACTACTTGAAGCCCAGTGGTGGCGCGTATACCCCACTCCAGCGCATGATGCGCGGGATCATGGACAAGAGCGGCGACTCCCTGATGGAGATCTACACGCTCGCACTCCCCAAGGAGAAGGCTCAGATCAAGGAGTTCCTACTCCCCAAGTCTGGGTCCGGTCATACTAAGCAGTCTGAGGACAAGAAGAAGCAGCTTCGTGACCGCATCAGCAAGTGGGATCGGGAGAATAAATGAACGAGTTCCGTCGCCACCTTCCCCCCGACACATCGCTGACAGCTATGCACCTCGCCTTCGGGCGTATCTGGGATGCACTGGAAGCGCAGTCGGGTGGGGTAGCAGCAGCACCGACCCGAACGCCGTTACTTGGAGCGTCGGCAAACGTCATCCCGTCCGTCGTCGGTGGTGGCGGTGGCACGACTGTACACAACTCGCTCTCAGGGCTCCAGGGTGGTGACATTGACAACTACTACCATCTGACCCTAGCCGACTGGACAGGGACGGGCACGGGCGTCGTAGTGCGCCAGAACAGCCCGGTGCTCACCGGGACCCCGACAATCCCAAACATACCGGCTGGGACCATTTCTTCCGTAACCATCCAGGCCGCGATCAACGAGCTTGACGCCGAGAAGGTGCCGATTACCCGCGCTATTATTACCACGTCCCCGCTTACGGGTGGCGGTGATCTATCGGCTGATCGGACACTCACCATTAGTCCCGCCACAACGTCGGCGGCTGGGTCTATGAGTGCTTCCGACAAGACTAAGTTTGATCTGTGGCCAGTGGCGACCCGTGAGTTTTCTGGATTCAAGGACCCCGAGCTAGTAGTGGTGACGTATGACTCTACAGCCAGAACTATCACGCTGGCTGGAGCTGTAGAAGCCTACTGGCGCGGCGTTGCGATCCCCGCGCTGGTCGCGGGATGGGTTAGCGCAGCTCATACTGCCACCAATGGCGCGTGGTACTTACTCTATGATGGCGTTAACATTGTATGGCAGAACACGCCTTGGACATTCGACCAAGTGATGATTGCCTATGTTCACTACGACGCCACAAACAAGTTCGCCATCCGAGAATGCCACGGGTTAATGCAATGGCAGGCTCATCGTGAGTGCCATGAGACCATCGGGACCTATCGCGTGAGCGGTGGAGACTTATCCTCTTATGTTGTTGGGTCTACCACAGCGGCGAACAGACGCCCTGCTGTCGCTGCCTGCGTGGTCAAAGACGAAGACCTAATTACGACTAACCCAGCACTGGCCGCAGCTGGTCCATATACCCAGCTCGGTCTTGCGTCAACAGGCACCTCTACCTTTACAACGGGATCGGCAGAAATCGTGTCTGTAACAGGCGCGCAGCCCAATTGGAACCAGTTCTCTACCCCGAACTGGGTGCAGACCCCCATGTCGAATAATAGTTACATGAGCATCTGGCTTGTGGCTGTTCCGGCTACCGCTTCTGCTGGGTCTCAAGCGTACCGCTATCTATGGGTGCAAGGCCAAACCAATGGTTCCCTAGCTGGCGAGCAGGGGTCTTCGTTTGGGGGCCTTAATCTAGGTCAGATTGCCACATTGTTTACAGAGTTCGTCCCCATCGCAAAGATCATTATTCAGTACACGGCAGGTAACTGGACGATCACGCAGGTTGACACGCTTGCCGGTAGCCGCATATCAAGCATCTCAACGCCATCCGGTACGTTCCTGAGTTCCGTGGCTGTTACCGCGCCAATCACTGGTAGCGGGACCGGGGCAAGCCCACTGGCTATGGCTGCTGCTACTACCTCGGTTCCTGGTTACCTAACCGCTGCGGATTGGACTACGTTCAACGGCAAGCAGGCCGCCCTAAGTGGCACCGGGTTCGTCAAGTCAACGGCTGGGACCATCAGCTACGACACCAACACCTATGCCCTGGCATCTGCTGCGGTATGGGGCGGCATCACGGGCGCATCGGCGCAGGCGGCTCCGGCTGGCGGGTGGACCGGGAACCACGGCGCGATGGCTGTGGGTGCGCTCACGGCGGTAGACATTCAGGCAACATCCGGTACTGGTCGCATTGCTTCCATGGGGAGGTATGTATATAGCGGGCTCGCCTTTGTCGCCGCGAATGGTTCGTCTCTGGACCTGGCCTTTTTTAGGTCTGACGCAACGACACTCATTTGGAGTGTCCCCGCAGGAACGACCAACAGTGTGTTTAATGGGAATGTTACAAGCGGGACAGGCCAAGGGTTTAGAAACGCGACATTTGTGGGTGGTTTTAACCCCATCTGGAGTTTTGGGAATGCCACAGCCTTTGGTATTGGCTATTATCAAGCCGCCGGTGCAACGCCTACGGCTGGGAAAGATTCTATAGGATTTCATTTCGGAAATACCGATGCGCCTAAAGTGTGGATAAATAATGATGGTAGCGTCAGCATGGGCACGCTCACGGCGACTACTGTGCAGATTTCCGGGTCCACGACCGCCCAGGGATCGATGAGTTTAAGTCCCGCTGGAGGTGGTCTTACCATTGTTTGTAAAAGTGATGTAACCTATGATTTCCAGCTTGCGAATCCAGGGTTTACAGCGGCAATTTTATACGTACCGGCAGGGACCAAAAATGTTGGAGTTGCTGGCGGGATTATTACCGGCATCTACACGGTAGCCACACTGCCTGCCGGGGTTGTTGGCATGAGAGCTTTCGTAAGCAACGCGTTGGGACCAGTGTTCGGTGCGGCCGTAGTGGGCGGCGGGGCAGTCCAGGTCCCAGTTTATTACGATGGGGCGTGGAAGGTTGGATAAAGTAGATCTAGATATACCAAGCATACACACGATAGAATCAATCAGCCGCCCATAGGGTGTGCACAGTCCACATTCGGAAGGGGCGAACATGATGAACTGTCCAGTCGTTATAGGGGAGGATTGCGCCATGCCCGACCAACGTAAAAAGATCTACTTCGACTACGGCATCAATGTCCCAACCGTGCTCGCGTTCGTGGTCGCAGTCGGTAGCTTTGTCGCATGGCTCATGGCGCAAGGTGACAAGATCACCGTCAATACGGCTGCCATCAAGGCCGAGAGTTCAATACGCGAAGTTGTCGACAAGGGTATTACGGACCGTCAGACAGCAGCAGAACAAATCGCCGCAAGGGACAGAATCGAGATGCGCGACGACATCAAAAAGATCCTAAGCAACCAAGAGAGACGGAGGTAGTCCATGTCGTCCTCAATCGAAGTCGCACTCCCCTGGACGCTTGAGCATGAAGGTGGGTATTCCAACGACGCTAGCGACAAAGGTGGCGCAACCAAGTTCGGCGTGACTCACGGCAGTCTGGCTGCATTCAATGCGAAGCACCCAGAGCATGGGCTTCCGACCGATGTCTCAGATCTAACTGTCAAACAGGCTGGTCTGTTCTACCGACTTGCTGGCTACTGGTTCTATGACCGCGTCACCTACCAACAGGTAGCTACCAAGCTGTTCGATCTCGGCGTGGTGATGGGACCTGGAACGATCATTAAGCTGGTGCAGGCTGGGCTTAATGCGCTTGGGGCGGGGTTGGATGTCGACGGGCACTGGGGGCCGATGACAGAGAACACGGTTAATAGCGTATCGGTCGAACACATGCTGGTGGTGATTGGCGATGTTGCCGAGAAACACTTTCGGAGGATTGCGTCTGATGATCCTACGCAAGAGAGGTTCCTGAAGGGCTGGGTCCGACGGGCCGAGGATATGCCACGCTGAGGAGGCGCTATGACTTGGGATGATCTTAAACCGTGGGTCGCGAAGGTTGCCCCAATGCTCGGTGCTGCGCTTGGAGGCCCCCTAGGTGGGGCAGCGGGCGCTCTGATCGGCAACGCATTGGGGATCAAGGACGCAACCCCCGAGAGCATCGCTGCCGCAGTCAAGAACGGCACGCTAGATGCTGACCATATCGTCGCGCTCAAGCTGGCAGAGCAGGAGTTCACCCTCAAGGCCAAGGCTATGGGTTACGACAACGTCCAGAAGCTTGAAGAGTTGGCGTTCAAGGACCGCGACTCTGCCCGCAACCGGGAGACCCAGGTGCGCGACTGGACGCCACGCATCCTGGCTTATGGCATCACCGTTGGGTTCTTCGGAATGCTCTACTGGATGATGCGTCACGACATCCCGGCTGCGAACAAGGATATGCTCAACATCATGCTGGGGGCCTTCGCTTCGGCTTGGGTTGGTGTTTGCACCTATTATTTTGGTTCGTCTGCGGGGTCCGCTAAGAAGGACGACACCATCAACGCGGCAATCAAGTAAAAGGCCCCGGTTACCCGAGGCCCTTACTCACTCCATAGCGGCCCCGCGAGGCAGCAACCCAGCGACCTAGTATCAGACCCACGCCAACATATTCGACCAATCATTTCGAGGTGGTTGGGGGGCGGTCAAGATCATAGGAGTGTGATGGTCATATGTGCAGCATCTGAGGTTGGTTCACCACAGCAAGACGCGAGAGTCGTCTCTTCTTGGCCGCGCCAATCTTAGACGAGATCTCGTCCCCGATAGCGTCAGAGATGATCGTCTCCAGAACCCCCTGGTGGTAGAGGTGGGAATACTTCTTGAACATCACGTAGCACGCATGTTCTTTTGTGGTCCCAACCTTGTAAAGCAGGAGCCGGGCCAGTGACTTAAGTAGGTCGTAGGTCAGCGGTGTTGTCTCTGTGAGCGTAGGCGCATTGGCGAGCATGAAACTATTGACTGACTGCGCGAGATCTTTGTTGGCCATGTGGCCTCCTATTCGTTGTCGAGACTGTTGGAAAGGAATTGGCCAGCGGTGCAGCCCATCAATGTGATAAGGCGTGTCAGGTCGTAGGCCCATGGTTTCTTAAACATGGATGGGAGCGGTATGCGGTAACGGCCATTGAAGACCTTGTCGTCATTGATCATCTTGAATCCCTCGCCAACTAGGACCATCCCTAGGGTGGCTGCATTCCCAAGGCGGGATAACTCGACGCGGCGCGAGTCGATAATCAGGCCATGCAAGGTGTGGTGGTCGACAATGAGCCCGTACTTTTCGCTGTATGTAAACACTCGATCGGACACCAGACTAGAATATCGGCCCTCCATCCCGGCCCAGCCGCTCTTGATGGCCGTGATGTAGCGCAGAATCGGGCTTACGTCCGCAACCAACCTGCTCATCTCGCGCAGACAAGTGCTCAGGGCATTGCAGAAGTCTGGGTATAGAGCGCTGAGGCGTCCCCCGCTGTCCTCGTCCAGTAACCTGAACCCAAGCAGCGCTATGGTGGTGGATGTAACACTTCTGTTGAGCGTCATGCACGCATCGTCACAGATGGTTGTTGCATCTGCATTCAGTCCACGCCACATAGATACAAAATTATCTTCAGTCTCAACGCTCGCCTTGGAGTAGATAGAGTGAGACCAACGAGAATACAGGTCGCGATTCTTATCAGACCACCACACCCAATCGGGGATCAAGCTGGTCTTGGCCATGCCATGGAGTGTTACGAGGTTCATAGTGAATACCCGGTTTGTAATACTACTCGTATCACCTGGGACAAACTCGCTCACCAATATCGGCATAGACTTGACCCGGGTTGCGGAGCGCAGTCGGCCTCCCCTTGTTGATTTGGCCGGGATATCGCCGTTGACTAACGACTTCACCAAGTCATTGTCGTTGACACCAGAGTATGGCTTGACCTCATCCATTACGAATGGAAGGGATGATCGCAGCGCGGCCACCAGGAAAACGCCCGCATTGGTCGAGGACGTCATGTTGGCATGGGGCCGTTCTCCCTTGGCCCCCAGCATCCTTAGACTCACTGTTGACATCAGGGTCTTGCCGCGATGGCTGTCGCCGCAGATATACAGGGCCGGGATCTGGGCGTCCATCTGCTCGATGCGCGACCTGTATACCGAGGCTCTGACCCATGCCGCACAGATCAGCGGGGAGATGGAGCCGAAGGTATCGATCATGGCTGATGCCCAGTTCGCAACCCCCTCCCCGTCCGTCTCGCTGAGCGGCTCCGGCCCGCAGGACTCCTCACAGTTGATGCTCGGAGCATAGACGATCCGGCGCCCGGTCTTGGTCTGGCGTTGGGCGCCACGCTCCATGGGGATGAACTCGCCGTCCACCATGATCCCGTTGGTTAGCGCCCACAGCCCTGGCTCAACCTCTCCAATATTGTCGATGTAGGTGACAGGCGTCCGGGACTCCGGGTCCGAGGTCAACCCATTGGCGATCTTGCGTACGACTTTAGAGTCAGGCTGGGGCAGGCCGTGCTGGGAACACCATCCCAGGAACTGAGCGCCAACCAACTCACGGGCCATAACGATCAAGCCTCGGATGACGGTGCCGGTATCGAGCATGGTGATGACGTCCACGACATACCCGGTATCGCCATTGCGGTCAAATGTTCCCACGGCGATCATGCACGCGTTCCAGATGACGACCGGACCTTTGTCGGTATCCTCGATGGTCCTGCCATTCTCTAGTTCGACAATGATACCCATTGTGCGTTGAGCCGCCGCCGTGTCTAGTGTCATGATCTCGCCCAATCTGTATAGGCCCAACCCCTTGGGCGTCCGGTGATGGCGCCTTCACGCCTGCTTGTATCGAGTGCGTGCAACATCTCTTTCGGTCCCCAGGGGGGAGTCGCTCTCTGCTGGTTCCAGACGCCCATCCAAGTCTCGGCATGATCAGGGTCCAGCGCCAGCCCGTTCACAAAGAAACTCGCGGCCCGCTTCATAGCCTTCGAACCGTTCTGACCTTCGATGCTCGGGTCGCAGTTCTCCATGAACCACTTGATGATGGCCAGAGTGACGTCACTCTCTTTGATATCCGGCATAGATAACGCGCACTGCTCCGGTTCGCGCTCTGGCGGGAATAGGGAGACTGGGTATTCGGGTAGTTCGGTGATGGGTGTATCCCAAAAGCTGACGGGCTTGTAAACAAACCCTCCAAGAAGGCTCCCTGGTGCGATCACGTAGCCCTTAGCCTTGCGGTCGAGCGCTACGCCTGCGATTGGACGGTTGTCTTTAGGGGGTTTAGCTCCATCCGCGAGCCGATAGAACCTGTGGTCGCCACGCTTGGTCAAGGTCATCATCGGGGTGTCGGGTAGCGTCTGGGCAGCCCATGCCTTGGCGGCAGGTGTGTCAGCATCCAACACAACGAGACGCGATGGGCGCAGATAGATACCAAAGGCACGGAATCCACGACGCCAATCGTCGCGCAGGTTGTCGAGCGTGGCCTCGATGGCGTACTTCTGCCACCCGATCATCGCTGGCCGCTTCTGTGGCGTGACGGGGAAGAGCTTCAGGCCCAATCCCACAAGGTCGGCTGGTGTCATGCGTCCCTCAACAGTTCGTAGGCTTCGACCCACGCTCTGGCATACTGCGCGAGTTCGGGGTTGGCGTTCCTATCTGCCAGCACTAGACCACACAAGAGATGTTCCTTCCCGCCCGACACAAGTTCCTCGCGGCCATCGGGTCCCAGGAAACTGAACGTATCGTCCATCGCTTCGTTGATCCGCATAGCCCTGGCCTTGCCGATGGACTTGACGAATGAGTCTCGCTCGAAAGCGACCGACCCATTGGCTTCGAGGGCCTTGACCTTACTGCCAAACATCACAACTTCGACGGTCTTCACACACACCCACTTTCGTATGGCCCGCCACCAAGGAGGGCTTGGGATGCTGCACCTTTATCGACGGCACTGTAGTCGATCTGCATGGGCAATCCCCCCTGGTGGCGATCTTGTGGCCCACCCCTGGGCCGGATCAGTAGTGTCGGTCATAGTGGCGAGCCGCGCAAGGGGAAATTTTTGTCAGCTACTGCGGGTAACTGAGTTTGTCGTTGCTCCCCGGATGCGCTAGAGCAACATAAAAAAAGGAGAAGAACGGGGTTACCCGCTCCTCTCCATTTTCTCAGTGCTACTTGGTTAGGTGGTCGGGCCATCCGCTTCCGCGCAGAAGGCTTCGATCGCGGCCCGGACCAAGTCAGAGGGCTTGACGCCCGCCAAGTCGGCCTGCTCCTTGAGAATGTCGTAGGTCAGTGAGTTGACGCGAACCGTCACAACTTTGGCCACCGACTTCGTGGGCTTACTGGCGCGTTCCAGGATAGCGTTGCGTACTTCAGACATGTGTTCTCCTTGTTCGACGGTTACCCCATCCGTCATGGGTTGGTGATTGTTCACCAGACTGTTCTCGTGGCTATCTGCCACTCGCTTTGGGTAGGTCTTGGAAACCGAGGGACTCCAGGAAAGCCCGAAGTTCGGGAACACTTGTGACCACCACATAGGCATCTCCCCTTGCTTTCATTTGTTCTTCGTAGGTCTTCTGCGCGTCCGACTGCTTGCCAGCACGCTGGACTTTTCGTCCATCCACTATAACATCAGGTCGTTTACATTCGCAGTGTATCTGTCTCTCAAAGGGCTGGCCCGCGTGTGGCGTGATGACGATATCGGACTCCCCCAGCTTCCCGCCAAAGTTCATCATGAATCCCTGGGGGGTTCTCATCATACCCACAGAAACCCGCTTGCTATCCAGGTAAGGCACCCGTTTGAGCCATCGGATGACTGCGGCGAGCACCAGCCGCTCCGGCTTCAAGGCCGTCTTCTTGGGGGCCTGTGTATGCTTTTCGTAGCGACGCCAGTGATACGTGAGGTTGTCGGTGAACTCGTCGATGGGTGGGTTGGCATCCGTGGGATCAGGTTCGATCGGCAGACGCTCGGCAGCCAGTCTCTCTTGTCGCCTCGCGATCATATCCTCTAACAGCCCCATTTCATCGCCTCAGCTATCAGTGTAGGGTCTGTGGGGTTGGTGGCAAGACCGCACTTAACGAGACTCTTAGCTGTCTCGTGGTTGCCGAGCTGTCTCTCGATGTCAGCGAGCACGAGATACGAACTGGTGAACCCCGGCGAGGCTACGATCGCCATGTCGAGAAACTTCTTCGCGTCATCGACCCTGCCCATCGCGGCCAGCGTTACCGCTGTTCGGTTGTAGATGTAGGCGTTGACCCCTTTAGCCATGATGGCGATCATAAAATATTCAAGCGCTTCTTTGTAGCGTTGCTCGTGGTGCATCGCCTCGCCTGCCATGGTGGCTACCGAGGACGGTGCCTGCTTGCCTTGTGCTTTGTATGCTTCGACCGCCTCGATCACCGCGTCCCACTGGTTGGCTACCCTAGCCTGCATCGCGTAGTTGAATAGGCGCTTATCGTCAGTTGGGTGCTCGCGATAATCCTTCTCGGCGATCCTAAAATAAAATTCCCGCTTGGCAAACTCTCGGTCAAGGTCAACCTTCCCGTAGTGATGTATAACGAAGTCCGCCCAAGCCTTTGGGTGGGGGGTAACGCCATCCTGATTACATATCTTTTCATGAAGCCTGCCTTCAAAGTGGAGACCAGGGGTGTTGCGGAATAGTCGACCAGCTACCGAGTCAGAGAAGAGTGGGTATTCTCCCTTGCACTTCTGGGGCACGGTGTCCAACGAGACTGACCGGCCATCCTTGTAGTAGTGCCGTAGCGTGTGTTCGTAGATGTTGGTGACTGGATCGAGCATGGCCTTCCTGATCGCGGCGTGATCGTCTTGCCAAATGGCCTCGTCGGCATCCAGGAATATGAACCAGTCGCCCCTGCAATGGCGCAGGCTCTCATTGCGGGCAGCAGCGAAGTCGTCACACCACTTGTAGCTGTAGATCATGCCTGTATATTTCGCCGCTATGCCCATGGTTCTATCTGTTGACCCAGTATCCACCACCACAATCTCGTCAGCCAGATTCCTGACCGATGCCAGGGCGCGTCCGAGGTTGGCTTCTTCATTCTTGACTATCATCGCGATGGATAGCATGTATCTCCTTCCTCTTCTTGGCTTTTGCTGCGAACTCTAAGCGACACCTTGGGCAACCCTTGAGCCCTTCGATGGACGGGTTGCCGTGTCTGGCACACAGACCAAGCGCCTCCCGCTTGGCGCGGAGCTTGTCGAACTGATCTCCATGGGCCTCAGCACAGACGCCACATCGCTGCCGATCAGGCATCGGCTCCCTCTTGCCGCAAGTAATACATTTGTTATTGGCGATTCGGATGGATGTGCGGTCCTGGTAGTAGGTCACTTGCGGCTCCTGGACAGGTGCTACTTGAAGAGGGCTTCAAAGACACGCTGGCGCGAGTAAGAGTTGTCCATCTTCTTCTTCACATCGTCCACCATGCTCTTGGCGAGTTCTTCCACAATGGAATTCGCGGTGACAATGGCGAGTGAGATCAGGCCGTCCTTGGATTCGGCTAACTGAGCCTTCAAGACAGGGATGATCTCCGTGGTCATAAAGGTGGTCACTTCTTCCTGAATCAGCTTTGAAACGACCGGGTTCATCTCCCAATGCGCTTGGCGCACGGCTTCATCGCGAAGCCCCTTGATGATGTCTGGCTTGGCTTCGTCAAGGATTGAAGTGATTTGTTCGGGGGTCAGTTGCATGTGGCTCTCCATTTGAGGGTCGTGCAGATGGACA
>VFSW01009694.1_pt1 | contig 13725 bp, 11 predicted proteins | sample 5358111 | NCBI WGS metagenome assembly VFSW01 (sample SAMN11554181, study PRJNA540505) | mine drainage metagenome | isolation source: sediment from site ElyBrook_90M | place: USA: Ely Copper Mine, Vershire, VT | collected 2017 | reverse complement strand
ACTATCAGTACGGCAAGCGGCGGCTGCGGCAGATCGATGGGCGGATTCGCTTTCTTACGAAGCGAATCGAAGCCGCGGAAGTAGTGGCCCCGGAAGCTCCAAGAGCGGGGCAGGCGAAGACGAGGGCATTCTTCGGAGCGACCGTGCGCTATGCCAATGCCGCGGGAGCGGAGCGAGTCGTAAGCATTGTGGGCGTCGACGAGGTCGATCTCAACCGCAACCACATCAGTTGGGTGTCACCTCTGGGGCGCGCGTTGATGAAGTCGGAAGCGGGCGACAGCGTAGTTCTCCAAGCGCCGGGCGGTACAGAATACCTGACCGTGCTGGAAGTGTGTTACGAGCGCATTTCTGTGGAACCGTTCCGTGAACCACCTGGATCCGAGGCCTCGGCAAAGGGATTCCCTCGCCGACGCTAATCCACCTTTGGCTCGGAGCGGTACCACTCGATGAATTCGTCGATCGCGTGCCGGTACCTGCTTGAACTGGCGCGAGATCGCTTCGGTGCAGGGCTGGCTCCGTCTGAAGCTCAGGTTCTTATGCACTCGGCGGCCGGGTATGCGCTCCCTGACCCGTCCGAGGGGCAGCCCGCCCTTCCGTCCGGTCTGATTTCCTCCGCTGGCTGATAACCGAACCCGACGCCTCGAGACATTCGGCGAAATATCCCCGGAAGAGAAGGCAAAATTCAGTCATCGGGGATGGGCCTTCGGGAAATTTCTGGCGTGGTTTGTATCGTTGCCCGACCCATTTGTGCACACATCACAAAAGAGTGTGACAAAGAAACTTGCAGTCCGCCGTGAGCAATGGTCAAATCCTCACAATTTCTTACGTGTGTTTTTTTGTAACCAATCGAGCGCATTCGGCTCGTCGGAAGGGGTTGTTTGCGCTTCTGGGATCAAGAAGGTGCTTCTTGGGGAATCGCCTTGAAACAAATCGTTTTCGAACGAGACAATGTTGCAGAGAATGCAATTTTTGTGTCGGCTAGCAAAATCAGTGTAGGAGAAAAGCTTCATGCAATTCCTGTCGAGCAATGTGGGACGTAAGGTGCTGATGGCGATCTCGGGCTTTTTCATGTTGTTCTTCGTCACAGCGCACCTGATGGGAAACTCCACGATCTTTTTCGGCTCAAGCGCATTGAACTCATACGCCGAGCATTTGCACAGCCTGGGCCCACTGGTCTGGATCTTTCGCATCTTCATGTTCCTGATGTTGGTGGTGCATCTTTATTTCGGCATCACCCTGACCCTGGAGAACAACGCGGCGAACCCGTCGAAGTACGCCAAGAGCAATAAGCTCAGGGCCACGTTCGCAAGTCAGACAATGATCTGGACGGGACTCCTGATCCTCGCCTTCCTCGTCTACCATCTCCTGCAGTTTACGTTCCGCGTCACGCCGGACATTGTGCCGGCCGCGGTCGCCAACCGCCCCGGCGACGTTTACGGGATGGTGTTCGGCAGCTTCCAGATCTTCACTATCGCTTTGGTTTACGTGGCAGCCATGGTGACCTTGTTCTTTCATTTGAGCCACGGGATCCAGAGTTTGTTCCAGACCGTCTGGTGCAGCAATGACAATACGCTTCCCAAGGTGACGATGGTCGGCAAGCTAATCAGCGTGCTTTTCCTGGTGGGTTACAGCGCCATTCCGGTGTTTATCCTCGCCGGCATTTTGAAAAAGTAGGGGGTGCCAGTTGATACTCGATGGAAAATGTCCAACAGGACCGATTGAACAAACATGGGACAAGCACCGGTTCGACATGAAGCTGGTAAACCCGGCGAACAAGCGGAAGTACAAGATCCTGGTGGTGGGCACGGGCCTTGCCGGCGCCGCCGCAGCCGCATCGTTGGGCGAGCTTGGCTACAACGTGGAGTCTTTCTGCTACCAGGATAGCCCTCGACGCGCGCACAGCATCGCCGCGCAGGGGGGCATCAACGCCGCCAAGAACTATCCAAACGACGGTGACAGCATTAAGCGTCTTTATTACGACACCATCAAGGGAGGCGACTTCCGCTCCCGTGAGGCCGACGTGTGGCGGCTCGCCCAAGTCAGCAACGGGATCATCGACCAGTGTGTGGCTCAGGGAGTTCCTTTCGCCCGTGATTACGCCGGGTACCTCGATAACCGATCTTTCGGCGGCGCCCAGGTGTCCCGCACTTTTTACGCGCGCGGGCAAACGGGGCAGCAGCTTTTGCTCGGCGCTTACTCGGCGCTCTCCCGCCAGATCAAGCTGAAGACGGTGAAGATGTTCCCCCGGACCGAGATGCTCGACCTAGTCCTCATCGACGGGGAGGCCAAGGGGATCACGATTCGCGACTTGGTCACCGGAGAAATCCGGGTTCACGTAGGAGATGCCGTCCTACTTTGCACCGGCGGGTACGCGAACGTATTCAACCTTTCCACGAACGCCAGGGGTTGCAGCGCTACCGCAATCTGGAAGGCTTACCGGAAGGGCGCCTTTTTCGCCAACCCCTGCTTCACGCAGATCCACCCGACCTGCATCCCGCAGGCTGGCGACTACCAGTCCAAGCTGACGCTCATGTCGGAATCACTCCGCAACGACGGCAGAATCTGGGTCCCGAAGAACAAGGGAGATAAACGGGCCCCCGACGAGATACCAGAAGCCGATCGCGACTACTACCTCGAGAGGAAGTATCCGAGCTTCGGGAATCTCGCACCCCGTGACATCTCGTCGCGGGCGGCCAAGGAAGCTTGCGACGACGGCCGCGGCGTCGGCCCCGGCGGAAGAGGCGTCTTCCTCGATTTCCGCGATTCTATTAAACGTCTTGGCGAAGACGTGATTCGGGAACGGTACGGCAACCTCTTCGAGATGTACGAACGGATTACCGGGGAAAACGCCTACAAGATGCCGATGAGGATCTACCCGGCATCCCACTATGCCATGGGGGGGCTCTGGGTTGACTACAATCTCATGAGCAATATCCCGGGCCTCTTCGTCTTAGGAGAGGCGAACTTCTCCGTACACGGCGCCAATCGTCTCGGTGCGAGCGCCCTGATGCAGGGTCTGGCCGACGGTTACTTCGTCATACCATACACCGTGGCTCCCTACCTGGCATCCACCAAGCCGGGGAAGGCGAAGGAAGACGATGCTGAGTGTAAGAAATCGATCGAGGACGTAAAGGCGAACGTCAAGAAGCTCCTCTTGATTAACGGAAAGGTGACTCCCGCCGAATTCATGCGGAAGTTGGGAAACGTTACGTGGAACAACATCGGCATGGCGCGGAGCAAGGAGAGCCTCACCGAGGCGCTAGCCAAGATCCCGGAAATCCGGGAGGAATTTTGGAAAAACCTTAAGGTCTCCGGGACCGAACTTGAGGTCAACCAGCAGCTTGAGAATGCCGGTCGAACGATCGACTTCATTGAGTTCGCTGAGCTGCTTTGCCGCGACGCCTTGGATCGCGACGAGTCGTGTGGCGCTCACTTCCGCGTGGAACACCAGCTCCCTGACGGGGAGGCGAAGCGGAACGATGAGAACTTCTCCTACGTAGCCGCCTGGGGGTTCAAGGGCGACGGCGTTCCGCCCGAGCTCCACAAGGAGCCGCTCGAGTTCAACCTGATCAAGCCTGCGGTAAGGAGCTACAAATAATGAGTGGACACAGCGAAGAACAGGCGAAAACTCTGACCCTGATCGTCTGGAGACAGGCGGGACCGGACAAACCTGGCCGCTTCGAAACCTATATCGCGAAGAACATAACCGACCACCATTCTTTCCTTGAGATGCTCGACGTGGTAAACGAGGAACTGATAAAGGAAGGCAAGGATCCGATCGTCTTCGACCATGATTGCCGGGAAGGAATCTGCGGGGTCTGTTCGCAGGTCATCAACGGCATCCCCCACGGCGGGCACGAACGGACCACTGTCTGCCAGCTCCACATGCGGCTGTTCAAGGACGGCGACACGATCTACATCGAGCCGTGGCGAGCCAGAGCGTTCCCTATCATTAAAGATCTGATGGTGGACCGCGGCGCACTCGACAGGATCATCCAGGCCGGCGGCTACACTTCCGTGCATACAGGCGGGACCCCCGACGCCAACTCGACCCCCATCCCCAGGCCTGACGCCGAATACGCAATGGATGCGGCCGAATGCATCGGATGCGGGGCGTGCGTGGCGGCCTGTCCGAACGGCTCGGCAATGCTGTTCACGGGGGCCAAAGTCTCCCAGTTGGCGGCCCTGCCGCAGGGGCAGGTCGAGGCGGCCGAACGGGTCGCCAACATGCTCAAGGAGATGCAAGACTGCGGCTTCGGAAACTGCTCCAACCACTACGAGTGCCAGGCAGCGTGCCCCAAGGGGATCAGTGTAATGTTCATCGCCCGCCTTAACAGGGAGTACCTGAAATCCTTATGTTAATAAGGAGAAGTAGGTCACGTATTTGCTGTCCCGCTGCATGTCGTGCTGCTGCTGCATGGAAGCATGCCCGCAGTTCACCGAGAGCACCGGGTTCGTGGGCGCGGCGACCATCTCGCAGGTACGGTTGTTCAACGAGCATCCGACCGGCAAGGTGCGGAAGCGCGAACGTCTGACGGCGCTCATGGGCGACGGCGGCATTCAGGAGTGCGGCTACGCGGAAAACTGCGCGAAGGCTTGCCCGAAGCTGATTCCGCTGACGGACTCGATTTCGACGGGCGGCGGCGAGATCATGAAGCAGGCGATCAGCGACCTGTTCCGCTCGTAGCCGAGGGCGTAAGAACGAAAAGCCACCCTAGCTGGATGACAGCCAGGGTGTTTTTTTGCGACGTTCATCCCAGGATAACGCCGAAAAGCACGGCGAAAAGGCGCGCGCTGGCTACCAGCGAGCATTCCGCGAAGGTGGCTTCGAAGTGCAGCGCCGGAGCGCCGACCGGACCGGAGACAATCTGCATATGACGAGGGTCGCTCCAGAGAGATGGCAACAACAATCGGCCAGTCCCTACCCGAGCAGGAAAGCGGCGCCGTAGTGATTTAACCCAGAAGACGAAAGAACAGCCAGCCATGGCGATAGACGAACAGTACCCCACGAACCACGCAAAGAGCCTACACGTTGCGCTTGCGGCCGGCAATTTCCACCGATGATTCTTCCGAAGAGCGGCAACGGAAAACAGCAGAGATGCAGTCTGCCCTGTGGGCAACGCATGAGGCTGTCAACCGCGGAGCAAAAACCTTCGGCGACTGGCTGCTCACTCTGCGTGGCGGCCTGAACCACAATCTTGCCACTGCCATGGTCAAGGACAAGAAATCCGAGCGCGACCCAAGTCAACAGGAGATCAAGAATCGCCGTATCCTGCTGGCTCTTTCCTGGCTGAGCGTGGAAGATGAGCATGGCGCGCAAGATCATGCCGAGTACATCGTTGCCCGCGGTGAAGGGTGCAGAGAACAGCCGGACACCCAGCATTCGCGCGATCGGAAGGTTCTCGCCGCTCTGGCAGACATTCTTGTCGCGCGTGGAGTTCCCGATGTGGAGATTGGTAAACCGGAAGCGCTAGGAACATGGCTGGGCGATTGCAAACAAAGCCTCTCGGCGGCCATACGTAAGGGACGAGGGCTTCAAGAAAGACTCATGCACGGTGGGGGAGTTCGAATCCTCGAGCGTGGGGAGTACCAGCTTCGCTGGTACATGGGAAAGAGCCCCAAGTACAAGCCAGTGGGCAAGGTACTCGCTGACGCCGTCGCTGCCCGCGACAATCAGATCAGCAATCTCGAAGCCGAGCGTGCCGCGAAGGTGGCCGGGAGATCGCTCGATGAGGTCGCTGATCGCAAGGGACTTGAGAGCGAGCGCGACAAGTTCATCGCCCGTAAGAGGATGGTTCGCCGTAGAGGGGGGATTCCACTCGATAAGGAGACGATCGACGCCTATCGCAACTCAATCAATGAATTCTTGAAGGTCAGCAGGGCGGCGTACGCCGACCAGGTTACAGACGTCCTTCTCCTTGAATTCTTCGAGTCTCTCCGTAAACGGGGACTTGCCGAGCGCACGGTGCAGAACAACTGGCAGTACCTCCGCACTTTTCTGAAGTTCTGCGGCGTCAACGCAACGGGGCTGCTGAAGACCGATACTGAAGACAACCGCCCCAGTCCGTTGGATAAGCAACCGGAGTCCTACACACGCGAGGAGATGGCGAAGTTCCTTGCCGCCTGCACGACAAGGCGTGATCGCCTGGCATTCGAGTGCCTCCTGAAGCTTGGGCTGCGCGAGAAGGAGTTGACGTTCAGCGAGTTCTCAGACCTCCACTTTGAAGAACGCTACGTTTTCATTCACAACAAGCCAGAGCTCCACTTCCGCACAAAAACTGGGCCTCTATAACGATTGGAAAGCCTTATTTTATGCGGGCGTGATGAAGCCTTGGTGCCGGGAGGGGGAATCGAACCCCCATGAGGTTGCCCTCGGCGGATTTTGAGTCCGCTGCGTCTGCCAGTTCCGCCATCCCGGCTTAGGAGTGGTATCAACAATTTAGCACAGCTTTCGTGTTGCCCAAAGTTCCCGGTGCCAAATGTGCTTACCGGTTGGCTGCAGATCGGGTTTGGCGGGAGCACGCAGAGCTTCCATTGCATGTAGAAGAGGAATCTAGTGGCTTAGTTGGTATTGAATCAAATTCTTTGAACACCTCACCAACGTGCATACCAAGCTTACGGCGTTCTCGGAGCACTCCATCAGAAATGGGGCTGTATTCCACCGAGTTTCGTTTTGGTGGATCGGTCCCTGCCCACTGCAGCAGGTAATCAAATAGAGATGATCGAAGCCTTGTTCTCCGCTAGGGAGGCACACGTAAACCTCATCTGCGTAAGTTGTTCGGCCCTGATTAGCAATTTCACGAAAAACTCCGGCGAAACTACTGGCGCGCGGCGGTGTTTTGTTTGAGCATGGGGACGAAGTTTTATACCGACCTCAGACAAGACGACATGGAGAAAATGACAATGCGTGGAATTTGGATCAAGAATACGGTGCTGATGGTAGGAATGACCCTTTGCGCCACCACTCTGCTGGCGCAGCAGGCAACTACGCCAGCGCCGGAAACGACAACCCAGAGCGCGGCCAGCGCAACCGGAAGACCTCAACTGACCGCGGAGCAGAAAAAACAACTACGCGACCTGCGTGGTTCTGCGCGCGATCAGGCAGCTATCATTCGCAACGACCAGACGCTGACCTCAGAGCAGAAGCAGACCAAGCTGAAGGCGCTGCGAGCCAGTACGCGCGAGCAAATGAAATCCGTGCTGACACCAGAGCAGCAGAAGGCGTTTGCCGATCGCCGTGCCGCGGCCAAAGCTGACTTTGCGGCAAAGCTCGGCCTGACTGCAGATCAGATGAGCAAATTGAAAGACCTCCGCCGTTCGACCCGCCAGCAGCGGCAGGCGGTGCTCAAGAATAGTTCGCTCACCAACGAGCAGAAGCAGGCTCAACTCAGCCAGATTCGACAAGCATCGCAGGCGCAATTGGCAACGATCCTGACCCCGGAGCAACTGGAGAAGTTTCACCAGATGCGCCGGCACAGGAAGCAGGGGTGAGGCGTTCTCGCGGATTCTTTGATCGCGATTGATCGATGCTGCAGAATGAATGACTAGGAACGAAGGCCACCCGCGGTTGGGGTGGCCCCTTTGTCTCAATTGAATCCGAGTCAGAAGATCGAGCAGACGATGCACTTCAGATAATGTGTCTCCGGTACGTTGAGCAGCACCGGATGATCGGCCGACTGCATCCGTTTTTCAATCACGTGGAGATTGCGGCGGGCATCGAGCGCGGCGCAGGAGAGCATAGACAAAAAATCCTGTTCGCTGACGTGGAAAGAGCACGAACAGGTCACCAGCACTCCGCCGTTGCGCACCATTTTGAGCGCACGCAGATTCAGTTCCTTGTAGCCGCGGAGCGCGTCCTCCGCACTCTTCTTAGACTTGGCGAAAGCCGGCGGATCGAGCACGATGGTCTCATATCTCCGCTCCGAATCCGCGTATTGCCGCATCAGTTCAAAGGCGTCGGCCTGAATAAATTCGATCGGCTTCTGCGCGTTCAGTTCGCGGTTGCGCTCTGCGACGGCCAACGCCTCGGCGGAGATGTCAACTGCGGTGATCTGCTCACAGACGCGGTTCAGGTGCAGCGAAAAACCGCCCTGGTAGGTGCATATTTCCAGCGCCCGGCCTCGCGCATAACGCTCGGCAGCAGCGTAGTTTTCGCGCTGATCAAGAAACGCCCCGGTTTTCTGTCCGGCGCTGCCATCGTAGTGGAATGCGATCCCGTTCATGTGGAACAGGGTCGTGGTCTTGGGGTTCTTGAGCCGCGAATACGCCGCCTGGTCCTCGCGCGGAGCCAGCCCTTCGAGTTCCCGAATACGCGGGTCCACTCTTTCCAGAATCGTCTGGGGCTTGAATGCTGCCTTCAACTCTTCGATCAGAATCTCGCGCGCGAATGGCGCATCCATGGCCTGGGTCGTCACCTGGAAGCTGATTACGTCGTTGTACTTGTCCACGATCAAGCCGGGAGTAATGTCGGCCTCGCTGAAGAGCACTCGGAAAGCATCCGCGTCACGCACTACGCGCTGGCGATAGGCGATTGCCTGACGGATGCGGTAGCGCAGTAATTCGGGGTATTTCTCTGCCTCCAGCGGATTCGGCGCGATCATACGGAGCGCGATCTGCGAGCTGGAACTGTAAAGCGCGGAGCCATAAGGCTTGCCGCGCTGGTCTTCCACTCGCACCAGTGCGCCCGGAGCGGCCTGATCGAGGCGCTCAATATCGGATTTGAAAATCCATGGATGGCCGCCGCGCAGCCGTGCCACCGCGTGTGCGTTGACAATCACGCGCGCAACCGGAGCCGAGGATGTTTTCTTTTTAGTTTTCATGCGGAAAGGTGCGCCGGACGCACTCGAATCGTATTCGAGTGCGCGCGCGGTTACGCCTTGGGAAGCTGATGTTGGAGGTCGCCAAGCACCTCGGGCGGCAACTGCTCTTTGTATTTGTCTTCGAGGTTTGGCTCGTCTACGAAGAGATTGCGGGCGCCGCGGAACTCCTCGGCAAAAATCGTCTGGCAGATTGCGTTCTTCTCCACCCGGCGCGCGATGGCCTCGCCGGTCTTGGCATCATATGCCTTCATGGTGGCATTGCCCTTATGGTTGATGAAAACCACAAACGCGCCACTGCTGCCCATCGAGGGCACGAACATCCATTCGCGTTCGGCTTGGTGGGCGATTCCCGTGGCGTTGGCTGCAGCTGTCTTCACGTTGTGCTCCGGCAAATAGTAGAGCATTCGTCCACAGGAGTCGCAGTGTACGACCTCCAGGGCAGCGCGGATGTTCGATAGCACCTGTGGACGCAACATCACCTGGCAGGCCGTGCAGCGATGTTCCAGCACCTCGGCCACGGCGTAGCCACGCGACTTGAGAATGCGGTCATAGGTTGCCAGCAGCGTGTCGTCCACGTCCTTGCGAAGTTTCGCACTCCTGGCTTGGGCCAGGGCGGCGGCAGTCCGATCCGCATCGCCTGCCTTCGCGGCCTCCATTTTCTGGCGTTCGACTTCGGTGGATTCAATTTTGAGCGCTGCTTCGGCGGCGGCCAGTTGCGATTGCAAGGTGTCGGCGTTCAGCATGACTTCGAGAATCTTCTCCTCGTACCCCGCGATCTCGCCTTCGGCGTGCGCAATCTCTGAGAGAAGTGCCTTGTACTGTTCGTTATTCTTTATGCTGGAGGACTGGCCGCGAAACTTGAGAATTTTCTCGTTGAGAGATTGGATCTCTTGTTCGTACTGGCGCTTGGCCGTCTCTCCGGCTTTGATAGCGGTGCGGGCGTCTTCCACGCGTTTGAGGGCGCTGGCCAGTTGGGCTTCGATGCGTGCAATCGTTTTAGGTATGGCCGCGAGCTGCGCGTTGAGGCGCGCTAGTTCGAGATCAACCTTTTGCAATTCGACAAGCTTTTCAAGATCAGTTGGCATGAATTCCTGCGAAGCCCATATAAGGCGAATTTTATCACGTCAGGCGAGCCAAGGCTTTTTGCCACCATTCCTAAGAAGTTTACTGTATGGCCTGACCGCAGCCTTACGCCTAACTTCATTCTATGCTTCTCCAATTTACACGCGTCCTGATTGGGCTGACCATTGCGCTGTTTCATGGCCCATTGGCAGACTTCCTCCGCAAGCAGGATCGCGCGTTGGGCGCCGCGTTCCGCGAGCGCGGCGTCCCGGTTCCTGGCGCCCTGCCCAAACAAGTGGCCCACAACCTGTTTTTCGTCTTTGGCGTTCTGATTGCGCTGGTCAGCCTTGGGCGCATCTGGGTGAGCATTCACTGAGGATTCACCCCTCAGCGCCGCTCCACCTTGCAAATTCCGCCAGCTCAGATTTAACTTCGCCACAGGGGCAGATCGCTCCGGCGGAGGAACTGCTTTGAAGACCAGCAGATGGCTTGTCGCATTGTGCGCGCTGGCAAGCGTAATGGCCATGGCGCAGCAAGCAGCGCAACAAGCAGCCAAGAAGCAGTACACAGTGGAGACAATCTACGAGCCATCGGCGTCGAGCGCCCGCCCGCCCGCCGCAGTACAGTGGAGCCCGGACGGAAGCAAGCTCACCTATATTCAGCCTGGAGTCGGCGGCGAGCAGGAATCGCTCTACTACTTCGATCCCGCTAGCGGCAAGAGCTCGCAATTGATCGCCGCGGACAAACTTGCGGAGCTGACACCGTCTACCAGCAATCTGAAGGATGACCGCCAGCGCGAGAACCGCGCCCGCTTCGGCGTGTCTACATATCAGTGGGCGCCCGATTCTAGGAGCCTGCTCTTCGATGCCTTGGGGCAGCTCTGGATCTTCGATGTGGCAGCGTCGAAAGGCCGCCAACTGACCGACGCGAGTGAGCCATCGAGCGATCCCAAGTTCTCGCCCGATGGAAAGTATCTGAGCTATCTGCGCGCTCATAACCTCTACGTGCGGCCCACAGCGGGAGGCGCTGAAATTGCGCTCACAAATGAGAGCGACGCAAACCTGCTGAACGGCGAGGTGGACTGGCTCTACTCGGAAGAGTTGGACGTACGCTCAAACTATTTCTGGTCGCCCGATACAAAGCAGATTCTCTACCTGCAGATGAATGAAGCTCCGGTACCGCAATATCCAATCGTCAACTGGATGCCGATCCATCCCGAAACCGACCAGGAACGCTATCCGAATGCCGGAGACCCGAATCCCACGGTGAAGCTGATGCTGGCCGGACTCAACGGCAAGGTCAAAGAGATTGACCTCGGAGTGAAGGGGGAATTCTATATTCCCCGCTTTGGCTGGGTTCGTCCGGGGCTTGCCTGGGCAATGGTACTCAACCGATTGCAGAATGAGCAGGACTTGTACTTCATCGACGTTCGCAGCGGAAAGTCTCGCCGTGTGCTGCATGAGAGCGACCCGAACTACATCGAACTCCACGATCCCATGGGGCGCGGCGAACATCAGGGCCTGCGCTTTCTCGACTCCCGCAGTGAGTTCCTATGGCTGAGTTGGCGCGATGGATTTACACATGTCTATCTTTACGGCTTCGATGCCGCGCGGCCACTGGCTGGCGGCGCGAAGCTAGAGCGCCAGTTGGAGAGTGGCGAGTACGAGGTGAACAAGCTGCTGGAGGTCGATGAAGCCGGGGGCACGGTTTACCTGGAAGCGAACAAGGGCGATGATCGCCAGGAGCATCTATTTGCGGTGCCGCTGACGGGCGGAGAAGCTGTGCCCGTGACTCGCCAACCCGGCGTACACGACGTCTCGATGACACGCAGCGCAAAGTATTTTGTGGACACATACAGCTCGCTTGCCGAGCCTGCGAAAATGCAGATCTGTGCCGTTGGCGGCGCGTGCAGCGAGGTGTGGGCCTCGCATACGTGGGATGGCTACGACACGTTGCTGTCGCGGTTTGTGGACTTCCGCGCCGAAGACGGAGAGCTGCTGCGCGGTGTGATTCTGCTGCCGCCTTCCGGAGCGGCGACCGAGGTCAACGGCAAAGTTCCATTGATTCTCAATCCCTATTGCGGCCCGCAAGGGCAGTCGGTGCGTGACGCTGCGCATACGGTGGACCCGTTCGATCAGGTGCTCGCACATCATGGTTTCGCGGTGCTCAAGGTGGACAATCGTGGCACGGGTAATCGCGGGCGCAAGTTTGCGACGGCCACCTTCCATCATCTCGGCGAGTTAGACCTGCGTGACCACCTTGCTGCGCTCGATCAGGTGCTGGAGAGGTTTCCGCAACTGGACAGCACGCGCCTCGGATGGTGGGGCTGGAGCTATGGCGGAACGATGGCCGCGTACGCATTGACGCACTCGGATCGCTTCCGGGCCGGAATCAGCGTTGCACCCGTGACCGACTGGCGCAACTACGACACTACCTACACCGAACGCTACATGGGGCTGCCCAAGGACAACGCGGCGGAATACGAAAAGTCCAGCATCGTGAAGTCGGCGGCGAGGTTGAACGGGCGTCTGCTGCTGGTGCATGGCACCAGCGACGACAACGTACACATGCAGAATTCGATCCAATTCATCGATGCGATGGTCAACGCCGGACGCCCTTTCGATCTGCAACTCTACCCCGGCAAAACCCACGGCATTGCCGGTCAGCAGGCGCGCACGCATCTGTTCAACCGGATGCTGTGGCAGTGGGAGCAATACCTGGCAAAGTAGCCGGATGCAAATTGCGGGAGCCGCTGCGCGCTGGCTCCCGTTTGCATTTGTGTAGATATTTGTTGGTTCTCAGCGCGCCTTCCATTTGGAAGAGAGCATGGAGAGTTTCTGTTCGACCGAGAGCTGCGGCTTCTCGGGTGGCTTTGGCGGTTGCGGTTTCCGGGGCTGGGCTTGCGGAGCGGCTTCTAACAGAGCCTTGATGGAGAGCGCGATGCGCTTGGTTTTCACATCCGCACTCAGCACTTTCACCTTGACGATCTGGCCCACCTTCACGGCTTCGCTGGGCTCTTTGATGTAGCGATTGGAAAGCTCGCTGATGTGAACCAATCCATCCTGGTGTACGCCGATATCGACGAAGGCGCCGAACTTGGTCACGTTGGTTACAACGCCTTCCAGAATCATTCCCGGCTGCGCGTCGGCGATTTCGCGAACGCCTTCGGCAAAGCTGGGCGCGACGAATTTATCGCGCGGATCGCGGCCCGGCTTCTTCAACTCTTCAAGAATGTCATTGAGGGTGAAAGTGCCGGCAGAGAGTTGCGTGCGATCGACTTTCTCCAGCAACTCGGGACGCGCGATCAATTCACTGACGGGAGTTTTGAGCGACTCGGCAATCTGCTCCACGACGGGATAGGACTCGGGATGCACGGCGGTGCGGTCGAGCGGATTTTCTCCGTCGCGAATGCGTAGGAATCCGGCAGCCTGCTCGAAAGTTTTTGGTCCGACGCCGGGAACTTTCATCAGTTGCGCACGGGAGTGGAAGCGCCCGTTTTCATCGCGGTACTTCACGATGTTGACGGCGGTGCGCTCAGTGACTCCGGCGACGTAGCGCAGTAGTGTCCACGAGGAGGTGTTGAGATCGACGCCGACGCGGTTGACGCAGCTTTCGATCACGGTCTCAAGCGATTGCTGCAGATTGCGCTGATCGACATCGTGTTGATACTGGCCGACGCCAATCGATTTGGGATCGACCTTTACCAGCTCGGAGAGCGGGTCTTGCAGGCGGCGTGCGATGCTGATGGCGCCGCGCACGGTGAGGTCGAGTTCGGGGAACTCCTGGCGAGCTACATCAGAGGCAGCGTAGACGCTGGCGCCGCTCTCGCTGACGGTAACGGCGA
>VFSW01009693.1_pt1 | contig 13725 bp, 14 predicted proteins | sample 5358111 | NCBI WGS metagenome assembly VFSW01 (sample SAMN11554181, study PRJNA540505) | mine drainage metagenome | isolation source: sediment from site ElyBrook_90M | place: USA: Ely Copper Mine, Vershire, VT | collected 2017 | reverse complement strand
GGTCGCCCTGGGTGACCTTGTCGTCGGTGATGTCGACTCCGAGGAAGAGGGTGTGTTTCAGGAGACGGAGAACAAGGTGGGCGCTGTCATGCGCGCCCTCGACATGGCGCAGCATCGTGCGCCAGTGGCGCGGCGAGCGAGAGGAGGCGCGCGATGATTCTGCTGCTCGATAACTACGATAGCTTCACCTATAACCTCTACCAGTATCTCGCTGAGTTGGGCGCCGAGGTGGATGTGAGGCGCAACGACGAGGTGAGCGTGGCGCAGGTGGAGGCGCTGGCGCCATCGCACATTGTCATCTCGCCTGGCCCCTGCACACCACGAGAGGCGGGCGTCTCGAATGCGCTCATCGCCGCGTTGGGGCCACGTATCCCGCTGCTGGGCGTCTGTCTGGGGCATCAGTGTATCGGCGAGGTGTTTGGCGGGCGGGTGATCCGCGCGCCAGAGCCAGTTCATGGCAAGACTGCGCTGATCCAGCATACGGGCGCGGGTGTGTTGCGCGGGCTGCCGCAGCCGTTCGAGGCGATCCGCTACCACAGCCTGATCGTCGAGCGCGCGACGTTGCCCGCCGCGCTGGAAATCACCGCCGAGACGACAGACGGTCTCATCATGGGGCTGCGCCATCGTGAGTATCCCATCTACGGCGTGCAGTTTCATCCTGAATCCATCATGACACGCGCGGGCAAAGACATCCTGCGCAACTTTCTGACGGAAAGCGCCAGCGTGTCGCAGGCCGCGCAGGCCGCGCAGGCCGCGCAGGCCGCGCAGGCCGCGCAGGCTGCGCAGGCGCTCGGCGCGCATTGAGCCTGCGCGTTCACAGGCGGATGTTGTCCCGCTCCGGCGGGGTATGTGGCGGCGGAAGTCGCCGGAAGTCGCGGTTTCACACCGCCAGCCCATCGGGAGGGCGCATATGATACGGGAGGCGATTGGCAGCCTCGTCGCGGGCAATTCGCTCAGTGAGACTGAGGCCACAGCGGTGATGGATGAGATCATGACAGGCGTCGCGACCCAGGCGCAGATGGGCGCCTTTCTGCTGGCGCTGCGCCTGAAGGGCGAGACGGTGGACGAAGTGACCGGCATGGCGCGTGGCATGCGCAATGCCGGTGTGCATGTGCCGCTAGCGTCGCGGACGCAGGTCGTGGATACCTGCGGCACGGGCGGCGATGGCGCCGACACCTTCAACGTCTCGACAGCCGCAGGGCTGCTGGTCGCCTCGCTCGGCCAGCCGGTCGCCAAGCATGGCAATCGCGCCGCGTCGAGCCGCTGCGGCAGCGCCGATGTGCTGGAGGCGCTGGGCGTCAAGCTCGACCTGGGGCCAGAGGCGGTCGCGCAGTGCATCGAGCGGACGGGCTTCGGCTTCATGTTCGCTCCGACCTATCATCCCGCGATGCGCCATGTCGGCCCGACCCGTCGCGAGATCGGCGTGCGCACGGTCTTTAATATCCTCGGCCCACTCACCAATCCCGCCGGAGCGCAATATCAGGTGCTGGGCGTCGCCAATGCCGCGCTGGCTCCGCTGATGGCGCAGGCGCTGCTGCGGCTGGGCTGCGCGCGCGCGCTGGTGATCCACGGACTGGACGGCGTGGATGAGTTCAGCCTGAGCGGCCCAACACTGGTGGCTGAGGTGCGCGGTGAGAGCGGCAATGTGGTCGAATACGAGGTAACGCCAGAGAGTGTCGGCCTGCAAGCGCGTACGCGCGAGGAGATTCGCGGCGGCGACGCGCAGTACAACGCCGCGCTGCTGCGTCGCGTCCTCAGCGGCGAACAGAGCGGCGCTCCGGCGGATATCGTCGCGCTGAACGCGGGCGCTGCGCTCTACGTCACCGGGCGCGCGCAGAGTATCGCGGCAGGTGTGCGCCAGGCGCAGGATGCCCTGCGTGTGGGTCGCGCCATCCCGACGCTCGATGCGCTCGTGGCGATGACCCAGCGACTCGCGGCGTCTGTCGCCTGAGAGACGCCCAGCGCAATGAGTAGCGGAGAAGGCGCAGACTGATGAGTGACCCATCCGAAACATTCCTGGAACGCATCGTCGCCAGCACCCGCGCGGAGCTTGCTGAGCGCGTGGCGCGTGTCCCGCTGGAGGCGATGCGCGCCCGTGCGGCGGCGGCGCCTGCGCCACGCGACTTCGCAGCGGCGCTGTGCCCGCAGCCGGGAGCCTCCGCGCGACTGATCGCCGAGGTCAAGCGCGCCTCGCCCTCGAAGGGATTGCTCGCCGAGCAGTTCGACCCGGTGGCGCAGGCGACGGCGTATGCGGCGGGCGGCGCAGCGGCGATCAGCGTTCTGACGGAGCCGCGCTACTTTCTCGGCTCGCTGGAGCATCTGAGCGCCGTGCGCGCGGCGGTAAGCGTTCCCGTGCTGCGCAAAGACTTCCTGCTCGACCCGTATCAGGTCTACGAGGCGCGGGCGGCGGGCGCTGACGCGGCGCTGCTGATTCTGGCGCTGCTCGACGATGCGCTGGCGGCTGACCTGCTCGGCCTGATCCGCTCGCTGGGCATGGCGGCGCTGGTCGAGGCGCACAGCGCCGAGGAGGTGACGCGCGCCGTGCGTCTGGGCGCCCATGTCATCGGCGTAAATGCCCGCGATCTGCGCAGCTTCGCAGTGGATACCGCAGCCATGCGGCGGCTACGCTCGCTGGTTCCCGCCGACCGCATTTTTATCGCCGAGAGCGGTGTGAGCGACTGGCGTGGCGCCGCACAGGCCCGCGCCTGGGGCGCCGACGCCGTGCTGGTGGGCGAGGCGCTGATGCGCGCGGTGGATCCACTGGCGAAGGCGCGTGAGCTAGCTTCAGCGCCGGGAGGCGATACGGCGGCGCTCTTCAGGGGCGCGAGCCAGCCCTTCGTCAAGATCTGCGGACTGGCGACACAAGCGCAGGCGCAGGCCACCGCGCGCTTCGGCGCTGACGCCTTTGGCCTGGTCTTTGCGCCGATGGCCCCGGCTCACCGCCGCGTGACGGCTGTGCAGGCGCTGCTCATCATCCTGGGTGTCGCCACCATCGCGGAGGAGGAGGCGCGCACGACGCCGCTGCCAGTCGGCGTATTCGCGAATCAGACAGTGGACGAGATCGCTGCGATAGTGGATCAGGTCGGGCTGGCGGCCATTCAACTCAGCGGCGACGAGACGCCGTAGCAGTGCGCGGAGGTGGCCAGGAGTGTAGGCGGGCCGATCATCAAGGCGGTGCGGCTGCGCGGTGAGGATGACCTCGCGCGGCTCGACGACTACATCCGCGCAGGGGCGACGCTGCTGCTCGATACGCCAGCGCCGGGCCTGTATGGCGGCGCGGGCGTCACGGGGGACTGGTCGCTGTCGCGGCGCGTCGCGGAGCAGTGGCCAGTCCTGCTGGCAGGTGGCCTGAACCCCACGAATGTGGCCGATGCGCTGGCTACGGTGGCGCCGCGTGGCGTGGATGTCAGCAGCGGTGTCGAGACAAACGACGCGAAGGACATCGAGAAGATGCGGGCATTCATCGAACGGGCGAAATCAGCGCGAATGTGAGCGAGTCGCTGTCTGTCGCGCGACACAGGCAGGTGAAGAAGAACAGCGAGAAGAGGGCGATTACATGAGTCAGCAGACAGAGACACAGGCCAGTGAGATCTATCAGCACGCGGCTTACCCCGACGAGCGCGGGCGCTATGGCGCGTTTGGCGGGCGCTTCGTCCCAGAGAGCCTGATGTCGGCGCTGGACGAACTGGAGCGCGAATTCATCCGACTCCAGCGGGATGACGCCTTCATCGCCGAGCTACGTGGGCAGGAGCGCGACTTCACCGGTCGCCCCACGCCGCTCTACTTCGCCAGTCGGCTCTCACAGCGTGTCGGCGCGCGTGTCTACCTGAAGCGCGAGGATCTGGCGCATACGGGCGCCCACAAGATCAACAATGCGCTGGGCCAGGGCCTGCTCGCGCAGCGCATGGGCAAGCGGCGTGTCATCGCCGAGACGGGCGCGGGCCAGCACGGCGTGGCGGCGGCGACGGTCAGCGCCAAGCTCGGACTGGAGTGCGTCGTCTATATGGGCGAAGAAGACATTCGCCGCCAGTCGCTGAACGTCTTCCGCATGAAGCTGCTCGGCGCCGAAGTACACGCTGTCACGAGTGGTAGCCGCACGCTGAAGGACGCCATCAACGAGGCGATGCGCGACTGGGTGACGAATGTAGAGAATACCTTCTATATCATCGGCTCGGCGGTGGGGCCACATCCGTACCCGCAAATGGTGCGCACCTTCCAGTCGGTCATCGGCCAGGAAGCGCGCGCGCAGATTCTGGAAGCGGAGGGACGCCTGCCCGACATGGCGATTGCCTGCGTCGGCGGCGGCAGCAATGCTATCGGCATGTTCTATCCGTTCGCGGGAGACGCCAGCGTGAAGCTGATCGGCGTGGAGGCGGGTGGCAGCGGCATCGCCACGGGGCGCCACAGCGCGACGCTCGTGGCGGGCAGGCCGGGCGTGCTGCACGGCGCGATGAGCTACCTGCTGCAAGACGACGATGGCCAGGTGATCGAGACGCACAGCATCTCCGCCGGACTGGACTATCCCGGTGTAGGGCCGGAGCATAGCTATCTCAAAGCGACAGGCCGCGCCACCTACGAGGCCGCCGACGATGCGGCGGCGCTGCGCGCGTTCCAGATCCTCTGCCAGGATGAAGGCATCATCCCCGCGCTGGAGTCGTCGCATGCGGTGGCGCATCTGCTGGCGCTGGCTGAGCGTGGCGACCTGCGCTCAGATCAGGTCATCGTCATCAACCTGTCAGGGCGTGGTGACAAAGACATTGATACCGTCGCACACGCGCTCAACGTGACGCTGTAGGCGACCACTGGCAGAGCGATTTGGAGCGAAAGATGGCGAAACTCCATGACATGGAGCCAGGCGCGCTAGATGCCGCGATGAGCCGGCGTGTCCACACGGCGATGGCGCGCTGGCATATCCCCGGCGCGGCAGTCGCTGTGCTCGCCAATGGAGAACGGCAGGCGACGGGCTTTGGCGTGACGAGCCTGGAGACAGGCTACCCTGTGCGGCCCGATACGCTCTTCCAGATTGGCAGCATCACCAAGCTATTCACCGCGACACTCACGATGCTCCTGGTAGAGGAGGGTAAACTGGCGCTCGATACGCCCGTGATCACGTATCTCCCCGACCTGCGGCTAGCCGACGCCGACGCGCAGGCGCACATCACCCTGCGCATGTTACTCTCCCACCGCGGCGGGTTCTACGGCGAGTTCTTCGACGATTTTGGCATGGGCGACGACGCGCTGCGCGTCTATATCGCCCACATGCGGACACTGCCGCAGCAAACGCCGCCCGGCCAGGTCTACGCCTACAACAACGCGGGATTCTGCCTCATCGGCGCTATCATCGAGCGCGCAACCGGCATGCCGTATGAGACAGCCGTGCGCGAGCGCATCTTCGCGCCGCTGGGGCTGACGCGCACGTTCTTCTTCGCCCACGAAGCCATCGCCTACCCCAACGCCGTCGGCCACAATCAGATCACACCAGGCGGCGACGAGCATGAAGTGGCGCGGCTCTACCCGCTGCCGCGCGCGACGAATGCGGCTGGTGGCGTCATCTCGACGGTAAATGATCTGCTAACCTTCGCCCAGTTCCACTTCGACGGCGGCGTGACGCGCGACGGCCAACGCCTGCTTCCTGAGGAGACAGTCCACGCGATGTGGCAACCGCAGATCAAAGCGGCGAATGGCAAAGACTACTATGCGCTGGGCTGGGAGACTACCGAGCGCGGTGGACTGCGCCAGATCCGTCACGGTGGCGCGACCAACGGCTTCAACGCCCGCCTGACCGTCATCCCTGAGCGAAAGTTCGCACTCGCCATCCTGACGAACAGCGAACGCGGCTCGGTGATGTACGACGAGGTGATTGCGGCTGAGTTGGCCGCGCGCTTCGACCTGCGCGAGCCAGGGCCACAGCCCATCGAGATGTCGCCGGAGGCGCTGGCGGCATTTGCTGGCGTCTATGCGAAGCGCAATGGAACGCTGGCGATGACGCCGACGAGCAACGGTCTGCGTGTCGAGTCAACAGCGTTCGACCTGCTCACCGGCGAAAAGAAAACCTATCCGCCAATAGAGATGCGTCCTATGAGCGCCTCGGAGTTCATCGTCGTAACGCCTGGCCAGGATCACAATGCGACGATAGACTTTCTGTTGGGCGATGATGGTCGCCCTCGCTGGGCGCGCATCGGCGGGCGACTCGCCGAGCGAGTGGAATGAGCGGACAGAGCCAGTCAGGAGCAAGTGACATGACTGATACAGCGACTTCGACAGCGCCGATTGCGGCGGCTTTCGCACGCGCACGCGCCGAGCGGCGTGTCGCGCTCATCCCCTACGTGATGTCGGGCTACCCCGACGAGGCGACCAGCGAGGCTATCGCCATCGCGCTCGGCCAGGCAGGCGCCGATGTGATCGAGCTTGGCATGCCCTTCTCCGATCCGCTCGCCGATGGCGCGACCATCCAGCATGCCAGCCAGCAGGCGCTGGAGCAGGGCATGACGCTGCGGCGCTGCCTGGGACTGGCGGCGCGCATCCATGCGCAAATCCCCACGCCGCTCGTGCTGATGGGCTACTATAACCCAATCCTCAACGCTGGCCTGGAGCAGTTCAACGCCGACGCGGCAGCTGCTGGCGTCGCTGGCCTCATCATCCCTGATCTGCCCCCAGAGGAGGCGGAGCCATTGCGGCGCGTGGCTGCCGCGCATGGCATCGAGTTGATCTTTCTGGTGACGCCGACCAGCCCCGACGCGCGCATCGCCCAGGTGGCGGAAGCGGCCAGCAAGACGGGCGGCGGGTTCGTCTATTGCGTCTCTCTCAGCGGTGTGACGGGCGCGCGTGACCGCTTGCCTGAGTCACTGCCTGCCTTCATCGCGCGCGTGCGGGCGCAGGTCAGCCTGCCGCTGGCGGTGGGCTTCAGCGTCTCGAAGCCAGAGCATATCGCGCAGATTGGCCAGTTCGCCGATGGCGCGGTCGTCGCCAGCGCACTCATCAACGCTGTGGACGCAGCAGCCCCAGAGGAGCGCGCCCAGACGGCGGCGAGCTTCCTGCGCAGCCTGCAATCCAGCGCGGGTCTGGCGTAACGATAGATGGATCGCTTCGACATCCCCGACTACTTCGCCGCCTTCGTCGCGGACTACTGGGGCGAGGAGGGCGGAGAGTGGCTGTCCGCGCTACCCGGCCTGCTGGCGGAGTATGGCCGCCGCTGGGATCTGACGCCACTTCCCGCCTTCGATGGGCTGAGCTACAACTATGTGGCGCCGGTGACGCGCGCCGATGGCTCGCCAGCGGTTCTGAAGGCAGGCGTTCCAGGCGATGAGTTCCGCGCCAGCGCCGCGTTCCTGCGGCTCTGCGATGGGCAGGGGGCTGTCCATCTGCTGGAAGCCGATGATACGCGCTGCGTCCTGCTGATGGAGCGTGCGCTGCCGGGCGTCCCACTGGCGCGGCTGGAGGACGACGATGCCGCGACTGCCATCGCCGCCGATATCATGCGCGAGCTATGGCGGCCCATTCCGGCGGCGCATCCCTACCCGACGGTGGCGCGGTGGCTCGAAGCCTTCACCCACGTGCGTACGCTGTTCGACGGTGGGTCGGGGCCGATCACCGAGGCGATCCTGGCGCGGGCCGAGACGCTGGCGCGCGACCTGCTGGCGTCGGCGCCCTACGAGCGGCTGATGCACGGCGACCTGCACCATGACAACATCATCTCGGCCCAGCGCGAGCCGTGGCTGGTGATTGACCCGAAAGGGCTGGTTGGCGACCCAGGCTACGAGACCGGCCCCTTCCTGAACAATCCCTACGGGCGGATGGAGACATGGAGCGAGCCAGCGCGGCATTTCGAGCGCCGCGCTGACATCCTCGCTGAGCGGCTGGGCTATCCCCGCGAGCGCATCCTCGCCTGGGGCTTTACGCAAGCGACGCTCTCGGCGGCGTGGCATGTGGAGGACGAGAGCGATCGCTATGACAGGGCCATCGCCCGCGCCGAGGTTCTGGCGACGCTTTTGTGAGCGCGGCGGGCGAGCGCAGTCGCCCGTGATGGAGACTCCTGATGCGTAATCTGCTCGAACGCTTCTCACGTCTGCTCATCCTCGCCGTATTGGGGCTGGGGCTGCTGGTGGCGCTGGCGTTCGTGGTGGCGCTCGTCCTGCTGCTGCTGGTGGTGGTGTTCGGCGTTCATCTCCCCTGAGGCTGCGCGCGTAGGCGCGTCGGGCGTCCTGGCGCAGTTCAGGGGCGCCAGAGGGAGATGTACAATGAGCGTGCGCGCGGGGGCGCTCTGCTCCTGAGGCGGCAAGTGGCGTCGGGCGAGAAGAAAAGTGGAGGCGCGCATGAAGAGCCGGAATGTGTCATTTCATACCATTGACGAGTATATTGCGACCTTCCCTCCAGAAATACAGGTCATCCTCGAAGCGCTTCGGGCGACCATACACGCCGCCGCGCCAGATGCGGAGGAGCGCATCAGCTATCAAATGCCGGCGTTCGCGCTGCATGGCATGCTCGTCTATTTCGCCGCCCATGAGCGCCACATAGGGCTGTATCCCACATCGAGCGGGGTGAGCGCGTTCCAGAATGAGCTTTCAGCCTATCAAACCTCGAAGGGCGCCATACAATTTCCCCTTAGCCAGCCGCTGCCGCTGGATCTGATTCACCGGATTGTTGTGTATCGGGTCGCCGAGAATCTCAGCCGGGTGGCGGCGAAAAAGAAATGACATTGCGGCGCTGTTGTAGACTGCGTGTATGATGGCTCAATCTTCCCTGCCCGCTGGTGACGAGCGCTGGCGGCTGCTGCCCTTCTCCGATGCGCCGATGGGGCGGCAACTCGCGCTCAGCGAGGGCATGCTCGCCGCGCTCGGTGAGACGGCTACGCCCGCTATGCGCTGGTACATCCCCCGTGAGCGCGCGCTGGTTCTGGGCAATGGGCAGTCGCTCGCAGTGGCCGACACCGAGGCGCTGGCGGCGGCGGGCGTTGCGCTCTACAAGCGTCCATCCGGTGGGACAGCCGTGCTGGTGGAGCGCGCGCTGGTGAGTCTCGATCTGGCGTTGCCGCATACGCACCCGCTGGCGACCAGCGATGTCGTGCGCGCGTACGAATGGATTGGCGCGCTCTGGGCCGAGGCGCTGCGCCAGCTGGGCGCCGCAGACGCCCGCGCGCTGCCCACCGCCGAGGCGCGCACGCTCGCCACCCTGCCACGCGAAGATCCCTTGCGGCTGGCGTGCTATGGCACGCTCTCGCCGTGGGAAGTGGTGACGGGCGAGCCGCCACGCAAGCTCGTCGGCCTCTGCCAGATTCGCCGCCATTTCGGCGCGCTCTATCAGATCGGCGTCTACCTGCGCCACGACGCCGCCACGCTGGCCCACCTGCTGGCGCTCCCCGCCGACGGACGCGCCGCGCTCGCGGAGCTACTGTCCCAGAGCGCCGCTGGCCTGGACGAGGCTACTGGCGCGCAGTGGGAGGCCGACGCTGTCATCGCCGCTTTCGAGCGGACGCTGTCCGAGCGCCATCATGTCGCGCTCAGCCCCGCTGACTGGCTGCCCAGCGAGCTGGCCTATGCCGAGCGCATCGAAGGCGAGCGCTTCCAGCGGCTAGCATGAGCGCACGAGCTGGTGGCGACAAGCGCATGTTTGCGCGCAATCGCTGCGCTGGGTATACTGAACAGGAAATAGGTAGGAGCGCTGTCGCTCGACAGGCGCTCCCTGCGCGCCTGTGGGGTAGCGTAGCATGGGCGCTCAGCCGCGCGCACGCACACTCGCGCTTGAGAAACGAGACACATCGCATGGACCAGGCCCAGACGCCGCATGACAAGCTACAGGATGATTGCTATCGAGGCGCGTCGCCCGCGCTCATCACCCCGCCCATCTGGCATCGGCGCCTGTTCATTGATCGCCCCGCCGATCTGCGCGCCTTCGCCGCCGACCTCGCTCATGCCTCTGTGCTGGCGATAGACGCCGAGTTCGTGCAGAATTACCACCGGCGCGCTCCAGAAGACCCGACTCATCGGCTCACGCTGCTGCAATTCGCGCTGGATAACGACTATCGCGCCTCCTACGTCGTAGATGCGCTGCGCCTGAGCGACCTCTCGCCCCTGCGCGACCCGCTGGAGCGTGGCGACATCCTCAAGCTGTTTCATGGCATGAGTTCCGACATCCGCGTGCTGGCGTCGCGCGGGCTGGTCGCGCATCACACACTCGACCTCGAAGCTGTCAGCCGCTCGCTGTTTGGTCAGCGCGAGTCGGGCTTGCAGGCGATGCTGCATCGCGCGACGGGCGAACGTCTGGATAAGAGCCTGCAACGCGCCGACTGGTCGCGCCGCCCGCTGACTCCGGCGATGGTCGCCTACGCCGCGCGCGACGCCGAAGTGACCTATGTGCTCTATCACTGGCTACTCAGCCATTATCCCAAGGCGGTGAGCAAGTTTGTCATGGCCGCCGGAGATCCGCCAGCGCAGGTCGCTGTGTGGCTGCGCCCCTATCTGGAGAGCAGCCGAGGCCGACCGATTGACATGGCGCTGGCTGAAGCTGGCCTCGACAACGATATCGCTGCGCAGATCGAAGCGCTACGCCAGGCGCTGGTGGCTGATCTGCGCCCCAATCAGCGCGCCCGCATGATGCGGCTCATCACCGATCTGGAACTGCGCGAGCTGGCGCCAGACCTGCGCGCCTACCTCACCTCCAGCGCCTCCGAGGAGCGCGCCGGAGCCGCCCGTGCGCTGGGGCGCCTGCGTGTGGCCGCCGCCATCGAGGAGATTCGCGCGCTTCAGCAAGATCCCGTGCAAGATGTGCGGCAGGCGTCGCAGACAGCGCTCGGTTTCCTCGAAGGCGGCGCCATTCCGCGCACAGGCTTGCGCAGCGAGCGACACAATGGCCACCGTGTCTGGTCGTCGGGCCAGCGCGAGGATGAGGCCGCGCCCGCTGAGGCCTGGCGCACAGCCCTGCGCGCCCGCTTCGCTTTGCACGACCGCGACGACAACGGGCAATAGCCAGCTCCTGTGGCGAGCCTCATTCGCCGGGCTGGTGGTGTGTTGGCGCTCCTTAGCGCATGTCATCCTGCGCGCGCCGCACCCAGAGCGCATAGGCGACACGCGCAGGCACACGCATAGCGCGCTCGCCTGCCCGCAGGTCTACCGTCGCCTCGCTGTCTGCGCTTCCCTCGGCGGCGGAGTGTGTGGCGCTGGTGGCATCGCCAGGCGCCAGAGTCACCTGCGCGCCAGGCGTCAGGCCGCGATCATGCAGGTACGAGATCAACTCTTCCTCATCCTCGACGACTTCGGAGACACAGACAATCGTTTGAGGCTCCCATGGTGTGGTGTAGAGCAGACGGCGTGCGCCCATATCGCTGAGGTAGGTGCGCGCGTTTAGCGTCGCGCCAGGAATCGGGTTGCCGTGCGGGCAGGTCGTCGGCTGATGCAGCGACGCCAGCACGCGCGCCTCGACCGCGCCAGAGATGTAGTGCTCCAGGCGGCAGGCTTCCTCGTGCACCTGGTGCCACTGCATGCCCAGCATATCCACCAGAAAGCGCTCAGTGAGCCGATGGCGACGCAGCACCTCTTCGGCGCGCTCCACGCCCAGCGGTGTCAGGCTGATCTGGCGCTTGCTATCCATCGAAATGTAGCCATCGCGGGTCATGCGCTTGAGCGTCTCTGTCACCGTCGGTGGCGCCACGCGAAACTTCTCCGCCAGGCGGGCGCCGATGACCGGCTCACCCTCCATCATGATGTTGTAGATCGTCTCCAGGTACTCTTCGATGGTCGCTGTGGCGCTCATCGCTGCCGGGCGCGCCGCGTCGTGAGCTGAATCCCTGTCCATCGCTTATCCGCAGGCCTCTCCGTAGCGCGGCGCAGGGCTACTTCTGGCCCGGCGACAGCACGCCATCGCTGATATCATACACCGCGTCGGCGATGGCCGAGGCCTGCGGGTCATGCGTGGTGATGATGAAGCCGATACCCGCCTGGTGCGCCACATTGCGGAGCAGATCCAGAATCGCCAGGCCAGTATGGGTATCGAGGTTGCCGGTCGGCTCATCGGCCAGCACCAGACGTGGCGCATGCACCAGCGCACGGGCGATGGCTACGCGCTGCTGCTCGCCGCCCGATAGCTCCGGCGCGCGGTGCTGTTCCCGCGCGCTCAAGCCGACCAGCGCCAGCGCCTCATGCGCGCGTTGCTCGCGCTCCGCCGCTGGAGTCTTCGAGAGCCGCAGCAGCAGGCCCACGTTCTCACGCGCGGTCAACGTCGGGATGAGGTGAGCCGCCTGGAACATGAAACCCATCTCGTTGCGGCGGATCGCCGTGCGTTCGGCGTCTCTGACTCCCGCCAGATCGCGCCCGAAGAGGATGACACGCCCGCGTGTAGGATCCTCCAGCCCGGCGATGATATTGAGCAGCGTCGTCTTGCCCGCGCCCGACCGGCCACGAATAGCGATGAATTCGCCCTCGCGCACCTGCAAATTGATACTGCGCAGAGCCGTGACGACACCGCCGCCGACCTTGAACTCCTTGCTGACACCCTCGACCCGCAGCAGCTCCGTCGAAGCGTGGCGCGCGTAGGGGGTCGAGCCATTGCCTTGTGGCTGGCCGCCGGACGGCTGAACGCCCATGCTCTGCATGTCTTTCTCCCCGCTGCTCATGCGGCGCCCAGATGCGTCGCCAGTGGCGTCGCCGCAGTCATGAGACGCGCCATACGCGCATGTTTTACACTGTGCGCATAGCGCATTTTACCACCCAGCGCGGCTGCGCGCTGACAGAGAGGCGTGCGTGGGCATGCGGAGAGGATGAATGAACATGTGCGCGAGGCATAAACAGCGCCCTCCGGAGTGGAAGTTTCACTCGACGGAGGGCGCTGCGAGATCAGCGGTACATCTGATGCCCCACCACCCATCTCCAACCAGCCGCACGTTTGAGGCATCAGAGGCCGCTCTTCAGGGGCGCCGCCGCCTAACCCATCTTCACCCGGGAAGCCCCTATCACGAAAAGCAGTATACATGATCAATTTGCAAGGATCCTTACAGATTGCAGTCCATCGTTCAGTTAGACTGGCAATTTTGCAATCCTGTCAGCCTGTGGTCAGTTGCGCCATCCCTGTAAGGCATCGCAGGCGCCAGCGCAGGTGGCATAATACACGCAGCACATGGGCGTGGCGTCGCGTGGCGTCGCGTGGCGTCGCGTGGCGTGGTGAGCAGTGTGAAAGGGCAGGCAGGCATGCGCATCGAACGACTGCGGCTGACCGATTTCCGCAGTTATCGTGAGCTAGACCTGACGTTGCCCGCTGGACTGACCATTTTCTATGGGCGCAACGCCCAGGGCAAGTCGAATCTACTCGAAGCTATCAGCCTGATCGCTACGACACGCTCCTTCCGCACCAGCACAGAGCGTGAGGCGATCCGCTGGGGCGCGCCGGGCCGGTTCGCGCGCGTCATCGGTGATATCGCTCGCAGCCACGACCGACTGGAGATCGAGGTTATCCTGGGGGAAGGTGTGGATGACAGCGGCGCCGCAGCCCTCGCTCCCAGCGAGACTGCTCCCGCGCCGCCAGCGGGCGCGACCTTTCGCAAGCGTGTGCGCGTGAATGGCGCGGCGCGGCGCGCGATGGATCTCGTGGGGCAGGCGCCTGTCGTGGTCTTTGCGCCGACCGACCTCGATCTGGTGACGGGTGGCCCCGCGCAGCGCCGCCATTTCCTCGATCTGACCCTCTGCCAGACACACCATGCGTACTGTCGCACGCTCAGCCAGTACCAGAAGGTCATCGCGC
>VFSW01009692.1_pt1 | contig 13725 bp, 13 predicted proteins | sample 5358111 | NCBI WGS metagenome assembly VFSW01 (sample SAMN11554181, study PRJNA540505) | mine drainage metagenome | isolation source: sediment from site ElyBrook_90M | place: USA: Ely Copper Mine, Vershire, VT | collected 2017 | reverse complement strand
ACGTTACACCTATCACGTTCGTGATTTTGTCTACCCGTGATATTTGCCACTCCCACAAGTCTAAACTCACCTATAGCCTCCTGAACATATATATTCAGAGGTAATGCCTGTTCTCACTCGGCTTGTCATGCAACCCGCCATAATGAAGCTCGAGCCTCCGCAGTACTGGCAAGCGAATCCCTCACGCTTCTCAGTTACTTCTGCATTGTCGAGCTGATCCCTTCGGTCCTGGTTCCGCAGGCACTGCACTCAACAAAGCTCTTACTCGTAGCAAAGAACAACAAGTGGGAAAGCAGCAGGCCGTCGCAATCGAGCACAATGTCCAGTCGACAGACATGCTGCAGAATCACAACATGAGGTTGCTCAGGTGACTGAACATAATGCCCATGCAAGAGAAAGGCTGACCGAAGCGATCCATCATGTCGCAGATGCCGTCGAATCTGTGGGACACCGTGCCCTTGATTTCCTAGAACACGCTCTAGGAGGTGATCGATCTTCTCACCAATCTATAGATTTATCTTCTTCTCCCACAGCTTTGCCACCGGAAACAAAATCTGATGGTTCGGAGAAGTGAGGAGGATCGAAATGCAACGATGGGAATATTACACCCTTCGCCTTGACACCCCGGATCATTCTGATGAATACCTAGCGCGTTATCTCAACGGCCAAGAGATTCGAGAATGGGAGAAAGGGAAATATCCTTTGCTCTCACTTTTAAGCCAGATTGGGGAAGATGGGTGGGAGTTAGTCGGCATTTACGAAAAATTCAATATATTCGTTTTGCGGCGACCAAAGGCGGCGGTGTAGCACAATTTGCTACCATGATCGTCGATAGACGTCATAATGTCGCCTGATCGCTGAAGCTTATCAAAAATAGCGAAGAAACGGGTCTGCAAGCATATGCTTTGAAGTTGAGCCAGTCTAGAGCTAACTTCAAAAATATACTCTTGCAGACTTTACCCTTACTATTATTCTACTACTTGATATAGTGCTGGTCCCCGACGTCAGCGCGCGACCCCTTTGATGAAGCGCACCGTCACGGTGCCCAGCGTGGCATAGATCACCAGCAGCACAAAGAGCAGCTGATAGCCGAACGTCGGATGTCCGAACCCCGCCAGTAGCCCTCCGGTCGCGAAAAGAGCGATGACAAGCGCGCTGATGATGTAGGCCAGCACTTGCGGCGTCGTCAGCGCCACGTTCCACACGCCCATGTCGCGCGCGAATCGCCGGTCGTCTTTGAGCACATCCGTCACCAGCGCCCAGTCCACGCTGACGTAGGCGCCATAGCCCAGGCCAAAGATCGCCGCGCCCACGAACGTGACGAGAATCAAGGGATTGGATTGCAGCGACAACTGCGCGATGACAAAGAGCAGCCCCACGAACACCATGAAACCGCCGGAAATGTACACCATGCGCTTGCGGCCCAGGCGGTCTGAGAGCGCACCGGCAAAGGCGGTGCTCAGCGCGGCGGTGACGATCACGATGTCGAGGAAATAGCCGGCGGCGTTCTCAGCGCTGGGTGGGTTTTTCACGCCAGCGAAGGTCACGTTTTGCAAGATGTATTGGATGAACAGCTCCACAGTATAGATGCCCATCATCACCAGAGCGCGCGTCAGCAGCACCCAGCTAAAGTCGCCTTGCTGGCGCGGGCGATAGTGGAAGGCGACGGCCACACCGATGGTGCCGAGAAGAATCGCCGGCAAATCAACCAGATTTTGCGCGCTCGCGCTCGTCAGATCGACCTTCACCAGATTCAACAGCCCGATGGTCGCCACAGTGACGACGCCGATGCCCGCCAGCGTCAGCACGAGATCGCGCGCCAGCCGCGCGCCACCGGTGTCAGTGGCGATCGCGGCGTCGCGGGCCAGCGGTGTCTCACGCACGGTCAGCACGGTGATCACCGCCAGCGCCAGGATGAACACAGCGGTGAAGCCATAGGAGACGTACAGCGAATGCTGATAGCTGGCGTACGTCGTATGCCCGTCGATGTAGTTGAGGGCGTTCACCCCGAAGACGATGCCGGGCAGCGAACCGCCCAGAATCGTGCCGAGCATCTGACCCAGCCCCATATAGCCCGACGCTTTGCCGCGCTGGCCGGCCGGCACGAGATCGGGCAGCAGTGCGTGGAACGGCGCGGCGGCGGCGTTATTGGCAAGCTGGACGACCACCAGGCCCAGCATGAGCATCAGCGTGCTATTCGCGAAAGCCATCATGCCCAGGCCCACCATGTTAAAGAGCGTGCCCACCAGAATGTAGGGGCGGCGGCGGCCAAAGCGACTGCGCGTGCGATCGCTGAGATAGCCAAACAGCGGATTCGAGATGAGCGCGACAATCAAGCCAGGCCCCGCCACCAGGGCCAACGCCCCTGGCGCAGCCCCCTTGATGTAATTGTCGATGGCGGTGGCGCCAGACACGCCAGCGGGCAGGTGCTGAAAGAGGATGACCTGCACCTGTGAGGGAATGATGATGATCGGCAGCGCGGCCCACAGATAGTTATTGGCAGTCCAAAAGAGTGATAATTGCGCCAGCCCCCAGGTGGAGCGCGTCGGTGGCTCGGCGCGCGGGGCGGCGAGGGTGTCAGCGACTTCGGTGGCAGCCATGTGATTTCCCCCTGTGTCTCATGTGCGCGCATGCGGCGGATGAAACAAGCGCGGCGGCGTCGCCGCATGCTTTGGGGAATAGTATAGCAGAAAAAGCGCAACAAAGAAGCGCCGCGCGAGGTGTCATAGACAAGTGGAGGGGGAGCAGATCAGCCTCACAGGGCGCGTAGAGGTTATGCCGCAATTCGCTTGCCAAGCAGCAGTGCGACGCACCTCCTCATTCCCCGCGCTCCATCGCGACGGTGAGAGAGCCAGCGGCAGGCGAGGATGCTTCTCGCAGTGTCAAGACGAGTGCCAGAACGGCCAGAAACGGCTCCAGGATGAAATAGCGGCTGGGGCTGCGCCACGCGAGCAAGAGCGGGAGAAAGGGCAGCACGATGCCGGCGAAGGTCGCGAGCCGCCACCAGCGCGCATAGGCGGTGAGCAGCGCCAGCCACGCGGCGAATTCGAGCGCGGAATACACGGCGGGCGGCCAGAGCGGCAGCGCGCCCCCCAGACCCAGGCCCACCAGCCCGCCACCGGTGGGGAAAAGCGGCAGCGTCATCGGCAGCGCCAGGCTGCGCAGCCATGCGCCGGGCGACAGCGCGATCCACGGCAGGTTGACGGCGACGAAGGCCGCGACACTCGCCGCACCCTCAACTAGCGCCGCGCGCCCGCCGCGCGATCGCGCCACCCACACGAGATAGAACGGGGCCGCGAACCACGCCGTCTGCTGCACCGCGCACGTCGCCCCCAGCGCCAGCGCCGCGAGCCAGCGCCGATCGCGCGCCATCCACACGAGAGCCACGCCAGCGACCGTCCAGATCGCGAAATCCGAGCCGGCCACCGATCGCCAGCCGTCCACGTCAAAGAGACAGAGCGCGACGACCGCCCAGCGCCAGCCCGGTGGCGCCTGCGCGACGAGTCCGGCGGCCAGCGCCAGCAGCGCCAAAATCTGCGCCAGGCCGATCGTCGGCAGTCCGGCCCAGACCGATGGCATCGCCAGCACGAACGACAGCGCCGGATAGCTGTGCGTCGTCGCCGGCTCGATCTGCGGAGGCGGCGCGGCGGGATTCGCCAGATAAGCGGCGACGATCTGGCGGATCTGGCTCGGCGTCGGAGGGTGCGACGGATCGCTGAAAGCGCCGCGCCTGAGCGGCGTCACGGCGTCGGTGTGATACAGGGTGAGCGCGCCGGCCAGCCGATCTCCGGCATAGGGATTCTGCCCATGCAACACCAGCCAGGCGTTGTATTGCGCGTAATACATCTCGTCGCTGCCATAGCGCGACGTGCTGGCGAGATCGCGCGGCCACGAGGTCAGCGCGACGCGGGCCGACTGTACGCCCAACCAGAGCGTGGCGACGGCCAGCGCGCCTACCAGCCAGGGCCGCCACCAGCGCGCTGGCAGCGGATCGCGTGCTGTGTGCCGCGTGGCGGCCAGCGCCAGCGCGAAAAGCGCCACAAACGCCGCGAGTGTCGCCAGCGCGACGAGCGGCCCCCCAAAGCGCGGCGTCGCCCCGAACGTATTGCCCAGATCGCTGGCGACATTCAACGCGATCGCCGCGCCCGAGACCAGCGCCACGCCGCGCGGCATGGCCAGCATCCGCCCCCACGCCGCGCCCGCCCAGGCTTGCCCTCGCTCTCGCATGCGCTTTTTCAGTGCTCCCCACGCGACTGCTCTCGTCAGAGAGACGAGCACTCGCGCCGCGCTGTCACTTCCTGGCTAGAGACTTCTGTCGCGCGCGGGGCCGGCGGGTGCCTGTGGGCGGTCCGCAAACCATCGCCAGGTGCTCCTGCGCGGACGAAGTCGCATGGAGTGGCTTACCCTATGCGCGGAAAGACGCCATCTGTGCGTGGCATGATGCCAGGCCTGGCTCATTATGGTGATCATGTGTGGATGCTCGGCTTTCTCTTGCCAGTGTGATTTCAGGCTGTCGTTGACGGCGCGAAAAAGGTAGGCTATGTAGACAAGGGGAAAGAAACAGATCATGCCAATGATTCCCCACACGCGACCTCGCTCGCTTACATTTTTCCAATCAATGAGGCCGCGAACGCTAGCAAAGCCGCGCCAGTCACGGGCACTGGCATAGCCCATCGCAATCAGATAGCAGAGTGCCATGATGGATCCTACAGGGAGCAGCGAGAGGGTGAAAAGTCCAACCATCATGCCAATTTCCCAGAGCTTATAGGTATAGAAAGTTGCCGGCGTGACGGCACGCGGGACCTGCACTCGCGAAGCATCGAGCTTAGGGGCGAAGGAATGCGTGGCGATACGCCAGCAGCGCGCCAGCGTGCTATCCCTCCGCGAAGCATTGGGCTTAGTGGCGAAGGGAGACGTGATTGTGCCCCTTGATAATCTTGGACCATTATCTTGACCTGCTATGGGATGGCAGGCAGAATACCACTTTGATAACTCTCGTCCACACACCAAAGTCACTGGTCGTTTTTTTGCCCATTCTATTGCGCGCTGTGAAAATACACCTGAAGTCACAAGATAGCCATGTGTAGCGAAACCAGCGAATGCTCCGTAAAAATCACGGACGATAGGTTCTCCAACAGTGCCTTGATATCGTTTGCATTGTACGACATATCTCTGACCATCCTTGCGCATTTCTATATCGATGCCATTATCACTGCTTTGTTTTGTCACATGTACTTGAAATCCTTTACGCCGGAAAATCTCCGCAATAGCGTATTCGAATTCAGTAGGTGTCATGGATTGAAAATAAATCATGCGATTTCAATCTTATCCCCTCGCCTGAGTTTTACTTTGAGTGAGTTCCGAAACCTTAGATCCTGTTGGGGAGCAACACTAGAATTTGGCTCGTAGCGCTGGATCTCAGCATACAAGCGACTTCAAAGTCGGCTGTTGTGATCCTTGTCCAGGACAGGATTCTCGATCCGGTCCCTAACAGGCTCTGAGTGAAATATATCTGTTCATTTCACCCTATTGCATGATTTTAGGTAATATATGCTATCGGTCAGTTTACGGCAGCACCTGCTATCTCCGCCTGAATTTCCCCTCCACCTTCTGGATATCAGGAAGAGTATTATCCCCCCAGCCCGTGCTCGCGGGCAAAGATCGCCGCCTGGGTGCGGTCGCGCAGCTCCAGCTTGGTGAGGATATTCGAGACGTGATTTTTGACCGTGCCCTCGGTGATGAAGAGCTTTTCGCTGATCTCGCGGTTGCTGGCGCCGCGAGCCACCAGGGCGAGGATCTCGCGCTCGCGCTCCGTCAGCTCGTCGATCATCACCTGCTCGATGTCACGCGGCCCGGCGGGCGTCGCGGGGGCGGGATCGCTCACCAGGCGATCGACCAGCTTGGCGGCGACGGAGGGCTGCAACAGCACGTCGCCGCGATACACGCTCTTGATCGCTTCCACTAGATCCGCCAGCGTCGAGTCTTTGAGCAGATAGCCTTTGGCCCCCGCGCGCAGGCCCGCGACGATGTATTCGACATCATCGAACGTCGTCAGCATGATCACGCGCACTTCAGGGAATCGCGCGGCGATGGCCGCCGTCGCCGCCACACCGTCCATGCGGGGCATGCGCACGTCCATGAGTGCGACAGAGGGCGCGAGGCCGCTCTGGGTCAGGCGCGCGATGGTGTCGAGCGCGTCATGCCCGTCTTGCGCCGTGCCCACGATCTGAATCCCCGGCTCCATCTCGAGCAGGCGCGAAAAGCCGTCGCGCAACAACGATTGATCGTCCACGATCAGCACGCGAATGGGGATCGCAAGCTCAGCTGGCGGCATCGAGCACCTCCTGAGGGGAGCGCCCGTCCGCCGCGTAACGCGCCTCAGCGCGCAGCGGCACGCTGGCATCGACACGCCAGCCCAGGTCTTTGGCCGGACCGGCGGCGATCGTGCCGCCAAGCAGCGCCAGCCGCTCGCGCATGCCGATGATGCCATATCCCGGCGTGTGGCCGTCGCTACGCGCGCTGGCTCCGCGCCCGTTGTCGAGCACCGTCAGCTCGGCGTGCCCGCCATCCACCCGCAAGCACAGCAGCACCTTCGTCGCGCCGGCATATTTGCGTATGTTCGTCAACGCCTCCTGACAGCAGCGATAGAGCGCGACGCGAATCTCAGGCGAGAGAGCTTGCGCCGGGCCGTCGCAGTCCACCGTCACCGCGACGCCGGGGCACGACGCCTCAAAGGTCGCCGCCAGCACGCCAATCGCGCCGCTAAAGGAGGCCGCCGTCGGATCGCTCGGGCGCAGCGTCGCCACCGACTGGCGCACCTCGGCCAGGCATTCTTTCGAGAGCCGCAACGCCTCGCCGATCTCGCCGCTCAGGCGCTCGTCGCCGCGCGCCTGCATGTGCACCGCCGTTTCTAGCTTCCCCGAGAGCATCGTCAAGAAATGCCCCAGCGGATCGTGAATCTCGCGGGCGACGCGGTTGCGCTCGCGCGTCACGGCTAGCTCTTCGACGGCGCCGGCATAGGCTTGCAACTGGGCGTGCGCGGCCTCGAGCGCGCTCTTCGACGCGGTCAGCTCGGCCAGCAGCGTCTCGGCGTGCTCGCGCAAATCCATTTGCCGGCGCGCCAGATAGACGAAGATGATGACGAAGATATAGGCGGGAAGGAGTGTAAAGAGTGAGCTGATGGTGTCTTGGGGATAAAAGATGCGCGCTTGAGCGAGTGGGACAATGAAAGACAGCGCGGCGATCGCGATAGCCACGCGCATCGATTCGGCAATGGCCATGACGCCGATGATAGTCACGGCAACGAGCCAGTCAAGCTCGCCCTGAACAAGCGTGACCATCATCATTGCCATGCTCAGCGCGACCAGCGCCGCTGCCCACCAGCGACGGGCGGCGGGTGACGTCACGCACTCGACCTGGTGATACAGGGCGAACCAGCCGACGTTCAGCGCCGTTATCAGCAGAAATCGGGGCAGATCGAGGTGATTAGCGCCGAGAATCGACAGCAGATATCCGATCACCAGGCAGATGCCCACCACCCCATTGAACAACGCCGCGTCGCTCAGTCCATTTGCGCGCGACGAGCTTGCGGGCTGTGTCATGCGCCATTCCCCCTTTGTTCTTGCCTCACGCGAATGGCGAAGGCAAACCACACTAGATCTCTCATTCAGCATCATAGCATGTGGCGCGCGGGACGGCATCTATCGCTCGTCACGGCTTCACGCGCTCCCGGCTGTGACCACAGACATATCCGCGACCATGCGCAAGATCTATCCCCAAACATGACGTGTGGCACAGGTGACGTCCCGCCCCGCCAGGTATCATTCAAAGCGTGAGAGCCTCAGCCTGCGGCAAGATTGATAGAGATCTTGCCGCAGGCGCTCCTCGCACGGATCGCTTCTGCTGAACTCACTTTTAGGAACGAAAGGGACTCTGCCATGAAGACACTATCTTCCGCTGACGCGGATTTGAGCGGAGCGGCGAACGGTGAGATTGTCGTCGCGGTGCGCGATCTCGTCAAGCGTTACGGCAAGCAAGCCGCTGTTGGCGGCGTCAGCTTCGTTATTCGGCGCGGCGAAATCTTCGGCTTGCTCGGACCCAACGGCGCGGGCAAGACGACCACGCTCGAGATGATCGAGGGCATCCGCGCGCAAGACGCCGGCACTATCGCTGTGCTGGGGATGGATACGCTGCGCCAGCGCCGCGCCGTGCAATCGCGCATCGGCGTGCAGCTGCAAGCGACATCGCTCTTTACCAACCTGACGGTGCGCGAGACGGTCGCGCTCTTTGGCTCGCTTTACCCCACCGAGCGGCGGGTGGACGACCTGCTGGCCGAGGTCAATCTGACCGAGAAAGCGCGCGCCTTTCCTCAGACGCTCTCAGGCGGCCAGCGCCAGCGCCTGGCTCTCGCGCTCGCCGTGGTGAACGACCCGGCGGTGGTCTTTCTCGACGAGCCGACGACGGGGCTTGACCCGCAGAGCCGCCGCATGTTGTGGGAGACGGTGCTGCGGCTGCGCGACCGAGGCAAGACGATCGTGCTGACCACGCATTTCATGGATGAAGCGCAGATGCTTTGCGACCGCATCGCCATCATGGATCACGGCGTCATCATCGCCGAGGATACGCCCGCCGGCCTGATTGCGCGGTTGGGGGCCAGCGCGACCATCGAGTGCGCCGCCGACGACGAGAGCGCCCTCGCCCTCGCAGATCTGCGCGCTTTGCCGGGCGTGACCGAGGTCCGTGCCGCCCTCGATCGCCAGCTCATCTATACCGGCGACTCCGAGGCGACGCTGGTGGCGCTCTTGCGCCTGGCGAGCGCGCGCGGCGCGAAGCTGAGCCACTTGCAGATTCACGCGCCGACCCTCGAAGACGTCTTCCTCAAATTGACGGGGCGCCAGCTCCGCGACTGACCGCGAAAGGATACCATCCGTGAAAGCATTTTGGCGACTCTTAGTGTCGAGCGTGCTGATGATGGCGCGCAATCGCGTGCTCATCCTGACCAGCCTGGGGCTGGCGCTCATCTCGATTTTCGTCTTTGGCTGGCTCTTTGGCGGCGGCAACACGATCACCCTGCAGCTGGGCGTGGTCAACCAGGACTCGTCGCCGGCCTCGGCACAGATCGTCACGCAGCTCCAGCACGATTCCGGCCTGACGGTCTTTACCGGCTCGCTGAGTGAAGAGCTGGCCGCGATTCGCGGCGGCAAGCGCGACGCCGTGCTGGTCCTGCCGGGCGACTTTAGCCAGACGCTCGCGGCGGGCCACGCCGACCTGCCGGTGTATTACAACGAGAGCAATCCGACGACGCTCGCCATCGCGCGCAACGCGGTGACCTCCATCGTGCAGGGCCTCAATCAGCAGGCGACCGGACACGCCGCGCCAGTGACGATCAGCGAACAGGCGGTCACTGTGCGCCAGTTGCGACAGATCGACTTTTTGACGCCGGGCATGCTGGGGATGATGCTGATGTGGGCCAATCTGGCCGTCGGCACCGTCCTCGTCGGCTGGCGCCAGCAGGGCATCATGAAACGCCTGGCGGCCACGCCGATGCGCTCCGGCACGCTGATCGGCGCGCAGATGCTGGGCCGGCTCATCTTGTCGCTGGCGCAGGCGGTGGTGCTGCTCGTCGCGGCGATGGTGGTGTTTCACGTGCAGGTGGTCGGCAGCTGGCTGGCGCTCCTGGTGGTGGTCACCGTGGGCGCGCTCAGCATGCTCTCGCTCGGTTTCGTCATCGGCAGCTTTGCCAGCAATGAAGACGTGTCGCAATCGATCTCGTTCCTGATCACATTCCCGATGATGTTCCTGGGCGGCTCGTACTTCGCGACCGACGGCGCGCCCCCGGCGTTGCAGCCGGTCATCAACGCGCTGCCGCTGACGCACCTCAACGACGCGCTGCGCCAGATCATGAATAACGGCGCGACGCTAGCCTCGGTGCAGACGGACGTGCTGGTGCTCTTGGCCTGGATGGTTGCCGGCCTCTTGCTCTCGGCGCGCGCCTTTCGCTGGAGTTGAAAAGCGCGCAACACGACAGGCACGAATCAGAGCGAAGAACATGTTCCTGTTCTTCGCCCTTCATCAAATCAATTCACAGGCGCGGCATCGCGTCGTCGTGCCACCACAAGAAGGGAGCGACACGCGGATCGCGCTGCACGCACAGGTGCGTCTTGCCCGTCACCAACCCTCTGAGATCGAAGCGACGCCCGATTTTCAGGCCTAAAAAGGGCAGGTCGTCTAACGGCCCGTGCGTGAAAGTGTCGGCGCTGTTGCTCACCGTCAGGATGGTCATGCCGCGATCGCGCGCCCAGGCGCCCAGCCCGCGATAGGGGTGTTGATCGAAATCACGCGCCCAGCGGAGGTAGCGACGCCATTCGAGGCGCTGGCCGTTCACCTTGAGATAGCGATGCAGGCGGGGAAAGAGCCGATCGAAGCTGCTCGGCCCCTCTGGCGCGGTGGGCCAGCCAGTCCAGGCGCGGGCGATGCCCGTCACGGCGGCATCGAGTGAGAGCGCCACGCGAATGCGCCGCGCCGGCTCAGGCACCATGCGCTCGCGCAGGTCCGCCAGATATTGCAGCACAGCAGAGGCGCCCGCGCTGTGCCCCACGATATAGATGCCGCCAGGGCCGGGCGGCAGGGCACAGACGAGCTGCGCCAGTCGCTGGCCGGCGACACGGGCGAAATGCGTCTCGACATAACGGATGTGCAGGCGCACCCATTCGTTCCAGGCCTGGCCGAGGGCGACGTCGCCGCGATCGGGATACTGGGCGCGCAGCACCTCGCCGACGCGCTCGATCCACTGCCGCCACTGCGGCGCGCCGACACGCTTGAGCCAGGGCACGACCGGAATGCCGTAACAAAAGACCACGATGTCGTCGATGTCAGGCAACGGCAGGGGCGGAATAGCGCCGCGCACGCCAAGGGACACGCCGAGCCAGCGGCGCAGGGTCGCCCCATGCAACTCCAGCCGCCCTTTGCCAATGAACGAATCAGCCGGTGAAATGCTGAGCGTCACGGTGTCGGCAGGCATCTTTCGCGCGCGCGGATGGATGACTGAAATGCATGAGAGCAGACCAAAGAGCATGCCTGCCAGCAATGCGCGGGGCCAGAAGCCGATCAAGCGTCGCAAACCCGGTGTGGAGATTGCCATACCTCGTTCCTAACAATGATGAGCCATGCGCGTGATCGTGACTCACGAAGAATCGCGGCGGCGCGCCGAAGGCGGCTGAGAATCGCCGTTGACCTTCGGCACGTTGCTGCTCGCATTGTACCTCATGACTTGACATCTGCGTGCAATAAAGCTATGGCTTCGGCTAGCGTCAAATCCGCTGCCGGCACTTGCAGGTCTGAGGGGATCACCTCACTGTGCGGCACCGGCTGCCCATATTTATGAATGAAGGCGTGCAGCTCACCCAGCGTTGTGGTGAACGCCGCCTGATCGCGCGCCTGCACGGCGTCGAGCAATTGCTGATCGAGCTTGTCGAATCGCTTTTTGTAGCGCGCGGAGAGGCGATATTGCTCATCCTCCATGATGCGCACGACCATCATGAGTCACCGCCGTCTTTGGGCGGGGGCAGCGCCTGTTGCTCGGCCTCGCGCACCACGCCGTCTTTGGGCGGGGGAAGTTGGCCTTGCACCTGCGCTTTGAGCTGGATCAGCTGATCGTCGACCGCCGATTTGGTGGAAAGCTGCGACAGCTGGCGATCGATGTCGTCTTGCTGGGGTCCGCCGATCTCTGGCAGCGTGCCCGAGTCGATGAGCGTATCCATCGCGTTGGCGCGCGCCTGCATCGACACCACTTTATCCTGGGCGCGCTGCACGGCGAGATTGACATCGTTCATCTCTTCCGAGATGCCGGTGACGGATTCCTGAATCTGGACCTGCGCCTTGGCGGCGTTATAGGTCGCCTTGACCATCTCTTTTTGCGAGCGGAAAGCCTCGACACGGGAAGTCAAGCGCTTTTCCATATCGACGAATTTTTCTTGCTGCGCCTTGAGCTGCGCGATCTGTTGATCGAAGGTCGCTATCTGAGCGACCAACACCTGCTTGCGCTCGAGCGCCAGCCGGGCAAGGTCCTCGCGACCCTGTTGCAAGGCGGCGCGCGCCTGGCCGTCGAGCTTCTCGATCTGCGCGTTGATCTGCTGCTCTTGCAACTCAAGACGCTTTTCGTTGGTGACGACATCGGCGATGCTTTTACGCAGGTTTTGCAGCTGCTCGAGCTGCTTTTGATACGAATAATCGAGCGTTTCGTTCGGATCTTCGGCACGGTCCATCGCGGAGCTAAATTTGGACTTCACCATCGTAGTGAAACGGGATAAGAGGCCCACGGCTCACCTCTCCTAACGGAAGTGCGGTTTTGGCGCGATTGCTCACATGGGCCACGTGCTCATGTGTCACTGAGATGATAGCGCGCCGGAAAAAGCCGATCAAGTGACGGAAGGCATGCGCTGTCTAGCATCTTTGACGAGAGTTAGCTATAATAGGCCTAGCCAGGGGCGTCGGCGCCAGCGCCGCCACGCCGAGCGCGGTCTGCTGACGCTCGCGTGCACTATCGCCATTTGGAGGATGTTTCCACCATGACATATGTCATCGTTTCACCTTGTGTCGGTGTCAAAGATGGCTCGTGCGTCGATGTCTGCCCGGTCGATTGCATACATCCGACATCGAGTGAGAGCGATTACGACCAGTACGACATGCTCTACATCAATCCTGATGAGTGCATCGACTGCGGCGCCTGCGAGCCGGCCTGCCCCGTGACCGCGATCTTCGAGGAAAGCGCCGTGCCCGCCAACGAGCGGTCTTACATTCAGATCAACGCGGACCATTTCCGCCCATAGGCGTTCCAATGGCCCAGGCAGCGCCGCCCATCGCGCTCATTCGCGCGGCGGGCGGCTTGTCGTGCGCTTGCCGTCTCAATTGACGCGCCGCTCAAGCTGTGGCACTATATCTTTGTGACATGAGCGCTGATCGGAAAGGAATTGAGCGGCAATGCGCGTAGTGACTGTGGAGCAGATGCGCGCTATCGAGCGCGAAGCGGACGAGCGTTATGGCCTGAACGGCCCCGCGCTGATGGCGGTCGCCGGCAAGAGCGCGGCGACCATCGCGCGCGAGTGGGTGGGCGGCCCTATCGCGGGGTCGCGCTGGGTGGTGCTCGTCGGCCCCGGCAACAACGGCGGCGACGGGCGCGTCATGGCGGGGCACCTGGCGGCGCATGGGGCGTCGGTCGCGCTCTATATCTGGAGCACCGGCGCGGTCGAATGGCTGGGCGGCGCGAACGGCTGGCGCGGCGACCTCGGCGACGAAGACCACGCCCTCGCGGCGCTGACCCGCCTGGTCGCGGGGGCGGATGTCGTGGTGGATGCCTTGCTTGGCATCGGCCACGCGCGCGCCCTGGGCGACGACATGCGCGCGGTCATCCGCGTGGTGCGCGACGAGCGGCTGCGGCGCGACAATCATCCACGCGCCGTCGCCCTTGACATCCCCACGGGCCTCGACGCCGACACGGGGGCCACCGACGCTGGCTCTTTCGTCGCCGATCTCACCATCACGCTCGGCTTCCCCAAACTCGGTCTCTATTGGTATCCGGGGCCGGCATACGTGGGCGAGGTGCGCGTCGGCTCCATCGGCCTGCCCGCTGACATGCCCGTCGCCGGCGTCGCCGAGCTGATCACGCCCGAGCTCATCAGCGCATAGGTCGCTTCGGGCAGCGCGCCGACGTAGGCGCGGGCGAGATCG
>VFSW01009691.1_pt1 | contig 13725 bp, 12 predicted proteins | sample 5358111 | NCBI WGS metagenome assembly VFSW01 (sample SAMN11554181, study PRJNA540505) | mine drainage metagenome | isolation source: sediment from site ElyBrook_90M | place: USA: Ely Copper Mine, Vershire, VT | collected 2017 | reverse complement strand
GAACTACTCGCTCACCGAGATCGGACGCCAGGTCTGTTATTCGGCGCAAGTTCTAGGTGCTGACTGTCCCAGAGGGCGGCGTGGTTGCGGGCGTGGTCGTCGGTATTCCCGGTAGCGATGTTCAAAACGACCCGTTCGAAAGTCGTGTAACCCCTCACTTTATGGTCGAGTCGCCGCGCTCGACGCGAGGGGGTCACGACCACGCTGCGCTCGTGACGTTGTCCGGATCGTCGTGCGCCGGTTACCACACGCCCGAATACCGTTTGTCGACTCGGTCGCCGACGCGCAACGGCCTCGCGCCGCTCGTACTCGACCCGGCCCCGTGGACCACCGCCCGGTTCCCGTGGCACGGCCCCACGGGACTGTCGGCGAAGAACGAAGAGCCTGAAGAGAATCGGCCGCGAGAGTGTGGGAGGCTACGGCGATGGGCGAATCTGGGAACAAGCCGCGCAAGCGCCGCGTACGAATGCCGAAGGTCGCTAGAGGCGCGCAAGCGAACAGTGTCCATCTGGCCGGTCTCACCAGCAGTACCAGCGAAACGCACGGAAATCGTCTTGATCATGACGCCTCGAGCGGACGAAGTGAGAACCTCGGTAACTTTCAACGATTCCTGCTGCGGTGCCTCGGCCGGTACCCGGAGAAGGACCTAACGGAGTAGTCGGGTCCCGGGTCACGGTGGACTCGGCACAGGTGCACGGGTACCACGAACGTGATGCCGGGGCGTAGACGGTAGCCGCGTGGACCTGGCGGGTGGTGTGTAGGCGTACCGTCGCTCGAGCGAGCACGGGGTCGCAATGAACTACGGCACGATGACCGCTCGACCGCGTACGGCACCCTCGTGCAGTCGCTCGAAGGCGGTGGGGGGGCGTCGAGGGAGAACACCTTGGACTCGACGTGCACCAGACCGCGCCGCGCGAGTTCGAGCACCTCGACGAGCTCGGACCGTGTCCCAGTACGGAGCGGATCGACGAGTCGTACGGCCCCGCGAGCACGCCCACCGCCAACACGTCGGAACTCGCCCCCGGTCCTTGCCGGAACTGGCCGGTTGGCGCATGACCCTTGCCTTAAGGATCGATTCCCGTGTCCTGAATCACTGCGACACCATCGATTCTTACCACCGGCTTAGGGTGCATTTGAGTGGAATTGTGATTGGCGGTGCATGCTGTCAAACAGCAAGTTTTGAGAGGAGCGATCCCCACAGTTCGAGAACGGCAGCGACGAGGAGCTCTCCCCCAGCGACTCCCAGTTCTGTTCTCCGCCCACGACGCCGATCACTCAGATGAATCCACAGACCGAACCCTCCCTTTCGGATTGCGCGATCTCGAGTGATCGGCGTCGTCGATTGCTGCACGACCGTGCGGCTCGCGGACCGCTGTGGAGATGACGCGACCCGGCTGACACGTGGATCGTGCTCGCGGGTCGTTTCGTCACGATTACCACCAGTAATCGGGGTCACGTCCTTTGCGTGGCTCACTCGTGTTCCGGCCGCCCGATGCGGTCACCGCGTTGTGCGATGAGCTACCGAGACTGCTGAATATCCGACGAAATGATCCCGTCGCGGATACGAAGTCGTCGCTGCGTGTGAGCGGCCACGTCCTCATCGTGGGTGGCGATGATGATCGTCACGCCGAGTCGCTGCTGAAGGTCGTCCAGCAGGGCCATGAACTCGTTGGCGTTCGTAGAGTCGAGATTGCCGGTCGGTTCGTCAGCGATGATCACCTCGGGCGAATTGGCCAGCGCTCGAGCAATCGCCACTCTCTGCTGTTCGCCGCCCGAGAGTCGCGACGGTAGGTGAGCGAGTCGATGAGCCAAGCCGACCTGACCGAGCAGGTCCCTCGCGCGAAGGAGTCGCTTTTCGTGGGAGGACTCCTGGGGCACCATGGCGATGGCCACGTTCTCCTCCGCGCTCAGCGTCGGTATCAGGTTGAACTGTTGGAAGACGAAACCAATCTCCCGTGAGCGAATGTCCGTGAGGACTCGGTCAGATTCGTCCTCGAGGGACCGTCCATCGAAACGAATCGAGCCCGAGGTGGGTGTGTCGAGAGCGCCGAGGAGCTGCAGGAGCGTCGTCTTTCCCGACCCACTCGGACCCTCGAGTGAGACCGTCTCTCCGCGCGCGATCCTCAGGTCGATGCCGCGAAGCGCGCTGACGGTGACGCCACCCTTGGCGAACGTGCGGGTGACCCCCCGCAATTCGTAGAGGGGGGTCGTAGGAGTCGGCTCCCGGCTCTCGTCGATCAAAACCTGTGTCATCTCTAGTCCTTTCAGTGGTCGTGGTGTTCAGCCGAGGTCTCGGAGCGCGGATGCCGGCGAAAGGCGCGCCGCTCGCCAGCCACCGGCGGCCCCCGCGATGAGGCCGCCCAGAATCGCACCAACGAACGCGATGACGATGGTGAGAGGGTGGATCGGTGCGGTCAGGTGAACCGTGGTAGCCACGGTGGCCGACGTCGTCTGTCCCAACAGACCGCTCACTTTCGACGCCCCGACCGCGAGGCCGGTGCTCGTCACGCTGAGACCCGGACCGACTGCTCCAATGATGAGACAGACCGCCGCTCCGAGGGCGATACCAATCACTCCCCCGACGATGCCAATCCCCATCGTCTCGGCCATGATCTGTCGGACCACTCGGCCTCGCGACCAGCCGATGGCCCGAAGCGATCCAATCTCGCGTACCCGCTTGGAGACGCTCGAGAGTGTCAACAGACCGGCGATGAGGAAGGCGGCGAGCAGCACGACCAGGGCCAAGGCCCCGCCCAGATCATTGGCGAGCTTTCGGGCGTTCGACAGGCTCCCGGTCACCTGGTCGGCCAGCGACGCCGACGTGAGCACCGTCGCGCCGGGAAGCGCCGCCTTGATGGCCTTGGCCACGGCATTGACATCCTTCGCGTTGGCGACCGACACGAGAACCTCATTGATGCGATTCGCGTTGGAGGAGAGCGACTGAAGGTTGCTGAGGCTGAAGTAGATGTCCGCGACATCTCCGGTCAACGTCGGGTTGACCAAACCGACGATCTTGTAGCCGACTTTGTTGATCGTGATCGTTTCATCGACCTTCAGCCCCTTTTGCGAGGCGTAGGCGGTGGTGACGAGGACCTGGGACTTGGCCACCGACGGGGTCGTTGAAAACCACGTTCCCTTGACCAGCTGGGCCTTGGTGACGAGTCCCGACGTCGTATTCGACGGGTTCACACCGGCGACCGTGTACGTGGACGTGCTCGTGTTGGTGGTGGGCGGATTGAGGACCTGGTTGACCGTTTGCTCCGGGATGGTCACGTTCTGCTGGTAGGCCTTCTGCGCGGGGGTCAGGCACTTCGCGAAGGCGGTGTTCGCACCGGCGCCGAAGCGGAATGCCCCTCCTCCGCCTCCGAATCCGCCGAATCGGCCACCAGTGGCTCCGCCCGTTCCAGCGCTAGGGGTCGTGGTCGTGGTGGAGCCCAGTTGCTTGGTGATGAGTCCCTCGATGCAGGTCCGTTCGGCCGCTTGCTGGGCGGCCGTCAAAACGGGCGGCTTGACCGTCGCCGAGATCGTCTGACCGCCGGTCTTGATCGACGCCGTGATCTTCGGAACCGTCCCGGTCTCGTGAAGGGCGTCGAGCGAAAGGGCACCGACGGCACTCGTCACACCCTTGACCTTCGCGACGGTATTCACCGCCTGCGATGGGAAGGTGATCAGGGTTCCGGGTACGAAGAAGTCGTGGGTGAACTTCGTGCCCGCGGGTCCGAGTTTCGCCAGGTCCGTGATGACCGAGGAGTTTGCGGCGGCTAGCGCCGCGGCGTCCGAGGAGTTCAAGGAGCTGCCACCGCGACCGGCGAAGAATCCGCCGCCGTAGGCGCCAGCTCCCGCTCCCGGCGTCCCCCTACCGAAGCCGTTGGCGGGGGTCGTGGTGGTCGTCGCCGTCGAGAGCGTGGGCGCCACCGTTCGGGTCACGATGATGTCCGTACCCACCGAGTTGAGCGGTGACAGGGCCTTGTTCTGGGCGTCGCTCAGACCCTGCGACACGCCGATGATGCCCATCACCAGGCCAACGCCGGCGGCGAGTCCAATCGCGGTGACCACCGTTCGACCGATCCGCCGTCGTAGTTCATTCCACGCGTAATTGAGAGAGAACAAGGCAACCTACCAAGGACAATCACGGGCAATGTCTTTGACCGCAACGCGAACAGTATCCACTGGTCGTCGTAGTTAAGTATTTTCTTAGCCACGTAGGAGAGTTGTTACAAAGGTCTTAGGCGCGTCTTACGTCGACCGACTCCAAATCCGCCGCCCGCGGCGTTCCAGTCGCGGCAATCCCGACGAGTTCAACGTACGCCTTCGCCTTGACGGTGGCAGGGGCCATGAATCTGAGGGGCCACGCGGTGGCCACCTACGCCGAACAGGCCCCGCGAATCAGCGATAGAGCGAACGACCAACGGCTCACACCACTCGATACCCGTGGTCGCGAACGATCGGTCAGGAACCGTCCGTCCAGCAACGGTTGCGGTTTGGGTCGCGCCCTTTAGGTTGGGATCACGGACCCGACTTGGTGTCCGAAAGGAGTGATGACATGGGTATCACCCGCAATTCCGACGGGAGCCTGGTCGTACCGATTCAGGCGGGACGACATCACGACGACGACGCGGTCGGCGCGGCGGCCAGTGACAACAGTGACGAGAGCGCCGAACCGACAACGCGATCGCTACATCCCGGCGAAGGTGGCTACAACGAGGCCCTTGCCGAGTGGGACCTCGAACAGAATCCCGATCGCGTGGCCGCCGTCTCGACCGCCAGCGGGCGAGAGGAGGCGATGAACGTCGTGCACTCGCTCGCCGAGTCGCCCGACCATGACGTTGCCGAAGCTCTCGGAGAGGTCAACGACTCCGAGGCGGCGGGCGAGGCGTTGCGACACGTCCTGATCGGCGGGACGCACTCGGTCGAGGCATTCTCCGAAGAGGTCGCGCAAGCTGAGGGTGGTGAACCGGTGCCGGCCCACACGATGACCAAGATCATTGGCGAGGTCTTGGCCGAGCTAGACAAGTGACCAGCGAGCTCTGGCGCGATCCACCACCACATCGTTCGGACCGTCATCTACGACGAGCGAGTGCGGTGGAGCCCGCGGACGAGCGGTGGTCCCATTACGCGGAGATTGGAGTGACGTGGACGTTCAGGAACTTCTAGGGCAGGTGGCTGACCACCTGTCAGTGAAACGCGCCTTTGGCACGGCCTACGAAAAGAATGACTCGTTGGTCATCCCCGTAGCGCTCGTGGCCGGCGGCGGCGGAGGCGGCGGGAGCACGTCGAGATCGTCGGCGGTCGACTCGTCGCACGACGGCGACATGGAGCGTGGCGACCGGGCGACGGAGACGGAGGCGGAGTCGTCGGGTGGCTCCGGCGGCGGCTTTGGCGGGTTGGTGATGCCCGCCGGTGCCTACGTGGTCGAGAACGAACGGGTGCGCTGGGTTCCGGCGGTGAACGCGAACCTGCTGATCATCGTCGGCTTCATGACCGTTCGGATGATCGCACGCGCCCGTCGTCGAGCCCGTCGCCACGCTTCGTAAGCAATCCGGTCACCACCATCATCCGCGAACGGGGTCCGGCGCCGTTCTGTACGGTCGGTCCGAGACCGTGCCCCGGAGACCGAGGCACCGCGCTGCCCCGCCAGTTCCGCGGGATAGCGGCTCCGCGTACGGCCGCGGCGGCGAGCCGGCTGCGTGCAGCGCCCCCCGGACCAGACAGTCGGTCACGGCCGTGAGCTGGCCGACCTCTTGAGTCGCACCCGTGACATCGAGAGGATCGCCGCGAGGACCATCAGGGACGTCGAGGAGTAGAACGCGGCGTGCAGCCCCGTGATGAAAGCGCCATCTGTCGATCGGCTGAGCGAACTGGTACCCACGAAGATCGCAAAGGCCGCGTGTCGACCAATCGAGCTCGAGGCTACGAGGATGGCCAAGGCGAAGGAGAAGACCATGCCGATGTTGGCGAAGGTGCGCAAGAGGCCCGAGGTGACCCCGAACAGGCTGGCTGGCGCCACCTTCATCACGGCGGAGTTGTTCGAGGGGAAGAAGCAACCGGCACCGATTGCGCCAATCCCGTCGGCGCCCACCACGACGGCGAGTGCGCTGCGATCGCCCAGCGGGGCGTAGACCACGAGCGCCACGGCCTGGATCGCCAGACCAAGGGGCGCCGGAAGCACGGCGCCGTGTCGATCAGCGAAACGACCGGCGAAGGGGCCGATGACGCCGCCGATGACGTACCCGGGAACGAGGAGCAACGAAGCGTGGATGGGGCTGAGGTGGTGGACACCTTGGAGATACATCAGCAGGAGGAACAGCACCGAGAAGTTCGCGAGACTCTGGAACATGGCGGCCAACAACGACGGCGTCATCGTGGGGACGTGAAAGAGCGAGAAGTCCAGCATGGGTTCCGGAGTGTGCCGCTCGACGCGCCAGAACACCAGCAACATGACGGCGCCGAGCACGAAGAGTCCGACGATGGTCGAGTTCAACGATTCGGTGACCAAGTCGACCATCGCCAAGAGCAGGCAGAAGAGTCCGGCACCGATCGACGCCATTCCCCACCAGTCCATGGTGCGCCGCTCGCGGTCCGACCGGTCCTGTAGAACCCGCCGCGCCGTCACCACCGCGCCGATGCCGATGGGCACATTGATCCAGAAGATCCAACGCCACGAGACGTAGGTGACGATCGCCCCGCCCAGCACGACGCCCAGGACCGCTCCGGTGTTGAACCCGATGGCGTTGAAGCCGTAGGCCCTGCCTCGTTTCTCGGGGGGGAAGGTGTCGGCGATCACGGCGCCCGAGTTGGCGGCGATCAGCGCCCCGCCGACGCCCTGGAGCAGTCGGAACACGATGAGTGACAGTTCGCTCCACGCCAGCGCGCAGGCGACGGAGCCGATGACGAAGACGACGAAGCCGGCCTCGTACATCAGCACTCGGCCGAACATGTCACCCAAGCGGCCGACCTGCGTCGACACCAGGGTGATGACGAACAGGTAGCCGATGATCACCCAGATGACCGACGACAGCCCGATGTGGAAGGTGCGCTGGATCTCCGGCAAGGCGAGCACGACGATGGTCGTGTCGACGGCGGTGATGAGGACACCGACCACCACCACTAGCAACGCGAGGTCGGGATGGTCGGTGTGACCTGCAGATCCCCTCGAGATGCCTTTGGGTATCGACGTGTTCGAGGACATCAACGTCGATTCTCAGGCGTTTCCGCGCGTCTCGTCAAAGTAGGGCCACCACTTCACTCGACCGGTTCCCAAGGGCATCGGTCCTCAGCGTCTTTCTACCAAAACTACCTCGTCAGAGTAGCGGTCCTGGCCGAGTCACCCGAACGTCGTCGGTTCGCAGGAACCGCCACCGAATCCGCCGCCGCTCGAGCTACGCGTCGAAACCCTTCGTACGACCCACCCGTTTTGGCCCACCGATCCAGTCGCCCGAGGTGGTCGCCACGAGCGACCGTCACATCGAGCGGTGGTCACCTTCGTGGGCGCGGTCTCGTGCGGCCCCGAACGGACTAGACCGTGGTCATGCTCCGGCCGCGGTGTTTCGCGAGAGACGTGGTCATCGTCGTCGCCCTCGTGATAGCGGTTGTCGTCACCGTAACCGGTGGTACGGTCGCCGCGACGAAGGGGCCGTCGTCGGCCCCCTTGAGGCTCGTCGGCGTCTTCGGTACGCCGCTCGTCTTCGTCGTGAGCTCGTACGCCGTCGGTTGCCCCGTCGCCTCGTGCCTTCGCCTTCAGGTGACGAGTGACAACGGCGGGCACTTCAGCACGCTGCACCCCCCTCCGATCTCCCCCGAGCCGTACGACCCGCTGGGGAACCTCGTCGATCTCGCGTTCGCAAACCGAGAAGACGGCTACGCGCTACTCAACTCTCCTGACCATCGCCTCTTCTACGTGACCGTGAACGGCGCACAGTCGTGGCACCGCGTGGTGGTAGCCCCGGGCTTCTCGATCGTCCAGCTCAGCGCTTCTCGCGGGGTGCTCTACACCGTCATCGCCCGCTGCTCGCCTTCGGGTTGCACCAACTACCACCTCGGACGCTCGGGTCTCGCCGCCCGTCACTGGACGACGAGCACGATGCCCGCGGTCGGCCTCTCGATCGCCACCTACGGCCCGCTCGTCTGGGGATCGACACAGCCGTCGTCGGTCGCGCTGCTCTACACCTCACACGACCGGGGACGCACTTTCACCCGGTCGAGCGAACGCCCGCTCGCGAGCGCCAATGGCTGCGGCCTCACCGCGACGTCCGCCACGAGCATCTGGGCCGAGTGTTCGGGCGGCATGCTCGTCGACCTCGTCTACTCCGGGGACGCCGGCGTCCACTGGGTTGGCATTCCGACCATCTACTCCGGCACCGGTGGAGGGGCTTTCGACCCAGTATCGGGATCGCTCGCCTACGTCGACGTCGGGCAGGTCACGAGGAGTAAGAACCTCTACCGGATCAACGACCAAGGTCGCTCAGTCACCGCCGTCGGATCACTCGTCTGTGCCAACGCCAACGGACTCGTCTTTACCGACGCGCGCCACGGTTTAGCCGCGTGCGATCGGTTCGGCACGGTCTCGTCGACGGAACTGCTCGCGACCTCGGACGGAGGGTCAACCTGGACCCTCGTGCACCCGTACTAGTGCTCGATTGACGGGATCGGCCGGTCCGATCATCGATGGGACCATCGCGAGGTCGCTGCGTCGTTGGTGCCCCGACGCCAGGGATGTTGACTCGACGCGACACCCACCTCGCCGATCGACCGTTCCCCGCGGAGACCCGTTCCCGCCTTCGACAATCGGTCACGTCCCGGCCGCGGAGCGTCGCTCCGTCTCGGCCAACCATTGAAAGGCGAGGCTGCGGCGACGTGAGTTCGAAGTGCTCGATCCCACCGCCTCCACGTCGGAGACGGTGCGAAGCCGGCTACCGATCGCCATCGTCTCACGTTCCCTCGAGCGGGCGCCACGCCACGCGACCTCGCTCGGGCCGCCCGTACCGGTGCGAACACGATGGTCGACAGCGATACGGGGGTCGAGACGTGACGCCTACAGTGCACACGATGATGAAACGATCGCGCGTTGAGTCCTTATGCGGAATGCCCTAGCCCTAGTGCGCCGACCGCGCTGGCCATCCCAACGAAACGCGGCAATTCTCCGCTCGACGGTCGCCCAGATGCGGTCCAACCGCGTCAACGTCGCGGCCGGGGCCTTCGCGTACCGGTGGTTCCTCGCGATCTTCCCCATTGTCATCGCCCTGCTGGGAGTCGCGACGCTGGTCACTGTGCCGAGATCGGTCGTGGTCAGCCTGATCAACGGCGTTGCGAGGTCGCTGCCGTCGGGCGCGGCGTCAGTCTTCACCCAGGCGATCACCCACGCCACGACGCACGCCGGGTCCGACCTGTTCACCACCGTGGTCGCCAGCGTGGTCGCACTGTGGAGCGCGACGTCTGGCATGGTCATCGTGGAGGAGGGGCTCGACATGGCCTACGGCCTGGCCACCGATCGGCCCTTCCTCGTCAAGCGCTACCTCGCGCTCCCGCTGTTGCTCGGGGCCACCGTGCTCGGCGGCGCCGCCTCAGCCCTGGTCATCTTCGGACCTCAGTTGGGCACGCTGATCAAGGAACACGCACCCGTGGGCGGAACGCTGTTCAGCGCCGGTTGGACCATCGTACGATGGATCGTCTCGCTCGGACTGATGAACCTGCTGATCTCGTTCATCTACTACGTCGCGCCGAATCGACCGAGAGCCCGGTGGCGCTGGACCAGCGCGGGCGCCCTGATCGCGACGATCCTGTGGGCACTGGCATCGCTGGGGTTCTCGTTCTTCACCGCCAGCTTCGGCTCCTACGGTCGAACCTACGGCGCGTTCGCCGGCGTCGCGATCCTGATCTTCTGGCTCGACTTCACCGGCCTGGCCATCTTGATCGGAGGCGAGGTCAACGCCGCGGCCGAGCGATTCCTGATCCCGCCCGCTCCCGGGTTGGCCCCCCACACGGAACGTCACCCAGAGCGCTGAAACGGCGAGCGCGAACCCGCCGACCGATCGACGTCCCCCTCCGGCACGCCGTAGACGTCGTTCGTGGGTTGGCCCACGCGACAAACCCGTACCCGACTACCGCTGGGGCGCGAGACGTGCGATGCTGCACCGTGAGCCCGATTGGCTCGAGAGAAGGTCCCGTGACAACGTTCGACAGTGAGGGGCGCGAGTTTGAACAGCGACCGTGGGGCACGTTCACCGTGCTCGATGACACGTCCGCGATCTACAAGGTCAAGTCCATCGTCGTGCTTCCGAACAAGCGCCTCAGTTATCAGCGACACGCTAAGCGCGCGGAACACTGGTTCGTCGTGCGGGGCACCGCTACGGCGATCCTCGACGGGATCACCCACGAACTATCGCCCGGCGAGGACATCTCCATCGAGATCGGGCAGGCGCATCGCTGTGAAAACCACGGCACGTCGGACGTTGAGTTCATCGAGATTCAGACCGGCACCTATTTCGGCGAGGACGATATCGTGCGCCTCGAGGACGACTTCGGTCGAAGTTAGTGCGACGCTGAGCAAACCGGACGAGGTGCCAACCGACGCTGGTACACACGTGCGGTGGCGATGGGTGTGGGCAACCCCGGGAACGTCACGACCGCGTGATTCGACCACCCCAGCGTCGATTCGGCCACCGCGTGGCCCGCTTGAGACGGTTCGACGCACGGTACTGTTGGACGGGGAGTGAGTTTCACCTCCGACGTTAGAGAGTTGTGGGTCGGCGTTCAGCAGCCGACGGAGACGGGCCACCGGTAAGAAACCCTTTGGCTCCCATTTGGAGGCCACCCGGGCCCCACGCACGTCGTCGCCCCGCCCCGACGTCGCCAGTCTGCTCCACGACTTACTCGAGGTCATGAAGGTTGCGGTGATCTCCGGAGGGGGTTGGGCGCAGTTCGAGACTCAGCTGTTGGCCCGTCTCCCGGCGGACAGCCGCATGGAGAACCTCTTCCTCTTGCCGACGTGCGGAACACAGTTCTACCGGTACGAAGACGGATGGACCAAGATCTATTCGGAGGATCTTTCCGACGACCAGCGTCATCAGATCATCGCCGCCTTCCAGCGAGCCCTCGAAGCGTCGGGCGTGGTCGTTGACCACGTATGGGGAGAAGCCATCGAAGACCGGGGCAGTCAAATCACGCTCTCGGCGCTGGGCCAGGAAGCGCCCCTTAGCGCGAAGGAGGGCTGGGACCCCGACTTCGCCAAACGCAAGCGAATAGCTGAAAAACTCAAACCGCTGCTGTCGGAATTCGCGGTCAACATGGGTGGCACCACCTCCATTGACGTCACCAAACCCGGCATTGACAAGGCCTACGGCATTGGCAAACTGCGCGAGCAGCTCGGCGTTGACGTCTCCGAGATGCTCTTCGCGGGCGACGCCATCTTCGACGGCGGCAACGACTATCCCGTTCAAGCCGTCGGCGTCGACTCGATCCTCGTTCGCGACCCGAGTGAGACGGCGCGGGTGATCCAGACCGTCATTGCCTGCCTCGGCGACGGCGCTACCCAAATGGTGTCCCCGGGAAGGCCGACGTGAGCCCGTTCCGTATGCGCCCACTCGACGTGGTCATTGAGCCCGATCTCGACAACCCTTTCGAGGTCGAGGGCATCTTGAACCCCGCCGCCGCTCGCGGTCCCGACGGTCAGCTCTACCTGTTCCCCCGGTTGGTGGGGGCCGGCAACTTTTCACGTATCGGCATCCTGCGCGTCCTCTTCGACTCCGCCGGAGAACCCCGTGGCGTCGAACGCCTCGGCGTCGCGCTCGAGCCGGAGGCGCCCTACGAATTGAGGCCCGACGGAGGGGGCGGCTGCGAGGATCCCCGAGTCACGTTCGTGGCACCGCTCGAGCACTACATCATGACCTACACGGCATTCTCACCAGCGGGCCCGCGCATCGCCCTGGCGATGTCCAAGGATCTCCTGCGCTGGCGCCGGTTGGGCCTGGCCACGTTCCTGCCCTATAACGGCATCTCCTTCGACGGTATCGATAACAAGGACGCCACGACCTTTCCCACGGCCGTCGCCAACCCCGCGGGCCAGCTCGATCTGGCGATCCTGCACCGTCCGCTCTTCCCCGGTACGCTGCCGGCGGACACGCTCGTGAAGGGCGACCTGCGCGAGGTCGATCTTCATCGCGAGAGCATTTGGATCTCCTACAGTTCGATGGCGCTGGCCGGATCCGACCCCCACCAGCTCAGCCACTTCACGTCCCATCACCGACTGGCGTCCCCGGTGTCGCCCTGGGAGACGCTCAAGATCGGGAGCGGAACCCCGCCCGTGATGACGCCGCACGGCTGGCTGATCGTCTACCACGGCGTCAGCGACGTCGTTCAGCCCGACGGCCTTGAGCATCGGCTGACCTACGCCGCCGGGGTGATGGTGCTCGACGCTGCACACCCCGAACAGATCATCTACCGCTCGGTCAAACCGGTTCTCTCCCCCGTTGCCTCCGAACAGCCCCGCGGCACCTCGGCCAACGTGGTGTTCCCGACCGGCATCGACCAGCGGACCGACATCGACCAGCCCGACCGGTGCGACGTCTACTTCGGCATGAACGACTTTCGGATCGGCGTGGCCCGCCTGGACATCCCGCCGACGATTCCCTATCAGGGACAGAAGGACCCGACGTGAGCGTCCTCGCCGAGTCGCGGGACCGCGACGCCCTCGCCATCAATACGATCCGTGGACTCTGCATGGACATGGTGCAACGAGCGAACTCGGGCCACCCCGGTACGCCGATGGACATCGCGCCAGTGGCGTACACGCTCTGGCAGCGATTCCTACGGTTCGACCCGTCCGATCCCATCTGGCCCAATCGCGACCGGTTCGTGCTCTCCGAGGGTCACGCGTCGACGCTACTGTGGTCGCTCCTGCACCTCAGCCGAACGAGAACCGTCGAACCCGACTACGAGGTGCTCGGCCAGCCCGCCGTCACGCTCGACGACCTCCAGTCCTTCCGCCAGCTCGGCTCGCACTGTCCCGGCCACCCCGAGTACCGCTGGACGAGCGGCGTCGAGGCGACCACCGGACCGCTCGGTCAGGGGGTAGCGACGTCCGTCGGTATGGCGATCGCGCAACGATGGCTCGCCGCCCGTTTCAATCGCGACGACTTCACGTTGTTCGACTTCAACGTGTACGCCCTGGCCGGTGACGGTTGCATGATGGAGGGGGTCGCCTCGGAGGCCGCATCGTTGGCCGCGCATCAACGCCTCTCCAAACTCTGCTGGATCTACGACGCCAACCGCGTCACGATCGAGGGACACATCGACATCACCTTCACCGAGGACGTGGCGGCGCGATTCATCGCCTACGGCTGGAACGTGGTCACGGTAGCCGACGCCAACGACCTCGAGCTCATCGGTCGCGCGTTTCGAACCTTCGAAGCCGAGCACGAGCGCCCGACGCTGATCCTGGTGCACAGTCACATCGGCTACGGATCGCCCGTCGAAGACACGCCACGTGCACACGGCGAGCCCTTCGGGGTCGACGGGGTGAAGGCGACCAAACGCTTCTTCGGACTTCCCGAGGACGTCGAGTTCTATCTGCCCACCGACGTCTACGACCGGTTCGACGAGGGCGTCGGTGCTCGGGGCCGCGAGGCGCGCGCCGCGTGGGAAGCGACCTTCGTCGCGTACCGACTGGCCCACCCGGATCTCGCGGACGAACTCGAACGGATGCAGCGCCGGCGCTGCCCGACGAGTGGG
>VFSW01009690.1_pt1 | contig 13725 bp, 9 predicted proteins | sample 5358111 | NCBI WGS metagenome assembly VFSW01 (sample SAMN11554181, study PRJNA540505) | mine drainage metagenome | isolation source: sediment from site ElyBrook_90M | place: USA: Ely Copper Mine, Vershire, VT | collected 2017 | reverse complement strand
GATGTCCCCGGGCAACGCCTTCGCAGCCGGGGCGATCATCCGCGTGGCGCACAGCTACCTGGCTCGCGAGATCTTCGTGGTGGGACCGGGGCAGTGGTACCCGAAGGCCTCGATGGGGATGCACAAGTACGAGACCATTCAACGAGTTAGAGACGCTGGCGAGCTCCGGCAGGCCACGGCGGGGCGGCCGCTCTGGATCGTCGAGAAGGACAGGGCGCGGCGCAGTCTGCACGAGGTGCGGGGCTTTCCGGCCGGGGTCGTGTGCGTGTTCGGCAGCGAGCGGTTCGGGGTGCCCGAGGAGCTCGTGGCGATGGGGGACGAGGTGCTGGGGATCCCGCTGTACGGAGTGAATCATTCGCTGCCGGTGGCGGTGGCGGCCGGGATCGTGATGAACGAGTGGGCGAGGCGCAGGTACGCGGCGGGGGCGACCGTGTAGGAGCCGGTTTGTTGGCCCTCCCCGGGGGTGCGCCTAGTGTCCTACACGGAATAGCCCGTGGAAACTCGTACCGTTACGCCCTGTGCTGAGTTCCCGAACGACAACCCCGCCCTGCACCTCGGCGCCATCTGGGTGTGCCTGGAGGTGACGGGAGGCGCGAGCTGCGAGCCGCCCGAGGCGCCGGAGCCGGTGGTGGTGCTGGCGGTGCAGCCCGAGGCGATCGTGGTCGTGGAGCCCGAGCCCATCGTGCTCGAGGCGCCCGAGCCCTCGACCGATCCGGTGCCGCCGGTGCTCGAGGCGGCGGACGAAGAGGACGACGAGGACATCGAGATCGTCGAGGACCTCGCGTTCGGCGACGTGGTGGACGAGTCGCCGGAGCCGGCGAACGCGGAGGGGGTCGAGGACCCCTTCGTGGCGCTGGGCGAAGTGATCGAGGCCACGGCGCGCGGGGCGGGCGCGAGCGAGGGGGCGATCGCGTCGCTCCGCATCGTGCTCGGCCGCGAGCGGGTGACCGCGGACACGGGCGACGAGCTGCTCGTCTTGCGGGAGCAGGCGGCGGCCTGGCAAGGGATCTTGCGCGGCGAGAGCGAGGACTTCGGGGCGTGCGGCGTGTCGTCGCTCGACGAGTGGTCGGCCCTGGCGATCGCGAAGACGATGGGCGAAATGAATCGCGCCGACGGGCTCCGCAGAGAGCTCCGCCGGCGCGGGGTTGCAGCGTTCGGTCTGGTGATCGAGGCTGCCTAGGAGGCTTACTCCTCGTTGACCGCCGACAGCGCCGACTCGGTCGGACGCGGGGCGGGCGGAGCGTAACGCTCCTCGTCGCCCTCGACGACGACCTTGAGCTGGCGGTACGGCGGCAGGCCCGTGCCGGCCGGGATGAGCCGGCCCATGATGACGTTTTCCTTGAGCCCGCGCAGGAAGTCGACCTTGCCCGAGACCGCGGCCTCGGTGAGCACCTTGGTCGTCTCCTGGAACGAGCTGGCCGAGATGAACGACTCGGTCGACAGGCTGGCCTTCGTGATGCCGAGCAGCAGCGGCTCGGCCACGGCGGGCTTGCCGCCGCGCTCGATGACCCGCTGGTTCTCGCGCTCGAAGATGTACTTCTCCACCTGCTCGTCGATGAGGAAGTTCGTGTCGCCCACGTCCTTGATGCGGACGCGCCGCAGCATCTGGCGGACGATGACCTCGATGTGCTTGTCGTTGATGGCGACGCCCTGCAGGCGGTACACCTGCTGGATCTCGTTCACCAGGTACGCCGCCAGCTCCTTCTCGCCCTTCACCCGGAGGATGTCGTGCGGGTTGGCCGGCCCGTCCATCAGCGGCTCGCCGGCGCGGACGCGATCGCCCGGCTGCACCTGGATGTGCTTGCCCTTGGGGATCAGGTACTCGCGCGCCTGATCGGCGAGCTGCGCGCCGTCGTGCGCGAAGGGCGTGATGACGACCTTGCGCTTGCCCTTGGTGTCCTTGCCGAACGAAACCTCGCCGTCGATCTCGGCGATGATGGCGTGGTCCTTCGGCTTGCGGGCCTCGAAGAGCTCGGCCACGCGGGGCAGACCGCCCGTGATGTCCTGGGTCTTCGTGGTCTCGCGGGGGATCTTCGCGAGGACGTCGCCGGCGCTGATCTCGTCGCCGTCCTGCACGACGATGTTGGCACCGACGGGCAGCAGGTAGCGAGCGTCGAGCGTGCTGTTGGGCAGCTTGCGCGTCTCGCCGGAGTTCAGGTCCTTGATCGAGATGCGCGGGCGGAGGTCCGCGGCGCGCGACTCGACGATGACCTTGCGCGACAGGCCCGTGACCTCGTCCAGCTTCTCGGTCATCGTGACGCCCTCGACGATGTCGCCGAACTTCACGATGCCGCCCACCTCGCTGAGGATGGGCACCGCGAAGGCGTCCCACTCGGCGAGAAGCTGACCGGCCTTGACCTTGTCGCCCTCGTTGACCTTGAGCATCGCGCCGTACACCAGGCGGTGGTGCTCGCGCTCGCGGCCGGTGTCGTCGACGAGGACGACCTCGCCGTGGCGGTTCATGACGATGCTGCCGTCGGCCTTCTTGGCGATGTTCGCGTTGCGCACGCGGACATGGCCCTCGTTGCGGGCCTCGAGCGAGCTCTGCTCGATCTTGCCGCGCGCCGCCGCGCCACCGATGTGGAAGGTGCGCATGGTGAGCTGCGTGCCCGGCTCGCCGATCGACTGGCTGGCGATGATGCCGATCGACTCGCCGATGTTCACCTTGTAGCCGCGGGCCAGGTCGCGCCCGTAGCACTTGGCGCACACGCCGCGCTTGGTCTGGCAGGTGAGCACCGAGCGGATGACGACCTCCTCGATGCCCGCCTCTTCGATGACGTGCACCAGGGCTTCGTCGAGCTCGGTGTTCGCGGGGACGAGGACCTCGCCCGTGAGCGGGTCGACGATGTCCTCGAGGGCCACGCGGCCGAGGATGCGATCGCCCAGGGGCTGGATGACTTCTCCAGCGTCCTCGAGCTTGGTGACGCGGATGCCGTCGAGCGTGCCGCAGTCGAACTCGGCGATGACCGCGTCCTGCGCGACGTCGACGAGGCGACGCGTGAGATACCCGGAGTTCGCCGTCTTGAGCGCGGTGTCGGCCAGGCCCTTGCGCGCGCCGTGCGTCGAGATGAAGTACTGCAGCACCGTGAGCCCCTCGCGGAAGTTCGCCGTGATGGGGGTCTCGATGATCTCGCCCGAGGGCTTGGCCATCAGGCCGCGCATGGCGGCCAGCTGCCGGATCTGCTGCGTGGAGCCTCGGGCTCCGGAGTCGGCCATGATGTAGATCGGGTTGAAGCTCGGCTCGATGAGCTCCTTGCCGGTCTCGTGATCGACAATCTTCTCCTTGCCGATCTCGTTCATCATCTCCTGCGTGACCTTGTCGGCGACGCCGGCCCAGATGTCGACGATCTTGTTGTACCGCTCGCCGTCGGTGATGAGGCCTTCCTGGTACTGGTCGATGACGCGCTGGACCTCGGCCTGCGCCTCGCCCAGGAGGATCGCCTTGGCCTGCGGGATGATCATGTGGTCCATGCAGATGCTGACGCCGGCGCGGGTCGCGTAGTCGAACCCGAGCGAGCGCAGGCGGTCGGCCAGGAGCACGGTGGCCTTGTTGCGGTGCAGGCGGTAGCACGCGTCGATGAGCGAGCTGAGCGCCTTCTTGTCGAGGGTCTTGTTGACGAGGTCGAAGGGCAGCCCCTCGGGCAGGATCTCGGCGATGAGGCAGCGGCCGACGGTGGTGTTCACGATGCGGGTCTTGCCCTCGTTCGCCGGATCGGCCACGCGCACGCGGATGCCCGAGTGCAGGGTGACCTCGCCGTGGTCGTACGCCATGCGCACTTCGTCGACGTTCGAGTAGACGCCGCGGAGGTACCCCTCGGCGTGCCCCTTCTTGTCGACCGTGAGGCTGCCCTCGCGGTAGCAGCCCTTGGCGAACTTGCGCTCGCGGGTCGCGTAGTACAGGCCCAGCACGATGTCCTGCGTGGGGTTGATGATGGGGCGGCCGTTGGCGGGCGACAGGATGTTGTTCGTGCTCATCATGAGCACGCGCGCTTCCATCTGCGCCTCGACCGACAGCGGGACGTGCACGGCCATCTGGTCGCCGTCGAAGTCGGCGTTGAACGCCGCGCAGACGAGCGGGTGCAGCTGGATCGCCTTGCCCTCGATGAGCACCGGCTCGAACGCCTGGATGCCGAGGCGGTGGAGCGTGGGCGCGCGGTTGAGGAGCACGGGGTGCTCGGTGATGACCTCTTCGAGGATGTCCCACACCTCGGGACGCTCCTTCTCCACCATCTTCTTGGCGCTCTTGATGGTGTTGACGTACCCGCGCTCTTCGAGCTTGTTGTAGATGAACGGCTTGAAGAGCTCGATCGCCATCTGCTTGGGCAGACCGCACTGGTGCAGCTTGAGCGTGGGGCCGACCACGATGACCGAGCGGCCCGAGTAGTCGACGCGCTTGCCCAGCAGGTTCTGGCGGAAGCGGCCCTGCTTGCCCTTGAGCATGTCGCTCAGGCTCTTGAGGGGGCGCTTGTTCGGACCGGTGATGGTCTTGCCGCGGCGGCCGTTGTCGAAGAGAGCATCGACGGCCTCCTGCAGCATCCGGCGCTCGTTCCGGATGATGATCTCGGGAGCGTTGAGCTCGAGCAGGCGCTTGAGGCGGTTGTTGCGGTTGATGACGCGCCGGTACAGGTCGTTCAGGTCGCTCGTGGCGAAGCGGCCGCCGTCCAGGGGGACGAGCGGGCGCAGATCCGGCGGGAGCACCGGGATGACCGTGAGCATCATCCACTCGGGACGGTTGCCGCTCTCGCGGAACGCCTCGCACACCTTCAGGCGCTTGACGATCTTCTTGCGCTTGGCCTCGCTCGTCGCGGCGCGCATCTCCTGGCGCAGCGTCTCGCTCAGCGTGTGGACGTCCACCTGCTTGAGCATCTCGAGGATGGCCTCGCCGCCCATGCCCGCGGTGAACTTGTCCTCGCCGTACTCCTCGGCGAGCTGCATGTAGCGCTCCTCGCTGAGCATCTCGGCCCTCGCCAGACCCGTCTCCTTGGGGTCGATGACGATGTAGCTCTCGCAGTACAGGACCTTTTCCAGGTCCTTGAGCGAGATGTCGAGCATGTTGCCGATGCGGCTGGGCAGCGACTTGAGGAACCAGATGTGGGCGACGGGCGTGGCCAGGTTGATGTGGCCCAGACGCTCGCGGCGCACCTTGCTCTGGATGACCTCGACGCCGCACTTCTCGCACACGATCCCCCGGTGCTTCATGCGCTTGTACTTGCCGCAGTTGCACTCGTAGTCCTTCACCGGGCCGAAGATCTTGGCGCAGAACAGGCCATCGCGCTCCGGCTTGAAGGTGCGGTAGTTGATGGTCTCGGGCTTCTTGACCTCACCGTGCGACCACTCGCGGATCTTCTCTGGCGACGCGAGCGAGATGCGGATCGCGCTGAAGGAGAGCGGATCCTTGGGCTTCTCGAAGAAGCTGAAGATGTCGCGCATCGGGTGTCTATCCTTTGTTGTTGCCGGTAGCGGGGGACTTCAAGACTTGTGAGGGGGGAGAGGATTCACAGAAAGATCAGAAGATCAGGAAGGCTGTCCTTCTGATCTTCCCGATCTCTCTGTTCATCACTCTTCGGCTGCGTGCTCCGCGCGCATGGCGGCGGAGTCGACGAGCTCGACGTTCAGGCAGAGCGCCTGGAGCTCCTTGATGAGGACGTTGAAGCTCTCGGGCAGGCCCGGCTCGAGGTTGTACTCGCCCTTGACGATGGCCTCGTACATCCGCGTGCGACCCTGCACGTCGTCGCTCTTGACGGTGAGGAACTCCTGCAAGGCGTACGCGGTGCCGTATGCCTCCATGGCCCAGACTTCCATCTCACCCAGGCGCTGACCGCCGAACTGCGCCTTGCCGCCCAGCGGCTGCTGGGTGACAAGGGAGTACGGACCGATCGAGCGCGCGTGGATCTTGTCGTCGACCAGGTGGTGCAGCTTCAGGACGTACATCACGCCGACGGTGACCTCCTGATCGAAGGCGTCGCCGGTGCGACCGTCGAACAGCACCGTCTGTCCGGAGTTGGGGAGCCCGGCGAGACCGAGGGTGTTCTTGATCTGGCTCTCCTGGGCGCCGTCGAACACCGGGCTGGCGTAGTGCACGCCGCGCCGGAGCTTGCTCGCCAGGGAGCGCACGTCTTCCTCGTTCAGCTTCGCGAGGAGCTTGGTGGTCTCCTCGTCGCCGTCGAAGATCTTCTTGATGTGATCGCGCAGCGCGTTCACGCCGAACTTCTCCTCGAGCATGTACCGCAGCTGAGCGCCCAGGACGCGCGCGCCCCAGCCGAGGTGGGTCTCGAGGATCTGACCGACGTTCATGCGGCTGGGAACGCCCAGCGGGTTGAGCACGATGTCGACCGGGGTGCCGTCCTGCAGGTACGGCATGTCTTCCTCGGGCAGGATGCGCGAGATGACGCCCTTGTTGCCGTGACGACCGGCCATCTTGTCGCCAACCTGCAGCTTGCGCTTGATGGCGATGTAGACCTTCACCATCTTGATCACGCCCGGCGGCAGCTCGTCGCCCTTGCTGAGGCGATCGATCTTGTCGCGGAAGTGCTCCTCGCGCAGCGTGACGATCTCCTCGAGCTCGCGGACCTTCTGCGCGATGTCCTCGGCGCCCTCGCAGGGCAGCTCGGTGAGGTACTTGCGGGGGATCGCCTCGACCGTCTCCTCGTCGATGGCGGCGCCCTTCTGCAGCAGGACCTTGCCCTTGTCGTCGACCAGCTTGCCCGTGGTGACGCGACCCACGAGAAGCTTCTTGATCTGACGGTAGAAGGAGTCGCGGAGGATCTTGATCTCCTCGTCGCGGATCTTCTCGAGCCGAGCGCGCTCGTGATCCTCGATGTCCTTGCTGCGCTCGTCCTTCTCGGTGCCCTTGCGGGAGAAGACGCGGGCGTTGATGACGATGCCGCTGGCGCCCGGCGGAACCCGGAGGCTGCTGTCGCGGACGTCGCCGGCCTTCTCGCCGAAGATGGCGCGGAGCAGCTTCTCCTCCGGAGAGAGCTGCGTCTCGCCCTTCGGCGTGATCTTGCCGACCAGGATGTCGCCGGGCTTCACCTCGGCGCCGATGCGGACGATGCCCGACTCGTCGAGGTCCTTGAGGGCCTCCTCGCCGACGTTCGGGATGTCGCGCGTGACCTCTTCCTTGCCGAGCTTCGTGTCGCGGGCGACGCACTCGTACTCCTCGATGTGGATCGAGGTGAAGACGTCGTCCTTGGCGATGCGCTCGGACACGAGGATCGAATCCTCGAAGTTGAACCCCTGCCAGGGCATGAACGCCACGAGGACGTTCTGGCCCATGGCCAGCTCGCCCATGTCGGTGCTCGGGCCGTCGGCCAGCACGTCGCCGGCCTTCACGCGATCGCCCGCGCGGACGATCGGCGTCTGGTTGTAGCAAGTGGACTGGTTGGACCGCTGGAACTTCATCAGCGGGTAGATGTCCGGGATCTCGGCCTTGTCGGACTCGGGACGGACGACGATGCGCGAGGCGTCGACGCTCTCGACCGTGCCCTCGCGGCGGGCGAGCGCGCAGACGCCCGAGTCGCGCGCGAGCTTGCCCTCCATGCCCGTGCCGACGAGCGGCGCGTGGCTGCGGATGAGGGGCACCGCCTGACGCTGCATGTTGGCGCCCATGAGGGCGCGGTTCGCGTCGTCGTGCTCGAGGAAGGGCACGAGCGCCGCGGCGACGCTCACCATCTGGTTGGGCGCCACGTCCATGAGCTGGATCATGTCGGGCGTGACCATGTGGAAGTCGCCGTTGAGGCGCGCACTGACGAGCGACTCGCGGAACTTGCCCTTGTCGTCGAAGTTGGCCGAGGCCTGGGCGATGTACTTGCCCTCCTCTTCGAGGGCCGAGTACCACGCCACGTCGTCGGTGATCTTGCCCTCGGCCACGCGGCGGTAGGGCGTCTCGACGAAGCCGAACTCGTTCACGCGGGCGAAGGTGGACAGCGACGCGATGAGGCCGATGTTCGGCCCCTCCGGGGTCTCGATGGGGCAGATGCGGCCGTAGTGCGTCGGGTGGACGTCACGCACCTCGAAGCCTGCGCGCTCGCGCGTGAGGCCGCCGGGGCCGAGCGCGGACAGACGCCGCTTGTGCGTGACCTCGCTCAGCGGGTTGGTCTGGTCCATGAACTGCGACAGCTGCGAGCTGCCGAAGTACTCCTTGACCACCGCGGAGACCGGCTTCGCGTTGATGAGGTCGTGCGGCATGAGCGTGTCGATCTCCTGCGACATGCTCATGCGCTCCTTGATGGCGCGCTCCATGCGGACCAGACCGATGCGGTACTGGTTCTCCATCAGCTCGCCGACCGCGCGGACGCGGCGGTTGCCGAGGTGGTCGATGTCGTCGACCGAGCCGCGACCGTTCTTCAGCTCGATGAGGTGACGGACGGTCTCGAGGATGTCCTGCGGCGTGAGGACCGCGGTGTCGAGCGACGGGCGCTGATCCTCGGGCAGGTCGCGGTAGAACTTGTAGTTGAGCTTGAGGCGACCGACCTTCGAGAGGTCGTAGCGCTCGGGATTGAAGAACAGGTTGTGGAAGAGGGTCTTCGCCGTCTCGAGCGTGGGCGGGTCGCCCGGACGCAGACGACGGTAGATCTCCATGATCGCGTCTTCGGTCGTCTTGACCTTCTCGGCGAGCACGGTGTCGCGCAGGTACGAGCCGACGTTCAGGCCGTCGATGAAGAGGATCTTGAACTGCTCGATGCCCGCCTCGCGCAGCTTCTCGAGCTTGGCCTCGGTGACCTCTTCGTTGACCTCGAGGACGACCTCGCCGGTCTCCTTGTCGACGACGTCGTGCGCCGCGACCTTGCCGACGAGCTCCTCGAGATCGATCGGCAGGCGATCGATCTTGCTGTCGCGCAGCTTCTTGATCGCCGCCTTGGTGAACTTGGTGTTCTTCTTGACGACGACCTCGCTACCCACCTTGATGTCGCGGGTGGCGCGCTGGCCGGGAAGGAGGTCGAACTCGACGCTCTTGGCGTACTTGCCGCCCTTCTCGAGGTACACCTCTTCGGTGTTGTAGAAGTAGTTGAGCAGGTCCTGCGTGCTGTAGCCCAGGGCGCGCAGCAGGTTCGTCGCGTGCATCTTCCGGCGGCGGTCGATGCGGACGTACATGATGTCCTTCGGGTCGAACTCGAAGTCGAGCCACGAGCCGCGGTACGGGATGATGCGGGCGCTGTAGAGCACCTTGCCGCTCGAGTGGGTCTTGCCCTTGTCGTGGTCGAAGAAGACGCCGGGGCTGCGGTGCAGCTGGCTGACGACGACGCGCTCGGTCCCGTTGATGATGAAGGTGCCGGTGTCCGTCATCAGCGGGATCTCGCCGAAGTAGACCTCCTGCTCCTTGATGTCGCGGACGATGCGCTCGCCACCCTCGCGGGTGTCGTAGATCATCAGCTGCGTGGTGACCTTGATCGGCGCGGCGTAGGTCATGCCACGCTGGCGGCACTCCTCCACGTCGTACTTGGGCTTCTCCAGGTTGTAGCTGACGAAGACGAGCTCACTCGTCCCGTTGAAGTCCTTGATCGGGAACACGCTGCGGAAGACGGCCTGCAGGCCCACCTCGGCCCGCTCGTGCTGCGGCACGTTGGACTGGAGGAACTTGTCGTATGACGTCTTCTGGATGTCGATGAGGTTCGGGACCTCGATCACCTTCCGGACACGACCGAGATTCTTACGGACACGGAAGTTGGACTGGATGACGCTTGCCATCAGTGCTCCTGATCGACGCGGGACGGAGGACCTTCACACCCACAAACGAGCGCTCGCGAAATCGCCGTTTGTTGCCGCGGGCTGCGGCAGGCGACGCGGACCATAGTCAGAATTTGGGCCGCGTAAAGCAAAAGGCACGCCGACGGGGAGGGGGACCATAGCCCGCCGGAAAGATTGTGCAAACGCCAAGAGGGACGGCCCCCCGGGAGGATCCCCCCGGAAAGCGTCCCTCGTGGCGCTGCGTCAAGAAAACAGAATCAATCCGCAGACCTACTTGAGCTCGATCTTGGCGCCGGCCTCTTCGAGCTTCTTCTTCATGTCGTCGGCGTCGGCCTTGGACACGCCCTCCTTGAGGACCTTCGGCGCACCCTCGACCAGGTCCTTGGCTTCCTTGAGGCCCAGGCCCGTGATCTCGCGGACGACCTTGATGACGGCGATCTTGTTCCCGCCGGCTTCCTTGAGCTCGACGTTGAACTCCGTCTTCTCCTCGGCCGCGGCGGCGGCAGGACCCGCAGCGGCGACGGCGGGGCCGGCGACCGCGACGGGGGCGGCCTTGACGCCCCACTTGTCCTCGAGGGTCTTGATCATCTCAGCAAGCTGGATGACGGGCATGTTGGAAAGGAAATCGACGACCTGCTCACGCGTGATGTCAGACATTGGAAAATCTCCGTAGCGAATCAGAAATGAAAGTCTTGTTGGTTGAGTGTCGCGGCCGATGTGCCGCGCCTACTTGGAGCCCTCGCGCTCCTTCGCCGACAGCGCGTAGACGAAGTTCTGCGTGGGAGCCTGGAGCAGCGCGACGAACTTCTGCAGCGGCGCTTGCAGCGTCGCGAGCAGGGTTGCACGCAGCTCGTTCTTGCCGGGCATCGTCGCGAGCTGGTCCTCGACCGCCTTCGCGTCGAGAACGGAGCCCTCGATGAGTCCCGCCTTGATCTGGAGCTTCTCCCCGGCGGGATCCTTTCGGAACGCCTTCACGACCTTGGCGGCCGCGCTGGGGTCTTCGTAGCTCCAGGCGATCCCCGTCATGCCGACCAGGACGTCGTCCAGCTTCTGCTTGTACGACGCGTCCTTGAGTGCGTGCTTGACCAGGGTGTTCTTGCAGACCTTGTAGTCGACGCCGGCCTTGCGGAACTCGGCGCGCAGCTTGGTGACGTTCTCGACGGTCATCCCCTTGAAATCGAGGAAGACGGCGGAGGTCATCTTGCCGAAGCGAGCCGAGATGTCGCCGATCTGGCCGTCCTTGGTGGTGCGATCCATGGCTCGTTATCCCTCCTCGGTCTGGCTCACGAAGTGAGACGGATCGATCTTGATGCCGGGACCCATGGTCGAGCTGACGGTGATGCTGCGGAGGTAGGTGCCCTTGGCGGTCGAGGGCTTCTGCCGGACGAGCGCCGTGATGAGCGCAGTCGCGTTGTCCGTCAGTGCCTGCTCGTTGAAGGAGACCTTGCCGATGCGGGCGTGGATGATGCCAGCCTTCTCGACGCGGTACTCGATCTTGCCGCCCTTGGCGTCCCTCACCGCGGCGCCCACGTCGAACGTGACGGTGCCGACCTTGGGGTTGGGCATGAGGCCGCGCGGTCCCAGGACGCGACCGAGCTTGCCCACGGCGCCCATCATGTCGGGCGTCGCAATCACGCGGTCGAAGTCCAGGAAGCCCTCGGAGACCTTCGCGACCAGGTCGTCGCTTCCGGCGAAATCGGCGCCGGCCTCCTTGGCCTCGCGCTCTTTCTCGCCCTTGGCGAAGACCAGGACGCGCACGGTCTTTCCGGTTCCGTGCGGCAGAACGATCGCTCCGCGTACCATCTGATCGGCGTGCTTGGGGTTCACGCCCAGACGGACCGCGAGGTCGACCGTCTCGTCGAACTTGGCGAACTTGGTCTTCTTGACCAGAGAGCACGCCTCTCCGACGCTGTATTTGCGCGTGGGATCGACCATCTCGGCGATCTTGGCGCGGTTCTTCGGGATCTTCGGCATTCTCCTCCTTCGGCTTTGTTGGCCTCCCACCGGTGGGCTCCGGGACTGGCCCCGGAGTTCGGTGGTCGCTGTTTCAATCCACCACGTCGATTCCCATCGAGCGCGCGGTGCCCATGACGGTGCGCATCGCAGACTCGATGTCGGTGCAGTTCATGTCGCCCATCTTCTGCTGGGCGAGCTCGCGGACCTGCTTCTTGGTCACCTTGCCCACCTTGTTCTTGTTGGGCTCCTTCGAGCCCGAACCGGGCTTCTTGCCCGTGGACAGTCCGGCGAACTTCTTGAGCAGGACGCTGGTCGGCGGCGTCTTCAGGAGCATGCTGAAGGAGCGGTCGCTGTAGACCGTCAGCACGACCGGGATGATCATGTCGCTGTTCTGCGTCTTGGCGTTGAACTCCTTGCAGAACGCCATGATGTTGATGCCGTGCGGACCGAGCGCCGGACCGACGGGGGGCGCCGGGCTGGCCTTGCCTGCCTGGAGCTGCAGCTTGACGATTCCTGAGACCTTCTTCGCCATGACTTCCTCTTGCTCCTACGAGCACCGGCATCCCCTGGGGGGCGTGCGGGTCGTAGTCGACGCAATCGCGGGATTCAGACCCGCTTCTCCACCTGACTGAAATCGAGCTCCACGGGGGTCGCGCGTCCGAAGATCGAGACCTTCACGCGCAGCTTCTGCTTGTCGGGCTTCACCTCTTCGACCGTGCCCGAGAAATTCGCGAACGCGCCGTCGATGACGCGGATCTCGTCGCCCGCCTCGAACGAGACGCGCGGCTTCGGCTTGACCGCGCCCTCGACGATGGTGCGCCGCAGGTCGTCGATCTGGGGAGGGGTGACCTCCTGGGGACGCTGGTTGCCGACGAAGTTCGTGACCTTCGGCGTGTCCTTGACGAGGTGCCAGGCCTCCTCGGCCATGTCCATCTCGACGAAGATGTACCCGGGGAAGCTGGTCTTCTGGCGCTGACGGGTCTTGCCGCCGGCTCGCTGCTCCGTCACCGTCTCGGTGGGGATCAGCACCTCGCCGAAGCGATCCTCCATGTGATGCTCGCGGATGCGCTGGAGGAGCGCCTCTTTGACCTTGGCCTCGAAGCCCGAGTAGGTCTGGATGACGTACCACTTCTTGGACATGGCGGTCTCAGCTACCCCCGTAGACGAGGTTGGTGACGAACCCCCAGAACTTGTCCATCAGGGCGAAGAACACGGTGGAGATGATCGTCGTGACGATGACGACGAAGGTGCCGTTGGTGACCTCGGTCCGCGTGGGCCAGGTGACCTTCGACATCTCGGTCGCGACTTCCTCGGCGAGCTCGCGGGCGCGCGTCCGGTACCAGTAGTACACGGCCGCCAACCCCCCGATCAGCGCGGAGACGACCATGACGATCTCGTCGCTGGGCTCGCCGATCGAGGGCTTGTACGTCTGCAAGCGGTACCAGGCGTAGCCCAGCACCTTCGACATGATGAATGCGATCGCGATGGCCCCGGCGAAGTACCCGGCGTAGACGTACCGCCGCGTGCCCAGCTGCGTGACGGCGCCGGCCGCCCGCATGACCGGCTCGCCGTCGTTCACGCTCACGCCGGCCTGACCCGCCTGCTCGGTCTCGACGAGGGCGTCCGCGCCAGAGGAGGCAACCGGCTGAGGCGCCTGCTCGCCTTCCGGCAGAGCTTCGGCGTCCGCGTCCTGCGGCTCGCTCTCTCTTTTGACGTCTTCGCTGGTGGCCATCTTCTTGTTTCTTCGTACTGAGGGGAGAAGCTGCAGGGGCTGAGGGGCTCGAACCCACGACCTGCGGATTTGGAATCCGCTGCTCTACCAACTGAGCTAAACCCCTATTCCCCGGGTTATTTTGCCCCGGGGCGTCACTTCGTTTCCTTGTGGACCGTGTGGCGGTTGCACTTGGGGCAGAACTTCTTCAGCGAAAGCTGCCCCTTCGCTTCGGGCTTGCGCGTGGTCCGGTAGTTCCTCGAATCGCACTCCGTGCAGGCGAGAGAGACGGGTTGCCTCTCCGCCATGGTTTCAGGCCAGGATCTTCGTGACGATGCCGGCGCCGACGGTGCGGCCGCCCTCGCGAATCG
>VFSW01009689.1_pt1 | contig 13727 bp, 8 predicted proteins | sample 5358111 | NCBI WGS metagenome assembly VFSW01 (sample SAMN11554181, study PRJNA540505) | mine drainage metagenome | isolation source: sediment from site ElyBrook_90M | place: USA: Ely Copper Mine, Vershire, VT | collected 2017 | reverse complement strand
AACGAAGTAGTTGAAATCATGTGTCACCCGGGGTACTCTTGCCATACTTTGCCCGCACTCTCCAAATACATTCACCAGCGCGATCAGGAAATGGCGGTCCTCTGTAGCCCGCAACTGAAAGAACGACTTTCCACATACGGCATAGCACTCTGCTCCTACGAAGCACTTAGCTATATGCCAGGCAGCACTGACATATCGACTAATTGCGGCTAGCGGAACATTGAATGCAGCGGCTCATGTAGTAGTTATCCACATTGCATGTCTCACTTCTCAGATTGTTTAGCAGGTATTGGGTGTATATTCATCGCCTGTACGATTGGTTTGCAGCCACGCAACGGATAATGCAGCACAGTCAATCCCCCTCCTTCCATTGCCAGACCATGACTCTGCCAGTGTTCAAGTCTCAATGTCGAAAACATCTCGGATTCCACTCGGCCGGCTGGCTGAACCCAGGCTATAGTGCGGATCTGGTCATCAGCACACTCCAGCACACCAGATATAATTTGTGCTGAGCCTTCGCCTTGAATGATATCAACACATGCTCCAGGCACTGGATAGTCCCAGGGTATGCTTGAAGTCCATCCCTCACCTGATAAAAGAATACGAACACCAGTCCGGCCCTCTTTCATCTTTGGGAGCGTCTCGCCAAGGTGTTGTGTTCGGTTTATGGTAAGTGCTCGTGCAGGCATAGTTCTATCTGCAATGAACTCCAGACAACTCACTCCACCGTTAGACTGTTGCACACGATGGACATGTTCTAGAGGCAGCTTCAGCGCAACCGCAAGCATCACACTGATTGCAGCTCCGTGACCAACAATCAGTACCGTCTTTCCGCGTCGGTGCAATAGTAGATCCTCCCAGAATGTGCATGCACGTTCTTTCATATCTCCGAGCGGCGAAAACTCTGAATTATTGCATTGAGCTGAACTCAATTGCGCTTGCAATGCTAACCGGTCTGGACTCTCTCGCCACGTCCGATACTCAGTAGGATATTTATCTTTTATCAACTGCATAGATAGCCCCTCCCACCCCGGGAGATGTACTTCACGCAGTCTAGCGTCATAAATAACTGGCGGCGCTATTCTATCTGAACCATAGGTTGAAAGTATCCCTTCTACAGTCTGTCGGGCACGCCGCAACGGACTGCATACAATTAGGTCATAGTGACTCTTATTCAGGTGGTTCCCACACGCAACCGCAGTCTTCCAACCTCTAGTCGTAAGCTGTGGTTCATCCAGACTTCCCTGGAACCTCTTATCAGCGTTGAAGTCGCTTTGACCATGTCGTACGAGTGTTACACGTGTTACTTTTCCATCGTGGACCGTCATCACCCTAAGCCTCAACTAGTTCTGCAGATGGAGATGCATTCGTAACACGAGCTGCTGCGCGATATACCTGTGCATATCGTCTGTCTAGTTGCATTAGTTGAGTGTGACTCCCCTGCTCTATAATCACACCGTTCTCTAGATATAAAATACGATCGCATTCGCTAGCAGCCTGTAAATCATGAGTGACCAACAACGCTGTACGTCCTTGGCTTGCATTGCGAAGTGCATGCGATACTTCGCGCTCATTTACTTGATCGAGTCCGGTTGTTGGCTCATCACAGATAAGGATCGGAGCACCGCGAACTACTGCCCTAGCAATGGCAACCCGTTGCTTCTGGCCACCAGACAGTCCCGCCCCACGTTCTCCTGCCATTGTGTTGTAACCTTGTGGTAGTCGAGTGATAAAGTCATGCGCGTTAGCGACCTTAGCTGATTCTATGATCTGCTCATCACTGGCGTTCCTTGCACCATTGGCAATATTTTCTTTCAGACTCGCATCAAACAGGAGGCTTTCTTGCATCACGACACCCAGTTGTGTTCGCAAGCTCTGCACTTTATATTCTCGTAGGTCGCGGCCATCAATGAGAATGCAACCGTCAGTTGGATCATATAAACGCAATAAAAGACTTACGATTGTGGACTTACCACTGCCTGATGGCCCTGCTAGTGCAAGACGCTCTCCAGCAGAGACCTCAAAACTCACGCCGCGAAGCACAAGATGCTCGGGATCATAGCCGAAAGAAACGTTGTCAAATTTTACCGTTCCTACAAATACAGGCGCCTCGACAGCATCGTCACGATCACGGATGTCCGGCACCGTCTCCAATAATTCAATGATTCGCTCACCCGAAGCCAATGCCTTCGCGATCTGTCCGAGATATTTGGCAAGCTGACGCATCGGACGAAACGCCGTCCTGAGATAACTCATAAATACAACTAAGTCTCCTGGCGTAAGCTTGCCAGACAGGACCATCTTCGCCCCTAAGTACAGAATAATTGCTGTAGTGCAGGCAACAAGTAGCTCAACAAGTCGTTCTAACCCTGCAGTCAACTTCTGCGTTTCATCGATCTCTGTCTGATTTTTTAGTGTCTCATCAGTAAAGAATGTAGAGAACTTCTCTTGCAGCGAGAGTGCCTGTACAACTCGCATGGATGAGATGGTCTCTGCAGTCGTGGCAGCCATAGCACCTTCTCGTTTACGCTGGCTTCCCGAGGCAGTATGGATGCGAGTAGCTAATCTACCCGAGGAGAATAAGAACAAAGGAATCGCCATCACTGCGATCGTTCCAAGACGCCAGTTAACCCAGAACATCACCCCCAGCATTGACAGCAGACTAGCACCATTGGTCACCAGAGGCAGCGCGGCCGATACGATCACCTCCCGCAGACGATCCACATCGGACGTAACACGTGCCATCAAATCGCCTGTTCGATTTCTTGCATGGAACGACAAAGATAGATTAGCAACATGGGTGAAGAGTCGCGAACGTATCCTGGACATAATTCGTGATACCGCTCGTGTCATTAATATAGTTGTGTAGTAATCACTCACTGCTGCCAGACCGGCTAAGAGCACCATCGCACTTGCAAGGCCGATCAAGAGTGTGGTCGTATGGAACAATAAAAACCATGCTGGAGGTACACTTGAGTGCTTGGATCCTGTAGAGAGAAAAAGTAGGTTAAAAATGTACTTCAAAGGCCATGGACCAAGTGTTGTGAGCACAACGGTCATAACCACACCTAACGTAGATAGGGGAATCAACTTCTTTTCTCTTGTAATCTCAGGCCAGAAGAAGCGTCCCAGTCGCAACCCCTCGGGCAGTATCTTCCGAAGTGGTACTTGACGTCTAATCATTTTGCGCAACTCTCTGCATTACATCTAAACCACGGCCATCCGTTTGAAATGTAGACCATACTTCCGATGCACTCGAGGCAAGTGAAAAGTGGCGCATCACTTTTTCTCGTCCACTATCCCCCATCTGCCGTCGCAACTTCGGTTGACACAGCAAAGTTTCTAAGGCCTCAGCTAATGCTTCAGTGTTTTTTTCTGGCACAAGTAGACCGTTATTCATCGGTTCGACCAGCTCACTAATACCCGATACGTTAGTCGATACTACCGCTAGGCGCTGCGCCATAGCTTCAATTAGTACATTAGGAATTCCATCACGATCGCCGTCATCAGTAACCAGACAAGGCAGGGCGAAGATATCAGCAGTGCGATACATATCGGCCACACGATCTTGAGTCATCTTCCCTGCTAATGCAACTCTACCTTCAAGACCCAGTTCTACGATCAGCGCCTCTAATTCTTCGAGCATAGACCCATAACCTACAATCACACAACGGAACTTGATTCCACGGTCTTGTAGCATTCGACATGCACGGATCAAATACGGAAATCCCTTCTTTTCACAAAAACGACCTATGCTCAATATAAGAGGTATATCGTTGACTGATAGCGCCGCATTGCTGTTTACTCTGCAACCATCAAATAGACTGAGATCAATTCCGTGATAAACACAATGAATGTTCGTATTGCTCGTTGATAATGCAATGAGATATTTGCGGTTGTAGTCCGTGCACGTCAAGACAAACTTTGCTTTTGCAATTTTTCGATCTAGCTCAGCGGGACTTGAGCGATAAATATCTTTGGCATGTGCCGTAAAGCTAAACGGTATATCAGTAAATCCATGAATTAGCTCTGCAACAGTTGTAGGAACATTCGCAAAGTGAGCGTGGATATGTGTACATCCACTTTCTCGAATAGTATGGGCAAAATAACCAGCGTGGAGTAGTTCTTTTAGTCGCTGTCTTCCAGGTTGTCGTAGATAACCTGTAATTGTTCGTGTATAAGCTACCGGACGACGTAGTAAAAGCAGGAAATGCAGCTTCAGTAGCAATATCCAATTTGAAACAGACGCGAGGCCAGTCAATATTAGGCTATATGTCACATTTGCAGAGACTCTCTCCACTGCAGGATGAAAGCTGCTGTCGTCTGGTCTCCGCAGTGAAAAAATATGTAGATGGGCACCTAATTCCTCTAGGCCTAGAATCTCATTCAGAATGAAGGTTTCAGACAAACGAGGATAGGTCTTCATCAGGTAAGCAATCTTCCGCAGTCCGGGATTAGAGACCTCACTCGAACGAACCCTACCTAATCGCACTTTCAAAATTTCGGCTTGCTCAGTCTGCGTATCGGACGCTGCACTTTCACTCATCGGTATTCTCCAAACCTGCCTATGCAAGTGACATGCCAATCCAATGTGTCCATATCGCCTATGAATACTTACACTTCTATCGCATTCCAAGAACGTGTTGAGTTTGATCGACACAGGCATGCCCACAAATAACTCACCTGCCGGCCAGTTCCAGATATCTGCTGATCACTTCGGCCTACGTAAAACGTCATGGTTGAACAATCTCTCCCTCGGCACAACTAATTCCTCTTTGTGATTACGTCATACAGTCTTACCCTCAGCATCCATGGACATCACAATGCTGCTCCCACAAAAGTGGGTGTTCCAACTTCAACTATGTGTTGAATCAACACAACTCAATGCAGCTTTAGCCAACTACACATTGATTCTAAAAGGCTTCTCCGTACATGCACGTTGGTTGCCAACGTGCTTTAGGTCACTGTAGAGCCGATACTACCTCGTACCGGCCAGGGCACTAGTTGAGGGAGATATATGGCGAAGCGAGTGATGTTTTATTGTCAACACATTTTGGGCATGGGCCATCTCGTACGTAGTACAGCCATTGTCACGGCACTTGCTAACGACTTTGAGGTTCTATTCGTTCTTGGAGGCGTGACACCACAGGGGTTTAGTACACCGAAAGGTGTTACCGTCATTCAGCTTCCAACCATCACATCTGACTCCAACTTCTCCCAACTGCAGACCTGTGATGCAGCTGAAGACCTTGAACGGATCAAACAGATACGGCGCGAGATCCTGCTTTGCGCCTTCGAAGCACACAGGCCAGACATTCTCGTTACCGAACTATTTCCATTTGGCAGAAAGCAATTTTCCTTCGAACTACTTCCTCTTCTGGATCTCGCACGTAGGCAAACCAGCAGTGGAGGAACCATGATCGTCTGCAGTCTACGGGACATTCTGGTAACTAGAAAAGATCAGCCAGAATATGAGGATCGTGTCTGTCAGATAGCAAATCGATATTACGATCTCATCCTCGTGCATGGCGATCCCAATCTTCAACACCTCGGTGAGACCTTTCTCCGCTCTTCCGATCTCGTCTGCCCTGTTCGCTACACCGGCTACGTTGTTCAGCAGCAGCCAGTCCAACTTGTGACTACCGTGCCAGCACCACAGCCAAATGCTGCACGTACGATTGTTGTCAGCAACGGCGGTGGCCAACCAGTAAGCGGCCACCTATTCCTTGAGAACTGCCTACATGCAGCGCAACAACTGCAGTCAGTACTTCCGCTTCAGTTCCACTTCTTCGCGGGTCCATTCATGGAGGAGCAGGCATTCCAACGGCTACAGCGTCTTGCCAGTGACATCCACTCCGTAACTTTCACCCGCTACACCCCCAATCTTGCCGCCTGCCTCAAACAAGCAGATCTCTCCATCAGTATGGCCGGTTACAACACAATGATGGATATTCTCAGTACCGGCGTTCGCGCCCTCGTGTCTCCCTTTACAGGCGGTGGAGACCAAGAACAGACAGTTCGCGCGCAGAAGATGGCCGAGAAGGGCGTCTTGAATATCCTCACCCCAGAAGACTTAGATCCACCGAAACTTGCAACGGCCATACTTGCGGCGCTAAATCGTGAACCAGTACGTATAGCGTTTAACGATCAAGGCGCGAGTAATAGCAACCGCATCCTCTGTGAGTACTTAGCCTCACGAAATTCTACCTGTAGCAATGTCGAACTTGAACTGGCACCCACCGCTCAAGCCTAACGAGCTAGGTCCCTCACACAAGCTGTATATCTGCTCTACGAGGATACGATGCGACTACTAGTCTACTCACACGACACCTTCGGTCTCGGCAACATTAAGCGAATGCTCGCCATCTGCACACACCTGCACAGTACCATACCGGGTTTGTCGATACTTATCGTCAGTGGATCGCCCATGCTGCATAGCTTTAGAGTCTCTCCTGGAATCGACTACATCAAACTTCCCTGCTTGAAACGTTCAGACTCCGGCAATCTCGGGGTGCGCTATCTCGATCTTGATATCGAGCAAGTAGTTCGGCTTCGCCGTGAACTCATCTTATCCACAGTAATTAGCTTCAAGCCAGACATCGTCCTCGTGGATAAAAAGCCTGAAGGACTTGCAGGCGAGATGGAGCCCAGCCTTCGTTACATCCGTTGTAACCTACCCCAGACCAGAACCATGCTCGTCCTACGAGACATCCTCGATACGCCGGAAAGCACAATCCAGACTTGGTCAGAACATGGAAGTTATAAGACAGTCGAGTGGTACTACGATGACGTACTAGTTCTTGGCTCGCAACGACTGTTCGACGTCTGTTCTGAGTATGCATTCCCAGAAGTAATCCGTCGCAAAGTACACTTTTGCGGTTATGTTGCGCGCCAACACTCTACTTCTTCTAGGGCAGATATACGTAAACACCTCGGCATCCAGGAATGCGAACAGCTGCTTCTTATCACTACAGGCGGTGGAGAAGACGGACACCATGTACTTTCGGCCGCCATCAGTGCCATTAAGCAATTGCCAACAAATCACCGGGTGCGAGCACTTGTTGTTGCGGGGCCGGAGCTAGGTGCCACACACGCCAGAGAAGTCCACCTCGCTGCTCGTCTCTGTCCTCATATTCAAGTCGTTGAGTTTATAGACGACATGATGGGCTACTTCGCTGCATCGGACCTCGTTGTCTCCATGGCCGGTTACAACACAATCTGCGAACTACTTACAGTAGGCAGAAAAGCCATTATTGTCCCTAGGGTCAAACCTGTCGAAGAACAGAAAATTCGAGCCGAACGCATGGCTACAATTCCGATGTTTACAACCATACTGCCCAGTAATCTGAACCCCTCACTGCTTGCGAAAACCATCACTGACCAATTACGGCGAGTATCTGTAGATCCTGTTCGCACCAGCGAAATTGACCTCGAAGCACTCACCAGAATCAGCGATATCTTCAACAATCATAGTCGTTCTCGCTCAGGTCAATTCCCTACAGCTACTGACCAATTTCGCACGATAGCAGCCTTCGCCAACGCTTGATGCTCCAATTCACCAACTCCAGATGTGCTATTTCGCAACTGCAATGACTGAACCGCAGTCAACGACATCTCGAACCGATCGAGATCGAAGGAGTGTTATGAAGGTCTTAGTAACAGGTGCAGCAGGATTTATAGGCTTCCATCTCTCCCAGCATTTGCTGCGTGAAGGATTTGAAGTAGCAGGACTCGACAACTTAAACTCCTACTACGATGTCAACCTAAAAACGGATCGGCTTTCTCAGCTACAAACACATCGCAACTTCAGTTTTGAAGTTCTCGATCTCGCAGATGGGCCTTCACTTGAACGATTTATCACGCAATGCAAGCCCCGTGTTGTTGTTAACCTTGCAGCACAGGCAGGCGTGCGCTACTCCATGCAGAATCCACTTGCCTACATCAACAGCAACATCGTCGGCTTCGCCAACCTGCTTGAGGCCTGCGTAAAGCAGAATACGCTTGAGCATCTCGTATTTGCCTCTTCCAGTTCAGTCTACGGGGCCAACTCGAAAACCCCATTCGCGGAAACAGACAGTGTCGACCATCCAGTTTCTCTCTATGCCGCTACCAAGAAGAGCAACGAGTTGATCGCACACTCCTACAGCCACCTCTACGACCTACCCATGACCGGTCTTCGCTTCTTCACCGTTTACGGTCCGTGGGGCCGTCCAGATATGGGCTACTTCAAGTTCGCGAAAGCAATTATTGCCGGCCAACCCATTGAGATCTATAACCACGGCCAAATGCAACGCGACTTCACCTATATCGACGACATCGTTGAAGGAATCAAACGCGTCATGCTCAACCCACCGCACACATCCGTGGCGGAACAGAGCAACGGTAAATCCATGAGCAATGCACGATACAGGGTTTACAACCTTGGCAATCACCAACCAGTTCAACTACTGGAATTCATTGGCACACTAGAGCGCGCACTCGGTAAGACCGCCAGCAAAATTTATCTCCCCATGCAACCCGGAGATGTCGTCTCTACATATGCGCAGATGGATGCACTTCATCAAGCCGTAGGCTTCCAACCAACGACATCTATCAAGGACGGCCTTGAGAGATTCGTCGCCTGGTACACGGACTATTACGCAACTGACAGACCTGCTGCACAACACGTAGCAGCCTGATCTAAACAGTAACAGTACAAAACACGTCTTTCGAAAGGCGGAGTCTATGATGAGCAGAAGAAATAATCAGGGCAATGCGGGTATGAGCATCACAGTCGTTGGATCTGGCTACGTTGGGCTGGTGGCCGCAACCTGCTTCGCGGAACTCGGACACTCCGTAATCTGCGTCGACAACAATCAGCAGCGCATCGCCAGACTTCAACACGGTCATGTGCCCATATACGAAGACCTCCTGCCAGAACTCTTACGCAAACACGTCGGAGAGCGCCTCATCTTCACAACTGACCTCGCGGAAGCAGTTAAGGCATCTACAGCCATCTTCATAGCAGTCGGCACTCCTACAGCAGAGAATGGCGAAGCCGACCTCTCTGCTGTTCAATACGTCATCGAAGAGATCGCAGACTCGATGGACGGCTATAAGATCATCGTTGAGAAGAGCACAGTGCCTGTACAGACGAGTGACTGGATTGCATCTATCCTCCTGCGTCGTGGAATCTCTCGTACATGTTTCGATATCGTCTCCAATCCAGAGTTCCTTCGCGAAGGCACCGCCATCACCGACTTCATGCACCCCGACCGCATCATCGTCGGCACCACTAGCCATCGTGCCTGGGAAATTATGCGCGACATCTATGCGCCCCTGTCCGAGGGCTACTATTACGCATCTGGATCAAGCGTACCCGGCCGATGCTCGATCGACCAGACACCACCCTTGATTCGAACAAGCCCTGCCAGCAGCGAACTAATCAAGCATGCTGCCAATGCATTCCTCGCCATGAAGATCAGCTTTATTAACTCCGTTGCGAACCTCTGTGAAGCCGTTGGTGCTGACATTCAGGAAATCGCACTTGGTATCGGAACAGATCGCCGCATCGGTAAGGGCTTCCTCAATGCTGGTATCGGTTACGGTGGCTCCTGCTTTCCCAAGGATGTCACGGCCTTCTGTTCCGTAGCATCGCAGTTCGGTGTCGACCTTGATCTTCTCGTACAAGTCCGCGAGATCAACGCGCAACAGCGTGAACGCTTCCTGACCAAAGTTCGCACTACCCTCGGCTCACTGCACGGGAAAAAGCTCGGTATCCTTGGCCTTGCCTTCAAAGGTGGCACCGATGATGTACGTGAGTCCCCCGCTCTCTCCATCATTGCCAGTCTGCTCCAGGATGGTTGCAGCATCATTGCTCACGACCCCGTTGCAATCACGAATACTCAGAATGTGCTACAGCATCACGCTCTCACCTATACCAATGATCCTTACTCTGTTGCCGATCAGTGCGATGCCATCCTCGTCCTAACCGACTGGCAGGAATTTGCCCAACTTGACTTTGTGGAGATCAAACGCAGGCTAAAAACGCCCATCGTGTTCGACGGCCGAAATCTCTTGAATATCGACACGATGTCAGCTATGGGCTTCACCTATCTCGGGGTCGGAAGACCACCCGTTACCCGCTCCACACTGCATCGCTCGCTCACGCATTCCGTCGCTGCCATCGCAACCTAGTCGATACCCATACTCTTCACGATTACTTCACCAGTAGCCGCTTACACAGGGTTACACCATACCTGCTGCAGCTTTCTATTCTGACACCTGCGCTCTAAAGAGACCCCATAGTATGCGCGCTAAAACGAGATGTACTCTACTTCTCCTGATCCTTTTGAATCTCTGTTTTTTCTATCACGTCATCGCGCAGACGCCCAATCAACCAACCGGCAGCATCCGAGGTCACGTCACCGATCCATCTGGGGCCATCGTACGCAACGCTGCCGTTCTCATCATGATGCCTGATACCCAACAGAACACCCCGGCTACCACCAATGCGATGGGCTCCTTCCAAGTATCTGGCCTGACACCCGGAACCTATAACGTAACCGTTGATGTCACAGGCTTCCGCTTCTTCACCGCATTTGCAGTTCGTGTTCTGTCTGGCCAGATCACGGAAGTTGACGCACATCTGGTCATCGATGCCGATCAAGACGAGGTGCAGGTAAATGCCCAAAGCATCTCCATGGACACCACACCAGACAGCAATGCCAGCGCTGTCGTCCTCGAAGGTAAAGATCTGCACTCTCTCTCTGACGATCCAGAAGAACTCGCTAGCCAGCTACAAGCTCTGGCTGGTCCCTCCGCCGGACCTAACGGGGCGGAAGTCTACATTGATGGCTTCACCGGCGGACAGATACCGCCCAAATCTGCGATTCTCGCCATCCGAATTAACCAGAACCCATTCTCCGCACAGTACGACCGTTTAGGATACGGTCGCATCGAAATCCTAACTCGCGCTGGTTCCAACAAAGCTCATGGTAACTTCTTCTTTCGTGGCAATGATTCCGCGCTTAACTCTCAAAATCCCATCCTGAATAGCAATCGAACTCGAGACTCAAAACCAATTATCGAACCAGGTTACTTCTCCTACTACGTCGATGGCACCATCGGTGGTCCGCTTACGCACACCTCATCCTTCTTTACCGATGTCTACTCACGCAGCATCAAGAACTACAAAATTATCGACGCCATCGACCCAACAACGGTTACCGCCAGCACTCCCAACGGCTTGGCCCTTAACCAAACCGTCACCAATCCTCGCACACTCACCGATGCAACTGCACGAATCGATTTACAACTAGGCGCAACCAACACCCTCTCACTCAAGTACTCCCTCTACCGCAGTATCAAGACCAATCAGGGCGTTGGACAGATAGCTCTCGCTTCGCAGGGATTCAACACCAGTGCACTCGAACATAACCTACAACTCTCACTCAGCAGTGTTATCAGCAGCAACTACATCAACAGGCTAGCTATCCAATTTCTACATTCACAGAGTGATCAGACCGTGCAGCAAACAGGCCCTACGGTAACTGTTCCCGGAGCCTTCCTTGCTGGTGGCAGTAACGCAGGCACTATCCACGACACGCAAAACGATCTCGAGGTAGACGAAAACCTTCTCGGCACCCTAGGCCAGCACCAACTCACCGCCGGAGGGCGTCTGCGTATCTATCGCGACTCCAACTACACCGATGCTGGCTCCAACGGTAACTATATCTTCCCCTCCCTCAGCGCCTATCTCTTTAAAGTTCCCCAGCAGTATCGTGAAACAGTCGTCACAAACAATCAATTCACAGCACAATCTACCCCCTACGATGTTGCATTATTCATTCAAGACGATTGGAAAATCTCACCTGACTTTACCTTCAGCTATGGAGTACGTTGGGAATCGCAGAACTACATCAGCGACAAGAGTGACTTGGCACCACGCATATATCTCGCGTATGTCCTCAACCACGCACATGGGCGTCCCAAAACTATCCTGCGCGCTGGTTATGGCTGGTTCTATCAGAGATTCACCGTACCGAATACCTTCGACTCGACAGGTGAAACACCTTATATCGCACAGACGATCCACTACAACCTACCCACCAGCGCCAACACAACTGCTAATCAGCAGATTTTTATCGCAAATAATCCCATCTATGCAGAGTCGAGTCCAGGGAATGCAATCAAGCCACCCACACTGACTTCTGGAAACGCAGCCTCTGTCAACTACTCCATAGCTTCAAACTTCCACTCCGCACTCGACATTCAGGGTGCCATCGGCATCGACCGCAGCTTGTCTAAAAAAGTCACCGCCAACATCACCTACCTCTACAGCCGCGGGCTGCATCAGTATATGACCAATAACATCAGTGCACCGGCTTTCACCACTGTAGGCGGCACGTATCCAGACTCCCCGCTAACTCCATCCAACGCCAACATATATCAGTTTCAGTCTGGCGGCATCTACCATCAAAGTCAATGGATAGCTACCGTAAACGCTCGTTTTCATAAAATCCGAATCGTTACCTACTACAGTTACAACATAGCCAAGGGAGACACGAACGGCGTCAACTACTTCCCCTCCAACGCACACAATCCTGCCTTTGACTATGGCCGAACGTCCTTTGACATTCGACATCGCTTCCTTCTCTCCGGCAACCTGCAACTCCCATTTGCTGTCGCCGTGTCACCCTTCCTCGCCTACAACTCCGGAACCCCTTACAACATCACCATCGGTAACGATCTAACGGCGAACAATCAGTTCAACGCACGACCTACCTTTGCTAATCCCGCAAACGGTTGCGCTCCCCCTCTCGTGCCCTACGGCAAGCTCTGCCTCGACCCCAATCCCACCGGTACCGGCGAGCAAATCATCCCTTACGGTTTAGGCACCGGACCCGCCAATATCACCATCAACCTACGCATCAGCAAGGCGTTCGGATTTGGCCCCGAACTCACCGACACCTCCTCAACGTTCAACGCACGCTCCAGCGCCACGGACACCGGCGCCGAAGCGATCACCGGAGCGGCACCCACCGCCGGCCACAGCGCAGTCTCAACCTCCCGTCGCTACAGCCTTACCATCTCCGCCTACGCAGTCAATCTCTTCAATCACCAGAACCTCAGCCCACCCAATGGAACGCTCCTCTCCCCCTTCTTTGGCAAATCACAATCCCTGGCGACAGGCGCATTCTCCACGGCGACCGCAGGCAATCGCAGCATCTTCTTCCAGGGAGCCGTCAGCTTCTAGCAACGAACTACCGACCCAAGACAAAATCACCGCGACACAACGACACTCTCCCTTAACATCTGTCTCACTCAAGTCCCCAGCACGTTTCTAGCCGCAATATTGTCGCCGACGGATGCAAAATAAAGAACAAGCGTCGTTCCGCCAGACCTCTTGCAACGCAATGTAATGAACAATATAGGAAGGTGGTCCACGCGTGGATGCGCCAGACGAACGTCCGCTTGGCCATGAATGAGCTCACTCCGGCATCTGCAACCGCAGAGTGCAACCTGCCAAGCAGCGACCATCAATGTACTCATGGATTATGATGTGTCGCTGGCCGTCAGCACGAACCCAAAGACCTCTGGCTGAATCCAGGATACGTTCGACCAATCGCGATTTAGCTCGCTGGCACCGTAAGCTATTGATTCTATGGTGGGCACAGCAGGATTCGAACCTACGACTTCCACCGTGTGAATCTACTATTTCTTTGCTTTTCAACAACTTACAAGAC
>VFSW01009688.1_pt1 | contig 13727 bp, 17 predicted proteins | sample 5358111 | NCBI WGS metagenome assembly VFSW01 (sample SAMN11554181, study PRJNA540505) | mine drainage metagenome | isolation source: sediment from site ElyBrook_90M | place: USA: Ely Copper Mine, Vershire, VT | collected 2017 | reverse complement strand
ATACACGGTGCAGCAGGCGAAGCAGTTCATGGCACAACAAGGTATTGAGGTGCGGCTGTGACAGATAGTTGGTTGAACAAAGTTAATTGGTCCGAAGACGGTCTGGTTCCGGCCATCGCGCAGGATGCAGCGACGGGGCGCGTGCTGATGGTGGCGTGGATGAACCGCGACGCCCTCAAACGCACGGCAGAGACCGGCGAAGCGATATACTGGTCGCGTTCGCGCAAGAAGTTGTGGCACAAGGGCGAGGAATCCGGCCACATCCAGACGGTCAAAGAAATACGCCTGGATTGCGATAGCGATGTGATTCTGCTGAAAGTGGAACAAAAAGGCGGCATCGCTTGCCATACCGGGCGCGAGAGTTGCTTCTATAGCAAACTGGAACAAGGCCGCTGGGTAGAAACGGATGCGGTTCTGAAGTCGCCCGACGAGATTTATAAAAAATGAGCAACGAGATTCTGCAACGACTGACCGGGACGATTGAGGCGCGCAAACAGGCTGCAGCCGATTCTTCTTACGTCGCAAAACTGTTCAGCAAGGGCGAGGACGCCATTCTGAAAAAAGTGATCGAAGAGGCGGGTGAGGTTTTACTGGCAAGCAAAGAGGCAGACAGGCAACATTTGGTATACGAAGTTGCCGATCTATGGTTTCACTGCATGGTGTTGCTGGCGCAAAAAGGATTGAGCGCCGACGATGTGCTGAAGGAACTGGCGCGACGCGAAGGCGTGTCTGGAATTGAAGAAAAAGCGAGCCGGAAATGAGCGACAACTGCATTTTTTGCAAAATTGTGCACGGCGACATTCCGAGCCGCAAAGTGTATGAGGATGACGAGGTATTTGCCTTCCACGACATCAATCCGGTCGCACCGGTACACTTCATGCTGGTTCCCAAGCTGCATATTGTGTCGCTGCTGGAGGCTGAAGAAGTCCATGCAGCTTTGCTTGGCAGGATGTTGTTGCTGGCGCCGAAGTTGGCGCTGGAGCAGGGTTTGAAAAACGGTTTCCGCACCGTCATCAATAGCGGCAAGGGCGGTGGGCAGGAAGTATTTCACCTGCACATCCATGTCATCGGCGGCGGCAACATTCCGCCCATGGTTAAACGAGATTAAACGAGGAGAGTGAAATGGGCTCAATGAGCATATGGCATTGGTTGATCGTGTTGTTGGTTGTGGTGCTGATATTCGGTACCAAGAAGCTGCGCAACATCGGCGAAGATCTGGGCGGTGCGGTGAAAGGTTTCAAGGACGGCATGAGAGGCGAAGAAGAAGCTCACAAGCAGGTCACGCATGACGGCAAGACCATCGAAGGCGAAGCGAAAGAGAAGACTCAAACCAAGGTTTGAGTCTGAAAATTACTTATGTTTGATATCGGTTTTTCCGAGCTGGTGGTGATCATGGTGGTGGCGCTAATCGTCATCGGCCCAGAGCGCCTGCCCAAAGTGGCCCGCACCATGGGCTTGCTGTGGGGCAGGGCGCAACGCTATATCAACGGTGTGCGCGCCGATATCGAGCGCGACATGCAGATGGACGAACTGAAACAACTCAAGCAGAAAGTGGAGCAGGAAGCCGCTGCGGCGATGCAAGCTGCAAGCCAGGCCGGTCAGGCGGTGGATAATCATTTGAAATCGCTTGAGCAGGAAGCAGCCTCGGTCGAACAGCCCAAGCCGCGTAGTGCCCCCGCAGTTGGCAACACCCCAAAAGAACAGCCTGCTCCCGAACAGAGGCAGTTTCCGATTGACTAATTTCTTCTTTTTATCGTGAGTACAAGCGAAAACCTGATCTCACACCTGATTGAGCTGCGCACGCGCCTGCTCAATTCCGCCGTCGCCCTCTTGCTGGTCTTCATCTGCCTGTTTCCGTGGGCGTCCGATCTCTACAGTTTATTGGCCCGTCCGCTGCTGGCCAAGTTGCCCAAGGGCGGGCAAATGATCGCGACAGATGTCACGACGCCGTTTTTCGTGCCGCTCAAAGTCGCGATGATGGCGGCTTTTCTGATCGCGCTTCCCTACATCCTTTATCAGTTATGGCGCTTTATCGCACCTGGCTTGTATCTGAACGAGAAGCGGTGGATATTGCCGTTGCTGGTTTCCAGTGTGATTCTTTTTTTCTGCGGCATGGCCTTCGCTTACTTTGCGGTCTTTCCCGTGGTGTTCGGTTTCATTACCGCCGCCGCGCCCAAGGGTGTCGCCGTCATGACCGATATCGACAAATATCTCAGTTTCGTGCTGAGCATGTTCGTCGCTTTCGGATTGGCATTCCAGGTGCCCATCGCCGTGGTGCTGCTGGTGAAGACCGGCATGGTGACGACAGCCAAATTGCGCGAGGTTCGCCCTTACGTCATCGTCGGTGCATTTGTCGTCGGCGCGATCTTCACTCCGCCGGATGTGGTTTCCCAGTGCATGCTGGCGATGCCGCTGTGGCTGCTTTACGAAGCCGGTATTGTGGTGGCGGGGTGGACGGGGGGGAAATCAGTTTGATCCCCGTCCTTCCGGTTCACTCTTGAGCTTTGGGTTTGGGGCGTTTACCGACCTTGACCTGAACTTCCACCTCAGCCTGGTTGCGCAGCAACTTGAGCGAGGTGACTTTGCCCGGCGGCAACGATGAGATGGTTTCCAGCATGATGGTGGAATCCGTCAGCGGTTTGTCCGCGATGCTGAGCAGGATGTCTCCCGGTTTGACGCCGGACTTGTCTGCGGGGCTGCCGCGCACCACTTCGGCGATCAGCACGCCCTGCACATCGCCGAGCTTGAACGATTCCAGCAATTCGGGTGTGAGATCCTGTACCGCTACGCCAATCCAGCCGCGCGTGACCGATCCATTCTGAATGATCTGTTCCATGATCTTCTTGGCCGTGCTCACCGGGATGGCAAAACCGATCCCGAGCGACCCGCCGTTGGGCGAATAGATCGCACTGTTGATGCCGACCAGATTGCCTTCCACATCCACCAGTGCACCGCCCGAATTGCCGGGGTTGATAGCCGCATCGGTTTGAATGAAGTTCTCGAAGGTGCTGAGCCCGAGGTGATTGCGCTTCAGTGCGCTGACGATACCCATGGTCACGGTCTGGCCCACGCCAAACGGATTGCCGACGGCGAGTACGATGTCCCCGACATGCGCCTGATCGGACTGGGCAAAAGTGATCGCGGGCAGGTTATTGCCAATATCGACCTTGATGACCGCGAGGTCGGTGTCAGGATCGGAGCCGACGATGTGACCCTTGGCAGTGCGGCCATCCGAGAGGGCGACTTCGATCTGATCCGCACTCTCGATGACGTGGTGGTTGGTGAGGATGTAGCCGTCATGGCTGACGATGACGCCGGAACCGAGGCTGGAGGTTTGTTGCGGAACGTTATCCTCGAACTGGTCGCCGAAAAAGAAACGGAAGCGCGGATCGTCCATGAACGGATGGGCTTGCGGTTTCACCTCGCTGCTGGTGAAGACGTTGACCACCGCCGGCATCACTTTCTGGGCCGCCTTGCTGAAGCCCACGGCCGGCAGGTCGCCGCCGTCCTTGACATTATTCTCGTACAAGGTCACGACGCCGCTACGCGCTGCATTGGGCAGCAGCGACGGCCTGAGCGTGTGGATCACGAACAGCATCGCGAGACCGACGGTGGTAGCTTGGGCGAACAGGAGCCAGAATTTGCGCATGATATGATTTGAGCCGCTAAAAATTATTGGGACGAACCCGATGCGATTGAATGATTTGCGCGATTATATCGGAAGCGAGCTTGCAGTCAGCCGTTTTCGTGACTACTGTCCGAACGGCGTGCAAGTGGAAGGGCGTGCCGAAGTGAGGTGCATCGCAACCGGCGTGACAGCCTCGCAAGCCGTACTGGAAGCCGCCACGGCATGGGGCGCGGATGCCATCCTCGTTCATCACGGCTATTTCTGGCGCAACGAAGACGCCGCGATCGCCGGTATCAAGAAGCGCCGCATTGCCCATCTGCTGCAGCACGATATCAGTCTGCTGGCCTATCATCTGCCGCTGGATGCCCACCCGGAATTCGGCAACAACGCGCGGCTGGGCGAAGTGCTCGGTTTCGTCGAACAGGGCCGATTCGGTGATCAGGACATCGCCATGCATGGCGTTCTGGCGCGCCCGCAGACCCTGCAGCAACTCACCCAGCATATTCAGCATACTTTGCTGCGTGTGCCGCAAGTCATCGCTCATGCCAACCCCAACATTACCCGCATCGCGTGGTGCAGCGGCGGGGCGCAAGGCTACTTCGAACAGGCGGTGGCACTGGGCGTGGATGCATTCCTGACAGGCGAGATTTCAGAACAGAACGTGCATGTTGCACAAGAGACGGGTGTCGCTTTTATCGCAGCCGGGCACCATGCCACCGAGCGTTACGGCGTGCAGGCGCTGGGTGAACATCTTGCGGCGCAGTTTGGTTTGGAGCACCAGTTTTTTGATCAGGACAATCCGGTATGAAGGTCAGCTGAAGATTGGCTGGCTTTATGCAAAACCGGCATCAAACCGGATTTTCACGTCTTGTCTCGCATTTCCAGGTTTTGGGTGGCCAGATAGATTTCGCGGAGGAAACATAACAAGCCCGAAATCAGAGCCAGCATCGCCGAGATGAAGAACAGCGAAACGGCGCGCGAAGGATCGACTCCTATCTCCGAGCCCACAAATAGCGCCGCGATCACAATACAGATGAAAAGAGCGGACATTGTGCAGAGACTCACCGCCCAATGTACCCAGCGTACCCTCCTCGAAAGCATCGCCATTTCCTCCATCTGGGCAGGCAGCTTGGGATCGCTTGAGTTCCTCAATACTCTTGAGCGATCGACGATGCGGGCGATACGATTCGTGATCACGGAAAGCATCGCGCCGATGCCGGTCAGCAGAAAGACAGGCGCAACCGCCTGTTGAATCACGCGGGCGACAGTCATAATTTCAGCAGGATTTTGCATGGCAATTCCTTAATTTGGCATTCATGAAACCGGGTAACGAGGGACAAAAAATGTGCCCGCCGCGAATGTCAGTTCCTTGCATGCGAGAGGGAGAAGTCTTCTACGCCCTGCAGGGTGGTGAGCCCGCTGGCCAGTTCGTTCATCGATACGCCGCTGCTCTTGCTCAGAGCGATGGCGACGAAGTGCCATTCAAGTTTTTCGTCGCTGGAGCGTATGGCGAAAGAACCGGAAGCGACTTCATAACCGTTGGAGTAGACGACTTCGCGCAGGGTGTGTTCCAGCGGCACAAAATTCTTCTGGAATTCAAGGGTGACGGCGATGGCGGGGCGCGAGGGCAACCAACTCTCCAGCTTGGAAATCCACATCATGCACAGCGCGGAAAGAATGGTGAGCATGATGGCCGAAGCGTAGAAACCGACGCCGACCATGACGCCGATGGCGGAGCAGGTCCAGATGGAGGCGGCGGTGGTGAGGCCGCTGATGTTGAGGCCGTCACGCATGATGACACCCGCGCCGAGAAAGCCGATGCCGGTGAGGATGCCCTGAATGACGCGGGTGGGGTCGCCGGAGAGATACGTGTTCACATGCCCACCGAACCAAAATGAGGGATAGCCGGCGATGACGGTGACAGCAGCAGCGGCCATGCAGACCAGTCCGTAGGTGCGCATACCGGCTGCGCGGCCGTGGTAGGAGCGTTCATATCCAACGATCAGGCCCAGTACCAGTGCGCCAAACATGTTGAAAAATACAATCATGTTGGTCGCCACTTCCGGCGCAGACCAGTAAGCCGACAGATTGGCAAACGATAACGCGTCCATGTCCGTTCTCCATTTTTATTTGTAGGGAGTGTACAAGAATCGGCGCCGGATTACTGCCGCGTTGTTATGCGCCTTCCATGACGGCCAACGCATCCGGAGATGGCTTTGCTAGCCGGCAGATTTGCCGCGCAACTGGTCCAGCGAGATCGTTGCGCTGCGCGGCACTTCATTCAGGGCAAGGTTGGCAAGGCGCAATGGCTCACCAATTTCATCCAGCAACGCGTGCCATGGCCGCATCGCATCTTTCAGCAATTCATCTGGCTGTACCGAGAATCGCAGCAGGAAATCTTTGCGGCGCGGATACCAGGAAGACCATTGCCACCCAAGGAAGCTGTCGCTGTGCTTGAATCCGGTCGCGCCCAAAAGTGCGCGCAGTGTTTCCACGGCAGGCAAGTTTTTCTGGACAGGTTCGGGTGCTGCGTTCCACATCAGTCCGTAATAGATGCGATAGTTCTCGCCCAGCAGTTGCTGTTCCATGAACGGGCGCAGGAAAGTGCGCTGACTGAAGAGCGGTTCAAGCCGCAAACCGACGAGGCAGTCTTCGGTATTGCGATCTTCAGTGAGTTCGCTCTGCCACGGCAGGGCATTTTTCACGAGCAAAGCATCGAGTTGTGCGCTCAGCGCTTTCCAGAATCGATTGTTGTACTGCAACCGGATTTCATCCAGATGTTCGGCGGTGATTAACGCGAGCGGAAAATTTTCTTCCTGTGAAAAAAAATTGAGTACGGAATGTTCTTCGTTCATTTTTGAAAGCTTCGAAAAATTAAAATTTGCGACCGGAGTTTACAGCCAAAAATCGGGACTCGGATGGAAGAAATTTTTTCTCCTTCAAATCCCGTCTTGACGTGTCCTTGACCTTGAAGGCCGCATCTTAACGCGTCCTTAACTTTATAAAATTTGCCGCGCGAATATAAGCAAATACTTCAATACCTTGTCTGCTCTAGCTTGGGGAATAGGTGGTGCAGAAATGTTGAGCAGGATGGTTGACATTATTTTTTAACATCGACATTATTCATCGCGTGTAGTCGCAACAGCTGGCAATGGAGGCTGATGAAATCACATCTAAATCACAAGAACAGCGACCGCATGCGTTTTGGATAAATCCGTTTTTCCGTAATTTTTCCGGCCGAAATATTGCCGGCGTCTGAATATTGTTTTGTTGGGGGAGCTACATACGATGAAGTGTTTTTTACGTTCACTTACGCTGCTCGTTGGCCTGTTTTTTTATGCGAGCAGTCATGCAGCCGATGCGCTTCCGACTCTCACGACACCTGACGACGTAGGTCCGGCAGTCGAACAGCCTATCGAGTTTCCGCATTTTCGCCATGCAGGCGATGCCAAGGACGGCGGCATGCAGATCAACTGCATGTATTGCCACACCTACGCTCGCCGCAGCATGGTGGCCGGCATTCCGCCGATACAGAAATGTATCGGATGTCACCAGAGTATCGAATCGGTGCGGGACAAACCGCGCATCCAGAAGCTGTTCGAATACTGGGACGCCAAGAAACCGATTCCCTGGAAAAAGGTGCACGATCTTCCCGATTTCGTGCGGTTCAATCACGAGCGCCATATCCAGCGTTTCTATTTTCAGCAGGACCGCCCCTATCAGGAGGTGTGTGGTTACTGCCACGGCAATGTGAAGGCCATGACGGTAGCGCAGCGCCAGAAACCTCTCACCATGGGTTGGTGTGTCAGTTGCCATCAGAAGGATCACCTGGTCAGCGCCAATTCAAGCGTGACGGGACATGGTCCCAACGATTGCTTCACATGCCACAAGTAAGCGGCGTGACGTTTACTACGAGCAAGATTTCAGGGGATTTAGCGATGACAGAAAACGATTTTAATCGGCGTGATTTTTTGAAGGTGCTGGGGTGGGGCGGAACAGCCGTCGCCTTGAGCGGTTGCGGCAATACCTCGATTCAGGATGGCAAGGAAACTGTCGTTTCCTATGTGACCCTGCCTTCCTACGTCACTCCCAGTATTTCAAACTATTTCAATTCGACCTGCGCGCAATGCGATGCCGGGTGCAACATTATGGGCCGCGTGCGCGAGGGCCGCGTGCTCAAGGCGGAAGGCAATCCGAATTCGCCGATCAACCGCGGCAGGATGTGCGGTCTCGGGCTGTCGGGCGTGCAGGCGCACTACAACCCGGATCGCGTGCGCGAGCCATTGCTGCGCACCGGCGACAAGGGTGAAACCATCACCTGGGACAAGGCGCTCGGACTGATCAACGAGAAATTGAACGGCGCCAAGGGAGCGGAAATCGCTTTCGTCACCGGCGGCATGAGCGGTCATGTGCAGGCGTTGCTGGGCAACTACATGGACGAACTGGACAGCAAGAACCATTTCTCCTATGAAGCGATCTCTCCTGCCGTACTGCGCGCCGCCAACAAGAAAGCCTATGGCGTGTCGATGCCGCGCTATCGCATCGACAAGGCCAAGGTGGTGGTGTCGTTCGGCGCCGACTTCCTCGGCGCATGGATTTCTCCGGTGTATTTTTCGCAACTGTATTCGCAGTTCCGCAAGGGTAACCGTCCGGAAGGCCGCGGCGTGCTGGTGCAGATCGAGCCGAAAATGACGCTGACGGGTGCGAATGCGGATCGCTGGATTGCGGTTCGACCGGGTACTGAAGGTGTGCTGGCGCTGGGTATCATCAATGCGCTGGGTAAAGCCGGTCTGTCCATTCCTGCAGATATTGCCGCGGTAAGCAATGAATATACGACAGAGCGCACGAGCAAAGAGACCGATGTTTCTGCCGAACAGATCGAAAAACTGGCGGCCCTGTTGAAGGACCGAACACCGAGCCTGGTGTTGGCGGGTGGCGCGGCAGAGGGTTATGCGCACGGTTCGCAGAATGCGGCAGCCATCGCCTTGCTCAATCGGGTACTGGGCAACATAGGCAAGACTGTTGAAGCATCCGCCAGCGTGCCGTTCCCGCAAATCGCGCCGACCGTGGGCAACCGTTCCTCGCTGATCGGCCTCAACGACGGCCTGGCTGCGGGCAAATACAAGGTGGTGTTCAGCTACGGTGTCAATCCGGTGTTCAGTGCACCGGCTTCGATGAAGTTCAAGGAAAACTTCGCCAAGGCCGATTTCAAAGTGGTGTTCGCGCAATACATGGACGAAACCGCGCTGGCGGCCGACTTGATTTTGCCGCTGGACTCGGCAATGGAAGACTGGGCCACCGTGGTGCCCGAGTACATGGCAGCGCCGGAAGGGGAATACTCAAGTACTTATACGCAGATGAGTTTCCGCCAGCCCATGATGGAGAAAGTGTTTCCGGATACCCGCGGTGTTGGCGACATCCTGCTGGCCCTGCTCAAGCAGCGCAAGGCCGACAAATACAAGGAATTCGACGACTTCTATTCCTACTTGCGCAGCGCTGTGCTGAAGAACAAGGTTGCGCTCGGCGGCAAGGCCGGTGATGACGACGAATTGTTCTGGAACGAAACACTGAGCAAGGGCATTGTGCCGTTGAAAGGCATCTCCAGCCCGGTGTCGGCCAAGGCATCTGCGGCGGGTTTGAAATTGCCGGCGTCTGCCGATGCCGATCCGTCCTATCCGCTGCGCCTGATTCCGGCAGTGTCGGCCAGCATGCGCGACGGGCGCAATGCCAACGAGCCGTGGTTGCAGGAATCGCCAGATCCCTTGACCACCATCGTGTGGGATTCCTGGGTCGAGATCAATCCCAAGACGGCAGCCAAACTCGGCATCGTTGAAGGTGACATCGTCGAAATCGCTTCCAAGAGCGGCTCCATCAAGACGCAGGCTTACCTGTTCCCGGGCATTCACCCCGATGCGGTTTCCGTGCCGGTCGGTTACGGCCACGAAGCGATGGGACGCTACGCCAGGGGTGTTGGCGCCAACGTGTTCGGCATACTGGATTCGGTATTCGACAAGGAGACCGGTGAACTGGCCCTTAACGAAACCAACGTGAAGATCAGCAAGACCGGCCAACGCGTCATCATTGTCAAGGAAGAGGGCCCTGCAGGCGGTAGCCAGGCGGGCAAACAGAAGATTGCGGTCCAAGTATCGGCAGACAAAGTCGATCTTTCGAAGGAGGTCTAAAGCATGTCAGTTTCCAATCTGTTAGAAAACTGGTCGAAATTTCGCCATACCCACCCGGTCGAAGACAAAGGGTACCCCGACTGGGAGGCTTATCCATCCGACATCAAATGGGCAATGAGCATAGACCTCGATGCCTGTACCGGTTGCAATGCCTGCAGCGTGGCTTGCTACGCCGAGAACAACCTGCCGGTCGTGGGCAAGGAGAAATATTCACACGGTCAGGCCATGCACTGGATGCGTGTCGAGCGCTATTGGGACGAGTCCGACAACGGCTTCCAGGCCGAACAGGGTGCGCGTTTCCTGCCGATGATGTGCCAGCAATGCGAGGCAGCACCGTGCGAAACGGTGTGCCCGGTCGGCGCCACCAACCACACTGAGGACGGCCTCAATTCGCAGATCTACAACCGCTGCATCGGTTCTCGCTACTGTTCGGCGAACTGTCCGTACAAGGTGCGTTACTTCAACTGGTACAACTATCCGGAACAGGAGAACGCCTGGCCTGAGCCGTTGAACCAGCAGCTCAATCCGGATCTGACCGTGCGTACCAAGGGTGTGATGGAAAAATGCACATTCTGCAAACAGCGCACTTACACCGCCCGCAACAACGCGAAGACCGAGGGCCGTCCGGTGCAGGACAGTGACGTGCAGACCGCATGCCAGGAAGCTTGCCCGGCCGGTGCGATCACGTTCGGCAATCTGCACAATCCGGAATCGCAGGTCGCCAAACAGTGGCAGAGCCAGCAGGTCGACTTGATTAAGGACATTCAGGAAAAGGACGAGAAGGAAGGCAACCGTTTGCGCGGCTACCGCATTCTGGAAGAACTGCGTCCCTATCCTTCGGTGATGTATCTGGAGCGGGTGCGCGAAAGCGCCGTATAAGGCAAAAGGGAAGGAAAAGAAAAATGGGAAAAGATATCCGCGAAGACATCGCCTGGGCACAGATCAATACGGATGTGCTCAAGAGCCTGGAGTCGCCTCGCAAACTGTACTGGGTCATCATCTTCGTGGCACTGCTGGTTTTCAGTGTGGGCGTCGGCTGTGAGATTTACCAGTACAACACCGGCATGGGCGTGGCCAACATGGACAATCCTCACGTGTGGGGTTTGTACATTGCCTCGTTCATTTTCTGGATCGGCATGAGCCACTCCGGCACTTTGTTGTCTGCGATTCTGCATTTGATGCATGCGGACTGGCGCAAACCGATCTACCGTTTTGCCGAGGCGATGACCACGTTCTCGCTGATGACGGCTGGTTTGTTCGTGGCCGTGCACTTGGGCCGTTTGTGGCAGGTTTACTATGCGCTGCCCTATCCGAGCGAACGTTGGATATGGCCCAACTTCCAGTCGCCGCTGCTATGGGATGCGATGGCGATCTTCACTTACCTGAGCTCGTCCGTCCTGTTCCTGTATATCGGCTCGATTCCTGACCTTGCGATCTGCCGCGACAACATCCATCAGGGCTGGCGCAAGAAGCTGTACACCCTGCTCGCACTGGGATGGGAAGGTACCGACCGTCAGTGGCGCAATTTCCGCATCACCTATCTGACCATCGCATGCTTCCTGATCCCGCTGGCGGTGTCGGTGCACTCCATCGTGGCATCAGACTTTGCCATGTCGCAGCAGCCCGGCTGGCACGTGACATCGTTCCCGCCGTACTTCGTGGCAGGTGCGTTGTACTCCGGCTGTGCGGCGATCATCACGCTGTTCATCATCCTGCGCTACGTGTTCAGGTTCGAGGAATACATGACGCTGCCGATCCTGAAAAAGACGGTGCGCCTGACCTTCGCGATTGCCATGGTATGGACTTACCTGAACTGCATCGAGTTCGCTTCGGTGTGGTACAGCCATGACCAGGTAGCCAAGGACGTGCTGATCCAGAAGGCGACCGGAACCTATGCACCGTTCTGGTGGGCGATGATCTTCTGCGGTTCAGTGGTGCCGTTCGCGATGATGGTCAAGAAGTGGCAGACCAACATCCCGGTGATGTTCGCGGTGTCGTTGCTGCTGAATCTCGGCATGTGGCTGGAGCGCTGGATGATTGTGGCGCCGACTTTCTCGCACGGCTACTACCCGTGGACATGGGACCACGACCAGTGGCCGAGCCTGATCCAGTGGGGCATCGTGTTCGGCAGCTTTGGCTGGTTCACCCTGCTGTTCATGGTGTTCTGCAAGATCGTGCCGTCCGTCTCCATGTATGAAGTGAAGGAGATGGTCTATCACCGCAGCCTGGCGCGAAAGAAGGAAGAGCTGGCTGTGCAGGATGAACTCGCTGTGAAGGGAGCCCACTAAATGAGCAAACGTTACTTGCTGGCCCTGTACAACAATTTCGACGAAGCCGAAGCAGTCGTCCGCGAGCTGCGCAACTCCGAAATCAAGGGTTTCAATGCGGCTGACGATCTGGTGGTCAAATCGCCCATCGAACACCCGGAAGTCGAGGAGTTTCTCGGCGAAAAATCGGTGAAGGTGCAATGGTTTACTTTGGGAGGGGCTCTTACGGGCGGATTGCTGGCTTTCTCGCTGATTTCCGGATCGCAGGCCAGCTTTTTCTCCCAGATGAAGGGCGGCAAACCGATCGTGCCGATCCCTCCTGATCTGGTATTGACCTATGAAATGTTCATTCTGGGAGGGGTGTACATCACCGTGCTGGGTTTCCTGATTTGCGCCGGTTTGCCGGCCAGGCGTTCGCCGCTTTACAGCGCCAAGGTGTCGGAAGACCAGATCGGTATCCTGGTGAAGGGTGACGATGGTTCTATGGCAAAACTCAGGGAGATTTTTACCAGGCACAAGGCATTGGAAATTCAGGAAGAGGCTGGCAGATGAAAAAAATAACTTTAGCAATTGCTTTGCTCATTGCGCCTGCGGTGGCGCAAGCATGGCCATGGTCCAAGGATATGTCGGAACAGATCAGCATCAAGCCGCAGGAAAGCGTCGATCCGGCTCATCCAGGCATGGCAACCTATCCGGAGCGTTCAGTACCGGTTCCCGGCACGAACAGTTTCGTGAAGGATATGGAAGCCGCCGACAAGCAGAAAAACCCGGTGGTTGCCAATCAGAAATCGATCGAGTTCGGGGGCAGGTTGTTCGGTATCTACTGCACTCCGTGCCACGGCTATGCCGGCAAGGGTGACGGGCTGGTGGGGCAGAAGCTGGTATTGCAACCCTACAATTTGACCGCAGACCATGCCAAGGAAGTCAGCGACGGTTATATCTGGGGAATGATGACATTCGGAGGGGCGGTGATGCCGTCCTATGCAAACGACCTGTCGCCGACCGAGCGCTGGAATGTGGTCAATTACGTGCGCAAGGTGCTGCAACAGGGTGGAACTGTGCACGCCAATGTCAACGGCCGCTAATTAAAGGGGATAAGCATGATTTCTTACAGTAATTGGTCGGTTCTTACCGCCAGCTTCATGGTGGTGACTTACTTGGCGCTGAGCGGCGTGGCCTTGTGCTCGGTGCTTTATCTGGTTGGCGCCAAGTGGCGCTTTCAGGTACGCCCGCTGGCAGTGTCCTTGTATGCACTGTTTCCACTGGCTTTTGCGTTGTTGGTGATTTTGCTGATCGGTGGCAATCAGACTTTCCCCTGGATCGGCCACGTTTCGCACGGCGAGGATGTGCATATGCCTGGCTGGTACACCCTGCCGCTGCTGGCTGCGCGTGAAGTGATCGGCATGCTGGTGATCATGTTCGTGTGGCGTACCTTCATCAAGCGCCAGGAAGTCGCCGAGCGTAGCGAGGAAGACCGTGTGAAGTTCCATCATGTGGCCTGCTGGATCCCGTTCTTCACCGTGCTGTATGCCACCATGATTGCGTGGGACTTTGAGATGACGCTGAAGCCTTCCTGGCACAGTGCAATCTACGGGATGCAGAACCTGGTCAGCAACTTCGGCATGTTCCTGGCTTTCCTGTTGATCTGGA
>VFSW01009687.1_pt1 | contig 13728 bp, 14 predicted proteins | sample 5358111 | NCBI WGS metagenome assembly VFSW01 (sample SAMN11554181, study PRJNA540505) | mine drainage metagenome | isolation source: sediment from site ElyBrook_90M | place: USA: Ely Copper Mine, Vershire, VT | collected 2017 | reverse complement strand
CCGCTCTGGGGGGCGGTCCCCGACGGCGGGCTCGCGCAGGCGATGGGAAGGGTCGGCGGGCGAAGGAAGGTTCATCGGCGGGGTGGAAAAGGAGAAGGCCGCCTGCTCCCGAGCACAACGCTTCCGCCGATTATGATGCACCAGCGGGGGCTTGGGGGTTTCCCCCTAGGGAGGGCTCCGGCTTCCCGGCTTTTCCCGGGAGACAGGGAATATCCCGGCCCGAATATGAGCAATCAAGCCCCCCTCTTCCCGAGTCGGACCCTATTCCCGAAATCGCTGCGATAGTGTGTTATGTCGCCGTCACATGAATCGCCTGGCTTCAACCCTCCTGCGGAACCGCTCCCGACTCCAGGCTGCGACCGTAGCCATCTTGGGGCTCGCCTCCACGCTGTGGACCGGCTGTGCGAATTTCGAGGATCCCACCCTTTCGCTCGCGCAGGTCTCGGCGATGTCGCCGGCCGCGGAGGTGGTCGGCACGGGAGCGGCGGTTCAGAAGGCCCACGCCTATGTCGCGGCCCATCCCGACGCGCAGATCGCGCTCGGCACCGGCGACTCGATGCTTCCGCTCTACAAGGACGGGACGATGATTGTGATCCGGCATGTGCCGCTCGACTCCCTCAAGCCCGGGATGACGATCGTCTACAAGAGCGCCGAAGGCTGGACGGTGGCGCACGCTCTGGTGGCGAAGACGTCCGCGGGCTGGGTTACGATGGGAATCAACAACCCGGAGCCCGACGCGAACCTGGTCACGAGCCGCAATTATGTCGGCGTGGTGGTGAAGGCCTACGAATTGGCGGTCAACCCGATGTTTGCCCTGGCCCGCTCCCTGAGCGCGGACGAGCCGCTGTTGGCCGCGGCTCGCTGAGCGGAGGGACGGCGCTCAGAAGTACTTCACGTACCCTTCGCGCCTCAGGCGCTCCAGCCAGCGTTCCATCTTGTTGTTCGTCATCTGGCTCATCAGCTTGGACTCGATTTGCGAACGGACGGCGTCGAGCGGCTGGATGCCGGCATACCGGCGGTTCTGGACATAGAGGATAAAGCAGCCGTCGCTATTGATGATCGGCGCCGTGCATTGTCCTTTCTTGAGGGCGAAGGCCGCGTCGGCGAATTCCGGCTTCAAGTCCGAGCGCGGATGCCAGCCCCAGTCGCCGCCTTCGCCCCGGCGGCCTCCCTGGCTCATCTGCGTGGCCAATTCGGAAAACTTTTCGCCCGAGCGGAAGCGGCTCAGGACCGCGTCGGCCTTGAGCCGTAGCTGCGCGTTGGTGATCCCGGGGGCGCGGGTGAACTGGATCAACCGCAGGTGCACGGCGTCGTCCTGATAGAACTTGTCCTTGTTCTCCTTGTAGTACTCCTCGATCTGGACCGGGCTGATGATGCTCTCGGACTTCTGCTGCTGCTCGCGCATGTAGTCGTAGATGATGTCGTCCTCGACGTGCTTGCGGTAGTCCTTGTTGGTTTCGCCGTTCGCGCGCAGGTAGGCCAGGAATTTGGAGCGATCGTTGTCGAACTTCTCCTCCATATCCTCGGCGATGCGGTCGTCGATGAAGCTGTCCGGAATGTGGCGCTTGCCGCCCTTGTTGAAGTCCTTGATGATCAGCTCCCGGTCGATCAGCTGCTGGATGATGCTGTTCTGCAGGGACTCAAGGCGCTGGTTGAACTCCTTCTCGTTCTTCGACTCGCGCTGGAGCTGGGAAATGTAGGGGGCCACCTCCCGGCGGACTTCGTCGACGGTGATCACTTTGGACTCGACGATGGCGACGATGCCGTCGGCGAAGCGCAGGTTCAGGTTGTCCTGCGGCAAAGGCGTGGATTGGGCCCGCAGGCCGGGAACGCCGGCGGCCAGCAGCAGAAGGCCAAAAATATGGCTTCGGATCGTCATGGGGTCGGATTCGGCAAGCGGCGCAAAAAGTGGATGATTTCCTGCAACCGTAGAAGCGCCCGGGGGGCGGTCAACCTTGGAAACCGGGTGCCGCGCATCACCCAGTCGTCGCGCCGGCCGCTGTTCCTCAGGCACTTCAGGCGGTTTGAATCCGTTTCGACGGAAACCAGGCCTTTTTGTTCCGCCCACAATCGGATTTCCGTAAGGAGGACAAGGGCGCGGACTTCGGCCCCGAACTTGCCGAAACGGTCGCGCAGGTCGGTCTCGATCTGGCGCAGGGCGGGGACCGAGGTGGCGAGCGCGAGCCGGCGGTAGAAGTCGATCCGCAGACGGGTTTCGCCGATGTAGGCCGCGGGGAGCCTGGCGGCGATCGGGGAGACGGCGGCGACCGCGGCGGTCTCGGCGTCCTTGAGCGCGGTGTAGCCGTCCTCGTGGCGGCCTTGTCCGGTGGACCCTTCGGGCTGGGGCTCCCCGGCGCGGACGAAGTCGAGCTTGACCGAGGCCCGGATCGCCGCCGCGGCGTTTTCGCCCTTGAGCCGGGCGACCGACTGGCGAAGGAGCTGGCAATAGAGTTCGAATCCCACCCCTGCGATGGGTCCGCTCTGCTCGGCCCCCAGCAGGTTGCCGGCGCCGCGCAACTAAAGGTCGCGCATGGCGATGCGAAATCCGGCACCCGGCTGGCTGTGCTGGCGGAGCGCGGCAAGCCTCCGGCGCGCGAGGTCGAGCACGCGGGTGTGTCGATGGAGGAGGAGATAGGCGTAGGCCTGGTGCTTGAACCGGCCGACCCGCCCCCGGAGCTGGTAGAGCTGGGCGAGGCCAAAACGGTCGGCGCCTTCGATGATGAGGGTGTTGCAGTTGGGGATATCGAGGCCGCTCTCGATGATGGTCGTGCAGACGAGGACCTGGTGCTTGCCGGCGACGAATTCGGTCATGACGCGCTCCAACCCCTCGGACGCCATCTGGCCGTGCCCGACTCCGATCCTGAGGTCGGGCAAAAGGGTTCTCAGTCGGGCCGCCACCACCTCGATCGTTGCCACGCGGTTGTGCAGGTAGAAGACCTGGCCGCCGCGGCGGATCTCGTGCCCGATTGCCTCGGTCACGATCTGCTCGTCGTAGGTCCGCACGACCGTCTGGATCGGATGGCGGTTGGCCGGCGCGGTCTCGATCACGCTCAAGTCGCGGGCGCCGGTGAGGGCGAGGGACAGGGTGCGGGGAATCGGGGTGGCGCTGAGCGAGAGCACATCCACGGTCTCCCGCAGGCGCTTGAAGGCCTCCTTGTGCTTCACCCCGAAGCGCTGCTCCTCGTCGACCACCACCAGACCGAGAACGCGGAATTCCACGTCCGACTGCAGCAGGCGGTGGGTGCCGATCAGGATGTCCACCTTGCCGGCTGCGGCCGCCGCGAGCACCCGTCCCTGGTCCGGCCGCGTGCGGAAGCGGCTGAGCATCTCGATCGCGATAGGGTAGCCGGCCATGCGTTCCCGGAACGTGTTGAGGTGCTGCTGGGCGAGCACCGTGGTGGGAACCAGGACCGCCGCCTGCCTGCCGGCCTGGACCGCCTTGAAGGCCGCGCGGATCGCCACTTCGGTCTTGCCGAAGCCGACGTCGCCGCAGATCAGGCGGTCCATCGGCCGGGCGCGCTCCATGTCGGCCTTGGTCTCGGCGATGGCGCGGAGCTGGTCGGGGGTCTCGCCGAAGGGGAAGGAAGCCTCGAATTCCTTTTGCCAGGCCGTGTCGGGAGGGCAGGCGTAACCGGGCTGCGTCTCGCGCTTGGCCTGGACCGCGAGCAGCTCGGCGGCGAAGTCCAGGGTCGCGCGCTCCGCCGCTCCCCGGATTTTGTCCCAGCGCCCGGAACCGATACAGCCGAGGCGGGTGCGGGTCCGGCCGAGTCCGACGTAACGGCTGATGAGGTGGGACTCCGCCAGGGGAACATGGAGGGTGACTCGGTCGTCGAATTCGAGCGAGATCACCTCCGTCGCGCCCTGGGCCAGGTCGAGCGTCGTGAGCCCGCGGTAGAGGGCGACGCCGTGCTGGAGGTGGACCACGAAGTCGCCTTCGACCAGCTCGGCGAAATCCAGCAGCTGGTCGATCTGCGCCCGCGGCGCCAGGGCGCGTCCCGGGAGCGACGGGCGCCGCGGCCGCTGCCGGCCGAAGATTTAGGTCTCGGTGATAACGACCAGGGCGGCCCCCCGCGGCTTTCCTTGCCGGCCAGGCGGATCTTGAAGCCCTCGTTCAGGCCGCCGCGGAGAAAGCGGGGCCGAACGCCCTTGAACTCGGCGGCGGCGTCGAGGATCTCGCGCAGGCGCTGCTCCTCGGCTTCCCGGGCGGCTATGAATACCAGCGTGTCGCCCGAACGGCTCCAGGCGGCCGCTTGAACAAGAAAATCGTGGCGGGCGGCCGTCTCGGCTTCCAGGCGGTCGGGAGCGAGGAGCGACTCCGCGGGATAGCGGCGGTGGTGGACCAGGCTCTCGGTATCCCAGGTCGATTCGACCACGCCCGCGCCGGAAAGCAGCGCGGCGGCCTCATCGAGGTCCCCGATGCCGAAGAGCTCGGGACAGCGCGAGGCCAGGGCGCCGAGGCCAGGCGCGCCCCTGTCCGCGTCCGCGCCGGGCGAGTCCTCCAGGGCTGAGGGCTCGATCAGTGCCAGATGGGTCCGGGGCGGAAGAAAGTCGGCCAGGCCGGCTTGGGCGGGATCGAGGGAGAGGCGGGGTGAAGCTGCGATCGTGATCGCGGCCACTGGAGCGCCCGAACGCTGGGTCAATGGATCGAGGGCGCGGATCTCTTCGATTTCATCGCCAAAAAAGTCGAGCCGGTTAGGCTGGGTCGCCGTCACCGGATAGACATCGATGATGCCCCCCCGGACGGCGTAGTGGCCGGGGGCCTCGCAGACCGCCTCGGAGTCGTAATCGAGTTCCCGCAGCACCTCGAGCAGGCCGTGGAACGGCTGCCGCTGTCCGGCGGTGAGGACGACCTCGCGCGCGGCCAGCTGCTCCGGCGCGGGCATCGGCTGGCGCAAGGCCGCGGCGGTGGTGACGATGAAGAGCGAGGGCGCCGGTTCCGGCGGATCGGGGGCGGGGCCCAGGGCGCGGAGCCGGGACAGGACGGCCAGCCGGTCGCTCGAGGCGGCGAAAGCCTCGCGCATGTCGCGGCTGTCGGGCTTCGCTTCGGGGAAGAGCCGCACTTCGGGAGGCGGGGCGGCGCTGAAGACGGCGATGTCCTCGGCCAGGCGCTCGGCGTCCTCCGCCTCCTCGGTCACCACGAGCCACACCGGCGCGGGGTGGGTGCGCGCCAGTTCGGCGACGACCGCGCCCCGGGCGGCGGGACAGATGCCGGTGAGCTTGTGGCGGAGGGGACTGGGCATGCTCGGATCGGCCCGGAAGCCTTCGGGCCCGGGGGAGATCGCAGCCGCTATGGCGCGTCCCATGCTTTCAGGGCCGCCCGGGCAGCCTCCTCCTCGGCGAGCTTCTTGGATGGGCCGCGGCCCCGCCCGAGCGGCCGGTCGCGCAGCAGCACCTCCACTTCATACTCGCGGGCGTGATCGGCGCCCTCGGTCTTCACCACCTCGTAGCGCAACGCGCCGTTGCCGTGCTCGGGCTGGATCAGCTCCTGCAGCCGTCCCTTGGGATTCTGGGCGCCGCCGACCGCGGCGAATCGTGCGGCGAGGTCCCCGTAGAGCCCGAGCACGATCTGGCGCGCGGTCGCGAAGTCGCGGTCGAGGAACAGGGCTCCGACCAGCGCCTCGAAGGCGTCCTCGAGCGCGGAGGCCCGGCTGCGGCCGCCCGCAGCCTCCTCGTTCGCACCCAGGCGAAGGGCGGAATCGAGTCCGATCTCCCGCGCCAGGCCGGCGAGGAAGCTGCCCTGGGTGAGCGCGGCGCGCCTCTGGCTAAGCATGCCCTCGCGTTCGGCCGGAAAGGCGGCGAAGAGCGCCTCGGTCAGGATGAGCTGCAGGACGGCGTCGCCCAGGAACTCCAGGCGCTGGTTGCTTTCGGCCGTCCCGGGGTGGCCCGGCAGGAAGGAGGCGTGCGTCAGCGCGCAGGCCAGGAGCGCGGGATCGCCGAAGCGGTGGCCCAGACGCCGCTGCAGGGCGTCGAACGGTTCGGGCATGGACGGGGACGGGTTCAGGCCCGCCAAGGTGACGTCAGCCATCGGGCGAGGTCAACTTCCCGGCTGCCGGCCATTCAGGAGGAGGCGCTGGCGTACCGGCGGAGTCCCCGGTTGAAGACGAAGATCGCCAGCGACAGCCAGCCCGCCGCCGTAGCCAGCAGCCACAGGATCCAGGCCGGCTCGAAGCCATGAAGGAGGGCGCGGGCGGGCGCGTTGCCCACGACGACCGCCGGCAGCACCCAGACGAAGGCCAGGCTCGCCAGGCCGCGGAACGCCTCACGGGGCAGCCGGGAGTACTCCGCCACTGTGAAATAGGTGCCCTCGATGTTCTGGGCGCTCTTGAGCCAGAACGAGAGCGACATGGTCAGGACCAAAAGGCTGTAATGGACGACCAGACCGGCCAGGATCAGCCCGGCATAGAGCGCGAGATCGAGGAGGGTGGGGTGCAGGTGCAGCCGGCGGGCGGCGAAGACGACCACCCCCACCGCGACCAAGGAGTTCGCCAGTCCGTCGGGGTCGAGTTTCCGGGTCGAGGCCATGAACAGCGGATGGCCCGGCTGGGCGAGGAAGAAGTCGAAGGCGCCCGTGCGCACGTTGCGCCCGAGCTCGAAGAGGCTGCTCCAGAAGAAGCCCATCAGGAGCCGTTGGATCAGCATCGAGGTGCCGACCAACAGGACCATCTGATATTCGCTCCAGCCGGCGATCGAGGAGGTGTGCCGGTAGATGACGGAAATCAGCAGCAGGTTGACGGCAATCCAGAAAAGCTCGACCAAAGACCAGATGAGAAAGTCGCCTCGAAACATCAGGGTCCGCACGATGGAGTAGCGCGCGGCGGCGAGCCAGATTCGGAGATAGGTGAGGAGGCCCATGACGGTCAGCCGCCCACCGCAGTGTGGCGGCGCAGGCCGCGCCGCCAGAGAAGCTGAGCCCCTCCGAGCAGAACCAGGGCCCAGGCGAGTTCGAGGCCCAGCCCCTGGGCCGTGGCGGCGAAGCCGAGCCGGCCGGTCAGGATCGCGGCCGGAAAGTACATCTGGTAGTAAAAGGGCAGGAACCGGGCGGCCTGGAAGAGGCGTGCCGGCATGAGGTCGAGGGGGAAAATCTGCCCGCCGAGGACAGACTCGACGGCCATCGAGAGGATGACGAAGCCCTGAATCTCCAGGAACCAGAACGTCAGGAGGCCGAAGCAGTAGGCGATGCTGAATTGGATCAGGGCCGACAGGGCCAGGGCGGGCAGGCCGAGAGCCAGGCGCCAGGCTTCGTGCGGGAAGGAAAGGCGGCTATGAAGGAAGAACGCGACCAGGCCGAGCGGCACCAGGATCAGCCCGCCGGAAACGACCCGGGCTGCGGCGAAGATGCTGAGGCGGTAGGCGAAGTAGTTGATCGGCTTGAGCAGGAATTGGTTGATCAGGCCGTTGCGGATTTCCTCGCTGATCTGGTAGTCCTCGTTGAAGGCGCCGACGAAGAACTGAAGCACCGAGACGACCAGAAAGTAGGTGAGGGTCTGGTTGAAGTCGAACCCGCCCAGGCGGGAGGAGCCGGCGAAGGCTGCTCCCCACAGGACGAAGACCAGGACGAGCTGGAAGAGCGAGAAGAACCCCCGAACGACGAAGTTCCAGCGGTAGACCAGGTTGCTCTGCAGGCCGACCTGGAAGGCCTGGTAGTACTTGGTCATGCCAGCCCGAACCGCTGGCCGACTTCCCGGCCCAGGCTGCGGTAGGCGATCGCGCCCGCGTTGTTCGGATCGTAGACGAAGATCGTCTGGCCGAAGCTCGGCGCCTCGCTCAGCCGCACCGTCCGCGGAATCACCGTCTCAAAAATCTTGTCCGGCAGGTGGCGCTTCACCTCGTCGACGACCTGCCGGGAGAGATTCGTGCGGGCGTCAAACATGGTCATGACGATCCCGCCGAGTTCGAGGGAGGGGTTGAGGCCGGCGGTCTTCAGCCGCTCGACGTTGCGCAGGATCTGTCCCAGGCCCTCGAGCGCCATGTACTCGCACTGGAGCGTGATGAGCAGGTAGTCGGCGGCGGCGAGGCTGTTCATCGAGAGCATGCCGAGCGCCGGCGGGCAGTCGACGATGATGGCCCGGTAGGTCTGCGCGGTGCGGACCGGTTCGAGGACGGTCCGGAGCTTGAGGAGGTAGTTCTCCGACTGCGCGATTTCGATTTCGGCCGCGGCCAGGTCCTCTTCGCTCGGGATGAGGGAGAGATTGGCCTGAGAGGTTGGGATGACCAGGGCGAGCGCGTTGCCCTCCCCGCGCAGGGGCCCGTAGAGGCTCCGGCCTTCCTGCTTCTCCACCCCGAGGGCGCTGGTGGCGTTTGCCTGGGGATCCAGGTCGATCAGGAGGACCGGGATACCCTGTTCGGCGAGGGCCGCGGCGAGATTGACCGCCGTCGTGGTTTTGCCGACGCCGCCCTTCTGGTTGGCGATGGTGAAGACGGTGGTGGGCATCGCCTCAAGCTGGAGGCGGATGCCGCCGGGGGGGAGGAAAAAATCAATCCCTCGCAGGAAGCGCGCGCGGGCTCACTGCACCGTCAAGGTCCCATGCATTCCGGCCTGGAAGTGGGCGGGAAAGGTGCAGAGGAAGGTGTAGTCGCCCGGAGCGGTCGGAACCTGGAACGTCACCTGGCCGGACTTGCGGGGCCCGAGCAGACCGATCTTGGCGATGATCTCGTTCTCCAGGGCGGGCGCGATATAGTCGGTGTCCTTGTCCGTGATCCCGGCGGTGTCGAAGGCAGCTGCGTCGACGCCCTGCTTCAGCAGCACCCAGTCGTGGGCCATCGCCGTCACGGGCATGGACCCGGTGTTGGTCAGCACCACCGTGAGGTATTCGCCCGGCTTGGCGGCGATCGAGGTCACGCTGAACTTCATCGTGTCATTGCCGGTGATCTCAACGAGCCGCGGAGTCGCCGCCGTGCCGGCAGCCGCCGGGGACGGCGTCTGGGTCGAGGGACCACATCCAGCGGCGAGTAGCGCCGCACACGCGACGAGGAACGGAAGGGATTTATTCATGGGGCTGGGAACCTTGCGCCGCTTAGCCAGAAACGCAACGCCGGAGGGATGTCAGTAGCCGGTCCGATGAGCGGCCGGAATATCCTTCATGGCAGGCTTATGCGCGAAGGAGCGGGATTAATAACTGGAACGGGTTGGAAAATCGAGGAATAGGGCTTGAAAAGCCGGGGCGTTCGCGAACGCTCGGGCGCGCCTGGCGATTGCTCTCGCCCTGCGCCTTTCTATCCACTGACAGCCTCCATGCGACCGACGACTTTGCTTGCGACTACAGCCCGCGGGACCCGCTGGGCCCTGGCCCTGGTTGGCGCCGCCCTTTTGTCGGGATGTTCGTGGATGGAAATGAACGGGCATCAGTCCACGATCGATATCGCCGGTCCGGTGGCGCTGGAGCAGAGGAAGATCTTCTACCTCACCTGTGTGGTGACCCTGGTCATATTCGTCCTCGTCGGCTCGACCCTGGCCTATACCACGATCAAGTTCCGGGCCCGCAAAGGCGAGGAGGTGCGGGGCGACCTGCCCGAGCAGAGCCATGGCAACCCCTTCGTGGAGATGAGCCTGATCGGAGCCTCCATTGCGGCGCTCGTCGTCATCGCCGTGCCCACGCTCAAGGGGATCTGGTACGACTACGACGTGCCCGCGGCCAACCGCGCCAACGCCTTTTACGTCACAGCGACAGGGGCGCAATGGTGGTTCAAGTTCGAATATCCCAAGGAGCAGATTCCGGGCTTTGGTCCGTTAACCACGGCAAACGAACTGGTGATTCCGGCCGGCAGGCCGATCCACATCGATCTGCGCAGCTTCGATGTGATGCACAGCTTCTGGGTGCCGCAGCTCGCGGGCAAGGTGGACATGATCCCGAACCGGGCGAACTTCCTCTGGCTCGAGGCTGCGCACCCCGGCTATTATTGGGGCCAGTGCGCGGAATTCTGCGGAGCCTCCCATGCCCTGATGCGCTTTCGCGTGATCGCTCTGGACCAGAAGGACTTCTACCAGTGGCTGGACAACCATATGGGGCCCGCCCGCAACGTCCCGGTGCCGGCGACCGCGGCCGCGGAGCGCCCCCGGGCGCGGTTCGCCTCATACCAGAAGTTCCGGCCGAACCAGTTCGGCTTCACTCCCGGGGACGAGTTGGATGTCTCGCCGCTCGATGCCTGGCGAGCCAAGCAGTTTCCGGAGAAGGACGAGGACCCCGTCCTGATCGCGCGGGGCCGGGAGCTCTTCCGGACCAAAACCTGCTTCACCTGCCATGTCGTGCGCGGCCAGCAGATCGGCGGCAGCCCGGCGTATCCCGACCTGACGCATGTCGGCGCCCGCACCACCATCGCCGGGGGCCTGCTCGAGAACAACGCCGCGGAGCTGCGGCGCTGGATCGATAATCCCTCGCTCGTCAAACCGGGCAACATGATGTGGGAGAAGGGCTATATCCCGAATCATATCCACCTGACTTCCGGCGACGAAACCGCGCTGGTCGCCTACCTGCAGAGCCTCAAGTGAACCCAACCCGCATCTCGCCATGGCAGACGCACTGGTAAAATCAGATTTCCTCGGCCAGGAGGACCAGGCCGCGGCCAAGCCGTTCGTGATTTGGCGGCCGACGTCCAAGACGGGCCTCATCAGCTGGCTGACGACGGTCGACCACAAGCGCATCGGCTTTCTCTACGGAATATCGGCGTTGTTCTTTCTGCTCGTCGGCGGCGTCGAGGCCCTGTTGATCCGGCTCCAGCTCGCGGTGCCGAACAACACGATCCTCACGGCCCAGCAGTACAACGAGATGTTCACGATGCACGCGACGACGATGATCTTTCTCGCCGTCATGCCGCTCAGCGCCGCGTTCTTCAATTTCATCATGCCGCTGCAGATCGGCGCCCGGGACGTGGCCTTTCCCCGGCTGAACGCCTTCTCGTACTGGGTCTTCCTGGCCGGGGCGATCATCCTGAATATCGGCTGGTTCACCCGCGACGGGGTGCCCAACGGCGGCTGGTTCGGCTACACCCCTCTCACGACCCGCGCCTACAGCCCGGGGCACGACATCGACATGTGGGTGATGGGACTGCAGCTTCTGGGCGTGGCCTCGATCGCGGCGTCGCTCAATTTCGTCTCTACGATCATCAATCTGAGGGCGCCGGGCATGACCATGATGCGCCTGCCCGTATTCACCTGGATGACGCTGGTGACGGCCTTTCTCATCATCCTGGCCTTTCCCGCCATCACCATCGCCCTGGTCGAGCTGATGATGGACCGGCTCTTTGGCACCAACTTCTTCGAGGTGTCCAACGGCGGCATGCCGATACTCTGGACCCATCTGTTCTGGATCTTCGGCCATCCGGAGGTCTACATCCTCATTCTCCCGGGGATGGGGATCATCTCGGAGATTCTGCCGACCTTTTCCCGCAAGCCCCTCTTCGGCTACCCGATCGTCGTGTTTTCAGGCGCCTGCATCGGTTTCCTCGGATTCGGCGTCTGGAGCCACCACATGTTCACGACCGGCATGGGCACCATGTCCACGGCCGCCTTTACCTTGACGACCATGGTCATCGCCGTGCCGACGGGGGTGAAGATCTTCAACTGGATCGGAACGATGTGGGGCGGCCAGCTCCAGATGCGCACGCCGATGATGTTCGCCCTTGGCTTCATGTGGATGTTCATGATCGGCGGCTTCTCCGGCATCATGCACGCCGCGGCCCCGGCAGACGCCCAGCAGCACGGCAGCTATTTCGTGGTGGCGCACTTTCACTACGTCCTGATCGGGGGGTCGCTCTTCTCCCTCATGGCCGGCATCCATTATTGGTTTCCTTTGATGTTCGGCCGGAAGATCAACGAATTTTGGGGCAAGCTATCTTTCTGGATCATCTTCGTCGGCTTCAACGTGACGTTCTTCCCGATGCACTTCCTCGGCTTGAACGGAATGCCCCGCCGGACCTTCACCTATGACGCGAACATGGGATGGAACAGCGGCAACCTCATCTCCACGATCGGCGCGTTCATTCTCGCCGTGGGGATAGGCATCTACTTCGCGGTCATGATCTACACGTTCTTCCGGGGAGAAAAGTCCGTCCGCGATCCCTGGGACGCCCGCACGCTGGAGTGGGGCCTGCCTCATCCCCCGCCGGAGTACAATTTCCGCGTCATCCCCACCGTCCATGCACGCGATGACTGGTGGCACGAGAAGCGCCACGGCGCCGAGCACGCAGTGGAGCGGGCGAAGCACGCCCAGGACGATACCGCGCACGGGGGCATCCACATGCCGTTCCAGTCGATCTATCCCCTCACCGCGGCCATCGGCATCCTGATCGGGTCGATCGGAGTGTCCTTGGTCGATCCCGACCCGGGCCCGAACCTGATCGGCAAGAAGCTCGGAACCTGCCTGGTCGGCTTCGTCATCATGGTCGCCTCAATCTATCTCTGGTCGCTAGAGGGCAACGAGGGCTACCACCTGCATCCCGAGGAGGAAAAGAAATGAGCAGCCCATCCGCCGCGGCGGCGATCGACCATCATTTCGATCCCACCACCTCGACCGGCATCCCGAACAAGAAGCTGATCATGTGGCTGTTTCTGGCCTCGGACTGCATGTTCTTCGGCTGCCTGATCTCGACCCACCTGATCTACCGGCTGCACCCCCCGCCGGGGACGCCGGCGGCGCGGGATGTGTTCAGCATCGAGCTGACCTCGTTTTCGACTTTCATCCTTTTGATGTCCTCCCTGATGATGGCGCTGGCGGTGAACGCGATCCAGAAGGGCAACCTGAAGAGCCTCCGCGCCTCGCTGCTGACGACCATCTTCTTCGGCTGCATCTTCCTTGGCTGCCAGGTGTTTGAATTCAACAACTTCGTCTACGAGAAGCACCTGACGATCACCAACAGCATCCTGGGCACGACGTTCTTCACCCTCACGGGCACCCACGGCACCCACGTGGCCATCGGGGTGTTCTGGCTCCTGCTGATGTATGTCCGGACCTTTCAGCCAAAGGACACCACCGGAAACCGGATGTGGTTCCTGCGCAACGTGCTGCACATCCTGGCCTTCATCGTGACGATTCTGCTCGGCATGAACGTGGTCATCGGCGCGGCGCGGGCGCTCATCGCCGGGGGCCTCGCGATCCCGACCCTGGTGACGTTCACCCACGGCTATTTCCTGCGTCTGGCCGGCCTGGCCATCGGCATCGGCGCCCTGATCCGATTCGCCCGCGCCAGCCACCCGGTCGCGTTCGATGAGCGCAACGCCATCGACGTGGAGATGATGGGCTTGTATTGGCACTTCGTCGACATTGTCTGGATCGTCATCTTCACCGTCGTCTACCTCCTCGAATACATCTGAACCATGAGCGCCCCCGTCGCCGCCGGCCCCGAGCACGGGCTGGAAGAGAGCAAGTTCGAGATCTTCGTGCAGATCGCGATGATCCTCGCGGTCATCACCGGCTTCGAAATCATCACGGTGTACCTGCCGTTCTCCCACGCGCTGCTCTTTTCGGTCCTGGTGGTGTTTTCGGCCGTGAAATTCCTCATGGTCATCTTCATCTTCATGCACCTGCGCTGGGACCGCCCGCTGTGCACGATCATCTTCTTCATCGGCCTTATCCTGGCGGGTGGGACGATGTGGGCCCTCCTCCAGCTCTTCGGCGCCGAAGCCAGCCGGCCGCTGACGATGTAGCCGCGGGGCCGCCCCCCGCCGGGGGGGCGCGGCGCTGGAGGGCGGGGCGGGGGGGAGGGACCAAACCGGCCGGGGGGGAGGGCTGGTGG
>VFSW01009686.1_pt1 | contig 13728 bp, 11 predicted proteins | sample 5358111 | NCBI WGS metagenome assembly VFSW01 (sample SAMN11554181, study PRJNA540505) | mine drainage metagenome | isolation source: sediment from site ElyBrook_90M | place: USA: Ely Copper Mine, Vershire, VT | collected 2017 | reverse complement strand
CGGTCGAGCCGTTCGAGTGTACGGCGGGTGCGCGGCGAGCGGCTGACGGCGGCGATCCGGCTGGTTGCGTCATGAACATTGGCGAGAATTCCGCTCACCTGATCCATGATCTGATCGATCGAGGTGGCGCTGGTGGAGGGGATCGTCGGCGGTTCGTCCGGCGCACCGGCGAGGCTCAGGGCGGCTTTCGGTGCCGCCTTGACGATGTCGAGCGCGATGGTCTGGGTGCCGATTACCGGCGTCGATTGCACGCGGTGGGCGCGCAGACCATGCGCGATCAGGGACGACAGCATGGCGTTCATTTGCGGTGCCGGATTAGCCAGATTCCATCGGTCGGGCGGGTCGAGCGGAATGTCGCGCGGTTCGAGCACCAGTTGCACCGTGGTGGTGAGCGCGCCGGCGTTGGCATCGTAGCCAAGAGCGATGTTTGTTACCACGCCGGCATCGGCACCTTCGAGCGTCACCTTGGCATATCTGGCCAGACCGTGCGGGCCGCCGGCGAGCACGATCCGGTACGGTACCGCGTGCGGGCCGGGCGCGGCACGGGCGGCGGAAGCCGTGCCATAGAGATGAAATGTCGTGCCATGGTCGATCGGATGGCCGCCGCCGGGCGTTGCCACGCCGATCGCTCCGGAAATAAGCGCCGGGACCGATTGCAGCATCAGCCTTGGGCCGTTACCGCCGCTGCTGACCGAAACGCCGCCGGCGTTCCAGAACCGGCTTGCCGAGGTTACCAGATTTTCACGGCTGCGTTCGATGAAGGCGGTGATGACGAATTCCTTGCCGTCCCGCCGCATTGCCAGGCTCAGAACCTTGCCGATCTTGAAATGATTGAAATAGATCGCGGCACCGCGTGACAGATTTCCAGTATGCGTGGTGGTGAGCGTGATGGTTTCGCCTTTGTCGCCGCTCTCGATCACCGGTGGCTGGGTCAGGCCGGTGAAATGATCGGCGACAGGGCCGGGGCGCGGTGCGATGCCGATGTAGGGGCCGGCGATCACGGATTTGAGCGAGGCGAGATTGTTGAAACTGACGCTGCGGCCTGCGATCCAGAAACTCGTGCCCTTGCCCAGATGGTGCTGCATCTCGCCGGTGAACTGCATCGAGACTTTCATTGTGTTGAGGGTTTTGTCCAGCCGGACGGTTTCGACATGGCCGACGGTGACGCCGCGATATTTCACGGTCGTCGATCCGGCCTTGATGCCGCCCGATGTTGGAAACGCGACGGTTACCTCGGGGCCGCGCTTGGCGATCGCTTCCAGCCCGAGCCAGATCACGATGCCGGCCGCCGCGACCGGCACCGCCCAGATCAACCCCGGCCAACGGGTGCTGCGAAACCTGGCGTTGGGCGGTTCTGGCTTATCAGGTTTATCGATCATGGGCGTGTTTCGGGGCTTCGTGCGCCGCGATCCAGATATGTCGCGGGTCGAGCACGCGTGCCGCCATCATCGTCAGCACGACGACTCCAAGAAATGCCGGCATGCCGTTAGCAACATCGACGCTGAGCAGGCCGGGCAGGCGCATCAGCGGCAGGAACACCGCGACGGTATACACATCGATATGCGACCATCGCCCGGCCGCAACGATGGCCCGGTAGAGCTTGCCCTTCAGGCGCAGCCGGCTCGTCGAATGTTGATGGGATGACAGGATGATCCACGAGATGCCAAACAGCTTGAACAGTGGAATGCCGACGCTGGCGGTAAAAATGACCAGGGCCAACGGCCAGAGTCCGGCCTGCAGCAACTGAAAAATGCCGCTGACAATCGAATGGGCGTGGGCCTTGCCTGCCTCCACGTCGATTTCCATCGGAAACAGATAGGCGATCGGGTAGAAGATGAATCCGGCCAGCGTGAAGGCGAGTGCACGCATTGTCGCGTTCGGTCGCTGGCGCCAGAGATGCGTGTTGCAGCGCGGACAATGTTCACCTTCCGCGCTCGCCGGCGCGATGTGGTCGCACGCACCGCAGGCGATCGCATGGGCGGAATTCTCGCTCGCATCCGGCCCGATCATACGCCAGATCGCGCGGCGCTCGAGCGTGGCACGGGTGATCATGGTCATGAAGGCGGCGGCAAGAACGCACCAGCCGCCCGGACCGATATGGACCGGCAGGAACGGTTCGACCCGCGAATAGCCGATGACGCAGCCGACCAGAAACACATCGAGCGTCGCCCATTCGTCGAGCCGTTCGGTGATCCGGAATGCGCTCCCCAACCAATGCGGCCGCCACCCCAGGCGGAGGACCATCAAGACGATCGTGAGCAAACCGAAGCGGATCAGTGGCACGGCGATCAGTTCGGCTCCAACGACCAGGGCCATGATCGGCCAGCCTTGCTGCCAGATACCTGCAACGCCGGAGCCCACGGTGCTCTGGTTGATGGCGCCGAGAATCGAAACCTGCATCAGCGGCATGACGATCGCGGGGATGAGCAGGACCATCATGGTGATCGAGCAGGCCAGTGCCGCATCGATACTTCGGCCCGCGGTACGTTCGAGCGGCGCATCGCAGCGCCGGCAATGGATGACACCGCGTCCGGTGATTGCGGGGAGGCGCTGTACCAGCCCACACCAAGAGCAGCCGATGATGCCGTGCGGCGGATCGATTTCGGCGTCCGGCGTACCGGCGATCAGGGCGGTCAGCGTCATGCGCCTGGCGCGCGGGCCAATGTGCTGCGTTTCATCATCCGGACGTAGATGGGGCGCGCCCCCTTACATCGGCACAAAACTCACGTAACCGTGATGGATCGCTGTGCGAAACCGATCACGATTTCGCCCCGCGCGCGAGGGCCAGACCGAGGCCGGCGCCGATCAGCACGGAGCCGCCGACCCGGTTTGCGAGACGGCCGCCCAGATGGCCGCGAATTTTGCCAGCGAGCAGGCACCAGCCAGTATCGACAATTAAAGCGATGACTACGCAGGTGATCGCTAGAGCCGCCATCTGGTGAGCGAAACTTCCTGCCGGGCTGATGAACTGCGGCAGCAAAGCGCCGTAGAAAAAGAGCGTTTTCGGGTTGGTCAAGGATACGAGGAATGCCCTTACCACCAACCCCCGGCGCGAGGCGGGCCGAACGCTCGTGCCCATTGCGGCCGCCAGCGGGGCGCGCCACGATTTGATGCCCAGATAGATCAGATACAAAACGCCGATCCACCGGATCCAGCCGAACCAGAAGCCGGCATGACCGAGCAGGGAGGCAAGACCGAGCGATGTCAACCCGAGTTGCACAGCCATGGCGGTGCTGGTGCCGGCAATTGTGAGCAGACCATAGCTGGTGCCGTGGCGCACGGTGTTGCCCACGATCAACCCGACGTTGGGACCCGGTAGCAGCATCAACAGAGTCACCGTTACGACGAACAACGAGAACAAATGTAATTCAGGCATTCCACTCACTCCCGGAGCCGGCGTGACAGGGCCGCGAAAAGACGTCAGCATACGTAAAATTGCGTATTATATTCAACGGACAAGTCATAGTCAGGCCGTTCGCGGTGTGGCGATAAAATTTTCTTGCGTTCCGCTGTGGCCCCGCTAGTCTGCTCACGGTTTCGTAACACAAAAACAAGATGAATGGGGCTTCTGATGATTTCTCGACGCCATGCGTTGTGCGGTACGGCCGCGACTGCTGCTCTTCTTACCGCTGGAGCGACTTCAGCTTTTGCAGCCGACAAGGTTTATCGCATCGGGATTACGTTGCCGCTAACCGGTGCCGATGCCGAGGCGGCGCATCTGATTTTGAACGGTGCCCTGCTCGCCATCAAGCTTGCCAATTCCAGCGGCGAGTTGAAAGGGATCACGCTCGAGCCGATGGTGCTGAACAATGCAACGGCCACGGCCGGTCAGTATGATCCGGCGCAGGCAGCGACCAACGCGCGCAAACTGGTGGGCGACAAGAAGGTTCTGGCCAACGTCGGCCCGGAAATGAGCGGCTCGGGCAAGGCGATGGCGCCGATTTTGTCAATGGCTGATCTGGCGACGATTACGCCGAGTTCCACTGCTCCGGCCCTGACCGATCCGCAGTTCGCAGGCGAATTCGTGCCGGGCGGCAAGCCGATTTATTTCCGGACGGTGACGACGGATGCCTATCAAGGGCCCAATATGGCGAATTTCTATGCCGAGACCCTGAAGGTGCCGAGCGTTTATGTGCTCGACGACAGCGGCGCCTATGGCGTTGGTCTGGCGGATGCGTTCGCCGCGCAGGCGAAGGTCAAGGGCATCAAGGTGCTTGGCCGCGACCGGCTCGACCCGAAAGCCGCTGACTATTCCGCGGTTCTGACCAAAATCAAGGCGACCAACGCAGCATCGCTTTACTATGGCGGTACCATGCAGGCCGCGGTCAAGCTCGTTAAACAATCGTACCAGATTGTGCCCGATATCAAAAAGGGCGGCGGCGATGGGATTCTGAGCCCGGAGATGATGACGGCAGCGGGCTTCCCGGCCGCCGAGGGCTGGTATGCCACCAATGCGTCGCCGCATGTCGTCGATGATCCGAAGCTTGCAAGCTGGGTGGCACTCTATTCCAAAACCTACGGCGTGCAGCCGGATGATTACGCCATCACATCGTACGACGCGGCATTGGTGGCGATCGCCGCGATCAAGGCGGTGATCAAAAGCGGCAAGCCGTTGACGGCCTCAAATGTACGCAACGCGGTGCAGACGGTGAAGATCAATGGGCTGCAAGGTCCGATTTCGTTCGACAAATATGGCGATCTGAGCACGCGTGTGGTTGCGGTGTTTCAGTTCAAGCAGAACAAGGCGGCACCTTTGGCGGATATGGACAAACAAAGCATCTATATTGGGGTGGCACCGCAGAGCTAGGGCGCCCTATGACCGGCTCTGCGATTTTTCTGCAGCAAATCATCAATGGTGTCAGTCTCGGGGCGGTCTATGCGTTGCTCGCCCTGGGCTTCACCCTGGTCTATGGCATTCTGGAACTGATCAACTTCGCGCATTTCAGCGTGTTCATGGTCGGTGCGTTCGTGGCGCTGGTCGTGTTGCAGGCGTTCGGATTGCAGGGGCAGTCGGTGGTCATGCACGGTGCGCCGCTGGTGCTGGTTTTGCTGGTGGCGCTGGTGGTGACCATGGTTGCCTCGGGCGCGCTGGGCGTGGCGATCGAGCGTTATACCCTGAGGCCGATGCGCAATGTCAAAGGACCGATGGCGATGATTACGACCATCGGCGTCTCGTATATTTTGTTCAATCTGGTGTTGCTGGCCACCAACGCGCAGGCGATCAATTTTCCTGACCCGATGCCGCAGGCAAGCTATCATGTCGGCGGCGTGGTGATCCGGCTGAAGGAAATCCTGATCTGGATCGTCTCGGCGGTGCTGATGATCGGGCTCAACCTGTTCGTCAAACGGACCAAACTCGGCAAGGCGATGCGTGCCGTAGCGCAGGATGCCGAGGCGGCGCGGATGATGGGTGTCGATGTCGATAATGTGGTGATGATCGCGTTTTTTGCCGGCTCCGCGCTGGCCGGCGCGGCGGGTATGATCTTCGGTCTGTACTATAATTTCGCGCAATACAGCATCGGTTACACGGCGGGTCTGCGCGCCTTTACCGCCGCCGTGCTCGGCGGCATCGGCAACGTGCCGGGCGCCATGTTGGGCGGCATCGTGATCGGGCTGATCGAAACCCTCGGCAGCCAGTATATTGCGGCGCGCTGGGCGGATGTGATCATTTTTTCCATCCTGATCGGTACCTTGGTGTTTCGCCCAGCCGGGTTGCTCGGCATGCTGGCACCGAACCGGTCATGAAGCGTCTCGCGAATCTGCCGCCGCGCACCAAACGGATACTTTTTTCAGTCCTGTTGGCGTTTTTGCTGGTGTTTCCGTTTCTCGATACCGGCCAGGCGAATATCGATATCGCGGCGAACTGCGCCGCTTATGCCGCTCTGGCGCTTGGGCTGAACATCGTGGTCGGCTTCACCGGGTTGCTCGATCTGGGTTATGCGGCGTTTTTCGCGATTGGCGCCTATGCTTACGGCATCCTGAATTCGTATCAGCTGCACCCGGCATGGAGCAACGGCTGGGCGCCGCTGGCCGCGATCGGGTTTGTTGCGAAACTTGGCGCCGGGGCTGCCGCGACGGTGCATTTCACCTTTCCGTTCTGGGTGATGCTGCCGGTCTCGGCCGTCATCGCGGCCGGGTTCGGTGTGGCGTTCGGTGCGCCGACGTTGCGGCTGAAGGGTGATTATCTCGCCATCGTCACGCTCGGCTTTGGTGAGATCGTGCCGATCGTGGTGCGCAACTGGTCATCGCTCACCAACGGCGCCGAGGGATTGAACGGCGTGGCGCCCCCTTCGGTATTCGGTCACAGTTTCGGGATCGATTCGACGCCGTATTATTATGTCGGGCTCGGCATCGTGCTCCTCTTGCTGTTCATCAGCCAGCGTCTGAAGCCATCGCGCATCGGCCGCGCCTGGATGGCAATCCGCGAGGATGAAATTGCGGCGGGTGCGATGGGCATTCATACGACGCGGCTGAAACTTCTGGCGTTTGCCATGGGGGCCGGTTTCGCGGGGCTGACGGGTACGTTTTATATCGCGAAGCTGCAGACCGCGACGCCCGATATGTTCGACCTGCCGGTGTCGATCATGGTGTTGGTGATGATCGTGCTCGGTGGTCTCGGCAGCGTGTGGGGTGCGATTATCGGGGCCGTGCTGCTGCAATTGCTGCAGGCGTGGTTTCTACCGGAACTCAGCGCGATGGTGCAGGCGCTCGGCAATGCGGTGCATTCGCCGTTTCTGTCGAACCTGGAACTCACATCGGCGTCCGAGCTGATCTTCGGCATCATTCTGGTGACCATGATGCTGTACCGGCGTGACGGCATCGTCCCCGCCAGTCGAAACGAGGTGCGGTTGAGTTTCTCCCAGCAGGATGCCGCAGTGTCGCGCGGGTCGTTGCCGGCGGTCGAGCGGTTGAGCCGCGCTTCCGCGCAGGCCGCGGCCGCCGGGGCACCAGCGGCGTTGGCGGTGCGGGATCTGACCGTGAAATTCGGTGGTTTGACCGCGTTGAAATCCGTCTCGCTCGATGTGCCGGCGGGTGGCATCGTCGCGGTGATCGGGCCGAATGGCAGCGGCAAATCGACGCTGTTTAACAGTATTACCGGGCTGGTGACACCCTCGGGCGGGTCGATCGACTTTGCCGGGCATGAGCTGATCGGCCAGCGACCCGACCAGATACTGCGGTACGGTGTGGCCCGGACGTTTCAGAACATCCGGTTGTTCCCCAATCTGACCGTGATGGAGAACGTGCTGATCGGGCAGCATACCCATCTGAAGGCGGGGCCGGCGGGCATCGTGCTCGGGCTGGGCGGTGTGCGGGCAGAAGAGCGCGAGGCGCGGGAGTTCGTGCTGGAACTGCTCGCGATGTTCGGCAACCGGTTGATCCCGCGGATCGATCAGGGGGTGGCGCAATTATCATACGCCAATCGCCGGCGCGTCGAGATTGCGCGCGCCTTGGCGACCAGACCGCGCCTGCTGATGCTCGATGAACCGACCGCGGGGATGAATCCGGCCGAGAGCCTCGAACTCGCCGAGCAGATCGCCGGGTTTCGCGATCTGGGCCTGACCGTGTTGCTGGTGGAGCACAAGCTCGATGTGGTCACGCGGCTCGCCGACAACGTGATCGTGCTCGATTACGGCGAGAAACTCGCCGAAGGGCCGGCCGATGTGGTGCGGCGCGATGAAGCGGTGATCGAGGCCTATATCGGGCGGGGTGCGGTCAATGCGTGAGGACGCCCCGTTGCTCGAATTCGATGCGGTTCACACGCATTACGGCGATCTGCACGTGCTCAAAGGCGTCGATTACACCATGAGCAGTACCGATATCATCGTGCTGCTCGGCGGCAACGCCAGCGGCAAATCGACCACGATGAAGACCATCATGGGGACGGTGACGCCGACCGCCGGCGAAGTGCGCTATCGCGGCGACATCATCAACCGGTTGAGCACCGCCGAGCGGGTCAAGCGCGGAATCGCGCCCGTGCTGGAGGCGCGGCGGCTGTTTCCGCGCATGACGGTGTTCGAAAACCTGGAAATGGGGGCTTACACGCAAAAGCGCGGCGCCGAGTTCGACGCCGATCTGGAGCGGGTTTATGAATTGTTCCCGCGCGTCAAGGAGCGGCGGACTCAGCTGGCCGGCACGCTGTCGGGCGGTGAGCAGCAGATGGTCGCGATCGGCCGCGCGCTCATGGCGCGGCCTCGGCTGATCTGTATGGATGAGCCATCGATGGGCCTGTCGCCGCGCTTCGTCGAGATCGTGTTCGGTATCATTCAGACAATCAACCGCCAGGGTGTGGCGATTTTCATGGTCGAACAGAACGCCAATATGGCGTTGCAGATCGCCGATCGGGGGTATGTGCTGCAAACCGGGCAGGTGGTGTTGTCCGGACCGGCGGCAGCGCTTGCCGCCAATCCCGCGATTCGCGAGGCCTATCTGGGTGAACTGCAAGTCGAGGCGTGAGGCGGTTTGATCAGCCGATCAGCCGGGCAATCATGTCGGCGCGGATGTCCGGTGATGCCGTCTGGTCGATCGCCGCGCCGACCTGGCGTAGGCGTCGACGCAGGTCGTAGATCTGGTCGAGCAGGCGGAGCACGATCGGCATGGTGTCATCGTTGACCTGCAGATCGTTCATCAACTCATGGATCAGACGGACCCGTGCCATGTCGATTTCGGTAAAGACGTAGCCGGTCGGCGCGGCATCCGGGCGGACCCATTGGTTTTCGATCCACCGGTCGAGATCGGGCCGTTTGATACCGTCGATGTCGCGGATGACGATATCGATGGTGACGGTGCGGGTCGTCATGGGTTGGTTTCCATGGTCTGGCGCGGGTCGGCCGCGGTAGAGGGTTTCCAGTTCCGCAGGAATGCTTCGAGTGCTTCATCCGGCGTGCCGATGGTGACGCGCAGGGTCGCGTACAGATCGCCGGCCGGCGTGGTGCCGTTGCCCGGCACGCCGCGGCCGCGCAGGCGCAGGATGGTGCCGTTGTCGGAATGCGGCGGCACGCGCATGCGCACCGCACCGCCTGGGGTCGGCACCTCGATCGGGCCGCCGAGCACGGCCTCCGGCAGGGTGATCGGCAGATCGAGCCGGATGTCCTGACCATCGCGGGCAAAATATTTATGCGGTGCGACGGTGATGGCGATCAGCGCGTCGCCCGCGGGTCCGCCGTTGCGGCCCGGGTTGCCCTTGCCGCGCAGGCGCAGGATGTGGCCATCTTCGGTTGCGGGGGGAATTTTGACGTCGAGCGTGCTGCCTTCGGGCAGGGTCAGACGGGTCGTGGTGCCATTGACGGCATCGAGAAAGCTGGTGGTGAGGCTGTAATGTGCGTCGGGCCCGCGCGCCGGGCCTTGGTTGCGCGGGCGGTTCGCTTCGTTGAACATCGACCCGAAGATCGATTCGAGGTCTTCGGGGTCCCAGTTGCCGGCCTGGCCGCCCGCCGCTCCCCCGCTGTAGCGCTGCCCGGCGGCGGCTTCGGCGTATTCGCGATAACTGGGGCGGCGTGGCGCCGCCTCATGCCCTTCCGCATCGATCTCGCCGCGATCGAATTTGCCGCGTTTTTCGGGATCGGAGAGCAGGGCGTGCGCCGAGGCGATGTCCTTGAACCGGGCTTCGGCGGCGGCGTTGCCTGGGTTGAGATCGGGATGATGGGTCTTCGCGAGCTTACGATAGGCGCGCCGGATGGCATCGGCGCTCGCATCGCGCGCGACGCCGAGTGTTTCATAGGGGTTTGGCACGGTCGGTATCCTTGGCAGCGACGGGCATAGCCTAGATCAAAGCACGCGGCGACGTGGCTTGATAGCCCTGCGGGCCGGCGCCTGGTCTAGGACATCAGTGTTCCCTGTTGACCGCGACGCCGTCGAGGCCACGATAGACCGTGTTGCGCGAGACGCCGAGGCTGCGGGCGGTGGCGCTGATGTTGCCGCCGTTCTCGCGAAAGGTGGCGCGAATCCGCGCGCGAACGATATCGCGTAGGTCGTGCGGGTCGTCGGACTCCGCGCGCTGCATGGCACGCTGGCCGACGAAGGTTTCCGCAGCCATTTGGTCGATCACCCCGCCCTCCTGCTGCAATGCGAGGCGAAGCAGGGCGCTCTTCAACTCGCGAATATTGCCGCACCAGGCATGACTGGCGAGCACGCGCGCCCCATCATCGGTGATCGTGGTATCCGGCGCGAAGCGGGCGAGCAGGTGGCGCGCAATCGTTGCGAAGTCCGCCCGATGGTTCAGTGCGGGCAACCGCACTTCGGCGGTGTTGAGGCGGTAGAGCAGATCGGCACGGAAGTGCCCGGCAGCGACCGCCGCATCGAGGTCGGCATTGGTGGCCGCGATCAGACGAACATCGACCGTCCGGTTGCGGGTGCTGCCGACTGGACGGATCGTCCAATCGTCGAGGAGGCGGAGCAGCACGGCCTGCAACGGGCGTTTCATGTCACCGATTTCATCGAGGAACAGCGTGCCGCCATCGGCTTCGGCGACCAGGCCCGGCGCGCCGCCGCGCCTCGCGCCAGTGTAGGCGCCATCGGCATAGCCGAACAACTCCGCCTCGATCAGGGTCTCCGCCAGGGCCGCGCAATTGACGGGTACGAAAGCACCACGCCGTCCGCTGGCCGCATGGGCGTAGCGGGCGAGCAATTCCTTCCCCGTGCCGGTCGCGCCACGGATCAGGAGGGGCAGGTTGCGTGCGGCGGCCGAGGCGGCGAGGCGGAGACCGGCGGCGACCGCGGGATCGTCGGCCACGAAATCTGGTTTGACGACGTCTGGTTTCGCCTGCGGGCCGGCAATCGCCGGGCGGGCCGCGACCGCGACGCCGCGGGCGGCTTTCGGTGTTTCCAGCGTCGCGACATAGATGCTACCGACCCGGTCTTCCAACGTGCCGATGTCGCCGCGCGCGCAGGCGTCATGGAACACGCCGAAGCCCGTTCGGAAAATCGCATCGAAACTGCGCCCCATCACGACCGGCAGTCCGGCGAGCAGGAATCGCGCCTGGCGGTTGGCGGCGAGTACGCGCCCGCTCTCGGAAAACACCAGTATGCCGGCGCTGAGCGTTGAAAGATATTCGGGCCGGCTGTGGAACGCGATGATCCGGTGGCGCGCGTGGGTTTCGCGCAGCAGGAGGTTCTCGATCTGTACCGCGGCCATGCCGACCAGGGCGCGGGTGTGGCTCTGGCGCGATCCGCAGTCCGACGAGGCATCAAGCACGCAGGCGAGCGCACCATCCGGCCCGAATACCGGTGCCGCGATGCAGGTGATGGCATTATGGCGGCGAAAGAAATGCTCGCCACCATGAATGCTCTGCGCCGTCCCGGTCGCGATGGTGGTGCCGAGCGCGTTAGTGCCGCAATGGATTTCATCCCAGATGGTGCCGGGTTCGATCGAGGCAGCCTGCGCTTCACGCGCGAAACTGGGGTCTGCGATGGCATCGAGCAGCAGCCCATCGGGTGCTGCGAGGGCAACCATGAAGTTGCTGCCGGCGATCTGCTGGTACAATGCCCGCAACTCCGCCGAGGCAAGGCGGTGGACCATCGCGCGCTGATCGCGGGCGCGGCGGAGATGATCGGCCCCGACATTTTCAATGCGCGGCGCGGCCGTGGGATCGAGCCCGGATGACAGGCATCGCTGCCAGCTATCGCGGATATCGGCGGACAGCAGGTCGGCGACGACCAGACCGTTCGATTCGAGCGCGGCCCGCGCGTGACCCACCCGGTCTTCGGCATGCAGCAACATGGGTTCCTCCATTCAGCTTCGTTGGTCCGAGCTGTTTTGGCAAGGGCTCAGCACCCCGGATGATGATCGTAGTGCATGGGAGTTCAAAACCCTAGCAAAATCCGCTGTCGAGGCTGGCATTGTTCAGAAACGGAGCGGTCTCTCCATCCTCTGTTCATGCCGACAACAACGGACATGTCGTTTTGCATTGCAGCAACCGACATAAAGACTTGATATTCACTGCCTCCAAACCGTGGCACGGCAATTGCTATTTGGGTTTCATGGATGTCGCAGCCGCTCAAGCCCCGCCGCCCCTGCACGATCTGCTCGGGGTCAGCTTTGTCTTCAACACCACCGTCAACGCGCTCGTCTGGGATGGTGATGTGGCGTGTTTCGGCCTTGCCGACGGGGCAGTCGCGCGGCTGACCTCGCAATGGCCGGGCGCACCGCGCCTGGTACCGCGGTCGGGTGGCGGTATCGAAATTATCGCGTCCGCCGCGCCCCCGCCGCCGCCGGTGATCATCGGCGCCCATCGCACCCCGACATTATCGCTCGCTGCGGATCCGCTCGGCGGGGTTGTGTCTGGTGGTGCCGATGGCAGGTTTCTGCGCCTCGCCGATGGCAGTGTGATGCAGCTTGCTGAGCGGGCGCGCCGGCGGATCAACGCGGTTGCTGCCGGACGCGGCGGGCGGCGGGCATTCGCCGGTGGCCGGCAGGTCGACCAGCTCGGGCCGGATCAGAAGCGCCTGACCATGCCGGGTCCGGTCGCCTCGCTGTGTTACGATCCATCCGGCCTGCATCTCGCGATCGGTTATGATGGGGGTGTGTCGCTCGAAGCGTGCGCGATCCGCCAGGCACCGCGATTCGAGGCGCCGGGGCCGTTCCGCCTGATCTGTTGGGATGCGGATGGCGCGCGCGTGGCGGCCGCCGCGCCGGGCGGGTGTGTGGCCGTGCGTAGCCGGGCGGAGGATGTGTGGCGCACCATCGATGTGCCGATCCGCGCCACGGCGATGGGTTTCACCAGCGATGGTGTTCTGGTGATCGCTGGCGCCGAGGGTGTTTACCTGTGGGATGCCCCCGGCGGCGCGCGCCCGTTCGCGATCGGGTTCGATGGTCGCCAGGCGGTCGGGCCGATTGCGTGCCATCCACGGCTAGGCCTGGTGGCCTGCGCCGATCGTGCGGGTGGCGTCGTGCTCGGGCGGCCCGGGCTGCGCGACGTCATGCTGATCCGCGGCGCCGGCAGTGCCCCGGTTGCGCTGGCTTTCGCGCGGAACGGCGAGGCACTGGCATTTGCGACCATGGATGGCGAGGCTGGCACGGTGCTGTTGCCCGATCTGTTGTTCCGCACCGCCCAGGGCGGCCGAGGAGACATGAAATGACCGACCCGATGACAGATGAAGAAGCTTCGAAAGATCGGTTTTTCAAGGAACTCGGCATGATCGCCGAACGCATGATTGCCGCGCACGGCAAGGATTTTGCCATGGGCGTGCTGGTGCTGGCGGCCCGCTGGATCGCCGAAGGCAAGAGCTTTGCCGAACATCGTGGTGCATCCGATGACAAGGCCGCGTCGTGACCGTCTGTCGCAATCTGCCACAGCATTCACGGTGGTGTGGCGCGGTCTGGAACAGTCTCGCGCTGCCATCGTACGGGAACCGGCTGATTTCAATGGATGCAGATCCTGGCACCGAACTTGCAATTCCATCCTTTGCGATCTCTGGCTGCCGGACATCCTATGACGTGAACCGGCACAACAGACGACCGCTCGATGCGTGACGATACTTTGAGATCAACATCATTCGGGAGAAAACCAAGATGCCTGATAGCTTAACGCTCAACAAAATTACCGCCCAGAAGGGGATGAGCATCAGTGATGCGACCCGTCGGGTCGCGGATCTCGGCTGGACGCCGAGCTATGTTCAGGAAGCGATGACCTTCCCGACCGACTACAAGATCAAGAAGACCCCACGTGATCCGATGAAGCAGGTGCTTCGCTCCTACTTCCCGATGCAGGAAGAAAAGGACAACCGGGTCTA
>VFSW01009685.1_pt1 | contig 13729 bp, 13 predicted proteins | sample 5358111 | NCBI WGS metagenome assembly VFSW01 (sample SAMN11554181, study PRJNA540505) | mine drainage metagenome | isolation source: sediment from site ElyBrook_90M | place: USA: Ely Copper Mine, Vershire, VT | collected 2017 | reverse complement strand
CCTTTTTTCGCTCCCCGATGAACGAGATCTTCGAGACGGAGCAACAGGCCAAGGTGTCCCGCCAACTTCAGCGTGTTGACGAGGTCCGTGAACACACGCGAGAGATCTCGGTCTGCGAGACGCGCCAGGAACTCTTTGGTCGTAGCGTCGTCGGAGACAAGTGGCTCTGCAACCACGATGTGTGATCGGCGAATCAGTGGACGTTCAGCACGACCGACTCCGAACTCGCGAAAGGCTCGCTGTGCTCGCATCCAGAGCGCGAGCTGCGCAATCTGAGCGCAGCGCGGATCGATGTCGACGCCGTGGAGGTTGTGCGCGAGCACCAGGCTGGGGACGGCCTTTCGAAGCGCGTCGACGCTCGGGTAGTCCTCGGCGAGCGTCTTGCCTGTCGCTTCGCTCTTCGGGCTCTCCGGGTCGGCGTGTGCCTCCTCGTAAATCGCGAGCAGCAGGTCGAAGGCGTACAAGAGGAAGTGTCCGCTGCCGCACGCCGGGTCCAGCACGCGCAGGTCGCGCGGGTCCTTCTTCGGGCGCGGCGCGAATTTCTCACCGGGCTTGCGGACCATGTACTCGCACCTCTCGGCGAGCACGGTCTTGGCGCCGTGCATCTCGTACCAGATGCGGCCCAGGGTGTTGTCCGCGAGGAACTGCACGATGTACCGCGGGGTGAAGAACTGATTGCGGACTGCAAGCTCGCGACTATTTCGAGGCACCGGCGATGCTTCGCGCATCGCTCGCCGCTCTTCTCCACTGTTGAAGAACTGGTAGACCCATCCAACGGTCTCGTCCTCGCCCCACACACTCGTGAGGTCCGTCGCGTTCAGCACTTCGAGCAGTGCATCGAAAGCCGCTCGCTTCGGCCAAAGCACCGACGCGGGATCTCGGCGATCAAAGAGCACCTTCACTTCAATCGAGAGTTCGTCGAACAGGCTCTCGATATAGAGACGATAGCCGGCACTTTCGGGCAGCAGCGCGACACCGGAGGCCAGGCCGCAGGACTCACGGTAGCCAGCGGACTGATCTCCTTTTGTGATGCACTCCTGTACCAGCTCGCGCGCTTCGAGCATCTTGAGTGCGACGAAGCGGTTGAGCGTGGTGAAGGCAGCGTCGCGAAGGTAGTCCGCGACAGCGTCCGCCGCGCTCATGCTGGCGGCCCGCTTGTGATCGATCGCGGCGACAATCTTGTCTCGCTGGAAGACTTGCCTCGGTGAAAGGTGTGGTCCTGCCTTCGGCGCAACGGCCCCAGCGCGCAGCACGTCGAACGTCCCCTCGAGCTGCGAGGCGAAGTCGTCCTCCAGCAGCTTGCGGGCCCGCTGGGTGGCGCGTTCGATGGCGTTGCGTGTGTCCTTATCCATCCAGAGCTCCCACTACTGCACGACGACTTTCTTCCCGGAGCCGATGAGGCGTGCACATTCCTCGCGAACGCCGTTGAGCGCGGCATCGAGCTGCTCTTCGGTTTCGACGCCGTCGGCAAAGTAGCTGCCGAGACTGATCGTCACGAGCCGCTCACCCTCGATGATGCGGTGAGCCTCCGCCACCGCGGCCCGGAGCCGCGACTCACACGCGTCGCGTTCGGAGCGAAGCTGCGGGATCGGCACGCGCGCCTTGTCTTTCAGCATCCCGCTCTCGATCGGCAGGGCGATCTTCCGCTGCTGCTCCTCGTCGATCTCCGGCCAGCCAGGAGTCTTGATCAGACGGTCGAACGCCTTCTTGTAAGCAACGATTCTCGCGTCGAGAGCGTCTTTGTAGCGGCGCTCGTACTCGGACTCGATCGCGGTCGCGTGCTGATCGATCGCTGGCATGTCCCGAAAGAACGTCTCGCGAGCGAGAAGGTCCTCGAGCGCGCGCGCCTTCGTTCGGAGGTCCTCCGAGATGTCCGATTCCTGCTGCAGGAAGGGCCAGGCAAGCGCCGTCGCCTGGCGCGCACGTTCGAGATCACGCAGCCGCGGCTCGGTGAGCGCCTGCTCGAGCTCGGAGGCGCGCTTGATCGCGTCCTTGATCGAACGGTGCGAGGAGTTGAACGTGGCCAGAGCGTTGTCCTCCGACCCACGAAGGATGGCCTTCATCTGTCCGATGGCACCCTCCAGGACGGCGCCGCCGGGAAGGCGGTGAGCCGTCAGCTGCCCGAGCGCTGAGGCCATGGTGTCTTCGTGCCGAGCGACCTCCTTGCGCAGCTCGTTGACGATCGCGCCGGCATTGAGCTCCCGCACCTCGGTTCCGAACGTGTCGCGGAAGGCCTCCGAGGCCTTCACCAGTTCGTCGAACTCGAGGCCCTTCTTCGGGCGGAACGACGCCTGGCGAAACAGGTTGTTGTTGGAGAAGGTGTCCCGAGCCTCGACGCCGGTGACTGAGTCGATGGTCTGCCCTTTGCTGGTCGCCTCGATCCTCCCCGCGCGCAACAGCGAGAGCACGAGGAGACGCACGGCTTCGAAGTCCCAGCCGAAGGGCTCCTTCGCGAACTCGTCGGAGAGGAAGCGACCGCTCGCGGTGTCGCCGTAGTTGGCCCGCTCATCGATGCGGTCCAGCACCTCCTTCAGCGGCCCGCTTTCGACGCGGAAGATGGTCTTGCCCTTCTCGTCTCGCAGGAGACCCAGGCTCCCGAAAACCGACGGGAGGCCCTGGAGGTTCTCCGCTGTGAAGAGCGCGTCGACGCCCTTCTTCACGTCGGACGACTTCGCGGCGGCCTCCTTGAAGCGATCGAACACCTCCGGAAGAACGTGACCGAGGATCTCGCCGGCGCTCTTGCCGACGTCGACGGCGCGATCACCGGGGCTGCGGTCGTTCCCGCGGAAGTAGACACTGCCTGAGAGGCACGCGGCCTTCATCAGGCGGCGAAGCTCGTCGTTGTGCCTGCGCTGCCGGACGCGCTCCTCGGCGATGAGCCCGGGAGTGTCCTCGCCCTTCGTTTCCCGCTCCTTGCGGGCGAGCATCTCCTTGGAGCGGAATAGCTCGACGGTTTCTCGATCGATCGCTTCGCTGAGCGGAATGGCCCAGAAGACGTTCTTCTTCTCTTGTTGGCTGCGGGTGCGGAGCTCGTTTGCGAGCGCCTGGTACTCTTTCCCGTCATCCGCCAGGTGAACGTGGAACATCATGTCGCCATCGGCGACCTCGCGGCCGTGGATGGCGAGACCTGCCTTGAATGTCTTGGTCTCGAAGAGCGTGTGCGAGGGCTGCGGTTGCCAGAACGACAGCAGCATCTCCGAGTAGAGCCGGTGCGAGTCGCCCGGCTTTGGATTGATGCCGTTGCGGAGGCGCTCCCAGTCATCCTCGGCGGGCGTCGGAATGCGATAGCCGTCGTCTCCGCGGCGAACCTTGTGGGAGGACTCGAGCTCTCGCAGAGCTTCCTTCACGGCGGCGAGTTGTGAGTCGGACGCGACGCCGGGATGGAGCGCGGCCGCAATGTTCTCGGCGGTGCGATGTACGCTCTTCACGTACTGGAGGAGGCAGATGACCTTCGCCACGGCCTGCGCCAGTGGATGGCTTAGCTCCTTGGCGATGGCGGTGATCTTCGCGCGCACCTCGGAGCCGATGTTGCCCTCGACGAGGTCGTAGACCTGGTCGAGTCGAACGAGAGACCCGACCTGCTCCTCGGCCAGGTTGACGGCAGGGTTGATGAGGAGCTGCTGCGCGAGCTTGATGATGGTTCGGTTTGCGCCGCCGACGTGCTTGCTCGCGCCGCCCTGCGTGCGGAGCCCGGAGACGACCTGGATGATGAGGTCGATCTGGTAAGGCAGCAGCGGGTAGAGATCGATGAAGCTGTCGCGCGTGACCTCAGGGAGCTTGATGTCTGCGGTCAGCCGCGTGTGCTCCGTGAGCCGACCGCGGTGCTCGTCGAAGAGCTTGCCGAGTGCCGTCTGCGCTGCCGCGTTCTTCGACAGCACGCGCCGGCTCGTGACTTCGGAGATGTCGGACGGCTCGAGGTGGACCTGCAGCGGGAAGCGGTCCATCAGGCGCGCAAGCTCGATCTTCTTGTCGTCGAGGCCGCTGACGAGCTCGCCGAGCTTTTCCTGCGAGGTGACCACCACCCAGTGCTTGCCCCGGCCCTTGACGCCGAGGTTCTGCACGACGGCCTGGAGGTCGAGCATCTTCTGAACGTCGCGCGCAACGAACTGGCCGACTTCGTCGACGACGAACATCAGGTTCTGGCCTGGGCGCCGCCGCTTCATCAGCTCGGTGGCTCGCTCCGCGAGCTTGCCGGGCGTGATGTCCGCCTTGTTCTTGACCGCCTTCACCCACGAGTCGGCCATCGGGTACGTCGCCGGATCGAGGCTGTGAAGCACGCGGCTCGCTTCGCTGAGCGCGAAGGCGACCTTGCCTTTCTCCGTCGCCCAGTCCTTCTTGAAGAGCTTTCGGTACTCGTCCTCGAACCGCGCGAGCTGGCCCTTCTCCTCGAGGCCGACTTCGAGCTCGGACAGATCCAAGTCCTTCGCGTAGCCGAGGCTCTGAAGGAAGAGCCCGTACATGATCTCCGTCAGCGTCTGGTTGCCGCTGCGGATTCCGCGGTCGGTTGAGACGTCGAAGATGACCGCGTGCGTGGGGATCTTCTCGGAGATGGCCTTGAGCAGCACCTGCAGCTTCTTGTCGCCGGTGCGCTGGGCGAAACGCTCGGCCGCCGATTCGCCGGCAACGATGCGGTTCGAAATCGAGAGCCCGAGCATCTTTGCGAAGCTCGACTTACCGGAGCCGAAGAAGCCCGAGACCCAGATGGCGATCCCCTCGTGCGGCTTGTTCGGCGTCTCGCGGTAGGCGTCGTAGATGCCGGTGTAGTGGGAGCGGATCGCGTCCGTCACCACATACTCGTTGATCTCGTCGCGGAGGATCTCTTCGTCGGTCTGGTCGACCTTGATGACCTCCTCGATGCGCCGATGGATGTCGTTGGCGAAGAGCGTCTTGATGGGCTGGTTGTTAGTCATCTGGGCGTCCTCATCAGAAGATCTTCGGGCGGTAGTTGTGCTCGGCGTCGAGCACCCCCATGAAGCGCAGTCCTGCCGCACCATCGAGGTCGCCGGGGTAGAAGAGAACCGTCGGGACGTGAACGCGGCCCTTCAGCTGTTCGAGCAGCGAGAAGGTCCGGTACACGGGAAACAGAGCGCCGGTCCGAAGGATGAAGACGATGTCCCGGAGCGGATCGGGTTCCTCGGGCATACGGGCAGCTACGAGATCCACCAGCGGCGAGTATTCCGACAGGACGGAGTGCACCGTCTCGACGATCGTCTCGACGCCTTGTTCGCGCTCGGCGGCGAACCACTCCTCGAGCGGTCGCTGCGAGCGCATCGCTTCGTCGAGGCACTCCGCGAGGGAGATGCGCTTGATGCGTTTGCCCTTCTGGGAGAGGCGCGTTTCGAGCATCGTCACCTGTCGGCGCAGATCGAATTCTTCCTCGGGGTCGTAGCGGAAGAGCGCGTACGGCATGTCGTGGTACGCGCTGATCCGCTGTCGAGGATCCGGCAGCTCGAGGATCGGCTCGAGTGATTGCTTGATGCGGTGTTCGAGGTCGCTCATGCAACCATCCTCTCTGCGTACTCGCGCGACGTCGTGCACGGCAACGAGAGCTGCACGAGGCTGCCGGCGACCTGGTACTCGAGCTTGCGGAACTGGTGCAGCCGAAGGAGCTCGTGCTCCACGTCTGATCGACGCATCAAGAACATTCGCCAGTCGTGCGAGCCGACGACCTTGGCAGGGCTTTGCTTCTCGTCCCGCATTGCATGCAGGAGGTAAAGGAAGCTGCGCTCGGGGAGATGGTACGAGGCGAACTCCTTTACGACGCTGCCGCGGAGGAGACCGAAGTCGCCGGCGATCTTGAGCAGCCCCGCTCCCACTCGTTTCGTAGTCTCGTCCGACCACGCGTGCTCTGTCGTCGCGCCTCGTTTCCCGATGCCCGCGAGATAGGTCTCGACCTCTTCTGTGCGGACGCGGAAAGCGCCGGAGTCGTACGCCGGGAACAGCCAGTTCTGCAGAAAGTCCCGGACGAGAAACTCATCGCGGGTCATGTGCCACAGCAGGAGCGGCTTCCACTCCTCGAGGTCGCAGCCGCTCTTGGCGAGCACCACCAGGGCGCGATCGCGGGTATCAGGCTCGAAGCGACGGTTCAGCACCTTCGCGACGTCACGGAGCCAGGTGGCGCTGCTGGCACCGATGAAGTTCTCGTCGCGCAGGCGGTCGAGGTTCTCGCGCTTCGAACGAGCAAAATCCCACGCCGCGAAAACGGCGTAGGTCTCGTCGATCATCGCGCCCTTCACCACCGTGAAGGACGAGGCGACGTTCGCGCGCGAGGAGGCTGTCATGCGTCGGCTCTCCTCGCGTAGGGAACAGCGAGGGCGCCAGCTTCACCGCGAGCGAATCCGAGCGCGAGGAGCGCGACGTCGGCGTCGGTACCGGAGAACATGCCGGAAAGAGGCACGGCGCGACCCTCGGCGGATCGACGCAGCTTCGCGTAGGCGCCGAGATCACCGTCGCTGACGAGCTCGAAGCTGCGAAGAATCGAAGTGAGGTCGGTGCCCTGAAGTGTCTCCAGCTTCTCGAAGAACGGCGTCCATTCGCCGGCGTTGTCGATCCACTGCTCCCACCGCGCGTCGAACTCCTCCTCGGTCGCTTCGGGCAGGCGCCACAGGGTCACGCACCCGGGCGGTTCAAACACCTCGCTGCATCGATGGGCGGCGACAGCGAAGACGGACCGCGCTTGGGCGAACCTGTGGCTGCGGGGGAAGCCCCGCCGGAGCGCGGCGGCGCCGAGCTTTCCGAGCTGACCCTTCGTGTTCCACCACTTGGCGAGATCCATCTCGCCGAAGCGCGCGACCACCAGGCGAAGCTTGAGGAGGCGGTCGAGATCGACCGCGGGCGCGCTCATCGGTCGCCCTCCTTGTCGTCGTCAGGCGCGTCGACGCCTCCCGCGCGCACCCACGTGTCGACCTCGGAGAGCTTGAACTTCCACAGACGACCAATCTTGTGGGCCGGCAGCCCACGATGGTCGATCCATCGGTAGATCGAGTCCTTCGCAACACCGAGGTGTTTGGCGACGTCTTCAACCGAGGCCCAGGGCTCCGTCATGGACTCCGCTCCGCTGGTCGAAAGGTTCCGGCCCATCGGAGCAAGGTACCCGGGCACGGCTCTGCGAGCAAGAGCCTATTATAGTCGGCTAAAGTCGGTCACCGAGCGCCGGCCAGAGGCGCCGCTGCTCCGCCCAGCTCCCGGCGTGCGCCACCATTCGAAGCGCCCGCTCGCTCATCGGCTCGACGCCGTCGATCGCCTCGAGGACGAGGATCCGCTCCTGCAGGTCGGGCGCGAGCAAGGTCAGGTCGAGCAGGTGCGTGATGCGCGCCCGCGTGAAGCCAAGCCTCCGGGCGACCTCCGCGCGGTCGCGCACGGTGCCCCGGTCGATGGCGTCCTGGATCTTGTGGGCGAGCGCGAGCATGACGGCGACGCGCGCGGGGCGACGCACGGGGCCCGGCGGTGGTTCCGAGACGAAGCGCTTCCCATGCCCGCGCTGCACGCGGTGAAGCTGGCCGGTGACCACCCGCGGTCCGGCTGCGGTGCTGTTGCTCGTCGGGTTCGTCACGGCGACACCTCCTGCTGCGCGGGCTGCGACGCAGCTTCGGCGGGCACTTCCGCACCGAGGTCGGCCAGAAACACGCTCACCTGGTTCGCGGGCTCGTTCACCTCGACACGCTGGACGACGGCCCGCAGGAGCCGGCCTCGGTTCTCCGGCGTGAGCACGTCCCAGATGCCGTCGAAGTCGGTGAGGCAGCGCGCGACCCAGTCGACCTCGACCTCGAGCGCGTCGAGATTCGCGAGCTCGCGTTCGGCGGCCGTGAGCTGGGCCTCGCACCGTGCGAGTTCGTCACCAACCCCCTGGAGCCGCTCATCGACGAGCTTGCGTGCCGTGCCGGTGAGGCTCGCCATCGTGTCGACGATGCGCCTGGCCTCGGCGGACAGCTGGGCGATCTCCGGCGGCAGCTTCTGCCGCTCGGTGACGAGGCCCTTGCGCCGTTCGCCCACGCGCGCCTTCACGCCTTCGGCGACGTCGGCGGCAAGCGTGCCGTCGGCGGTCGCCTCGCGCAGACGCTCGACGACGTAGACCTCGATGGCACCCGCGGGCAGCGGAGACGATGGGCACGCTTCCTTGCCCTCTTTGTCCCTCTTCACACATCGGTAGTAACGGTGCTCGATCCGACCACTGCGCGTCGACGCCGGCGTGAAGCCGGATCCGCAGCACGCGCACCGGAGCACGCCGCGCAGGATGTACTCGGGGTTGCGTCCGTGCGTCGTCGTCGTCTTCGTCGCGTCCTCGAGCTGCGCCTGGGCGCGCGTGAACGTCTCGTTCTCGATCAGCGGCGTGTGCTCGGCCTTGTGCAGCTCGCCACCGCTGGCCATGAAGCCAGCGTAGATGGGGTTCTTGAGGACGCGCAGCACGTCGCCTTTCTTCCACGTCCGCGCCTCTCGAAGGTTGCCGTTCGCGGCGCGATGTCGCTTCGTCGAGCGCTGTCGTTCCTTCAGGAGACGCGCGACCCCCAGTGCCGAGCGGTGCTCGAGGTAGAGATCGAAGATCTCGCGGACAAGCACGGCCTCGAGCTCGTCCACGACGAGGCGCTTCTCCACGACCGTGTAGCCGAGGGGCACCGGGCCGCCAGTCCACTTCCCCTTCCGGCGGGCGGCAGCCATCTTGTCGCGCGTCCGCTCGCCGATCATCTCGCGTTCGAACTCGGCGAAGCTCATCAGCATATTGAGCGTGAGCCGTCCCATCGCGTCGGCGGTCGAGAAGTTCTGCGTGACCGAGACGAATGACGCGCCGGACTTGCTGAACCGCTCCATCACCTTCGCGAAGTCGAGCAGCGAGCGGCTCAGCCGGTCGACCTTGTAGACGACCACCACGTCGATCTTTCCCGCTTCGATCTCGGTGAGCAGGCGCTGGAACGCCGGCCGCTCGATGTTCGCGCCCGTGAAGCCGCCATCGTCGTAGCGCTCGCCCACCAGCGTCCAGCCTGGCTGCCGCTGGATGTAGCCGACGCAGGCCTCGCGCTGGGCGTCGAGCGAGTTGAATTCCTGCTCGAGCCCCTGCGAGGTCGATTTGCGCGTGTAGACCGCGCAGCGCTTCGTCTCGGGCGCGCCCTTCTGGGCGCCGTTCTTCCCGTTCTTCATTCGGCACGCTCCTCGGCGCCGTTCTTGGTGCCGCTCGCGCGGCCGAAGAAGAACAGGAACCCGTTCCACGGCGTGCCGGTGATTGTCCCCGCGATTTTGGAGAGCGAGCGGTAGGGCTTGCCGTTGTATTCGAAGCCGGCCTCAAGGACCGTCACCCGATGCTCGACGCCGTCGTGGACGCGGGTGAGGACCGTCCCAGCTCCGGGGAGGCGAGGATCGCGCGCGGGCGTCACCGGCTCGACCGTCGCGCCGTCCTTCCGCGAGACCGGCTGCCGCCAGCGCACGGGCGCCTCGGGCGCGCGCTGCTCGCTGGGTTCGAGCGCGCGCGGGGACAGCCCGCCCTCGGCGCGCTCCTGGACGCGCCAGGCGATGCGCTTGCGCAGGTACTCCTTGTTCCGCGTCCGCGTCGGCTCGCCGAACACCTCTCGGTACTTCTCGGCAAGCTCGCCCACGCTCATCGTACCGAGCGCGGCAAGCTCACGGGCTACGCTCGCCGCCGCCTCTCGGTCGGTGCGCTGGGCCAGGGCCTTCATGCTCATGGCGCTCTCTCCTTGCGGCGGCTGGGTGGTGCCGTCGTCGAGGGGCATGAGGGTGGTCTTTGGTGAACAAGGCAAGGCAAGTTCGAGCGCGCCGATCTGCGGGCAGGGCATCATGAGCACTCTCGATGTTGCTCTGGCTTGGCGTGCCTCGGCGGAGGCAAGCGGCCCTCCAGGAGCAGCGTGAAGATGGCGCCGGCGAGGATCTCGACGACCTCGGCGCGGGCGGCGGCCTCGGCGCGCCCGTCGTCACCTTCGTGGATCGGCTCTCCGTCCTTCCTTCTCGCGGCCACGTTCGCTCTCCGGTGGGCTCCAGAGAGGAAACGCAACCCTCAGGGCAAACTGGGACAGGGGGCTGAGAGCGAACCGGGCCCACACGATCTCGAGATCTTGATCATTGACGCGGTCTCGGTCTGCGTGTTAACCGATCGGTTGACAGGCTCGGCACTGCCCGAGCGAGTCCCTCATCACCAAGAAAGGCCAAGGATGCCCGAGACGTTGGGCGACAGGATACGAAGACGGCGAGCTGAGCTGGGACTCACGCTCCGCGAGGCCGCCAAGCGGATGAACAAGTCCGCGACCATCCTCTCGCGCCTCGAGGGAAACCGGGACAGGACGCCGCTCAGGGAGGAGACGATCCGCAAGCTCGCCGAAGTCATCGAGGACGACTTCGACGCCCTCATGCTGCTCGCCGGCAAGGTCCCCCAGGACGTCGTCTCCGTTATGCAGGAGAACCCGAGGCTGCCCGAGTTCCTCCGGCGCGTCGGTGAACAGAACGTCTCGACCGATCATCTGATGAAGATGCTGCCAAAGAAGGACAAGGCCTGATGCTCACCACGCTCCAGGTGCCCTTCCTCAGGCCGTCCGAGATCGAGAGCGCGGTGATGGACCTCCTCCGGCGCTATTCGAAGTGGAAGGGGGCGGTGCCTCGTCCACCCATCCCCATCGAGGACCTCACTGAGCACCACCTGGGCGTCGTCTTCGAGATGGACGACCTCTCGACCTGGCTCCCGTTCGACGACGTGCTCGGCGCGGCCTGGTTCGAGGACAACATCATCCGGGTCGACAGCTCGCTGGAGGCGCAGGAGGGGCGACTCTACTTCACCCTCGCGCACGAGGTCGGCCACTGGTGGCTGCATCGGCCGATCGTCGAAATGGAGAAGGTCACCATGCCGCTCTTCCCGCGCGCGAAGGACGCCAAGGCGACGCCGGCGGTCGTCTGCCGCAGGAGCCAGAGAAAGGAGCGGGCGGAGATCCAGGCCAACCAGTTCGCTGCACACATCCTCATGCCCGCCTCCGACGTGCGCGCAACGGTGAAGCATTTCTGCGGCAGCCACCTGCCGGTGATCGATGGGATGCGGAAACGGCTCAACGCAGGCGAGTTCGATGGGCAGCTGCGCGACTACGCTGCGGAGATCATGCGCGAGGGTAACTTCACCAACGTGTCGAAGGATGCGATGAGCTACCGCCTCGTCGACCTCAAGCTGGCACTCGACAAGACCGAGCACGAGCAGCAGCCGAGGCTCATCTGATGACCGAGACCGGTCCTCTTTTTTTGTCCGCGCTGTCAACCATTCGGTTTACGCGCGGCGGGTAGGCAAGCAGCAAACAGGCCAGCTTCCCAATGGTGGGCGGCGGCAGTGGAACTTCAAAGAGAGGAGTCGAGTGATGCAGCACCGTGAATGGAATCCGAAGACGTTCTTCAGGAAGGTGTCTCCGGCCGTGATGGCGCTGTTCGAGGAGAAGCGCGGGCTGGTGCTCGAGCGCGATCCGGACCGGCCCGAGCATGACCAGACGTACTACGCCTGGGCGGCACTCCCCGAGCGCCAGCGGCTCGCGCTCGAGGCGGAGCTCTTGCCCGTGAACGACCTCTGTTCGACCCACGCGCGGCCCTACCTCGACGCCCTCGCGCGCGTCGTCTGGACGAACGGTGATGCACACCTGATCGACGAGAGCATCGACTGGGCGGTCTACGACCTGGCGATGCGCCTCTTCATCGACGCGCCCGCCGAGATCGTTCGGTGCCACCAGAACTACGCCGTCGACATGATGGAGCACTTCAAGGAGTACCGAGGCAAGCACCCGGTCACGGTGACGGCCTCGGCGTCGACCAAGGCGGCAATGAAGAAGGCGATGGCCGAGCACTTCCGCGAGTATGCCGGGGGCGCTCGTTGCCAGGTCGAAGACTTCGAGGGCAAGGACAAGTTCGCGCTGTTCATCTATCACGAGGACGAGGTCACGCCCGTCGAGCGCTTCGACGACAAGGGAGTGGTCGTCCCTGAGTGGCAGCGGCCCGTAGTCCGGATCGCGGCGGTCTTCTACCCCGAGAGCTGCACGCTCTTGGTGAAGGCGCCTCGCATCCCGGAGCGCGAGAAGCTGCGCGACCTGTTCGCCGAGATCTTCATCGGTGAGGCGGACTACTTCGAGGACACCTCTCGGATGCCGAAGTTCAACTTCGCGCCGCTCGGCCGCGAGGACTTTGCCTTCCCGACTCACCCGGCGGACGGCATCGACGAGGTGTGCGTCACGCGCGTGACGCTGCGGCCCGCACACGCCGAGGTGAAGCGGCTGGCATTCGACCTTGTCCCGGGCCTCACGATGCTGGGCGTACACCAGGCACTCGCTGACCATGGCACGGTCCTCACCGGCGAGGGGATCGACGGCGTGCGGCTCCAGTTCCGGTTCGCCGAGGGCAAGGGCCGCGGCCGCTTCAGAACGGTGAGCCTGTTCAATCCGAACAGCACCAACCTGCGCGACACGAAGCGGGACCGCGTGATTCGTCGCTACCTCAAGGAGTGGCACATCGATGAGAGCCGAAGCGCCTTCGCCTTGGTCGCTGCTGCTGGCCAAGCTGAAGCAAGCCTATAAGGCGACGGTCACCCACGCCGAGCTGAAGGCCGCGGGACTCGACCCGAAGGTCCTGCTCGAGGCGCAGCTCATCGAGCGGCTTGGCAACGAGCGCGGCTGGTCCGCACCCGACTGCGAGCACGGCTGCACGCCCGCGCTCGATTTCGACGCGCGCCGCGAGGAGGGGCTTGTCGGGGTGGCCTGTCCCTACGAACCGGCATGCTGGCCGGGGCTCAGGTGGTACCCGGTCGGGATGGTCGAGATGTTCGCGTGCTCGGCGGAGAAGGTCTTCCCGGGCCTCCGCGCGACGAACGCTCTCGCGCCGCTGGAGATGGCTCCAATCAGGAGCGTCGTGCCCGTGGGCCTTCTCGCGCGACGCGGGCTGCGTCTGCCGGTCGTGTGGATGCTTCAGGCATTCCCTCCCTTCGACGAGCTGTGCCTCGGGCTTCGGCAGAAGCTCGGCGGCGACGGTCTGGTGGTGCTCCTCGGCCGGCCGGTGACGAGCCCGGTCGCCCTGCCCGCGTCCGCGCGCGTGGCGATCCTCGACCTGCCCGACGATGCCCACGGCGACCTTCGTCTGTGGCGCGCGCTAGACGTCCTGGACCCACGCTATCGGGAGCGCAGGGTCGAGGAGCCCGCGGCCATCTTCGACGAGGTGGAGTTGGAGTTCTACACCGTCCCCGGGGAACGCCACGTCGTGCGGATCAACGGACACGAACTCGGCGGCTTTCAGAAGAGCGACCTCAAGTTCCTGCGGCTCGTCTACCTTGCCGCGGCCCGCGCCGCTGACAGCGACGTCGAGGACGGCGGCTGGCTGGAGAAGTTCAAGCTCCAGGGCGACGACAAGGACCACGACCTCGAAGCCGTCCGCGAGGAGCTACGCCGGCATGCGCACCCGCTGTTCTCGGAGAAGGAATGCGTGGCCCTGGTGAAGACCTCGCCGGCACGCGACGGGCGCATCCGCCTCGCCGTTCTGCCGAACCACATCCGGTTCGACGCAAGCCTCGCCGAGTTGCGCTTCGTCGGGGAGCAGCAGACGACGAGCAAGGCCAACAAGCCCAAGAAGACGCCGCGAGCCGCGGACCTCGAACGGAACCTCGCGCGCGGCCTGAAGGTCGCGAAGAAGCTCCTCGCCGACGCCCGTAGGCTCGGCGTCCCCGGCCCGACCGACACCAGGGGATAGGGGAGCCCGGGCCTTCGGGATACCGGAGAAG
>VFSW01009684.1_pt1 | contig 13729 bp, 8 predicted proteins | sample 5358111 | NCBI WGS metagenome assembly VFSW01 (sample SAMN11554181, study PRJNA540505) | mine drainage metagenome | isolation source: sediment from site ElyBrook_90M | place: USA: Ely Copper Mine, Vershire, VT | collected 2017 | reverse complement strand
ATAACGCGCCTCCTCGCTGTCGAACAACAGAAAGGGGTCAATGAACAGTGGCAGGTCGTTAATCAGCGAAACATTGAACGCGCCATATTCTTCTAGAGTCTCCGGTGCGACAGCGAAGAAGTCTGAAAAATAGATACAAACCAACTGCCCGCTGGTGAAATCACTGACAGTTGAAGTCATGGAAACCCCCGGCTTCCAATCACAATCAAGTCACCGACGAAATAAAATGGTGTTGTCACCTGTCGTTGAAAGATTTCGAACTTGGTCTTTGAATTCCTCAAGGTAGTAGCTCTCTTGTGATTGAAGCCGCCAATTCGATGCAAAGCAACAATGCAGAATAGGCAGTACTCGAATCAATGACAACCCCTTCGCGATGTTGGCCAAAGTCGCCAAAAGCATGCACTGCATTCACAAGTACGTAAGTGTTCTTAGTCACATATTTTGCGCAGGGACTACTCCTCTCTGTTCCAGTCATTAGATTCAGCAATCTGACGCGATGAACCCCCTGAGGAAATCGGGTATCCCAACCATCCATACCGCGTTCTTGATTGTATTTCCATATTGACATCCATTCAGATGGAATAAGCTTCCGGCCGATTTCTTTCGACCAAATCATTTCAAATGATTGATCAATAAAGCCTCGAATATTGGAGAAGAAAAGCTCTGGTTGCTCGGGGAGATCTTCAACCCCTCGCACCAAGTACCTTTGCAGTATCGGGTCGAGTCCATCGATATGAAAAATTCGTCGCTCCAGAACTCCTTTTAGATTCCGGCAATAGGCATCTGCGTTACCAAATAGGCGAATCAGGGCATTGCCTTCATTCGGCGTACTATTCAAGAAATCACTGACTAGGCGACTTGGACGCTGAAGTTTGCTTCCGGACTGTTGAGAAAAACCACGTTCAACCAAGGCATTAATGTCATCTTGCGCAATCCCGCTTCGGTTGACAGACTGATCTTCAATAATTCTACGTAACAGATCCTGGCTCGAAGCAGTGCAATCACTCCATAATATTTCGATAATGTCGCGCACAGATGGTTGTACCTGGACGCAACCATTGACGATATCGCTATTTTCGATTCTCTTCGCAACTGTCGTCGTGCAAACGACATTCAAAAGTTCCAACAGGCACACAGGGAATCCATTGGTAGCATTCCAGAGCTCTGTCTTGGCACCGGCTGTAAATTCGACGCCATCCAAGCCACCAAGAATTGCATTGAGGTCATCCTCGTTAAAACAACCGACGCGAACCGGTGAGGGGTCAAAGATATTCCAGAAGTCGCTTGTCTGTGCATCTGGATGGCGAATCAAATCGCGCAATGTTCGGCGGCTTGCGGTCACTAACCGAAGGCTGGGCTTGAGAGCCAGTTCCCTCAACTGATCCCAAAGATTGCGTGTCAGTTGGCCATTGGATAGCGGTTTGTCAAAACCATCCATGATGGCTAAGACCTTGACATCTTCTTCTTTGAGCAGGTCTAGTACCTCTGCAATTTCTTGGTACGGGTTGCCTTCCGCTGATTTTAGATGTGTTGCGTAATCAGGGTGCTCCTCAGAGAGTGCCAACACAAGCTCCTGACAAAACCGTTGCATGAACAGCTCATCGGTTACTGGTGTTTTGTGCCCGAGATCCCACAGCAAAACGGCACTGTAAGTAGTTCCGCTCTTCCGCAAACGGACGGCCAACTCGTGAAGTATTACGGTCTTGCCGGAAAATCTCGGACCGACGACTTGTAAATGGTCCGGTGTGGACTTGGTCAGCGCCCCCAAGAGGTGTTGTAGTAAAGCCTGTCGGCCAAGCATGGGTGGTGTGGTGCCACCAAGAATAGGAAACAAACGATCAACCATTTTCATCCTCCGCTTCAGCGCGAGCGCGGCTGGCGACCACCTCGGCATCTTGTTGTTGCTCGATCCAGTCGCCCATCAGGGGAATGGTCAGGCAGTAATGTCCATCGCCAATATTGCCGGTGAGATCAATCAATTCTAGTTCGCGCAGGTATGCCAAATCCTCAGCTAAAGCCTCGTCACCCACCTCCACTCCTTGACTGAGCAACATCTCGTGCAAGCTGCCAAAACTAATGTGAGCGCCCTGCTTGAAGCTTCTAGCACAGACAAAGAGAATCATCTGTCGCCGGTATCGTCCAGTCTGAGGGCCATGTCCTGCGTAATCCCATAGGCTGGCGAAGTGCTCGTTATCGCGCACCAAAGTCTCCGACACAGAGTTGACCACACTCAACGTGATCGAACGTGCCTTTGTCTGGACAGCATAATCGAACACGCGATTGCACAGACATTGCATTAAATATGGCTGACGCGCAGTGACTTCGATGACACGGTCGACAGCTTCAGTGGAATAAACGAGTTTACCCTGTACGGGCTCCGTCACCACTCGGCGTGCGCTCTCCGGATTCAACGCAGTCACAGGAATGCTGGTACCCAACCCGTAGAGCGCGGACCAATACTCCTCGCGCAAGCGCTTCAATCGACGCGAGCCAGTCAAAATAGCCGAGAATTTCGGGTAGGTCTGGATCAAGAAACGGATATTTTCAGGTACCTGCGGTGAGGTCACACCGTTATCGATGCCTTCTTGCAGCTTGTCAAATTCATCCAGCATCAACAGCAGCCCCAAACCCAGCGGCTCAAGCACAGACAATACAAGCTCCATATATTCTCGGAAATCCGAAAACGGCGCTTCATCACTAATTCCCTTGCGGCAAGCTTGCGCCACTCCGAGCGCCTTCCCGCCAGCTGCAATTATGTTGCCGTCGGGCAACGGGGTATCGATGTTTAGCTTTACCAGTGCTTTGGCAATTTCTCCCGCAATCAAACGGAACACCTGAGGTGTGGGCACGCCGACCGATTTTTTGTCTCCTTCCGCACCTTGCAGACTGGCGTGAACGGCAAGCCAACCTGGTATCGCCGAGTATCCTTCCAAGTGCTTTAGAATCGAGGTTTTTCCAGAGCGACGATTTCCTTCCAGCAATACCACGTTGCCATTCGTAACAATCTGACGGGTGATTTGTGCAATCAAGTCCTCGCGCCCGAAAAAGACGTCGTTGCCGTGCCTAGGCTCCAGCGGGCTGCCAGTTACGTAGGGACTGCCGCCAAGTTCGATCCTCTCTGAAGCTTCTGCCTCCGACTCAAATACGTCGAATGCAAGCTGGAGTTCGCCATCAACATTTTGGCCGTCTAGCGTCTTCGCAGACCAACGCAGGGCAAGGGTAAAAGTGCCAGTTACCTTTGGCACATCTCCCCGAAGATTCAGAATGAACGACTGCCTCTCGGCGAGGAACGCGACCGAAATTCCACCCCAGTCAGGTATTGTTTCTATGAGAACACTGCGCAGCGGCAATGCACTGGCATTGACTGCTGTAACACTGAACTCAACCATGGTGCCTGCTTGCAACCTGTTGATCTCTGGCGTCGAGGTAATCTCAGCATGAGCCAGCATGCCGGAAGCAACGGACTTCATCCATACAGCCAATTGCTCAGATAACTCTCGGCCCTGTGCCTCAACTGGTAGGTGTCCATTCGCCTGCGACGAGGCAGACTGAAAGCTGCGTTCTGCCTCCTGTAAGACATTCAGTAAGCTGGGGCCTTCCGGAATCTGGCTCACGCCCTGAAGCGTCGAGAGGCCATCGAGCAGAGGTGTCAGCCAGCGCTGGTGCTGACTGGCAATTTCGTCTCCTTGGCTCCAGCGCCGTGTTATTTCGGCAGATGCAACAAATGGTTCCAGCAACGAGAGACTGGGTGGCTCGTCAATCCCGTTAACGAATGAGGGTATCCGTCTGCCGATGTCCGACATCCAAGCGGCGAGTCGATCCAGCTCCTTCGCTCCGGTAGCTTCGATGAGAAAGGCCAACGCATCCGTGCCAAACTCTCTAAATTGTGCAGCCGCGCGCTGTTGTAAATGGAGGGGCGGCAGTGGCACACCCAATTGATCCAATACAGAGCGATTCAGGTGTTGAATCGCGGTTCCTCGCGCTTGTGCAGCCAGCCAGTTCTGGCACGCGGCACTCGCCAAATAAGCAATCAAGAAACCCGGATCAAGGCGGCTCTGGTCTACGCGAATGACATAGAGACCATTAGCTGCTATACCGCCCACCGCGCCGTTGCGCACAATGCCTGCCTTCCCGATAGTGCCGGATTTTGATAACAGCACATCACCGGCCAACACTCGCCATTGCGGCTCGATAGTAGGCAATGCTTTGACGCTGATCCAACTGCTACCTTTATGCACGACGCCTTTTTGAATGTCCTTGATGCGGATGTAACTGACCGGCCGTTCCCCATCTGGCGCATCCGTCAGATCGCGCGCATTAATAGAGCGCCCCCCGTTGATCTGCGCGCAGTCTGACAGCAATGAAATGGACACATCGGCCCGCATCTCGTCCAGCGTGGCGAATAGTGATTCGAGTCCGCCCTTTTCCCGCCGCCGTGGGGTTAAATCCCAATCGGCTGCTGCGAGGTCTTCGCGCGAGAGTTCCCAGGCATGTTGTGAACTCTGGCCCTTAACGATTTCTGCCAATTGCTGAATCATCGGATTGCGGATCATTGCTGACTGCCCACGCTTGGGCGACTCAAACATCTGGGAGGCATCCACCATGCGGACCTTCTCCCCCACATTCTCCTTGCGCAACAGGATCAGACTCCCCTTGACACCGGTGCTGGGGAGAAATGCGCCAGCGGGTAACCCGATTACCGCTTCTACATGGCCGCGTTCAAGTAGATAGCGGCGTAGCTCGGCCATCTTCCCGCTTTGAAACAGAAAGCCTTCCGGCACAGCAACAATCGCCCGCCCCTGAGCTTTCAGTTGCATTAACGCATGTTGGATGAAAAGCCCGATGGCATCGCCGGTAACGATTGGGAAATGCTCGTAGCGCCCAGGCTCCCGAGCCGTTTTGAGACCTACCGGCGGATTAGCGAGAATCACGTCAAAGCCTTCACGACTCGGATTGCGCGCTGGCTCACGTTCCAGGCTATTGCCTAGCTCCAAGTGTGGCGTGTCAACCCCAGCCAGCACCAGACGGGTAAGACCCATCAAAAAGGCGTGAGAATTTATATCGATGCCGAATATCTCCAGCGGCATCTTTCCGCGCCGATTGAACGCGGTTGTACCAGCCTGCTCAGCATGCATCCACGCAGCAGTGAGAAACCCGGCGAACCCGAAGCAGGGATCATAGACACGCTCACCGGGTCGTGGATCGACCAACGCAACCGCCAGCTTGGCAACCGTAGGCGGCGTCATGTGCTGCCCTTCATAGCCACTGGCTGTTTCACTCACCACCGCATCGAATAAATCGAGCAACTGGCGACGATCATGAACCGTTTCGAAAGGCTGACGAGCCAGCCATTGAACCACATCCGCCAGATAGACGAAATTGACTTCGCAAACTCGCCGGAGTGGCTCGTCCAAGGCATGGAGGTAAGTCGAAAGGGAATCCTCGTGCGAATCACGCAAGCTGCCGAGGTAGGGACATAGTTCTTGCGTTACTAAACAACCCATCTCATGCGGATTCAGATCGTGCCAGTTGCGCCAGTGCAGGCGGACAGGCAAGACTGGCTGGAAGGTACGCTCCTCGAACGCCGCCATCGCCTCTTGTTCCGCCTCCTGATAGTCTGCCCAGCGCAACAGCAGGAAGGCGGCGAAAATTTCGCGAATCAGCGAGCCGGAAAGCCCCATGCCATCGAGTCCGCCAACCCATTGCTTGGCTTCATTGGGTAGGGAATCGGGTTGCATGATGTTCACAACTCCCCGGCGAAGGCTTTGCGGAGAATCGCGGCGCGAATCGTGCCTACATCAATCCCCGAAGACTCGTAGTTGATGTGACGAATCAAATCATGCCCTGCATCAAGCCTAGCAACGATTTGCTGCTGCTCAATGATTGATGGCACCGGAATCGATACCTCCCGAAGACGTTCCCCGGAAATCTTGACCATCGTTTGGCTCGACCCAAGTGCACGATCCTTGATTTGCCGACGTGCTCCGGCGCTCCGCAATGCATAGGTCAAATATCGAGGCGAAATTTTTGTTTGATCGGCCGTCAACTTAATCAGCAAATCAGGATAGATTAGTCGCTCTTTAGGGATGGACTCTGCTACTGCCGACAATCCAACCAGTTCAATGGTGTTGGCTCTTGAGACGAACACGTCTCCCTCGTCGATACGAAACTGATTAGCAACGGTTTCTGGCAACTCTATCGGCTTTCTGTATTCGGTACTTAATGTGACATCACGAACTGATGTCAGAGTCAGTACGCTGCCGTTAGCCCGCCCATCAACATCCTGACTGATAGATCGTCCGTTCCGAGTTGATGTCACCAAACGATCAATGGATAAATTCTGCCATCCTGCCTCTTTGGCAAATGAGGGATGCAACTCCGATTCGATAATCGAAGCCGAGAGATTCAACTGTTCCTTTAGAGAGGTGGCATTGAGTGACTGTATTTCATCCACCCGCTCCATGCATTCCTTGATTCTGGCAACGATGCGATGTTGTACCTCGATAGGAGGAACTGGCAAGTCGATCAGTTCAAGCTTGGCTTTTGTGATGTGCCGCAGACCTGCAGCTCCATGTGCAAGCTCAATCATTTCGCCAAGTTTGCTGTTCACACCATGCACGAAAAATTCGGGGAGGATTTCTTCCCGCTTCACCTTGACGTTGAAAATGTGCTGATTAAGAAGAGCTAGGCCGCGTTCCCAAATGAAGCAACCAAACGACGTCCCAGGAGTGCCAGACCACGAAAGGAGAACGTCCCCATTGTCAATAAGATGCTTTTTCTCATAGCTACCAGCAAAGTAATTGAACGGTTTTCTATGATCATTCAGGTTTTGAATTCTGATGATGGGTAACCCAGAAACACCCCAATGTTCTGGTTTAAAAGCTCGACCATTAATCAGCTCGCATAGCTGTCCAATTCGTCGGCTAGGCCATTTAGCGCTCACTCTTGCGCCTCCAGAAGAGCCTCAAGCTCACCCAGCAAATCCACGATTCGCTCTTCCTTCACCTTGATAGATTGCACCAGTTCGAGCGCCGGACGATGTTCGTAGTCATCCTGTTTGTTCGGATTCTTGGCCGAGAGGTCGTACCCCTTGGCAACGATGTCCGTAATGGGGACGACCCACGAATTTTCTCCTTCCACTCGATTTTCCCACTTGGCAAGAAAATCTGGAATCTGGCTTCCCGAAATCGGCTTGCGTGTTTGCTTGAGTTCGAAGCCATCGTTGGTCAGGTCGTAGAACCAGATACTTTTGGTGCCAGCGCCGTCTTCACGCTTTTCGAAGAAAATGACGTTGGTTTTGACGCCGGTATATGGCAGAAAGCAACCAGCCGGTAGCGACAAAATCGTGTGTACGTTGAACTGCTCCAGTAGTTCTTTGCGCACCTTCTGATCCGGCCCGCCTCGAAATAGCACGCCTTCCGGGACGACCACACCGGATCGCCCACCCTTGGCAAGATTTGCCATTATATGTTGCAGGAACAGGCACTCGGTAGCTCCGCTATGAACGCGGAAATTAGTTTGCAGTTCATGAGCCATCTTGCCGCCGTAGGGTGGATTCGCAACAATGACCTTGCGTTTATCCTTCTCTCCTACGTTCTGGCTATGCACTTCGAGGGTATTGGCCAGCTCTAGGTTGGCACCTTCGATGCCGTGCAAAATCATATTCATGGAGCCAAGCAGATAGGTTAGAGGCTTGAGTTCCAAACCGAAGAATGTCTTGTGCTGGAGATTGTCCATCTGCTTGCTGCTTAGCGTGTTGTGATGGCGCACGTAATTGGCAGCTTCCCCAAGGAAACCAGCAGTGCCGAAGCAGGGGTCATATACTGTTTCGCCTGCTTTTGGGCGCACCACCTCTATCATGGCGCGGATAATGTGACGCTGGGTATAGAACTCACCAGCGTAGCCCGCTGAATCTGCCGCGACGCGTTTGAGTAAGTCTTCGTAAATTTCCGAGAGAACGATGACATCGGTATGGTCGGAAAAATGTAACTTATCCACTTGCTGCACAACCTTGGCAAAACTCACACCCCTGCGGCAATAGTTGCGCACGTTGTCAAAGATGCGGCGGAAGCGCTGCGCCAGTGCGTCTTCGCCCATACCCTTCTTGGTATCTGGGCTGGTAAGTTTAATCCACAGCTTGCCGTCGACGAACTCAAGCATTTCGTCTGGGTGGTCAGTGTCTTTTGCCCAAGATGACCAAGCGAACTTTCCCGCCAAGCGGCGCTCGTATGGCATGTCGTTGAAACTAGCTTCTTCTTCCTTGCGCGTTTCGGATTCATCAAATGCTTTGAGGAAGAAAAGCCATGCCAGTTGTTCGACGTAGTTGCGTGCATCGACACCTTCCTGATTGAGTTGATCGCAGGCGTTCTTGACAATTTGTTGTACTTCTTGGCGACGGTGATCAGTTTTTTTATTCATTTTTAGTTTTCGATATGAGTGTATTTAACCGCTTACGCAGCCATAGGAACGTATAGGTGTTGCTTAACCCGTTCGAGGTCTGCCTTGAGCAATTTCGGGCCACCGTAACGGCTGGTCAAGTTGGTGAAGCTGCCAAACTGTTCGACAAACTGCGGCGCACTGTAGGTGCGTGCCTGTTCGAGGTCATCCACTCCGAAAAGGCGATAGTGATCGAGTGCGGTAAGCCAAAAATGGCTCTTAATTCGGGAGTCCTCGGGCATGTCCTTCTCGCCTAATTGATCCAACAGCCAGCTTTGATCCTCGTCCCACAGTCGGTTAGCACGGTCATTGCGCGTGGGTACACGAGGGATCTGGAAGCCGATTTTGGCGAGGATGTCCACATCGTCAGTATCCGGCAAGTCTAGGTAATGGCGGAAGGCTGAGGGGTAGATGTCCCTATCACGCATTGCTTCGCGCAGCTCTTGCCGGCTCTTCTTGTCGATCCAAATGCTCAGCAGTTCATCGAGTCCTTTGTGGCTTACATCAAGGATGAACTCGCGGGATTGCTCGGTGTATTCCTCGAAAGGAACTTTGCGACCATCGGCCAAGCACACGTAGCGGTTGGTAGAGGAGATGACAACTTCCACGCCTTCTGCAAGGTATTTCGGGGTAGCTTCCGCCGCCTTTTGAGGTTTACTGGGCTTGTGTTCGTACCCTTTTTGCTTGTTCGCTGGGTGGCCGTCGAACTCGGCATCCTCCAGTTGACTGGCACCTGAATAATCGAAAATGGTGAAGTAGCGTTTATTGATGTCCTCGCACAGGCGTGTGCCTCGCCCCTTCATTTGTTTGTAAAGGATGGCGCTACGTAGCGGGCGTACAAAAACGATGTTCTTTACGTCAGGCGCATCAAAACCCGTAGTCAGTAAATCGACTGTGACGGCTACGCGAGGATTGCTGGCACCTACCACGCCGAAGTTACGCTCAAGTTGGTGGCTGTTGCGCTCTGAGCGAGTGATGCGCGCAGCATAGTCATTATCGCCAGACAAACGGCGTAACTCCTGTGCCATAAACGCGGCGTGAGTGTCATCTACACAGAAGATGATTGTTTTCTCGTCGCGCAAGGCATACTTGCCGAGCACCTCCCACAAATCTTCGGCAATGGCCTTGGTGCGATCAGGCATGCGGATGTCGCGCTCGAAGTTGGATGTGGTGTAATGCTTGCCGTCGGTGCCGGTGAAGCCGTCTTCGTCAACGTTGGTGATCCGCTCTTCAAGCAGATACGGCACCAGATAACCATCCTCGATAGCCTGCTTGAGGCTGTAGGTGTAGACGGGTTCACCAAAATAATGCTGGGTATCGCGGCGCTGCTCCTCATTGGTCAGGGCACGATTTCCTTCTTCGAGATCTCGCGGTGTGGCGGTGAGGCCAAGTTGCAGCGCGGAGCCAAAATGCTCCAGAACTCCAAACCAATCACCGAATCCGGAGCGGTGGCATTCATCAATAACGATGAGATCGAAGAAGTCGGGGGCGTAGTGTTGGTAGACCTTCTTGCCATCAAGCTCCTCGTCGAGATTTTGGTAGTTGGCGAAAAATATCTTGCCCACAAGGTGCTGTCCTTGAGCGACGACTTCCTTGTCAATTTGTATGCGCTCTGCCGAGGTAAATGCAGAAAAAGCCCGATAAGCCTGATCCTTGAGGCTGTTGCGGTCGGTAAGAAAAAGAATGTGCTCGCGCTTAAGAGCTTTGCCGTTGAGAAGTTTCCAGACAAGCTGGAAGACGGTAAAGGTTTTGCCGGTGCCCGTCGCCATGAGCAGCAGCACACGATTAACTCCCTGCGCGAACTGCCACAGAGCCTTATTGATCGCCATGTCCTGATAGGGGCGCACAGTTTTACGGCTGACTTGATCTATGTGGTAACCGCCGACGAATGAGGCTTCCCAGCGTGCCCAATCGATTTCAACGCCCATGCGGGCTATGATGTCCTCGGGTGTAGGCGGGGCAAGAAAAGTTTCGAAGTCGCCGGTGTCGTTGTCGGTGAGAATCCAGTCACTGCCATTCGAGGCAAGCGAAAAGAGTAGAGACAGACGGCGCGCATAGCGAGAGCTTTGCTGCATGCCATCGGCAGCACTTTCCCCTTCGGCTTTTGCCTCTAAAGTCGCCAGCGGAAAGCTTCGATAGCGCAGGACGTAATCAACAATGATCGCTTGCGTTTCGTCATACATCGTTTCGCCGGTCAGATTGACACGTCCCGGTCCAATGCGGAGTTGCTCCTGCCATGACCAGCCAGCCGCCAGGAGCGCGGGCTCAATCACTTCTTTGCAGGTTAGACGTTCATTGCGTGCCATATGACTTCCTTCGTTTTCTTTTTCTGTATTAGTTGGATTCAATATAGCAACTACTGTGCCAGGCACTAATAATTGTTGTTATCATAAAACTTTTCTTACTTTCCTACACCATAGCGTTTCATCCAATTAGTAAAGGTCTGGTAGTTGCCGAAACCCAGCAATTTCGAAGCTTGCGTCTTATTATTGCGGGTGTGATCGAGCGCTCGTTCGATGTAATGCCGTGCGACCTGAGTCATAAGCGCTTCCAGATCAAGGCCATACTCTACAGTCCTGTTCAAAATCCCATCACCACTGTGCAATGCATTGGGTGAAAGCAATATCGCGTCCTTGATTGCCTCAAGGCTAATCGATTCATCATCGGACCAGACGGCAGCTCGCTGCAAGGTGTTTAGCAGTTCACGAATATTACCCGGCCAAGCATGCTGTAGCATAAGATTTTTTGCGGACACAGAAATTTTCTTGTGATGAATTCCTATATCTTTTGCGGCGTCATTAACTTGTCGCAGGAGAACGTCGATCAGTAATGAAATGTCGCCAGACCGTTCGCGCAGTGGCGGCAATTTTATAATGGCGACCGCCAAGCGATAAAAAAGGTCTTCACGGAAATTACCCTCGGCAACCTCGTTGATCAGTGTGCGATTGGTTGCGGCGACCACACGGACATCGATTTTCTTGGACTCGCTGGAACCAACAGGAGTGACTTCGCTTTCTTGAAGGGTACGCAATAACTTGACTTGGATCGCTTTGGGTAGCTCACCGATTTCATCCAGAAAAATGGTTCCGCCATCGGCGCGTTCGAAATGGCCCTTGCGGTCGGCCACGGCACCAGTGAAAGAGCCCTTTTTGTGACCGAAGAATTCGGATTCCACCAGCTCGGGCGGAATTGCTCCGCAATTCACCGCAACGAAAGGTTTATCAACACGCGGACTGGCCTTGTGAATGGCGCGAGCCATCAGCTCCTTGCCCGTGCCGCTCTCGCCTTCGATCAACACCGGGATAGAGCGGATTGCTACACGCTTGGCCTGCGCGATGACACGCTTCATAACTGCGCTGCGATGAATGATGCTACTGAATACAGCACTCTCGGCAGGCGTACCTTGCGCTAATGAGGTTAACCGTTCATCGGATTGTTGCAGGAGCTTGGGGATAAATTCAGCGGCGATATCGAAGGGAATGTCGGCTTCCTGCACGCCCGATTGTGGGGATGACTGTATCAGTCTGGCGGGATGGGTCGTTTTCGCCACAAGTATCCAGACCGAGGCCATGGCCGGCGTGCCGGGGCTAAGGTGATACGTTAGTTGCGCACCTTGCCGGTCAATTGTGCCCAACACTTCAAGTACGCGCTCATAAATCTCGCCAAAGTTAATTGGCGAAGTAAGCTTGGCTGCACAGAGATGAATAACAGCGACTGTCTGGGATGTCAGCCACTTAATATATGCCTTCGACTCATCTGTTGAAAAATCACTCAGCAGGTAGATTTCATCATAACTGCCAGACTGAACACCTTGTGCAATAGGACCGAGGCCGGCTTCGGCATCACCCGCAGCAGCCTTAAGATCGGTTCGGCCTATCCAGGAGACAAGAAGATTACTTGGCATGTAAGTATTTTTGTGATTAGTAAGCTATTTTATGCTCGCCCTTCCTGAATAACAATCGCTGAAATGTAATTGTTGTTGTGGAAGTGGATTTGGAAGAACTATGAAGCTGCGTCGATGGATGCCATGTTATAGCCATGAACAGTATTGCAACCTGCTATTCTCGTTGTGTGGTTTTTTGCAAGCTGATTTTTCGTTTTATCAGCCTCATCAGCACGGAGTGGCGATAGCTGCTAGTTGTTGGGGAATCAGAACAAACGACCTATAAATCATTGCGGCACGCCAGCATCCGTTCATGGCCGGTGAGCGATGATCCGGCCAACAAATTTACATCCGTTTCAGTGGCTGCTTTATGAAGCAAAGCTGCTATTCACATGCCACTACTTCAATAGCGGCAATTGGCACAGAGTGATCTCCTGACCTCAGTGCTGTACAGCGGACCTTTAACACCGGTTAAATATATCATGTAATGCCCGCTAAATTTCACCTCCGGACTATGGATAAGAATGATTGCCTTGAAATAATTGTCAAAGGGATTCCTATAATCACATAAGGAGTCTGCCATGAACACCTCTCAACATCCCGAGCCCTGGAACAAGGGCAAACTGATTTGGTCAGAAGTCCCCGCTAAAATTAAGGGACATCTGGGCGATTCGCTTCCAGCTTCAGTTGGGCAAGCGCGTCAGAGACCTCGCGTTATTCAATCTTGCCATAGACAGCAAGCTACGCGGTTGCGATTTGGTTGGACTTCGCGTGCGTGACATCGCCCATGGCCACCAGATCATGTCCAGGGCAATTGTTATGCAGCAAAAAACTCATCGACCAGTCCAGTTTGAGTTGACGGAGCAAACCCGTGATGCGGTAGCGGCATGGATTGCTAAAGCGGGCCTGAATGCAGAACAACATTTGTTTAAAAGCCGGCTGAAAAATTCCCCGCATATCACCACACGGCAGTACGCCAGAATCGTGCATCACTGGGTTAGCGAGATAGGCCTAGACCCTGCTGCATATGGGACCCACACGATGCGGCGTACAAAAGCAACCTTGATTTACCGAAGAACCAAAAACCTGCGCGCAGTCCAACTTTTACTCGGGCACAGCCGACTGGAATCCACAGTCAGATACCTGGGAATTGAGGTCGACGATGCTTTGGAGATCTCTGAACAGACCGAAATATAGCAGCTTGCAAGCGGTGCGGCTAGCAACAGCCAGCCGCACTCTAGACTAAGGGATAACCAGTGAAAATCAGTCTGCTGTAAGCTATAAAGCGGGCATACATGGTATATTTAACCGGTATTTTGATGTCTGCTGTGTGGTGCTGCTGGCTAGCGTTCACAGTGTGCCATGAGCGGATGGTCGAGGTGTGCAATTGCAGCAAAAAAGCAGCCCTTC
>VFSW01009683.1_pt1 | contig 13729 bp, 10 predicted proteins | sample 5358111 | NCBI WGS metagenome assembly VFSW01 (sample SAMN11554181, study PRJNA540505) | mine drainage metagenome | isolation source: sediment from site ElyBrook_90M | place: USA: Ely Copper Mine, Vershire, VT | collected 2017 | reverse complement strand
TGCTGCAAAACGGCATACAAACGAATGTTTCCGATATGTACAGTTTTGGTTACGGCCGGGCAGGTCCGTTGCGTCCATGGCTTCTTTACTATCAGCAAAATATCTCTGACGCACTGCATAAGAAGTCCAGTTCAATGAAATATAGTACGATGTTTTTCTGATGAAGTAAATGATCTCGATGGGGTATTTTAAGGGTATGTGGACAACCACCCATTGCACGGGAAAATCTCCCCTGCACGGGCCCCCGCGACAAGGAACGGAGTTAAGGAAGGTTTGAATGGCTGAGAAACAAGATTAGTATGAATATGACGAGGAAAGGAATAACATCCAGCCCCTGGAATCGGCGGTCTGAATTGCCGTGGTATCTCCGACAATCTGCGCCTTGCCCGTTCCGTAGGTCATGCCGCCGCCCAAGGTCACCACGGTATTCCGTGTGAAGTGGCTTATGCTCGCCGTACCGCCGTAGAGATCAATATGTTCATCCTGATTTACGCCGCCTGTTTTCACGGTCGGCGAATTTGCATAATTCGTATAAAGGCCGCCGCGAAGGGCCCAGTTTCTGTCAAGGTAGTATTCCGTACCGACCGCAAAATTCGTAACCGCCTCCATATTCTGCTCCGCAACTTTTGTATAATAGTTGATGTCTCCGCTGAAAAGCAGGCTCTGCGTCGGAAACCAGGCAACGCCTACGCCGATCTGGGTGGGATACTTCGGGCTGGAGGAGGAACTGAGCGGCGCGTCGGGAAGAGAAGTTACGATACCGCTGCTGGAACTGCCTGACGTGATGATGTTATTCTGAAGCATGGAACTTTGTGAAGTCATGCTGGACCCCCCTACGAAAACCTTTGACACGGTAAGACCTGCCGAGACATTGCTCACCGGCGACCACATGACCCCGAGGATCGGCCGAAAGCCCCACTGCTCTGAATGCAAATAGTCGTTTAACAACTGATATCCGCCATTGCTCGTTTTTATAATCTGGTTCAGGATCTGGATCGTTTTTTTGTGATAGTAGTACAGAGTGAGGCCAACTGAAAAATTGTCGCTCAGTTCCATGGCGACCGACGGTCCCAGGTTATAGACGTTGCTCTCATCGTTAAAATTGATGATATAGGAGGTAATGGTTGCCTGGGAGCCATCCGGGTTTTTGTTGAGTCCGTTTGGGTCGTTGAGCGCCAGATTATGGAACGTCTGGCTCTGGTCCTCCATGATGGAATCGGGCACGGCGTAAGAGAAGCCGACCTTGAACTTTCCAAGGGGCTGGACCACGCCGAAGTAGTTCGGCAATAGCGATGAAGATCGTCTCGTCCAGCCGTTGCCGCCGATGACGCTCTTGTACGTCTTTTCATTATCGTAATAGGCGTTGACGCTCGCCGACATGTTCCTGCCCGTGGTATAGGCGACCCCGGCGGGATTGTAGTAGAGCCCGGTGGCGTCATCGGACACCGCCGTATAAGCGCCGCCCATGCCCGAAGCGCGGTCACCGACCAGGAGGTTGGTATAGTGAAAATCGTCGGCCACGGCTGCGCCGCCTGATGATACAATTGCGGATACGATTAGAACAAAACCGATTATTTTTCTGAACATGCTCTTCCCCCTGCCGTAAGAGTCGGCGCGCAGCTTCAGATCGATCAAAAAAACACGCAATCAGGCAAATCCACAATGATGCTAGAAGATATTATAAAAAAAACAAAAATGCAAGGTCAAAAAACGTAAAGGACCTTGCGCGGCCCGGGCGGGGGCTTTGATAAGGCAGGAGGAACTGGGGCTTTTGCAAAAGTCATCATCCGCCCTTTGCAAAAGCCTCTCTGCGGTCAGCTTATTTGGGTTTTATCTGGCGCTGTCGGCAAACCGCTCTTTATATGTCCTGTAATTGCCGGTGTCGATCCCCTCCTGGCTGATGGTTGCCTTGAGCCAGGCGATCCTGTCTTCAAATGACGGGTGGGTCCTATCAAGCACTTCGGTCTGTTTGCCCTTCAACGGAGCGATCCGCTCAAAATAGCGAACCAGACCGTTGGGATCGTAACCCGCCAGTGCGCAGAACAGTACCGCGTCGCGGTCGGCTTGCGCCTCGTCTTCCCGTTTATAGCCGTTCTTGAACAGCATGTCTAAAGCATGGTCCACTGCCTGGGAAAAGGCCGCGCGGCCCGCTTCTGTACTGCCGCCGATAAGCATGGCGAGGCCGGCTTCAGGCGATTGATCGGCGCTGCGGATATTCAGTTCCTTGACCACCTGTTTCTCTACGACGTGCCCGAGTTCATGGGCGAGCACTCCGGCAAGTTCGGATTCATCCTTCATCTGGGCAATCGCGCCGCGCGTCACGAAGATGTAGCCGCCGGGCGCCGAATAACCGTTGATCTCGTCGGTGTTCAGAACGGCGAAATGAAATTCGATCTCCGGACGGTTCGTGCTCCTGGCAAGCACCTGGCCGACCAGGTTCACATACTTCATCAAACGAGGGTCATCGTAAAGACCGTAGCGGGCGATGACCCGCGCAGCCACCTCGCGGCCGAACCTGACTTCCTCGGCAATGTCCGACTGAACGACGTCGTCGTTCGACGATATCCGCTGCCTGAACTCTGCATCGGCCCCCGATGCGGTAAGCGGCGCCGGGAAGACCAGACCCAGCGACAAAAGGACTGCGAACAGGAAACTGGTCCCTTTCATAATTTGTCCCCCTCCATGAACCGGCTGAGCTCTTCCGGAGTCACCTTAAAAGACTCGACTTTCTCAAGAGATGCATAGTCCACTTTTTCCTCTTTGCTCAGTCTCCGCCGGTCGTCCACTGTAAGGCCCCGGGCCGCGGCGGCGCTGGTGTACGACGATACGCGGCGACGGACGCCCTGTTTGATGTCGCTTTCATCGGCTTTGATCAATCCCACCTTTTTAAAAGGCGGGTGGGTGGCGAGCAGGAGGTCCGGGACATACCCCACTTTGCCTTTGTATCTCACCTTGATCCAGTTCCCTTGCTTCGCCAGGGAAGCGAATTTGTATCCCTTCCCTACTTCCCCCAAAAAACGGGACTTGAATGACGCAGCGGACATCACTTTTGCCTTTGCGCTCTGCACAAAATATGCGCCCTGGGCAAAGACCGCCGTGGCAAACAGCATCACACTTATGAGTGCAACGGACAGCATCGCTAATTTTCTCATATCGCGCCTCCTGGAAACAGTTCAAAGTTCGGAGTTCAATGTTCAGACGTTCAAAGAACGCTTTACGTCCTGTTGCTTTCACCCGTCCGCGCCGAGCCCGCCAAAACACAAACCATATTTTGCAACAACATTATGACTCCACTGTATAGATATCAACCGGCTGTTCCCTGCCCTTGACCTTGACATTGCCGAGCAGTTTGCAGTTGATCCTGTCCCTGATCTTATTATACGTATATTCCGAAAAGATCAAAGGGGTCTTGTACTCCTTGGTGATGCTCTCAAGCCGCGACGACAGGTTGACCGTATCACCCACAACCGTGTAGTTCTTCTTTTGCTCGGAACCGATGTTCCCGATGGTGGCCACACCGGAGTTGATGCCGATGCCGATCTTCACTTCATGGCCGAAACCGCGGCTCTTCAGGGTCCGATTGACCTCTTTCAGGCCTTCCAGCATCTCTACGCCGGCCAGCACCGCCTGTTCGGCATGGTCCTTCGTCGGGACGGGAGCGCCCCAGAACGCCATGATCGCATCGCCGATGTATTTGTCGATCGTGCCGTTATGCTTCAGAATGATGTCGGCCATGACGGAAAAATGGATATTCAGCATTTCCACGATCTTTTCCGGCGGCGTCGTCTCCGACATGGTCGTGAAGCCGCGGATATCGGAGAAAAGCACGGTCAATTCGACTTTCTGTCCCGCGCTCGACTTGATATATTCCTTGTAATTATTCAACACTTCGTTGAGAACGTCTTTGGAGACATATTGCGTAAACAAGTGCGATACCCGCCGCTTATCCGCAGCTTCAGTAAAGGTCAGGTACCCGAAGGACAGGAACCCCGTCGATACCGTAGAAAAGATGAATGGCACCAACTCGACCTGCGTGTTGGCCTTGAAGGAAACAAGTGCGTAACCGACGTACACCGCCAGCATGAGCACCGGGAAGACAGCCCTGAAGATCAACCGTTTCGAGAACATGACCGCCCATGACGTGAGAAGCACACCCACCAGTATGGAGGCGTACGTCAGTCGCTCGTCCGGAGGGTGCATGAAGTCATTCTTGAGATAATTATTGGCAAGGAAGGCGTGTAACATGACTCCGGGCGCGCTCGGAGTCATGGGCATAGACTTGAGGTCCGCCCCCCCCACGGCGCTCACGCCGATGAACACGATGCTGTCCTTGAACACTTCGGGGTTCACCAGCAGGTTTTCGACCTCGCCTTTCCTGATCTTCTGGAGCGATGCGAACACGCCGCTCATGGAATACGTGTCCACCTTATCGAGACCGTACATGTTGATGAGGACGTCCCCGTTATGATCGATCGGCAACCTCCGGTCGTTTACCCATATGGAGTCGCGCTTGATGACGATCTTGCTGTCTTCATCGATAAACGGAGCGAGACCGAGCACCGGGAAATACTTGCCCTGGTATTCGCGAAGCGGCTGGGTCCTGCGGTAGCTGTTGTCCGCGTCGGGCTTGAATTCGACGACGGCGATGCTCTTCGAGGCCTCGGGCAAGCCGGCGATCGGCAGCGAAAAAGCGTTGCTCTCGGCGCCGGGAGGGACAGCCAGGGATCCGCTCACATTTTTGACCGCAAACCTGTGTATGAAATCGGGCGGCATGGGCCTGTTCAGATCACTGTTGTTCTTGGCTTCCGGGTCCGGATCGTCATGCTTGATAATGATGCTGTGATAGACGTTCTGTGACGCCATCGTTGCTTCGATGAGCGCCTTGTCGTTGGCCTCATCCTGCCGTTCCGTGAATAAAATATCGAAGAGCACGGCCTTCGCCCCGCCCATCGAGAGAAAATCAAGCAGGTCGGCCCATATGGCGCGCGGCCAGGGCCACCGTCCCGCAATGTCCGCCATCGAATTGAGCGCTGCTTCATCCACGAGGATGACCTTGATCCTGCTGTCAACGGGCTTGTCTGCGCGCAGCAGCCTGGTCTGCAAGTCGTACACGAAGAGCTCCGGTTTATCAAAAAGACCAAAGAAATAACAGGAAGCGGAAACAGCGAGTATCAGGAGGGCGATCAAAGAAATGATGGTGATTTTTTTCGTCATGGCTTTCTCGCAAAGATTGATTAAATATTACTCGAAAGCATAAATCCTGTAAAGGGAATAATCACGTTCCCGCTGCTTCCGAAGGAGGCCTGATCACGGGGACAAACCATCTTCCGGCCGGACCATCACTGTTTTTCGTTCCGAAAGCGTAACCAGCCCCGGTTTTGCGCCTTTTGGCTTTTTGACGTGCCGGGCGCGCGTATAGGCGACCGGCACCTTGTCCGCGTTTCTCCCTTTGCTGTAATGGGCGGCAAGCGCCGCCGCTTTCATAAGGACCTCGGCCGGGATCTCTCCCCTCTTCGCGTTCCTTACAAGAACATGTGATCCGGGAAGTCCTTCCGCATGGAGCCAGAGATCGTCGGGACGGGCAAGTTTTGTCGTGATGTAATCGTTGCCCGCTGCGCTGCTCCCCACCAGAATTTCCCAACCGCGATGGACCACGGTCCTGAACCCGGAAACTTTCTTCGCCGGAGAAGCTTTTCCTTTTCCCGTTCCCAACCTCTTCTCCCCCAGGTACCCCCGGGCCGCCAGTTCGGAACGGACAGCGTTGAGGGCGGAAGCATTTTCCGCTTTTTCAGCTGAGTCCAACCGGTCGCTCAGATAGGACGCTTCCTCAACCGCATCCTGCAGTCGCGTTGAAATGATTTGCTGCCCTGCTTTGGCTTTTTTATATGCCTTGAACTTGAGCTCCGCATTCTTCGACGGAGACCGCTTCGGGTCCAGTTTGACGAACGCCATGCTGCCGTCATAGCCCATAAGCTCGGCATGGTCCATACCCGTCTTCAGGTTCCGCAGATTGGCCAGGATCAGAGCTCCTGCCTCTTTGAACTCATCGGCGTGTTCCGCTGAGGCAAGGTCCGCGGCCAGGGCAGCACGCTTTCGCTCAATCCTGGCCGCGGCTTTGCGAATAGCGGCGCCGACCTCCGACCTGAGCCTGGAAAGATGTTGCTCCCCTGCCAGGCGCGCATAAAAAACCTCCGCTCGTTTGTTCGGCGAAAGGACTTCGCCGGCAACGGGAAGAGGCGTGTCCGGGGCAAGGTCGGTTCTTTTCCGGGGGAGAGCATAGTGCGCTCCCGGCAACAGCGTTCGCCTTGCCTGCTCCGTGAGCGGAACCGGATAATACGCGGCGACAATCCGCAAATCTGTATCGAGAAAAAAAAGGTTTGCCGACGAACCCGTCAATTCGAATACGAGACGCTGTTCCTCGGAGGACCGGGCAAAGCGCATCTCGGCTATCCGATCAGCGTTCAGGAGAGAGACGCTCTTTAGGCGCACGCCTGCAAGGAGGCTTCTCAGCGTCAGGATAAAAGGATGCGGCGTGCCAACGGATCGCGGTTTTTCACTGACTAAATGCATGCGCGGAAGAGACCGGTCGGGAGAGAGAAGCAGCGTATATTTCTTCCGGTCACGCTGGAGCAGAAGATACAGGCCTCCCTCCGGGCCCTGGAGCACCCGCTCCACCCGGGCGTTGTTCAAAAGTTCTGAAAGCTCTTGAATGACCTGTGAAAGTGTTTGAAAATCCAATCCCCGGCACCTGACCTGGCTTTTAAACTCGGCAAATGAAATGATAACGCGTTCCCCATTAGGGAACGTTCAACATCTTATGGACCTGAGGTATGACGCGCACGTCGTCGATAATTTTGAGCGCCTCGTCCTGGAATTCCACGAGCATGCTTGCCAAGGGAGCAAATTCGGCGCCTGCGGGTTGCAGGATAAACGGAATGGACAGGCCGCAGCTTGCTATGATATGCGCGGAAGTAAGGATGTCCTCTTTTGTTGTTTCCCTCGTGACCACCGCTTTGATAAACAGTTCCTTTCCCTGCGACGCGGCAAGGAACTTCCGGTGCTCTTCCCACAGGGGACGAAGACCCGTAGCCGAGGGCAGTTTAAAGTCCATGCTGACGACGTCTACGAGGTCGCGGACCGCTTCCATGGCGTCGTGATGAATGCCGCTGGTCTCGAGATAGATACGGTAGTTTTTTTTCATCTGAGGCAGCCATTGGACCAGAAAATCGCGCTGGAGCAGGGGCTCCCCTCCCGTCAGGCTGAGGACGGGACGCGAGGGGCCGGGGATCACCAGCCGCGAACAGAGTTCTGTGAGGCGTTCCGCAGAAACAGGGTTGGAGATCTGCTCATATTCCAGGATGGGCCCGATCTTGACCTGAAGAGTGCAGGGATGTCCGGGGGGCCCCTCTTCCGGAAGCGAACTTGCATGAGGAGTGTCGCAGTAACCACAGCGGATATCGCAACCCTGAAACCGGACGAAGATATGACGCTGCCCGATCCACGGTCCCTCGCCTTGAATGGATGCAAAGATTTCATGTATTGATGCGTCTTTCATTTTGTCATAATACAGAACAATCACGTGAAATACAAGCCGGTCAGTTCAAGGAGCCGGCGAAATTCTAATCTAAATAGCGCGGCAAAGAACGAAAAGAACGCCGAAATAGCACTAAAGGATGTCATTCTTTGGCTTGACAAGCGACCTCTAATGGGGTAACTTAAAATCATACAGGAGGAATGATGATTCAGAGAATTGTCTCGTTTTTACTTATAGTTAGTGCGACACTGCTCTTTTCCTTTCAGCCCGCATCTGCGGATTCGTCATCAGCTCCTCAGAACCCGGTTCCCGGTGTCCCTGCGCAATTAAAGCCCCCGACAGAAGACGTGGCCCAAGTCGACGAAAACATCGACGAGATGACCGAAGAGAAGCCTTACAACATCCCGATGATTTTGAACGACAGCGTTGAAAACCATCTCGAATATTTCAAAACACGGGGACGGAAGGTATTCCAGCGATGGCTCGACCGTTCAGCGAGATACATCCCCGTGATGAAAGACATTTTTCGCGAGAAAAATCTGCCTGAAGACCTGGTCTACGTTGCCATGATCGAAAGCGGGTTCAATCCCTACGCCGTTTCCTGGTGCAAGGCAGTCGGTCCGTGGCAGTTCATGCCCGCAACAGGCAAGCTTTACGGCCTCAAGATCAACTGGTGGATCGATGAACGAAAGGACCCCGTGAAATCGACGTATGCGGCAGCGGAGCACCTGAAAGACCTGCACAATCTCTTCGGTTCCTGGCCCCTTGCCCTTGCCTCATACAACGCAGGCGCCGGCAAAGTACAGCGCGCCGTACTCAGAACGCGCTCTGATGATTTTTGGGACTTGAAGGCCTCGCGGTACATCCGCAAGGAAACAAAAAATTATGTGCCCAAATTCATGGCTGCCACCATCATCGCCAAAAACCCGGAATCCTACGGCTTTACGCTGAACAACTTCACTCCCTACGAATTCGATGAAGTCACGCTTGGAGAGAGCGTTGATCTTCGCCTTGTCGCCCGTTGCGCGGGATGCAGCTATGAAGAGATCAAGGAATTGAATCCCGAACTCAGGCGATGGATCACGCCGCCGCATTATGATAATTACGTCCTCAGAATCCCGGTCGGCAAGAAGGATGTTTTCCTCGCAAATTACGCCGCCGTCCCCCCGGAGCAAAAAATACAGTGGGAGCGCCATGAAGTTCGGAAAGGAGAGACGCTGGCAGCCCTTGCAAAGCGCTACAACACCTCGCTTGAAGCGATCCGCGATATCAACAGGCTCAAGAGAAACCGGATTGTTCCCGGCAAACATCTTCTTATCCCTCTGGACATCAACGCGAAAGCACAGAACATCAGCTATCTTACTCCCGAACGGGAAAGGAAACAGCAGAAAATTTTGTACCGGGTCAGGCGGGGCGAATCTCTCACGAAGATCGCCAGACGGCACAATGTGACCGTCACTGCCATCAAGGGGTGGAATAAGGGATTGGGCGCGTCGATACGGGCCGGGCAGAAAATTAAATTGGTCGTGGACGTAGATCAAATTTAACCGATCCGGCGCAGCAGATCGCCACGACAAAAAGGTCGGGGGATGTTCCCGGCCTTTTTCGTGTTTAAGGCCAATCTATCCACTGCCGGCGTGTCCCGGGGTTCCCCGTCCCTGATTCCCGGCGTCAGGAAACCGGCTTCCCGGTGGAGCCCCCTCCGGCAGGAGCCGGGGGATTGCAAGTCGCGGGATTCATGAGGACCGAGTGAAGCGTCTCCCCCAGGTCCTTGATGCGGTATGGCTTCGTGACCACTCCCCGGAAACCGTGGTCGCGGTAATGGGCCATGACGGGATCGTTGGAGTAGCCGCTCGACACGACCGCTTTCACGTTCGGATCTATTTCAAGAAGTTTCAGCAAGGCTTCTTTCCCCCCCATCCCTCCCGGGACCGTCAGATCCATGATGACTGCATCAAAGGGTTGCCCCGCTGCTTTCTCCCGCTGATACAATTCCACGGCGCTTGCGCCGTCATCGGCAAAGTGGACAACATAGCCGAGCCGCTTCAAGACATCACCCGTCGTCTGCCGCACGTCGTCTTCGTCATCCATGAGCAGAATCTTGCCCGTCCCAATGAACAGCTGAACGTCGTCGATTTGCTTGAATACCTTGCCGGACATCGATGCGGGAAGGTAAATGGTAAAGGTGGTGCCCACGCCCAATTGCGACTCGGCGATGATATGGCCTCCATGCTTCTTGATGATGGAGTAAGACGTGGCAAGCCCAAGTCCGCTCCCTTTTTGCTTGGTGGTAAAGTAAGGATCAAAAATCTTCGGCAGGTGCTCCTGGGCGATGCCGACGCCGTGGTCCTGCACGCTGACCTTGACGTAGGCCCCCGGACAAAGCGGAAGCCCGCTTGACCCGGTCATCACGTTGTTTTCACAGCGGATCGTAATGACCCCTCCTGCGGGCATGGCATGGTCGGCGTTGATGACGAGATTGTGGATGACCTGGCTGATCTGGCCTTCATCGATATCAAGCAGCCAAAGATTATCGGCAAAATAAAAATCATAACGGACCCGCGAGCCGCGCAGGGCAAAACCCGCAGCCTCTTTGACCAGGTCATTGATCGCGGTCGTCTTTTTTACAGGAGAACCTCCCTTGGAAAACGTGAGGAGCTGCCGCGTCAGGTCCTGCGCGCGGAGGGATGCCCGCTCTGCCGCTTCCAGCTGCCGATACGGAGTGTCCTCGTGCTTCATATCGAGCATCGCCAGCGAGATGTTCCCCATGATCGAAGCAAGCAGATTGTTGAAATCGTGAGCAATGCCGCCGGCGAGGATGCCCAGGGATTCCAGTTTTTGCGCCTTGAGCAGTTCCTCTTCCATCCGCTCCCGGTCCTCGATCTCCTTACGAAGTTTCTCGTTCGCCTGGGTCAGTTCCCGCGTGCGGTCCTCGACGAGCTTCATCAATTGTTCACGGTGCCGCCTCAGAATCCCTTCCGCCTGTTTCTGCTCGGTGACGTCGCGGATGATGCCCACCATGGCAATAGGCTTGCCCTGCTCATTCTTGACCATCGACGTGGAGATCCAGACGGGAAAGACCCTGCCGTCCTTGTGAACCACCATCAGTTCGCCGTTCCATCGCCCCGACATTTTCAAATGCGGAATAATGACCCGGTCGGCAAATTCCCTGTCCGCGTTCATTTCATTGACGTGTTTGCCCGCCAGTTCGCTTGGAGAAAAACCGTAAATCTCCTCCACGGCCTTATTCGAATAGACAACCGTTCCATCGAGATCGACGATCTGGATCCCGTCCATCGCCTCTTCAATGGCCTCCGAAAAAAGCTTCAGCTGTTCTTCCGCCCTTTTTCGGACCGTAATGTCCCTGACAGCTTCGATGCCGGCTATAACCTGTCCCGTGGAGTCCCTGAGCAGAGAAGCTTTTATTTCCAGCGTTTGCATCTCATGGCCTCTGACGATCGATTTCTCCAGGGTGTGGATCTGCCCATCGTGGAAGGAAGCGGCCACGGGACAGCCTTCGCAGATATGCCCGCCCTGAGAATACGCAAGGTAACAAATTTCTCCGACCCGGTCCCCCTCGGGCATGCTTTTTTGCACGTCGTTCTGGTAGATTATCCTGAAGTCCCGATTCAGGATGTTGATGCCGTCGCCGATGGCGGTGATGATGGCTTCCGATCTCGCCTTCTCATCCTCGATTTTTGCGATGGCTATTTTCAGCCCCTCCTCGGCTTCCTTGCGCTTGGTGATATCCCGTGCGATTCCCTGGGTGCCTGCAAATGCTCCCTTCCCGTCCCTTAAGAAGTGCACGTTGTGGATCACGGAAATAACGTTGCCGGTCCCGGTAAGATAGCGATTCTCGAAGTTGAATACGTCGATGTTCTGCTCGATCATTTCCCGGCATCTTTCGCCGGTCTTTTCGCGGTCGTCGGGATGAATCAATTCAAGCCACGGCCGTCCGATGACCTGTTCAGGAGAGTATCCCAGGATTTTATAAGCCGCATCGTTCATGAATGTCTGGTTCCCGTCTTTATCCGAAACGTAAATGATGTCGGAGGCCAGTTCCACGAGGTTCTCGTACCGGTTTTCAGCCAGTCGGCGCTTCGTTTTCATTCGAATGATCACAACACTGAAAATGATCAGACTAAGGGCCACGAAACTTCGGAAGTAAAGTTCATGGGCGGAGAAGTCAAGAAGGGAGGGCAAAAAAGGTTCATGGAAAGCAAGGTGGTCAATGCAGGCGTCAATGACCCAAAGGAGAAGGGACCCGGCAAAGGAAAGGGCGATAATCGCTTGTTTGTCTTTCATCTTCATAGGTCACCGGGGGAATATGCGGCCCTCACAGAAATGACACTATTTTAACCAAAGAACAGAATATGTCAATTGAAGAGTTCGTCGGCGGGCGCTCCTGTTATTCAATAAACAGCCGGAACAAGTATGGGGAATGCGAGGGAGAGGAGGCGGCCCCCGTTCTCCCCAACAGGGTTACTATCCTAACCCGGATAAACCGGAGAAGCTCTTGCGCAAAGCCGCCAAGCACGCAAAGGAACCATTAACTCATGGCATAATTCCGAAAAATCCTTTGGCTTTCTTTGCGACGCTGCGGCTTTCGCGCGAAATTAACTTGCCCTTTTGAGATGGATCTGATTTGTAACTGACGAAGCAGGCACGAGCGATCAAGTCGACAGCCTGTCAACCAATCCCGTTGCGGAGCCGAGGACAAAGATCCACGATGCCGAACCGCAGAGCTATTTTGCTGTTTTTGCTTCACCCGGTTTCGGAGCAGGCATGATTTTCTGGACTTTGCCCAGGGCATCCATGCTCCAGGTGGTCCCGCCCAGCTTTTCCATGACGATTTTATACTTTGCTTCGGCCTCAGGCATGTTCCCCGCTGCTTCATACAGCCGGGCAAGTTCGACCGTGGCAACGCCCGGCCCCGTCAGCGCTTCCGCCTGCTGGAATGCTTTCCGCGCGTCGTCGAGTTTCCCCTGCCCCTCGTACACATATGCCATGCGCTGGTACACCAGGCCGAGCAGGTATTTATCACGGGAATATTCATGCACGAAGGCCTGATATTCTTTGAGCGCTTCATCCGCCCGTCCAAGGCTCACGAGACAATTGCCCACGTAGTATTGGGCAACCGCGCCGCTCGTCGTATGAGGATATTTTTTTTGCGCGTCGCGGAAGAGGTCGAGCGCCTTCCCGTAGTCCGCGCTCGCACCCGTAGCGGGGCTGTAGAATTCATACGCCGCGGCAACGAGCGGGGCAGCCTTCTGCTCCTGGGAGGAACGAAACATCGCATACCCCGCGATGAGGACGAGCGCCACCGCGGCAGCGATGGCGGCGATCCGCAACTGTTTCTGATACCCCGCCAGAGCGTGCTGGACCTTGTGAGCAAGGGTTACAATCTCCTGCTCTTGCTGGATTTTTACGGCGGAGCCTCTTTTCTTGATGGTCGGCATCTGCAACAACCTCCTGGTAAAAGTAATTTAGCATTCGCGCTCCGGACGTACGGAGCTCGTTTGTTATTTTTTAAACGCGGCAGCGGCCTTCCCGGCAAGTTCCCGGGAATTTTTCAGCACGGCTTCCACCTGGCCCCTGGACAGCCCCGCGCCGAGCAAAATGTTCTGCGCCAGCTCGTCGGTGACCAGGTCGCCGGGTTCATGGGTATCGGTATCGATCACGAGTTTTGCTCCCGTGTCTCCGGCCATCTTCGCAACATGACCGTTGGATAAGCTGTGGCCCTTGCGCGTGGTGATCTCCAGATAGACGCCGTTCTTCGCGGCCAGCATGGCTTCGTCCTTCGTGATGAGCCCGGGATGCGCCAGGATGTCCACTTTGGCCTCGATCGCAGCGCGGTTCGTACCGGGATGGACCGGTTCGACGAGCGTCTCGCCGTGGGCCACGATGATTGCGGCCCCGAGCGAACGCGCCCGGTCCGTAAGCTCGGCAAAGGTCTCCGGCGGGATGTGAGTCAGTTCAATGCCCGGCAGCGCCGTGATTTTCCAGCAACGGTTCAGTTCTTTGCATGCCGCAGCCACGCGCGGGATCGTAAAATCAAGGTTCGACGCATCGGCGTGGTCCGTAATGGCGATTACTTCGTAACCTTTCATCACGGCGCGCCGAACGAGTTCCGACGGGACCAGCGCTCCGTCGCTGAACAAGGAATGAGTATGGAGATCGATCATGGTAGCTCCT
>VFSW01009682.1_pt1 | contig 13729 bp, 11 predicted proteins | sample 5358111 | NCBI WGS metagenome assembly VFSW01 (sample SAMN11554181, study PRJNA540505) | mine drainage metagenome | isolation source: sediment from site ElyBrook_90M | place: USA: Ely Copper Mine, Vershire, VT | collected 2017 | reverse complement strand
GGGGCGGCGGGCCGTAGACCGCGCCGGGCTCAGCCGGGAGGCCAGGTCATCGGCCGGCCGCCGAGCATGTGCACGTGCAGGTGGTCGACGGTCTGGCCGCCGTTTCGACCAACGTTGACCACCAGGCGGTAGCCGTCCGCGGCGACACCTTCCTGTTCGGCGAGCTTCGCCCCCGCGGCGAAGAGGCGATCCATCAACCCCGCCTGCTCCGGCCCGAGCTCCCGAACCGAGGCAACATGCTTGCGCGCGAGCAGCAGAACGTGAGTCGGGGCCTGAGGTGCGATATCGCGGATGGCCACGACGTCGTCGTCGGCATAGATCTGGCTGGACGGCAGCTCGCCGGCGACGATGCGGCAGAACAGGCAGTCGGACGGCATGGCTGGCTCCCTTCGGCTCGGGCTACGGCGCGGTTGCCGGCCCGATCTTCCTACTTACGGTCCTCTCGCGCCAGCCACCAGGCACGTCCGGCCGGGATCGCCGTCCCGGGCTACGAGTTGCCGTAGAAGTAGCGCCCACTCCCGCTGTCCAGGTAGCCCGCGGCGTCGTCGAGCATCTTCGGGTGATCGGGATCCCGGAGCTCGCGGAGCAGGTGTGGCCGGACGCGCTCGTCCTGCCGGCGCGCCAGGCCGAATATGGCTTCGACCCGAGTCTCGTAGTGAACGTCCTCAACGCGGGCGAACAGCGCCGCTCTGAGCTCCGGGTAGTCCGCGTCGGTCAGGGCGCCCAGGCCGAAGGTCGCCCAGTCACGAACGTCGTCGTCGGCGTCGCCGCTCAGCTCGATCAGGATCGATTGGGCCGGGGCGTCGAAGCCGACCGAAGGTGCCGAGAAGGCGACGGCCTGGCGTACGGCCGGATCCGGATGAGCCGCGAGAGCCAGGATGGCGTCGCGGGAACCCTCGTCGTCCAGTTGACCGAGCCCGACGACGGCCGCGGCGAGCGGCCCGACCTCCGTCTCGGCTCGAACCGCCTCGCGCAGGATCGCAATCGCCGTCTCGTGCAACGCCTTGCGATCGAGCTGCGCGGCCTGGCGGACCAGCACGAGGCCTATCTCGCGGCGATCGGGATCCGACTCCGCGACCAGGCCTTCGGCGACCTCGAGAACGGTCGCCGCATCGTCGCGGGCGACCAGGGCCTGCTGGCGCTTCCACAGCAGCTCCTCGTCCGTGTGGCCCGAGGTGGCGAACGCGACGAACGACTCGACCTCCCGCTCGATTTCCGCACGACTTCGCATGCCCGGATCGTGGGTGAGGCGAGCGATCCGGTCAAGCGCCATCGGGCCGGCGGTTACCCGGCCGAGAGCAGGCGGCCGATGATGAGGTCCGGGTCGGCGGAGTCGATCGACTCGGCGCGGACGAGGGCTACCTTGTTGTGGAGTGGCTCGTCCGCGGCCACCGCGACCCGGACGTACTCGTCCGCGTGGCCGAGCCACCACCCGGGCCCCCCGCCGGGGAGTGGCTGTTCGAAGAGAACCCGCAATTCGCGGCCCAGCCGGGCGCGGGCGAAAGTGGCTCGGGCACGGGCCGCCAGCTCCAATGCTTCGGCCGCTCGCCGCTTCTTCGTCGCTCCGTCAACCTGGCCGACCATCCGCACCGCCGGCGTCCCGGGCCGCCCGGAGAAGCGGAACACGTGGACGCCCGCCAGAGAGAGGCCGCCGACGAACGCCAGCGTCCGCGACCATGACTCCTCGTCCTCGCCGGGAAAGCCCGCGATCAGGTCCGCGTGGACGGCGGCGCCGGGGATCGCCCGCCGGACGCGTTCCACGACCGCCGCGTACGCCGTGGTGTCGTATCGGCGGCCCATCCGCCGCAGGATCGCGTCGTCGCCCGACTGGAGCGGCACGTGGAGATGGGGCAGGCATCGCCCACCGGACTCGTCCCACACGCTCAGCAGCTCGTCCGTGACGTGTTGAGGCTCGATGGAGCTCAGGCGGATCCGCTCGATCTGCGTTTCGGCAAGGATGCGGCGGATCAGGCCCGGCAGGTCCAGGTCGTCGTCGCGGTACGTCCCGGCGTTGATACCGGTGAGGACCACTTCGCGGCGACCGGCCGCGAGAGCCGCCCGGACCTCCGCCAGAACCGCGTCGGCGGCGACGGACCTCTCCGCTCCCCGAGCCCGCGGAATGATGCAGTAGGTGCAGTGGAACGAGCAGCCGTCCTGGATCTTGACGAAGGCGCGGGTTCGGTCGGCCACGGCCGGGCCGTCGCCACTCTCCTCGCTCGAGGACTCGGCCCATGCGGGCCCCGGCTCGGCAGTGGCCGGCTCGGCGGCGGCCACGAACCCGGCCGCGGCCGGCTCGGTGGCCGGCTCCACCCCTGAGAGCGTCGGCTGGGCGCCGTCCGGCAGGCCGAGCAGCCCGGCAACCTCGTCGAGCAGCGCGTCCTTCGCGTCGTTGTCGAAAAGCCTTGCGGCAGGATCGGCCGACGCCAGAGAGTCCGGATCGATCGCGACCGAGCAGCCCGTCACCAAAACCCGCGCTCCGGGGTTCTCGCGCCGGGCCCGGCGAACGATCTGGCGGGATTTGCGGTCCGCCATCGACGTCACCGTGCATGTGTTGACGACGACGAGATCCGCGCCGCCGTGGACCAATTCGACGCCCCCGGCGTGGAGAAGGCGCACGACCGAGTCCATCTCGGACTGGTTGACCTTGCAGCCCAGGTTGGCGATGACGGCGCGCCGCGCGGAAGCGCGGGGAGCGGGAGAACTCACCGCCAGATCGTAGCGGCAAACGCGGGCCGCGAAGATCGAACGATTCGGCCCACCCGAACGATCAGGTAGAGGAAGCGCGAATCCGCGGCGCCGGACGGCCCCGCAGCAATGGCGTTTCGGAGGGATCCGGTCGGCGCAGAATGACGAGCGTGGGGATCCAGATGGCCGGCACGGGCGAAAACGCGATCCGCGAGCTCTTGCTCTCGCGGCTCTCGTCCGCCTATCGGCTTGCCACGTGCATCCTTCGCGATCCTCAGGCTGCCGAAGACGCGGTCCAGGAGGCCGCACTCCGGGCCTGGACCAGCCGCCACGAGCTGCGCGATCCCTCGAAGGTAGACGCCTGGTTCGGCCGAATCGTCGTCAACGTCTGTCGCGCGGAGCTCGCGCGGTCGGCACGACGGCGACTCGAGGTGGCGGCCGAACCGGCGGTCGAACGATGGGCCGAGCCCGGCGACGCGTGGGCGCAGCGCGACGAAACGAGCCGAGCGCTCGCCCGGCTCACTCCGGAAGAACAGGTCGTGGTAGCGCTGCGTTTCGGGCGGGACATGACCGTGCCGCAGATCGCCGCGCATACCGGCCTGCGTGAGGGCACCGTCAAATCGAGGCTCCACTCGGCCCAGGAGCATCTCCGGGCCGCGTTCCAGGCCGAGTGGCGAACTGACTCTGCCGGGGAGGTTCAGCGATGAACGACCCGATCGGCGACCGACTTCGCCTCTACTACCAGTCGATCCAGACCGAGCCACCCGCCCGGCTGGCCTCCAACGTCTCGCGCGGGTTCGACCTTGCGCCGGCGCGGCGCGGCCTGCGGTTCTCGTGGCGGCCGGCGGCCGGGCTCGCCGTCGTCGCGACGGCCGTCGTGGTCGCTGCGCTCATCCTGCGCGGAGTCGGGCCGGTGCCGGTGCCCACACCGTCAGGGCCGGTGGCCGCGTCGGAATCCGCGTCGCCCTCGTCCTCGGAGAGCCCGAGCATGACCGCCGAGCCGAGCGAGACGCCGAACGAGACGCCGGGCGCGACGCAGAGCGAAGCGCCGACGTCGAGCCCGACTCCCAGCCCGACTCCGAGCCCGACTCCGACCGCAACGCCGACCGCAAAGCCGACTCCCACCCCGACACCGTTTCCGACTCCGCTTCCCTACAGGGGCGGCTCGCTGGTGTCCGTGGGCGTCATGAACCCGCATCTGACAGGCCCGGCGGTGAACCTGAACGACGCGACCGTCCTCGTGGTGGGAGGCATGGTCGCGAACCCCGACGGCGTCCAGGTCAAGTCGAATCTGGCCGAGCTATATCGGATGGGTGACCACAGCTTCGTTCCGGTGGGTCCGATGAACGACGCGAGGTATGACCATACGATCACGCAGCTGCGGGATGGCCGCGTCCTGGTCGTTGGTGGCGCCGACCTGTCCGACGGCATCGACAACCTGGCTACCGCCGAGATCTACGACCGATACACGAAGCAGTTCACTCCCACGGGTTCGATGGCCCAGGGCCGAGCCGGGCACACGGCCACTCTCCTGCCCGACGGCCGAGTACTCGTTGCCGGCGGCTTCGGCGGTGGAACGCAGCCGCTGGCCACGGCCGAGGTGTACGACCCCAAGACGGGCACGTGGAGCCCCACGGGCTCGATGACGGTCGCCCGGGAGAACCACACCGCCCTCATGCTCGACGGCGGCAAGATCCTGATCACCGGCGGCATGGACGCGGATTCGCACGTCCTCGCCTCGGCCGAGCTATACGACCCCACCACGGGCACATTCCAGGCGACGGGCTCGATGTCCACTCCGAGGATGTGGCACACGTCGACGTACCTGGACGGAACCCACGTGATGGTGGCCGGCGGCCTTGGCGCCGATGGGAGAACGGCGCTGGCGTCAACCGAGATCTACAACACGGCCACGGGCAAGTTCAGCAAGTCGGCATCCATGCTGACGGCGCGCTACGGGCATACGGCGACGCAAGTCTCGTACGGCTGGGTCATCGTCGCCGGAGGCCGGGGCACGGACTCGCTCGAGGTATACGAGCCCGGGACGGGCAAATTCGGCAATCAGATGGCCTTGCTCGGACCCGTGGATTCCGCCGTGTCTCTGAGCGACCGCGTCCTGCTCACGGGCACGCCCGCGCAGCTCTACTGCTCATGGCCGCCCTCGAACGGGTCCTGCCGGTGACTCGGGGCTGAGCGCTGCGGCCGCCGGCCCGGAACCGCCGCGGTGGCTACGGCCTGATCGCCTCGAGGGCGACCCAGTCCTCTTCCGCCCAGCGCCGGCCCATCGTCAGGCCGGCGGCCTCGAACGCGGCCCGGACGTCGTCCTCGCGGTCGCGGAAGATGCCCGAGGCCAGGATTCGCCCGCCTCCGGGGATCGTCTCGTCGCGGAGCACCGGCGCCAGCTGGACGAGCAGCGAGGCGATGAGGTTGGCGAGCACGAGATCGAACGGACCCTCGCCCGAAGGAACGCTTCCCTGCCGGACGGGCAGCCGGCGGGTGAGGCCGTTGAGGCGCGCATTCTGCTGCGTCGACTCGACGGCGATCGGGTCCGTGTCCACTCCGAGGAGCTCGCCCGCGCCGAGCTTGCCCGCGGCAATGGCGAGGATCCCGGAGCCGCAGCCCACGTCGATGACGCAGGCGGCCCCGTTGACCGCGTGGCCGTGCTCGAGAAGGCCCTCGTCGGCGAGGGTCTCGAGCGCGGCGAGGCAGAGCCGCGTGGTGGGATGGAGCCCCGTGCCGAAGGCCATGCCTGGATCCAGGGACAGGACCACGTCCTCGGGCCGCCGGCGGTGCCGCCGCCACGTTGGCCTGATCACGATCCGCCGCCCGATCCGCAGCACCGGGAAGTGGCTCTTCCACGCCTCGGCCCAGTCCTCCTCGCGAACGATCCGGGTCTGCAGCTCGCCGATCGGCCGGAGGCCGAAGGCCTGGAGATGGCCCAGGGCGGTGCTCGCTTCGGCGATGGACCGCTCCACTCCGGCGGGGTCGAGGCCGGGCAGATAGGCCCGCACGATAGCGGGCTTGGTGGGATCGACGACTGCGCCGAGGCCCTCGTTGGTCAGCCCGAAGCCGGGTTCGACGCTCGTACCTCCGGGCGCGAAGCGGGTCAGGATCTCGCTGACGGCCTCGACCGCTTCGATGTCCGCCGCGACCGAGAGCTCGACCCAGACGCCCGGGCCGAGAGACTGCGCCTGTACCGGCGTGGCCGCTCCGCCGGCCGCCACGCCCCCGGCCGCATCGCCGGCCGCCGCGCCTCCGGCGGTTCTCCGGCCGGCCGCCGGGGCGGCCTTCGGCGTCTTCGTCGTCCTCGTCGTCTTCCCGGTCGTCTTCTTCTCAGCCAAGCGCGTCCTTCATCCGATCGAAGAAGCCTCCCGACGTGACCGTTTCGCCCGACTCGGCGGCGTAGTCCTCCAGAAGGCGGCGCTGCTTCTTGGAGAGCTTCGTCGGGACCTGGACCCGGACGATGACGTGCAAGTCGCCCCGCGTGCCCTGCCGCCGGAGATGCGGAACCCCTTTGCCCCGCAGCCGGATCTCGGTTCCGGGCTGAGTCCCGGGCCTGATCTCTAGCTCTTCCTCGCCGTCGATCGTGGGAATCTTGGCGATGGTGCCGAGGGCCGCCTGGGCGATCGAGAGCTGGAGGTCGTGGTAGATCTCCGTGCCTTCGCGGCGCAGGACCTCGTGCGGAGTCACGTGGACCGCGACGTACAGATTTCCGGCCGGTCCGCCTCGCGTGCCCGCCTCGCCCTCGCCGGAGAGACGGATCTGATGACCCTCGTCGATGCCTGCCGGGATCGACACGCGGATCTTCTTGTGGTGGCTCTGGCGGCCCTCTCCGTGACAGGCCTGGCAGGGCTTGTCGACCACTCGGCCTTCGCCCTGGCAGCGGGTGCAGACGGTCACGTTGACCATCTGGCCAAGCATCGTCTGGCGAACGCTGCGGATCTCGCCCCGGCCGCCGCAGGCTGTGCAGGTGATCGGGCTGCTGCCGGGCGCCGCGCCGGATCCGACGCAGGTTGGGCAGCGATCGAGCAGGTCGAACTCGATCTCCTTCTCGACGCCCTTCACCGCCTCCGCGAAAGTGATCCGGACGTCGTAGCGGAGGTCCGCTCCGGAGGGCCGCCGGCCGCGCCTCGTGCCCGCCGGCGCGCCGCCCATACCGGCGAAGAACGCGTCGAAGAGGTCGCCGAAACCGCCGAAACCTTCGGCGAACGGCGAGCCGCCGGCTCCGAGGTCGCCCAGACCCGCGGGGCCGACCATGTCGTAGATCTGCCGCCGCTTGGGATCGGAGAGAACCTGATAGGCCTCGTTGATCTCCTTGAACTTGTCGGCGGCGCTGTCCTCCGCGCTCACGTCCGGGTGGTACTGCTGGGCAAGGCGGCGGAACGCCCGCTTTATGTCCGCGTCGGTGGCGTTTCGCTCCACGCCCAGGATTTCGTAGTAGCTTCGCTCGGTGGCCATCGATCAGAAGGATACGAGACAGCCGTCTCGGGCGAGGCGCGGAGCCCCAACGGGCCTGAAGATGAGCCGATCCGCCGTGCCGGCGGCCCGCGCCGAGCCGATCGGCTAGGCCAGCAGCCGCTTCTCCAGCCGTCGCGAGGCGATCACCAGCCCCACCGCCCCCAGCACCGCGAGGTAGACCACGTCCAACGCGATTCCCGCGTCCGGAGTGCCCGTCATCAGAGCCCTGATCAGGTGGACGCCCCGGTAGAGCGGCGTGCACTCGACGAAGAGCTGCAGCGCCGGCGGGTACGCGTCGATCGGATAGAACGTGCCGGAGAAGAGGAACATCGGCATCAGGAGCAGCTGGACGTAGTCGAAGTCCTGCCACTTGCGGACGAAGGTCGTCACCGCCAGACCCGCGCCCGCGAAGCCGAAACCGACGAGCATCGCGGCCGGGAACGCCAGGATACCCATCGGCGAGGGAACCAGCGGCTGACCCGCGACGCCGAAGACGGCCACCACGGCCAGGAATCCAATGGCATAGAGGCTTCCCCGCAGGAGCGCCCACATGATCTCGCCCGCCGCCGCGTCCCCCAGCGACATCGGCGTGGCGATGATCGCGTCGTAGAGCTTGGCGTAGCGGAGCTTGAAGAAGAAGTTGTTCGACGTCTCGTAGATCGCCCCGTTCATCGCCGACGAGGCCAGCAGCGCGGGCGCCACGAAGACCGCGTACGGCACCTTCCCGCCGCCCAGCGGCACGTCGCCGATGAGCGCCCCGACGCCGAAGCCCATCGAGAGCAGGTAGAAAAGCGGCTCGAAGAACCCGGAGAAGATCACGATGAAGGTGTGGCGGTAGACCATCGTGTTGCGCTCGACGATGTGGGTCGGGCGGACGAGCCGGTCGGCCTGGGACTGGCGGCGACCGACGGCAAGCGGGGCGATCATTTAGACCACCATCCTTCGGCGGAACGTGATCCGGGCAACGGCGAAGCCCGCGACGAAGCACGCCAGGAGCGCGCCGATGTGGACGGCCCAGCCGATCGGGTCCACCTCGCCGAGCGAGAGCGACCGGGCCACGGCGACGCCGTGGTACAGGGGCGTCACCCAGGCCAGAGGCTGGACGACCTCGGGAAGCTTCTCGATCGGGAAGAACGTGCCGGAGAAGAGGAACAGCGGCGTGATCCCGAAACGGAAGAGGGCATTGAAGCCGGCGTCGCCCTTCTGCGTGGCCGTGAAGGCCATGATCGGAGCCGCGAACGCGAGCGCGGTCAGGATGGCCACCGGCACCGCCAGGAGCACCAGCGGGGACGCGGCCGCACCGAGAGCCAGGATCACGACCAGGAACAGCACGGACAGCAGCGTCGCCCGGAAGCCGATCCAGATCAGGTCGCCCACGAGCAGGTCGCCAACACGGACGGGCGTGTTGAGAGCTGCGATGTAGGTCTTGTCCCACTCGATCTTGCCCATGATCGGCCAGGCGGACTCCGCGGCGGCGGCCATCATGGCCTGGGTCACGAGCAGCGCGGGCGCGACGTAGTCGATGTACGAGACGCCGCCCGGGAGCCCTCCATTCCGATTCACGTACACGCCGAGCCCAATGCCCATCGACACGAGATAGAGGAACGGCTGCGACAGACCGGAGATCAGGTAGCTGTGCCAGGATCGGCGGAAGACGACCAGGTCCGTCTCGAAGACGCGCATGGCCGAACCGCCGAACGAGCGGCCGCGCCCGCCCGACGGAGCCGAAGAGCCGGGAAAGGCCGAGCCCGGCAAAGGAGCTCGAGGCTCGGTGACGAGAGTCTTCACTCGACCAGGCTTCGGCCGGTCAGCCGCAGGAAGACGTCTTCGAGGGTGCTGCGCCGGACGAGCACGCTCGAAGGCCGGAGCCCGCGCTCGTAGGCGGCGGCCGCGACCGCCTCGCCGTCGGACGTGTACACGAGGACTCGATCGGGCAGCTGCTCGACCCGCTCCGCGAGCCCCTCGAGCTGGCCGTCCAGGTGCGCCGAATCGTCGGTCTCACCTTCCGCGCGGCGGAAGCGCAGCTCCAGGACCTCTCGACTGACGTACTTCTCGATCAGCTCCCGAGGCGACCCGTGGGCAACGATCTTCGCGCAATCCATGACCACCAGCCGGTCGCACAGCTGCTCCGCCTCGTCCATGTAGTGAGTGGTCAGGCAGAGGGTCACGCCCCGCTGCTTGAGCCGGTAGAGCCGATCCCAGACCAGGTGGCGGGCCTGCGGATCCAGCCCGGTCGTGGGCTCGTCCAGCAGGAGCAGCGATGGCTCGTTGATGAGCGCCCGGGCGATCACGAGCCGGCGCTTCATGCCGCCCGAGAGCGGCTCGACCCGGTCTTTCGACCGCTCGGTCAGCTGGACGAAGTCGAGCAGCTCCGTCGCGCGGCGGCGAGATTCGGCCCAGGAGAGGCCGAAGTAGCGGCCGAAGACGAGCAGGTTCTCGATGACGCTGAGCTCGGTGTCGAGCGTGTCGGCTTGAGGCACGACGCCCAGGCGGGCTCGGATCGAGGCGCCGTCCTGCCTGGGATCTAGCCCGAAGATGCTCAGCTCTCCGGCCGTAGCGGGCGACACGGTTCCGATCATCCGCATGGTCGAGGTCTTGCCGGCGCCATTTGGACCGAGGAAGCCGAAGGCCTCGCCCGGCGCGACGTCGAAGTCGATCTCGTCGACCGCGGTGAACGAACCGAAGCGCTTGGTCAGGCCGCGGGCGCGGATGAGCGGAGCAGTCTGATCGGCGGGTTCGAGCATCCGACGATGTTAACTCGGACCTGCTTCCGCCCAGCGGGATGGCCCGCGGCTGTCGCCCTACGCATTCCCGGGCGTCCGATCGGGGAACGATCGTTCGGACCGCCCCTGACGTTCTGCGGGGGATCGCCCAGTACCCCCGGTTGCATATCATCAACGGGTTACTTCGCATGGGTCGACCCGTGGACGAATTCTGGGTCTGTCAGCACTGCCGTTCGCTCAACCGAGCCGGATCCGCTAAGTGCTACAGCTGCAGGAACAAATTCGGCTCCAAGCCCAAGCCACCGGATGCGGCCGGCAAGGGCTCGGCATCCGGCGCTCCCGCGCCGCCCGCCACGGGCGGTTTCTCGGGGAGCCCGCAGGCCCTTCCGCCGCTTGCGCCGGTTCCGCCACAGCCGGCGGCTCGTCCCAGCGCTCCGCCGCCGTCGTTCTACTCCCGGCCGGTAGCGTTGCCGCCCCCCGGCGCCCCCGCATCGCCCCTGGCGGTGGCTCGTCCGTCGCGGCGCCTGCCCAACCCGCTTCTTGGCATAGAGCGCCGGATAGCCGCGGCCCTCGCCGTCCGCCCGATCGTGTCGCTCACTGGCCTGGGCTACGTCACCGCGGTGCTGCTGGCGTTCCTCCTTGGTTTCGCCTGCCTGCTGGCGGTCGGCATCCTTCCGGCGGCGACGTATGCCCTGCAGCACGCCGACGTTCCGGCCGGCTGGGCCCAGCTGACTTCCGGACAGCAGAGCACGATCAGGATCCTCGCGATTCTCGAGGTGGTCCTGGCCCTGCTCACGCTGATCGCGTTCTCGACGTTCGTGGGGCTGTCCACGCACAACACCACCGGCCTGGGTGCGGAAGTCACGCTGCTGATGCCGCGTGGCGCCGCGATGGCCTGGCCAAGGCTGGCCTGGGTCCACGTCAGGATCGCGGTTGCATTGTTGCTGCCCACCGTGCTCGTCTGGAATGGCTACGAGCTGTTCGGCCTGATCGCCGCGGTGGTGGCCATAGAGCTGGCCCAGCGCCACCTCGACGATGGGCTCGATTGGCTCGATCGACCGGCCAGACACCTGCCGGACCTGTATCGCAAGCTTGGCGTCCAGGGCGCCAATTCGTCGCCGCTCGCTTCGATCTGGTCCGTCCTCTTCCGCGCCTCGAACGTTCTCGCGATCGTCGTCTACCTCCTGCCCCCGGTGGGGCTTGCCGTTGCCAGAGGGCTTGCCGCCAGCGGCAACGACATCCGACTCTGGCAGGCGTCCAGCTACGGACCCGCCCAGCTGGGCATCGCCGTGGTCGTGGCCCTGCTGGTGATCTCCACCATCGCCACGCTCCTGCTCACCGATCTTCTGGTCGTGGGCCTCGTCGCCAGGCAACGCACACGCCGCACGATCGTGCGGGTCGGCCGTTCCCGCTCCTGGGTGGCACGTCCCGGCCAGGGCTCATACGGCCCGAGCGCGCTGAACGGCGTCGCTGCCCCCGGTGCCGCCGGAATGGCCGGTGCTGCCGGAATGGCCGGCATGGCTGATACCGGCGCCGCCGGAGCACCGGGCTATGGCGCCGCCGGGTCTGACCCGTATGGCGGATATGGCGGCGCTTCGGTGCCCGCGTATCTGGCGGGCGAGGTTGACGAGGATCGCGTCGTGGAGCGCTATCCGCAGGGGATGATGCCCCCCGGCTATCCGGAGGCCACCGCCGCTCCGGACTATCCCGCTCAGCCGCCGGCGCCCCGTGCGTACCCGCAGCCGATGCAGCCGGGCCCATTGCCATCCGGTTACCCGCAGAGTTCGATGCCACCCGGCTATCCGCGGGCTCCGATGCAGCCCGGCCTCCCGCCGCAGCCCGGGTTCCCGCCGGCCCAGGCCGGCTTCCCGCCGCAGCCCGGCCCCGCGCAACCCGGCTTCCCGCCGCAGCCCGGCTTCCCGCAGCCCGGCTTCCGGCCGCAGCCCGGCTTCCCGCCGCAGCCCGGCCCCGCGCAGCCAGGCTTCCCGCCGCAGCCCGGCCCCGCGCAGCCCGGCTTCCCGCCGCAGCCCCCGATACAGCCGCGCTATCCATCGCCACTGCAACCCGCGAGCGGACGGCCCTTCCAGCAGCCTCCGGACGGCCCCGTGGATCCGCGGCTCGCGGCTCTCGACCCGCGACTGGCGGCTCTCGACCCACGGCTGGCCGCTCTCGACCAGACCCGCGCGGCCCCGCCGGCCCCGGGGATCCCGCCGATGCCGCAGCCTGGGATCGTCCCGACTCCGCACCCCGGCCTCGCTGGCCGGTTCCCAGGCCTCGGCGACGACGCCTTCGACCGATCGCTCGACCAGGGCGGGCCCGCCTCCGCCGACCCGCCGTTCGGCGGCCGGTCCATGCCGACTGGTGGCCCCCTCTCGGCCAGATTGGGCGGAGCCACGGCCAGGCCAACCCCGAGCCAGGAGCCCCAGGAATCGTCCGGGGCCCCCGAATCGGGAGCCCCGTCTGATCCTGAGGATGAGCGCGACTAACCTGCCACGGTCAGCCCGCCGCGCGCTGCCTCGACGGCACCCGCGCATTCCCGCGGCCCGCTGCGACCGGACCGCCGGCCGCGACGAGACCCGCGGCGTCTAGGCTTCCTTGAACTCGCCTTCGACTACTTCCTCGCCCTGGTCGGGGGCGCCTTCGGTTCCGCCCTCGGCCGGACCGCTCTGACCGTCCTGTTCGGGCGATCCGGCGGCCGATGCCGCGGCCTGGTACGCGGCCGTGCTGACCTTCTGGAGCTGCTCGACGAGTGCGTCCGTCGATGACTTCACGGCGTCCATGTCGTTGCCCTTGAGGGCCGTCCGAACGGCCTCGACGCGTCGATCGGTTTCCGCCCGATCCTCCGCCGAGACCTTGTCGCCGAGGTCGCGCAGCGTCCGCTCGGCCTGGTAGGCCAGGGCGTCGGCCTGGTTTCGAGCCTCGACCTCGTCCTTGCGGCGCTTGTCCTCGTCGGCGTGCTCGGACGCCTCCTTGACCATGCGGTCGACGTCGTTCTTCGACAGCATCGAGCTCGCGGTGATCCGGACCTGCTGCTCGCGGCCGGTCGCCCGGTCCTTGGCCTTGACGTCCAGGATGCCGTTGGCGTCGATGTCGAAGGTGACCTCGATCTGCGGGATGCCCCGCGGCGCGGTCGGAATGCCGTCGAGGATGAACTTGCCCAGGGTCTTGTTGTCCTGGGCGAAGTCGCGCTCGCCCTGCAGGACGTGGACTTCCACCTGCGTCTGGTTGTCCGACGCGGTCGAGAAGACCTGGCTCTTGCTCGTCGGGATCGTCGTGTTGCGATCGATCAGGCGGGTCATGACGCCGCCCATCGTCTCGATGCCGAGCGACAGCGGGGTCACGTCGAGGAGCAGGATGTCCTTGACTTCGCCCGCGAGGACGCCGGCCTGGATCGCCGCGCCGATGGCCACGACCTCGTCGGGGTTGACGCCCCGGTGAGGCTCCTTGCCGCCGAACATCTGCTTGACGGCCTCGTTTACCGCCGGCATGCGGGTCATGCCGCCGACCAGGACCACCTCGTCGATGTCGCCGGGCTTGAGGCCGGCGTCGCGGAGCGCCTGAGAGACGGGGCCGCGGGTCTTGTCGATGAGATCGGCCGTGAGGTCCTCGAGCTTGGCCCGCGAAAGGGTGATCACCAGGTGCTTGGGCGTGCCCTCGAACGCGGTGATGTACGGCAGGTTGATCTCCGTCTGGCTGGTCGTCGAAAGCTCGATCTTGGCCTTCTCGGCCGCTTCCTTGAGCCGCTGGAGAGCCTGCTGATCGGACCGCAGGTCGATGCCTTCCTCGCGCTTGAACTCGGCCAGGAGCCATTCGATGACCCGCTGGTCGAAGTCGTCGCCGCCGAGGTGGGTGTCGCCGTTGGT
>VFSW01009681.1_pt1 | contig 13730 bp, 9 predicted proteins | sample 5358111 | NCBI WGS metagenome assembly VFSW01 (sample SAMN11554181, study PRJNA540505) | mine drainage metagenome | isolation source: sediment from site ElyBrook_90M | place: USA: Ely Copper Mine, Vershire, VT | collected 2017 | reverse complement strand
CTGGGTACCGGTGATCGCGCTGAAAGTGGGCACCTACGTCGCCGGTGGCGACAAGGAGCGCCCGCATGGCCTGCGCCGTCACCTGAACGTTTCCGTAGAGGGCCACGTGCGACGTGTTGGGGAGACGCGCGGCCGTCGGGGGTTTGTCCCGACTGCGAACGATCAAGCAATCGCCGTCGAGCCCCACGCGGGCGCCCTGCTCTTGAACGTACAGAGGAAGCTTGTCGTCGCTCGCCGGGTGCAAGCGACGCAGCGCGGGAACGGGTGATCCGCCCTCCAGCCCCCAAGGGTCCGCCTCCACCGGCGCTACCGGCGTTTCGGCGCCCTCCGTGACGACCGGGATGGGCTCGCCGATCACGCCGTGAGCAAGACCTCGAAGGAGGTTGACCTCGTCGGGCAGGCAGACACCGACGAGCGAACAGCCGTTGCACTTGGGACTGTCGACGAGCGGGGGCGGCGCCTCCTCGACATCGGTGAGCTGACGCGCGCGAGCCGCGGCTCCGAGCGTCGTCGCGACCAGGGCGTCGTCGATCGCGATCGTCACGCGCTTGCGCGAACCCGCAAAGTACACGTCGCCGTGGTCGCACCGGTAGCCGTGGTCGCGAAGGAGCAGGACCTGAGCGCAGAGCTGGGCACGCTCGGGCAAGTAAGCGCCATCGGGAAGGTCCGGAGCTTTGCCGCGCTTGTACTCGATCGGAACGACGTTCCCCTCGGCGTCGCCCTCGACGACGTCGATCTTGGCGGTGATGCCGAGCCTCTCGGACGACAGCCATAGCGTGCGCGCGGCGTAAGGGAGCTCGGGGCAGGAGTCGGGATCGGGTGCGGGGCTCGACGCTGCGTCTTCGCTTTCCGTAAGGGCATCGCTCGGCGGGGGCGGCAGCTTGCCTCCCGGCTGGTCGGCCCGCTTGTGCGCGGCGCGCCCTTCGACGGTGAACGCATTGTCGGTGAACTCGCCCTGCGCCCACTCGAGATAAAGGAGCCGCTCGCAGTAGAGCGCCTCGTTGATCATCCGCGCCGGCACCAAGTCCGGCACCGAGCCCGCCATGGGCAGGCGTCGAGGAAGGGGTTTGGCGCGGGCCTCGGCAGGCGGACAAGAAGGGACGGAAGGGGCAATCTCGGTGGGCATCGCAAGGGACCTCCAAGAGCCAGTGTGGAAGTCGCGATGCGCTCAAATGGCGCGGTGGATAAGCGCGGCTGGGCGGGTGTTCACCGCCCCCGCCGACTCCGATCAGGCCGCATAGAGCAGCTCGCGCGTGGAGAGGGTCTCATCGCGGACAGCGGGCTTTGCGACAGATGTGGTGGGAGCGGCAGAGGGAGGAGAGGCGCGCGGAGTCGAAGGGGACCCGGTTGAATGGGGCGGATGACGGCATGAGTGCTCGCTTGATGGCCTTGCTCAGCGGTTCAATTCCCAGCGTCTGAACTTCTCACGCAAGGAGGCAGCCCGCGTGCGAGTCTCCGCCGGTGCGAGTCATGCCCTGGCTGTCACGCGCTCCGCCACGCTCGCCGGCGAGAAGCTTCCGTAACCACCCTGGTCCGTCCGCGAGATGGCGGCTTCGAAGACCACGGGGATCCCTCGCCCACGAAGGACCCGAAAGTCCATGTCAAAGATCTCGGGAGAGGTAAGGACGGAATTCACAACTTGGCGGGTTAGCGGAGCGGTCCACATCGGCCACCGGAAGAATCCTGTCTTCCATCCTCCTCGGCACCCTGTCGTTGCGATTCGATCTCCTGTGGGCGCAACTCGCACGAACGGAAGGCCGCGGACGGCCAGCCAGTCTGCTGCGGGAACACCCAGCTTCTTCTCCTTGGACGGATCGCGCGCTCGGAGCGCGTAGTCGCGCGTCTGCGAATTGTCCCACTGGAGGACGGGCAGGGGACGCATGTACCGCCAAGGTCCGAAGAGCGCTTCCTCGAAGTCGTCGCGCGTGACGCCCTTCCGAAGTTCTTCGACCATGGCAAGAAATTCCTGTTGCCCTGCCGTGAAATGAAGGGCCGTAGGCTTGATGTTGCCGTTCTTGTCGACGGCCACGTCGGTGGCGAAGGCCGCAGCGTAAGCGAGGCTTCGATGGCTCCCCGAGGTGAGCAGCCCGCGCAAGTAACGAATGAAGTCCGTAGGCGGGGGTTTGAGATCGTGCGCTTCGGGTCCCTCACCCCCCTTCCTGTAGCCCAGTTGAAGAGCTGGTTCGCCTTGCAGGCTGGCCGCGTCTTGGACTAGCAAGTCGAGGAGTATATTTCGATCGGGACCTCCGACGAGAACAGGGCGATACGTGCCCATGGATCGCCACGCAAGCCGAGGCTCGCCCGCCTCGGCCTCCGCTACGACATTCAAGATGCCGAGGGCGGCCAAGAAGCCCAGCGGGTTTCGCCCTTCCAGACCTGTCAAAATGAGCTCGCTCACTGGGTCTCCTTGGTCGTGGAGGCGTTGTTCTGCTCCCACTCACTGCGACGGTGGTCCGCGAGTCGAAGGATCGCCTCCAGCCACGCCAGGCCGTGCCAGCCGTAGCGCTCCACGAGCCGCCAGAACCGGTCGGCCACACCGGAGTCGAGAGCTGCGAAGTCATGCTTGCTGGACACTTGTACGAGCCTTCCGTCGGCATCGAGCGTCAGGTCCGCGGGCTCGGGATCGTCGACAACGGGCGCGAAGGGCCTGCACCATCCGTGGTGCGATGCAACGAGGTGCAGCACCAAATCGCGATCGCTGGCCTGGCGGAGCAGCGAAGGCTCCTTCTCGAGGAGGGACACGGAAGATAGCTCGTGCCGCCCGCCTTTCGGGTACCGCGAAAGTTCGCGTGCCCGCTGACGCGCAGCGCGGTTGCGAGCGACCATCCGGCTCTTGGCGAGAGGCTCTGCAGCAATCTCCGACAAGGGACTGCCGCCGCGAAGCAAGCGCTGGAAACGCGGGTCGACCTTTCCGGCGTCGTGCCACCTCGCGGCGAGGACGACATCCCGTGCGACTTGGGCGGGAAGACCGCATTGTGTCGCAAAGCGCTCGGCCCATGAGGCCACGCCGGTCATGTGCTCGTGCAGGGTCACTTCCACGCCCGTGAGGGACGCGCCGTCGTCCTCGGTCGAAGCATCTGTTCCTCCGCCGCGCAAGAGCAGCGCCAGATAAGGCTCCTCCACATCGCCGCCGGCCTCGTCGCGAACGCCATCGATGTGCACGACTACGAGGCGTTGACGGCTTCTGCCGGATGCATGGCGAAGTGCTTCAAGGGCAGCCCCCATCCAGGATGGCACGCCCGCCGCGTTCATCGAGCCCAACCATGCTTCCACTCGGCCGCGTTCGTCGTCGTCGGGATCGTCCTGCCGCCCCGCTTCGGGTCGATTCCACTCCGGCTTCGTAAGCGCTTGGTGCAAACGTAAGGTCGGCCGGCGCGCGTGCTCCCACCGAGCCCGGTCTCCGAGGTCCTCGACGGGCTCTTTCGCAGCAGGATCCCACGTCCCTGAGGTCAGCCCGCCGTAGGCGCTTGGGACCACGAGAGTCATTCCGGGTCTCAGATCACCCGAACCTACGAGCTTACTGTCGTCCCCGCGCCACAATAGCGCGAGACGCTCGGAGGTTTCCCGATCGGGAGAGGCGTCAATCTGCTTCGATGAAACGCCTTCCACGTCGGCAACGTCGGGCGACTCCCCCTCCTGGAGCCATGCACGAGCCGCAGCGATGGGTATCGCGAGCGCCTCGAGCCCGCTCGGTGGGCACACTTCCAGACGTGCGAGGAGCGAAGCCAGGTCTTCTTCACCATCTCTTGCTCGCGCAAGGAGCTGGACGCTCACGTCCGCCCTCCAGACGATCTGGACGTCGGCGTCGAGCTTCTGGTCGACGCCATGAAGCCAGAGCGACACGTCCGGATCCGGCCTCGGGACTGGCGAGGTTTGGCACCAAGCGTCCAGGTGCGCTGGCAACATCACGGGTGCTCTGGACCGACTCGGGAGCATGCTCATAAGCTCTTCGCCGTTCGGCATGGACGCTTTCATCGCTTCGATGCCGAAGTCGCGGGGCGCCGCCTCGATCCATCGCCATGTCGCGGCCAGAGCGCCGCCGTAGACGGAATCGGCTTGGTTCGCGCCGACGCTCTCCGATCGAGCGAGGACGACGCCGCGCGAGTCCGGGATCTTCCCCAGCCGATTCAGTCGGCCGAAACGCTGGCGGAGCGCATCGAGCGATGCGCACTCGGTGACCAGCGCGTCGAAATCGAAGTCTGCTCCGGCCTCGATGCACTGAGTGGCGACCACAACGACAGGTGCGGCATCACTCGTGCGTTCTCGTCCGGATCGTACGAGTTTCGACAGATCCTCTTCGAGATCGCTCCGTTCGAGAGGACGCATGCGCCCTGTCACCAGGAACACCGAAGCGCCCGAGCACGCCTCTTTAATGCAGCGAAACGCCTCGAGCGCGGTAGCCACCCGGTTGACGACTACGCCGACGCAGCGACCACGCTGCACGAGCGGCTTCACTCGCTCGGCAACCCGTTCAGCGAACTTCGAACCCTTGACGATCTCGTGATCGACTGGCTTCGACGCGGAAAGGCGGTCGGCAAGACGACGATCGGCCAGATCTGCCTCGCCGAGCCCGAACCCCGTGCTGGCGCTACCGGGTGTGGCTGACATCGTGACAAACTGCCACCGGTCCGGAATCGGACCTCGAGAGCGCTCCCGGTAGGTGCTCAGCGATTCCAACGTTTGGCGGAAGGCCTCCGAGAGGTGCACTTCATCGAGCAAGAACAAGGTGTCGTGCCCGAGGAGCCCCGCATGAACCGGTCGCATGGCATCGCTCACCCCGTAGCCGCGGAACAAGAGCCGCGACCCGACTTGGTCGACAGTTGAAACGGCGACGAGAGGCTGATCAGGCCTTCGTGCCCATCCGTCGTCACGCGGCATTCCGCCGCGGAGCTGGGCGCAAGCGAATGGCTCGTCTTCGCAGAGGGTCGCGAGGCGCGCCGCCACGGCCGCCAGTACGCCGGCCTTCGCGCCCACCAGCGCTTGCCGGATCGACTGCGCTCTTTCAAACGCTTGATCCACGACTGTGCGCCGATCCACCACGAGGACGATCCGGCGGGGCGCGCGCCGCTTTTCTGGCTCCAACGAGGCATCGAGTGCCAGATGGAAGAGTGCGATGTCGATCGCGGCGGTCTTCCCGCTACCCGTGGGTAGATCGAGAAGCTGCGGCCAGCGCCCTTCAAGCGCCACGTGTTCGAGGAGGCGCTGTTGCCACGGAAATGGTTTGGATCCATGGACAGCTTCGAAATATGCATCGAAGTCAGGCGGTGCGAGGTCAATCACGGTCCACCACCGGTCGAAGGAGCCCGAGTCCGAAGTACCGGCCTGCCCCGAGGAGCAGGGGGCCTTCGACAGCGCTTCCGAAGGTGATGCGCGCGTGAACGAGTACGCGCTGGTTAGTCGACTGGAACGGAGGAAAGTGGCGCGCCTTGTCGCCTCCGGCGAGGGGCGCGGCCGCCAGTGCGATCACGCGCAACGGCCTCGGAAGACCGATCCGCTCGCAAGCCTTCGCGATGATCTCCTCCGCATTTGCGTACGCCTGTGCCTCCTTGAGCGGATCCTTCGAGCGGAGGTCCCCCGGGTTGCGATCGAGCGCGATAGGCGTCGCTGTCGCCCATGTCATGGCACGGAGGCACCATGTCTTCGGCCGGAGCGTGACTTGCGCGAGATCCTCGCCGACGGGTGAGAGGACCAGCATGCCTTCTTTGCCCAGGTGGACCGGCATCCTTTCCATGCCGCTGCCGCCAGTCGCCCTGCCCCATGAATCGATCGCCAGGTAAACGGCGCGCCGTTCGTCCTTCGTCGCCGAGACAGGGAGCACAATCGCTACCCCCAGTATGGAGCCATCTGCCCGATCGTGACCCACGAAGGGGAGCGGCACGATAGCGACATGTGGGTGAAGGCTCGGCTCTCCTGGCGAACCGTGGCCGGAGAGTATCTCCGGCGCGTGATTTCCATAGGCTTGGAGCAAGGCTTTGCGAATCGTCCGCGCTACTTCGACCACGCGTACCGAGGGCAGGCGTGGCCCCTCGACTCTTCGAAGTACCACCCAATCTTGCCCGAAGACCGTCGTCGGCACGCGGTTGTCCTCCCCAGCGCGGGGACGCACGTACCTGCGAAACGCCGCCGGCATCACGCGACCCGGCTCGTCAGCTTGCTCGGCCGGCATGGCATCGAGCGCCGCCATTTGACCTGATTCGACGATGCGAAGAGTTCTCTCGTCGGCCGGAGCTCGGACCTCCCCCGTCACGTCGGGGATCCAAGTCGCATTGGACGCCTCGGTGCGGAGTCGAACCGACACGATCGATGCCGAATGTCCCAGCCGTACCACTCGCGCGGCGAGCGAGTCGATCGTCGCTCGCTGCTTCGACGACGGTTCGGCCTTTGGCCAGACGAAGACGACGCGCGGATCGGCAGGACAGGCCGAAGGAAACGTCCTTGGTTGCTTGCCGCGGTGCTCCGGGAGGACCGCCGCAGCACGCACCGGCCCGTCCTTGCCCTCCTTGCCCGCGGGAACGGCAGCGATGGCGCGGCACGCCGCCTCCGTGAAACGCGCTCTAGCCTTCGCGAGTTTCTTCTCGGCACCAGCGCGGTCCTTGGGTCCTGCGCTATGCGCGTTCTCAAGAGCAGCATGAGCCTCATCGAGGAACCTCGATTCCTCGTCTAGCTCCGAAAGGACACTGGTGTCGTTTACCGGCACGAAGACGGTCACTACCTCTCGTTCCCAGGCTTCGGTCGCAACGATTTCGGGTGCGCCGAGTCCCTCCATCCACTCCAGGGCTGCGCGCTCGTCATCGGACCTCTCGAGCGATTCGAAGTACGTTGCTGCGAGCGCCGAGAAGAACCGCGCCGGGTGGGGGGGCCACTCCGCCCGGCTCCGATCGTCGAACGAGGTCGCGAAGTAGCGGCCGGTGAGGAATGCAACCTCGAAGGCAAGCATCAGTCCCCGCCCTCCGCTTCGGTGCTCGACGCGAGTTCCCGGCTCTTCCGGATCAGCCCTGCGAGTTTCGGCGCTGGCGAAAGCGGAATCGGCTTCGGATCCCACCCAAGGTTGCAGTTCCGTGCGGCCTGTTCCGCGCTCTTGAGGAGGGCTGCCGCTTCGGCTTTGCTCAAGGAAAAGCGAGCCGGCTCGGAACCATCCCTCCCGATGACTTCGAGCACGAGAGGGTCTTTCGCTACGAGGATGGATCGAGAGCGAAGATCGAAGTCGTTGTCGCGCTGGTACACGATCGCGGCGAGTGCGAGCGCGGCGAGGGCTGTGCGCGCCGCCGTCTCGGACCCCGCGCGTTTCTCAGGGGGGATGGCTTCTCCCGCGCAGTCCGTCTGGAACCGAAGGCGACGTAACCCTGCGAGTGTGAGCACGGTCGTCTGCACGGCATGGCTCATCGTCACGCCGCCAGCGTCTGATTCGATGCTGGGGGGAATATTGCCGTGGTTAATCGCCGAGGGCGAACCCTTCTTGCCGTCCCCGCCGCTGCGCGAAAATTCCACTGGCTTACCTTTGGCCGTTTCCGCCTCTTTGGGATCCACGGTCCAATCTTGGTCCGGATCCTTGTGCTTGTAGACGGGACCAGCCTTCGTCTGGATGCCCGCGGGATCGATCCGGCTGGCGGTCTTCACGCCCGGGGTCACGTCGATGCCAACGATCTCCGAGACGAGACACCGCTGGAATTTGGCCCCGAGGCCACCCTTCGGCCCCGTGCTGTCCCAGACGCCGAAGATCAGCGCGGTGGGGCAGTACTTGAACATCGACGTGGCATGATTTGGTCGCGCCTCGGTAATCTCCTTGCCGATCGACGTATACCGGAACGGGACGCCCTCGAGAACGCTGTCACGCAAGAGTGCATCCGCGATGCGATGCGGCGCCTGGAGGGTTGTGATCTGCTCGAGGTCTTCCAAGCCTGGCTCTTTGGAGAAATCCACTTGCACGATGGGGAGCTCAAGCTGGCCGCGACGCCAGCCCTCCAGGAGCGCTTCTTCAAAGCGGTTCGCCTGCGACGCCACGGAGTCGAGGAGAACCGTCCGCACTTCGCGTCCGTCGATATGGCTGAGCTCCATGGCGTATTTGGTTTCGGCGTTGCGCTCCTTGACGTACGTGGGAGGGAAGACCTTGTCATTCGGACCACCGGCGGGCTCGAGCCGAGTAATCGTTCGAATTGCGGCGGCGGCGCCTGCCACCGCTTGGGTTAGAGAATCCAACGTGAGAGAACTCATGTCAGTGTCGGTCCTTTCCTAGCCTAGTACGTCTGATGTCGTCGCCCATCCGCGTTCCCCTCCACCACCCCCTTCAACCTCTCCACTTCCTCCACGAGCCTCTCCTTCACCCCCTCCGCCGCTTTCCCGATGCGCGTCCCCTTCTTCACGATGTTGCGGGCATCGTTCGCGATGCTCTCCACGCTAATCACGAGCCGCTCGATCGCGCGAATGGTCTCCTCGACCTCTCGCACGCCGGCCTCCGATTGGTCGGAGGCGCGATGCTCTCCCACGACGAGCGCCCTGGCAATGGACATCGCCGCCTTGACGTAGACGTCGGTCCCCGGGTCTTCCGAATCCCATACGACGAGGACATCGGGACCCACGCGACGGAACGCGGCAAATCCCTCCTTCGCGCTCTCCCGTGCGACCACGAAGACGCCCACTTCGGCGTCGCGGTTCTTGCGCGCGAGCGCAAGTTCTTCCAGCGCCTCGGCCTCCGTGTATCCCTTTTCGGCCTTGCACTCGAAGACGACCTTGGCCCCGGGGACCGCGCTCTCCGGGCCCAGCGTCACCACGTAGTCCCCCGTCTTCCGCCCTTCGCGGCCCGGTGTTCCCGAGAGGCGCTCGCACACGTCTCCCGCGCGCTGGGCCTCGAGCTGGAGGAGCTCGCCCGCGGCATACTCGAAGGTGTGGCCGTGCTGGGAGCTCCGCGCTGCCTCCTCGCGGCGGACGCGGAATGTCTCGAGCGTCGCGCGCACATCGCTCTGGAAGCGCGCGTTCGAGTCGGCGAAGACGCCCACGGCCTCCATGAGCTCTTTACGGAGGAGCGACAGAGACGATGACGGGTCGTCGAGCGAGAGGGCGCCCGTCACGCCGGCAATCTCGCCGGCGAGATCGCCGCGGAGCTTTCCGTTGGTGCTCGTGATGTCGGCCACGAGGCGGGAGAGCGCCGAGTCGGGCCGATCGCGGGAGAATTCCTTCAGCACCTCCTCGCGCTGCGTTCGGAGCGCGGCGTCGATGCCCCGCGACAGGGTCGATACGAGTCCGTCGGCCTGCGACGGGGACAGGAGCTTGAAGAGCGCGCTCTCCTGGCCGACCTGCCGCGCGAGGGTCTGCGCGACGGTCGACCGGTCGCCGTCGAGGTGCTTCGCGAGGAGCGACTCGATCTCGCCGTCGCGCTTCGTGAGCTTGTCGAGGCGCTGGGGGAGCGAGCCCGTGGCCGGGTCGAGGTAGGCGCCGAGGAGCTGCGCGACGGACGACGCGGTCCGGCTCGTGTGGGCGGTGAGGGCGTCGCGGACGGCGCTCAGGATGCGTTCGCCTTCGCGCTGGATGGACTGCGCGTCGAGGGCTCCGCTCGCGCTGCGGAGTGCGAGGACGCCGATGCGAAGCGCTCGGGTGGCGAAGGCGTCGCGCTCGGGGCCCTCCTCGTGGAGGCCCACTTCGTGGGCAACCTCGGGGTCGGTGATGCACAAGACGAGGCGAAGGGCGGGTGCGTTCTCGTTGGCGGGTCGGGTGGCGATGTGTGCGGCGGCTTCCATGGGTTGGCTCCTCGAGCGCCATCGGGCGGCGCAGGAGAGAGCTTGAGGCGCCTCCTCCGGCGAAACGGCGCAGCCTTTAGCCGTCGCTGGGCGAGCGTGCAGTGGGAGAGGGCACGCCGTCGGAAAGGCGCAGCATTGCGTTCGCCTGCTCGAACGATTCGCACTGCTCGATCGCCCCGCGCGCGAGCTCCGCCACGGCCCGCACGAGAGCCGGGCTCTCGGGCCGTGCCGCGTCGCCGAGGCCGACGACGAACCGAGCCAGCCGGACCAAGCCGCTCGTCTGGACGACGACGCGGACGCCGTCGTGGAGCGATTCGGGGCGCATGCCCTCGAGCAGGTTGTTCTCGACCCACTTCGACTCGGGTGCACGAACGAAGAACGAGTACTCCACGGGCGGCCCGCTCCCCTTGTATCCGTCGAGGCTCGCCGCGCGGAACGCGGCCACCTCCTCCTCGCTGCAAGGCCGGAACTTCTCCGCCTCGTCCACGCGAGCCCGGAGGATCCCGTCGACGCGAAACCAGCGCAGGTCTTTGTTCCGGTGGCACGTGGCGATGAAGCGCGTGGGAGGACCGACCTCGATCGTGTGCACCGACACGTGCCGGTCCCCCACGCTCCCTCCACGGCTCGACGTCAGATACTTCATCGAGAGCGACTGCTTTCTCGCCGCGGAGTCCTCGACCGTCGGCAGGTACTGCTCCTCCTGTTCGCTCGCAGAGCGGGAGACGACCGGCGCCGTCGTGGCGAGCTTGCCCCGCGCGGGGAGCTGCTGCATGACGGCATCGAGCAGGCGATCGCGAGCGGCGCTTCGTGGCGAATGCGAGAGCTGCCGCAGGAGGTCCGCCACGAGCTCGGACTTGACGAGGACCCCGCCGGGGTACCAGTCCTTCGTCATCCTCCAGTACACGTGCGGGTGATCTCTCTCGCTGTCGAGCGGAAAGCCGCTGTCCTGCAGATCGCGCAGGATGGTGCTGAGCGCTTCGCGGCTCAAGTCGACGTGGCGGGCCAGGTCCGCCTGCACCCAGGTCTTCCGGGTGAGGAACGCGACCATCACCGCCGCCACGCTCCGGGTGCCGCTCTTTCGCCCCATGTTCGGCGCATCGTACCGAACGGGACCCCGAGCGTCGACGAATGGGCGATCGACGAGCGGGGCACGGAGAAGGAAACCGCCGAAGTCGAGCTTGCATCCCCGCGGGCGTGAGGCTTGCCCGCCCCACGGCGAATGCCTCGGCTCGGGCACGTCGTCGCGGCCGCCATGGCGAGCGCGGCGAGCCTGCTGGTCGTGGGCGAGGCCTTCGCGCAGAAGACGGACGTGGAGCGGCGCGAGATCGACGGCGTTCCCATCGCCGGGGGCGACAGCGACATCGGCTTCGGCGGGGGCGCCGTCGGCGCGATTACCCAGTTCGACAAGAGCGATCAGCACCGCTGGCTCTGGCGGCTCGAGGGCGCCGCGTTCCTGACGTTCCGCGGCCCCGGCTTCAACGTGCCGTACCAGGATCACTGGATCCAGTTCACCATGCCGGGTCTGCTCGGAGGCAAGCTCCGCCTTCAGACGCGCTTGGCCTTCACGAAGGAGAACCAAGTCAGCTACTTCGGGCTCGGCAACGGCGTCCCGACGCCGCCGAACAGCGGGTCGCCCTTCTATTTGTACGAACGCACGCACCCCGAGCTCGAGGCCTATGCGCGCGTCTCGCTCGGCGAGCACTACTACGCGGTCGCGGGCAGCTCCTACACGATCAACTGGTTCGACGTCCCCGCGAACGGCCAGCTCGCAAGCGACATGAGGAGCGGCAGCCGCGAGGTGCGCGCCGTGCTAGACCACGCGCCGACCGACGGCATTGCGATCCTCGAGGAGTCCATCGGGTTCGACACGCGCGACGACGAGGTCGTCCCCCGAAAGGGCGTCTGGAACGAGCTCGACCTCCGACTCTCGCCCGCCCTCAGCTCCTTCATGCCGTACGCCTACGGCGAGATTCTCGGCATCGCGCGCGCCTACGTCCCGCTCGGGCCGTACGTCGTCGTCGCGGCGCGAGGGCTTGCCGATGGCCTGTTCGGGAGACCACCGTTCTACCAGCTCGCCGAGTACCTCGACGCATACGCCATCGGCGGCATCTCGGGCGTTCGCGGCGTTCCGGCGCAGCGCTTCTACGGCAAGATCAAGCTCCTCGGTAACCTCGAGGTCCGCGCAGATGTGGCGCGCTTCAACTTGTTCGGGAAGCCATGGGCGGTCGCGACCGTCGGGTTCTTCGACGCCGGGCGTCTCTGGGCGGACTGGTCGTCCCATCCGGAGCTCGACGGAACCGGGCTCGGGATCCACTGGGGGACAGGGGGAGGCATCCGCGTACAACAGGGGACGGCGTTCGTCGTGCGCGGCGCCATCGCAGGGTCGCCGCTGGCACAGCCGATCGCGGGGTACTTCGCGGTGGGGGAGACGTTTTAGTTTAGTCGCCGGGCGGCACCCTGATCCGCAGGTCCGCTCGGGCGTGTAGGCTGGTTCGCCCATCGAGACGCCAGCCCCATCGCCGCAGCGCCTCGGACGAAGCGTTACACCGTGGCTGAAGACCCGCCGGCCTGATTTGGCGTGGTGGCTCGCATTCCCGCGGGCCTCGGCTTCTTCCACGTGGAGTGGCAAACCAGCCGCTCGGCAATTTGGCTGCGAATCGCTCGTTCACCGATTCAAACGCGGCAGCACCTGTGGACAACTCCAGCGGGCGAGGGAACCTAACTACGCGAAAGTGCACGGGAGGGGAGTCGAACCCCTACGCCTTTCGGCGGCGGAACCTAAATCGGGCGCGACAGCTCCACCCCATGATTTCCCGCGAAATCATGCGGGCTCGTGGGTCGAGGCCGGCCCTGCTGCGGACGATTCGGACGATTGCGGACGATTCTTCTGCCGCCCCCTGCCGGATCATGAGGGTGTTGTAGGCTGGGTCGCGCGTGTCGAAGAAGGTGAAGCCGGCCGGCAAGGAGGGTGCGCAGGCCGCAAGCGGTCCGTGGCGGAAGCACTTCTTCCGGCGCCACCCCGACGATGACCCCAACGAGGCCGTCCCTGCGCGTGACTTCCTCCTTGGCTGTCCTGAGAAGGTGCGCGCCATGATGCTCGCCGTCGTGAACGCTGTCGCCGAAGCTCCTCCTCCGCAGTTCAGCGGGGGCGGCAAGTGGGAGGCGATGCACGGCGAGATGGCGGGCTACTACGAGATCCGCGTGGACGGGCCGAGCCGGCACCACTACCGGCTCTTCTGCTTGCTGGAGCGCGACGGTGCGGTTATCGGCCTTGGCGGCCCGAGCCTCGTGCTCATCTGCGGCAAGGACAAGCCGTTCCGCACCGTGCTCTCCGCACGGGACTACGCCGAGGTTCGCACGCTTGGGAACGAGTACGTCGCCCGCCGCCCGAGAAGCGTCCTTCGCTGACCCCCGTTCACGCAGCGTCGTGGACGCGACGACGGGCAGGACCTTGGCGAGCGTCACGTACGAGTTCGACGCGGTAGCCGAGCGCGGCGGCCAGGCGGATGAGCGTGGAGAGTGTCGGGTTCGGGTTCTTCTGGGTGAAGAGGCGACGGACGACCTCGGGCCGAGCCTCGATCGCCTCCGCGAGGTCGGCCTTGCTGAGCCCCGACTTCTCCCTCGCGGCGTCGAGGGCGCGGACCATCTCGTCGATGGCATTCACCTCCGCGCGCGCCTCGGCATAGCTCTTCGCGAACGACGGCGACTTCATCTGTTCGTCGAGGAACTTGTCGAACCCGGTCTTCTTGGTGCGTCGAGGCATCGGGATCACCTACACGATGAGCGTAACATAAAAGTTACGACGGGCAAGGGCGCGACACTGCCGGTGCGTGCCACGAACCTTCGCCCCGAATGCGTCTACGATGGACTCGCACGAAGCGTCCCCGCAACACGCCTATCGGGCGGCTGCGCCAGGGGCGGGCGCTACGGACGAGTCGTCGAGCTGTGAGGTGGACCCCATTCTTCGGACCACCGAGGCCGGTGGATAAGGTGGAGCCT
>VFSW01009680.1_pt1 | contig 13730 bp, 16 predicted proteins | sample 5358111 | NCBI WGS metagenome assembly VFSW01 (sample SAMN11554181, study PRJNA540505) | mine drainage metagenome | isolation source: sediment from site ElyBrook_90M | place: USA: Ely Copper Mine, Vershire, VT | collected 2017 | reverse complement strand
AATGGTAGATCGGCGACAGATAACCCCCGATTGGGTTTTTAACAGTCCTTCAATTCCAGATGGAGCATTTTTGTTGTGTTATGAAAAACCAGGTGACTTTTGTCATAGGCGAATACTTGCCAATTGGATCACTACCCACACTGGTATTGACATACCCGAATGGAAAAATGAAAAAGAATTAGCAGAAGAGGTTAAAAACAATTTAGTTGATTCCCTCATACAATTTTAGTATAATTAGTAACTATAACAAAGAGGACATGATCCCAATGAAACTTGATACAACAACTATTTCCTATATTCAAAATATCGTGAAGACTGCGCAGATGGTCGGCATCGACAATGTAATTATCGAACCCGAACGAGTTCGAGCGATCGACGACAACAAAACAGTCGTACTGTTTCAGGACAAAGATGTTCCTGAACTACCATTCGGGTCTATTGGCCTCAATCGAATTGATGTATTCCAATCCAGGTTAGATATTGTGAAGACTCAACCAGACTTCTCCATCGAAGCTGTATCAGAGGGTGAGTTCGTTCGTTCACTAAACATGAAGTCGAAGGGAACAAAGGTTGATTATCGGTGTGCCAATCCAGCCACAATTCAAGCCCCTCGACAAGTAAATGATGTGATGAAACATCGTGTCCAATTGAATGCTGAGGCAGTGTTGATGTTGCAGAAAGGACAGGCTGCAATGGGAGCAGAGACGGTGACATTCATCAGCAACAAAGAAGGTGTATCATTTGAGCTGTCGGACATTAACAGCGATGTGTTTGCTCATACAGTATCAAAGTCTGCTACCAGTTTAACAGGAGACGTTGATAAGGGGTTTGTCCATCGTTGGCCAATCAAGATTCTTCTTCCATTATTCAAATACAACGTTGATGGGTATTTTGATATTGGACAAAAGGGCATTCTTAGTATTTCGGTGAATGGTCTTACCATTTTCGTTCTACCACAGGTATAAAATTATGTTTGGTCTATGGAAATCAAAAGAAGAGCTGCGCAAGGAGATTGAGGCTGAAATTGAAGCTGATCGCGTCAGGAAGGAAGAAGAAACGAGGAAGGTCAAAGAAGAAGCTGAACGAGTTGTTCGTGAGCAGCTGGAACTTGAGCGACTTGCACGTGAAGCAGCGGATAAAGAACTACGAGAATCCGCTGAACCGTGGGTTGAGATTAGAGCCATTGTTGTTGATCCAAAAGACGGTGCAAGAATTGATCTCGACTGGAACCCTGCGTTCATCGTCTATCTAAACAATAACGGTATAACAGGAGTGGATGAAGACTCTACAATACAAAAATACATTACGCTCCTGTTGCGAGATATACTTGACGGAATGGAAGAGGAAAAGTCAAATGCCTTCGAATAATACTTATATTGTATTTGATATTTCCAATCTTTTATATAGATGTTTCTTCGCTAATAAATCACAGGACGATATAACCGCGGCCGGTCTTGCTCAACACATGGCAATGACCACACTGAACAAATATTTCAAACAATTCCGCCCACACAAAGTTATTATGGCTTTTGACCGATCCAGCTGGAGGAAGGAATATACTGCCGATGAGTCATTGTGTTTGTCTGGTAAGGCCTACAAAGGAAACAGACGACAAAATATGACTCCGAAAGAACGTGAAAAGTTTAACAAATTTTTGGAGCATCTGGCTGAATTTGAAGTGTTGATGCGTGAACGAACAAGTGTTGTTTGTCTTGCTGGTGATGGGTTAGAAGCAGATGATTTAGTTGCTGGATTCTGTCAAAAACAAGCTGATACAGATGATAACATTATTATCGTCAGTGCTGATAAAGATATGATCCAACTTCTTCGTCACAAAAATGTACGATTGATCGATCCAGCAGGCGGAAAGGATCGGACGTTAGAGGAGTGGGATAATGATGCTGATTACTTCATTTTTGAAAAGTGTCTACGCGGTGACTTAGGTGATAACGTCGGCAGTGCATATCCGAGAATACGGCGGACTAAGATTGAAAAAGCGTATCGTGATGCATTTGAACGAGTCAATCTAATGAATGAAACCTGGACTGATCAGGAGAAAACTGAACATATTGTGCGACACTTGTATGCTGAAAATCAACTCCTAATGGACCTTACAATGCAACCTGAGTGTGTTCGTCGTAGAATATTTGGTGTAATTGATGATGCCATGAATAATCCTGGAACTTTCAACTACTTTCATTTCATGAAGTTCCTAGGAAAATATCAACTCAAAAAGATCGCCGATGGACTAGATCAATACGTTCCAATGCTAAGTCGGTAAGGTCACATATCTTTCTGTTGTATTTCTAAGACCCTTCCTGTACAATGAAGGAGTCAACTTCATTAGGTGACCCAAATGAAATCTCGCGAACAAATTATCGAAGAAATTCGTCAAGACATCATTGATTTTGCAAATAATGATACAGACGGGTGGGTGATTCAGGGAGAATACAAATTTCCCAGACGGGCAATTACGTTGTGTGCTGTTGGATATGTCAACAGAGATTTGGTGCCTGAGTATCAAGCATTCTCTCCATGTGGGTTGAAAATGATTAATGACAACCAATATCATTCAGATGTGTGGCTGGGTGCTGGATTTGATCTTGATGATGCATATAACCATTCCACTCCACAATCTGATGCGATGTATGATGCGATGGAAATAATCAGGGACGAAGTCGCCAAATCAACCAGACTAGATTTTGTTTTATTGGCAAACCCGAAGAAAGCGAAACAGCTACACGGCATGGTGTTCGAGCATAATACATTGCCAGCTGATTGTTGGTCCAGTAACAATATTCATAGCAGAGACCGAAAAGAGCGGAAGCGACGCAAAGGTATCATTGTTATTCCTCATGCTGGAATTGAATATTCTGTTGCAGCGAGATGTGCTGACTTGATTATTACAGAAACAGGTGGAAAATTATCTCACCTTGTTACAGTTTCTCGAGAGATGAGTGTGCCAGTTATTCGGATTGCTGATGCGTGTTCAAAGTATCATTGGCCCAAAAGACTATCAGTTGATTTTGAAAATAACACAATAGAAGTGGAAATGTATTAAACAGTTGGTGGAATATCTTCTGTTGGTGTTGGTGTTGGTGTTGGTGTTGTCGTTGGGGGTGATGTAAACCATTTAAGCATCGGTCTATTCCAATCTCGGCCTGAGTTTACGTAAAACCCAACTACAACTGTCCCCGCACCAATTATAGCAGTGACCAACGCTGCCTGTTGTGTAGTTGGTGTAAGAATATTTGTAATGTCACACACACGATGAGCGTCAACAAGTTTACAAGATGTTTCAGCATAAATCAATGGAATGTGCATATACCAATCAATTACTTTATATACGATCCACCCATACGACGTCAGAATAAGGCGAGGAGTTAATCTCCAAGCGTCAATAGACTCAGCAACAAATAAACTCCATGCTCGAAGTACATTAATAATAACCACTTGCCTATCTGGCGATGGCCATTTAATGAGTTTGTGGGTCTTGTTCACGTCCATATCTGTGTTCTCCATATTGTATAAATATTTATAATAGGAGAGCAAAATGCCAGCGATAATCAGAATTGGGGATCCTGTATCATGTGGGGACGTGATGGCGGAGGGGAGTGGTGACGTATTTGCTAACGATATTCCTGTTTCTCGTGTAGGAGTTGATCTTACGGCAGGACACTGTTATGCCCCAACACCAGTTTCAAGTGGATCTCCTGATGTATTCGCCAATAATATTCCTGTTGATAGAGTGGGTGATCCTATTGTTCCACACTCTTGTCCAGATGTTGGTGCACATGGCGGAAATATGTCAAACGGATCTCCAAACGTATTTGTAAACGAATATTGGAGCCCTGTTGATGACACTGGTGCACCAATTACCCACCAACAGTTTAATGATAATATCACTAGTAATCAACAAAATGCAGAGATGCCGGATGAAATTACACAACCTACAATTCAGCAATCTGGAGAGTGTTCAGAGGGGTATCTTTCTCGAGCGGGCAACCAGGAAGGGTTGCTTTCAAACGGTCTTCCTCCCACAAACAAAATTTCAAATATAAACATTCCTGTTAGCTGCAGTTTAGTAGTAGATACTCAGATGACATTGTCAGAAGGATCCCCAACAGATCCAACTCCTCCTAATGTTATATGGAGTTGGACTGGTGTTCTTCCTAATCCAACTCCACCGGGATTATCACTCAGTTCAAGTGGGCATATAACAGGAACGTTAACTACTGCTGGTGTATATGCTGCTACAATAACAGCAATAAATGGTGACACAAGCACAATATTAGATACACAAACATTTACAATATCAGGAATTGGATGTGATGCAACAACAGTCGTCACATTTATAAATCCATTACCAGGATCTGTAATAACCTCGGGCGTTAGTGCAGCAAGAAGTATAAACGGTGGACTACCAAGACCACACAGAGGAGTTGACCTTGCTTATGTTGGTGGACACCTTGATAACGTTCTAGCAGCGGCAGGCGGTATAATATTATTTGCTGGAGTTAAGACTGGATTTGGAAATGTAATTGTCATTGGGCACATGGATGCCAAGAATGATCAAGTAGCAGTAACACTATATGCACACTTAGCCTCCATTAATGTATCACTAAATCAACGTGTTGAGCAGGGCACTATTATTGGAGTCGAAGGGGCGACAGGAATAGTTACAGGCCCCCATTTACACTTTGAAATCCGAGGACCAAACTATATGGCAACCGGAAATCCTACACTAAATCAGACGGCGACTGTGTATGATCCAAAAGTGTACATGAATGGAACTATTCAAATTGATACTGGAATAGTTAGTCAAGCTTATGCAACAAGTTCAGATATTAACTCTGGTACGCCGACAAACTCAGCAACTACTATCACAAATAATAATGCATTATCGGCACAAGAAACCCACCACCCATGTAGAGCATTTAAGACTGTCCCAGTTCAAAATGTATCTGGTTTAGACCCAACACATGGGGGAATTGGGCATTCAAATACAACTACTTTTTGTCCTTGTGCTGGACCGACCCCCGACCAACAAACCGTTATTGCAGCAATAAATTCTACAATGGACACGCACCCAGAACTTGATGCCGATGATAGAAAATTTATTCTATTTGTTGCCCGCATAGAATCCAATTATAATAATTTTGCAAAAAACCCAACAAGTTCAGCACTAGGATTGTACCAATTTCTTGATGCACTTGCTACTGCTTATGGAGTATATCCTTGTGCAGATAGGTGTGATATTACAAAATCAACAAACGCAATGATCGCATTCTATCAACACGAAATTCTTCCATACTATACTGGTTGGGTTGCTTCTGGAATGACTACAATAAATGGATACGCTATTCCTGATACTCCACACTCAGAACAATACCCATCATTATCAAAAATGGTTTGGTGCTATGGATTAATTCACCACGATGGTGTGGGTAATGCAAAAAATGGTATAGATAAGGGTGGAGTAGAATATGCACAAAGTAAATTACAGGAATTTGGTTAATGTCCAATTGTTTAGCACCATACGGATACCGACCGACATTTGTTGCCGGTGCAGAGGCTTGCACAGCACCCGGATACAATGAGCATCGATCTCGTCTTGAAATTGGACACACTTTCTTTCGTAGTTTACGCCAAAGCACTTCTGAAAACAATATTTCATTAGAGATTCGTGATGATATTACACCAGGAAACAAGACCTTATATGTTAAGTGGTATCAGGAAGATCATGTCACATTAATAACACAAGAAGTATTTGAAGTCCCGGCTGGGAATTTAGTATTGTTAATTTGCTCACCAGACGATATTACAAACATGGCAAATGTAGTGAATGGAGTAAGTTCTTTGATTGAGATGCCTGCACTGGCATGGGATGTATACGATCACCGCACAGAAATCACAAACTGCCTTCCTACCTTCCCTGAAACGTTTATGACAGGTGGAGACGGTGGTCCGACTGATAGCTCGGTGCTGCCTTCTATTCGAACTGGACCAGGTAGAACGCTTATAATCATTCGTACAACAGAAGATATTCATGGCAACGACATAGATCCTCCACCTGTTCGAAAGGTACAGCAATGGGACGGGTCATCTTGGATCCCCTATTGTAACCGTCAAGACGGTATGTGCCCTGGAAATGATACTACCGTGTGTTCCTCGTAGATTCGATTGGTAACCCGCAAAATATTATTGGTAAATATTCACAGGCGAATACAACACCCAATTATTGAAATATAGGAGAAGGCAAATGGTTACAACAGTAAAAGGTAAATTTCCACACGTTGAGTGGATGGACATTGGAAGCAACAACGTTCTTGTTGAAGTTGCAGTTCTCCGACGCGATGAATTAGGCAACGTATATTTCTTCCGTCTTGACGCACTTGATGATATCGATCGTACGAGACTTGTTAAGATTCTCATGAACAGAAACGCGAACGCATTTGAACTTTGGGATTTGATGAGTCAGATTACACTTGGGAATGGAATGAATGCACTTGAATATTTCCACCAGCTTGTTAAGGTCATTACCCCAACAGGGCAAATTTTGAAGCCATCGAAGGGACAGCGTGGTATCGCTTTATCGGTTGATGCTTCTTCTCCAGAACGTAAAGTTGTTCCAGAAGAAGACGATACACCAAAGAAAAGTAAGAAATAAGTAAGATAAAAAAGCCGGATTTAAAATCCTGCTTTTTTATTTAAGGATTACGAACTTCTACTCTAATAGTTTGGCCTTGTGCCTCAAGCTCCTCCCACAATAATTGTGGACTAACATGAATCTCCGCAGCACCATATACACGAGCGACAAATTCTGAACAAATTTCCCCCGAAAATGACATTACTGGAATCTTGATTCCCCAGTATTTGAGAAGAGACTCACGCAAACCAACATAGATAGCTTCCATCCAACTATACTGTAAAATTCCGATACGAGCAAGGGCGACGTCCACAACACTGTTCCAGGACTTTGGTGATGTAACAACATCGAAATCAACTTCACTATAATAGCTCATATTAATTATTCTATTCTTCGTTCCGCCCTGAGATTCTACTACCATAAGTCGGGTTTCGTTTCCCATATTTGCCCAAAATGCTATAGCAACATGAGAATAATTTGATCTAGTAAAAAACTTAACTAGCTTTGCTCCAAGTGTTCTATCCCCTCGAATAAAAATAATATCACCATCTTGAATGGAACTACGGATATCGTCATATGATTGAAATATTGTCACAAATCACCTCCTTGTATTTGTCGTATTCGTATTTATTCAACCCAATAAAAAAGCCCCATAAATGGGGCTTTTTATGACTACTTTTGGTTATACAGTTCTTGCAACAGATACAGTCAATGTATACGTAATGGTCAGAGTTCTGTTCGCTGACTTTAATACTGGTGAAAATACAATATGTGTCAATAGTCGTTCCCGTTCGGTTAAATAGCTAACAGGATTGTTTTGAACTCCTGCAGCAAGGCCCGCGATCGGTGCTTGAATTGTTCCACCTGCTACTGGGTTAAGGTGGGCAAATAGCCCAATGCCTAATCCACCAGCGTCAGCCAATGATATAGACGAAGAAGTACCGGATGTTCCAGACGTGAATCGAAGGAACCCAAATGTCTGAGCACCAGAGATAGAAGCAAAGCTTCCAGAGTAATCAGTAATAGCGGCGGCGGCGCCGGCGATGGCTGGTGATCCGCTTAGTCCCCATGAAACTGCACCAGTATTAAGTGCCTGGCAAAGGTCGCCATATAGAATGGTTCCACCTGGTCCTGATCCGCCAGCGACTGGAGTAGTAAAATTAATAACCTGTGCAGAACCACCATTAACGGTGATCGTGAATGAATATGCAGTATTTGCTACCAACCCAGAATTGTCTGTAGATAAGCGATTTCCAACATTAACAGTCTGGTATCCAGCAGTTGCTGCAGGAGGCCCACCGGATGTAAATAATCCAATTTCATCAAAGACAAATGAAGTTTCTGTATTCTGTGTTGGAGCAAGTTGGTCAGTGCTGAATTCTCCAGTTGGTTCACCGGGGTTCAAAACAGATGTAATGGTAACAGTTGATGTTAAACCGAGTTCATTGCTGACTACACCGGGACCAGATACGTATGGAACTGATGGTGGATCGCCAGCAGGATTTGCACCTGGACCCGTACCAAGAAGAACACTTTCTGCATCAACAATTTCAGAATATGTTTCATTGTATAACCGTGAGTTCCAGGTATTTGGATCTGGAGACTGTCCATCATTTGGTGGATTATATGTAATTGTATATGCGGCGTCAACGCTAGTTCCACCATTACCATATGCGATACGATAGATACTGAAATTGTGTTCGTTTGCCAATGCTCTAGAAATTACACGTGCAAGATTCTGTGGATGAACAGCATTATCTTGGTCTAATAAAACATTTCCAAGATCGTCACTAATATTGACATGACCCTTTACATTGATGGGTAAATTAAGAAGCATCGGTTAAATCTCCAATTATTTGTTGTATTCTAAAAGTATTTATGATTGTTATCGCCGGTCGCAACCTGTATATTTTCTTACCCTTAAACTGGAGACGCCGCAAATGTCCATGCTAACTCATTATGTGTTGAATCAGGTGTTGCTGGTGCAACAACAGTCAATATGTCCCCTATTGCAAATGATGTGCTAGATGCCATCGTAAATGTACCGACGTTGTTAGCAGCGGTAAAATCCATGGTCCCAATCTGTGTACCATTTTTTGCAATTGAATATGATACTCCAGCGGTAGGAGCAATAATTGATGCTACTTGTGAACCAACAAGACTGGCTGGTAGCGTAAATGCGCGGGCGGCAGTGAATCGCATTAGCTGAGCTAAGGATGTCGGAATACTAAATGTACTTCCAGCGATATCGTAAAGTGACGCGCCTACATATTTGGTTGTGCCATCTTGTTTCTTGATCTCGCCTGCTGAATCAAGAACTTTAATTGTGTCCATTAACATAAATCATTCTCCCTTAATTAAACTGTAACAATTCGCGCAATACCGGTCTGAGCAGAAGAAAAAGTAACTGTCATAACGGTATTACTTGTAAGCTCAATATTGGCTGGAATAATTTTTTCCAGACCACCATTAAAGTTTACAAACACATCCACCGCAACGGCAGGTGTCCCCAAATTATGAGTAATTACCCACGAACTGGATCCGGTTAGTTGAGAAAAATTAAATTCCATATTATCCCCTTATGCGACAAATGCGCGGCCTGCCTGTGCTGTTGAAAATGTAAGTGTCACAACATTGCTGCTCGTAGCTATTACTGATGCAGGCAAAATTCTAGTGTAGATTCCACCGACAAGTACCCAACAATCAACGACCGGAGTAACTGTTCCCATTCCGTGTGTAATTGTCCAGGTATTTGATGGAGTGCTTTGTGTAAACTGAAATCCTTTAAACGCATCCAATGCACCAAATGAAATTGCTGCCATATTATATCTCCTTATACAAATCGAGCCGTGCCGTTTGTTGCTGCACTGAACGTAATTGTGGTCTGTGTGATAGAATTATCTACAACAGATAATGGCAAAATTTCTTCACCTGAAAAATCAAAGACACGAACAATCGGATAGTATCCAAGGTTATGTTTAATAACCCACTGAAGCAATGGACTATACTGTGTCCACGTATATGTTACTTGGTTTGGTTGAAGTACTTGAGCACCATTAACCACACCAATCGTTGGATCTCCATACATAACAATACACCTACCAGAAATAGGAATGGCAAATGTTACTATTACCTGATTGTTACTCGTGACCTCAACATCCTGAGGAATAGTCATCTTCTGAGTTGCATCATCGTACAATTGAACCAATGGAGTAGTTGTGTTTAATCCATGAGTTATTGTCCATGTTGTAGCTGGTGATGGTTGAGTAAACACATATGTATCTATGGTATTTGTTAATGGAACCCACACTGGGTCAATTCCATTCATATTTACCATCATCCACACTCGTTGATTTACAAAAACAATTCGACCAATTTGTGCACTTTCAGGAAAAGACGTTTCGGACTTGATGCTGGGTTGTACCAACTGACCGAGAGATACTTCATTCCCGTCAAATTTGATGTCACCAAAAAATCTCATTGAACCATCTCCTATTTGAAAATAAGGGGATCATCCTGATCCCCTTATTAATAACTACTATTAGTTCAATGCAATACCTTTGACGCCCATTACGATAACCTTGCAATCAATTGCAGTGTTGAAAGTTACAGACAGTGCACTTGTAGACGAGAACGTAATTCCTTGAGGAATGATAACTTCATCAAGAGAGTCTACCACCGTAACGTTACAATACTTCTGACCCAAGCTATGTGTTACGGTATGTGAAGTTGCTGGACCTGCACCACCATCAGCAACAGCTGAACTATACACATACTGTACCATTGATGGAACCATCTTGCTAACACCTGTATCATACACAAGTATCTGGCCAGCAAGGGTTGGATCTGCTGATACATTGGTAAGATCTGCAAGACTTGCATTCAAACTTACAGCACCTGATGTAACAGAGAACTGAGCAGAATTGAAACTTGCAACACCCTTCACTAATGTTGTTGCATCCGCTACAGAAATAGTGACTGTACCAATTGCTTCTGCTGTGCTAATTGCGCCAGCACCTGTGATAGTAAGTGTGGTTCCAAGTGCCACAGCATCAGAACCAGTGTTACCAGCAACAGTGATTGAACTATTAACCAATTGAGCATTGGCCACACCACCTGACTTAATCGTAACAAGACCCGATGCAACAGCAAAGCTAGCAGAGCTAAACTCAGCGACACCTTTGCTTGTTGTTGTTGCGTCAATACCTGCAATTGTAACCGTATCAGCCGTTGTTGTATTTAATGCAATACCTGTACCAGCTGTTGCCACATAGGATAGCGTTCCACCAAGAGATACGGCCTGTGGTGTTGTACCATCAGAGAAGGTAATTGAACTATTTGCCAATTGTGCATTGCTGACACCAGCTGATGAGATTGTCACAACACCAGCTGTTACCGTAAAGCTAGCAGCACTAAACTCAGCAACACCTTTGCTTGCTGTAGTTGCATCATGAGCTGTAATAGTGAATGTGCTACCAGAAAGTGAGGTGTAGATTCCCTGTGCTGCAGTTCCATATACGTTCATGGTTCCACCAAGTGCAATTGAGCCTACTCCTGTATCACCATCAAGAGTGATAGCTGGATTTGCCAACATTGCATTTGTAACACCAGCAGCTGAGATATAAAGACCAGTTGCATCTTGTGTTAATCCAGATCCTGCTGCAAGCATAAGATATAGTTGTGCACTTGTTAAAGTGGAGCGACTTGTGCCATTTGTTGTAAGGATAATTGCTCCAGTTGATGGATTATAAAGATCAATACCAACTTCACCAGTTGGAAGTGATGCGATACCGGCACCCTCCTTAACACTAAATGTACTACCAGTAAGCAACAAACCTTCACCAGCAAGGTATGTACCTGCACCAGAGAATTGTGTAAACACAATATTGTCTGTACCAATAATAATTGCATCTCCAGTTCCAGTACCAATACCTGTTTCTACAAAACCAGTATTTGCAAGAGTATTACCTTCACTAATCCAAACAAAGTCACCAGAATGGACCTGACCGGCGACGCTATTATCATAGTCGCTTGCACGTGTCAACACCCATGCAGCCACACCGGAACCAACTGTTGTAACAACGTAAATACCATTTTGTGTTGCACTTGCCTGATTCTTAATAAGGACGCGAGTAACGCCGGCAACCATTGTAGTATATCCATCAATGGCAAATGCTGCAAGAGTTGCACCTGCACCAGTATTTGTCAATGTTGCACCGACACCTGCTGTGCCATTGCTATACACAATACTAGATGGGCCTGTTCCATATGGAGTTCCTAAGTCTACTGTCGTTGCAGCCTCTACTGCACCATGAACATTTAGGCTAGAAGCAGCAGCATCAACATATGCCTTGCTTGCTGCATCTGTTGCGGCAGTTGGAAGCGGAAGACCAGTTACTGTAGCTCCACCTGTCATTGTTAATGTACCAGACATTGAATCGCCAGTCACATTAACATATGTAGAATCTACAAGAGCGGTGATATCACCTGCAACAACTGCAGATGTGCCAGTTACACGACCATATGAATCGGTAGAAAGCTTCAAGAAAGAACCACCCCCGGCATTTGTGACAGCAACTAAGTCAATCGTTGGGGAAGATACATCACCATTACCGTTTGCCACAGCAATATTGCCTGCTGTACCTGTAATAGAACGCAGTGCCCATGTATCAGTAGCGGTAAGATGAACAGCAAATCCTGGACCAGATAATGCTTCCAATGCTGCTAAGTTGTTAGCAAGAGCAAACGTTGGATTTCCAGCAATACCAGCTGGATCTGTAATTGTGATACCAGCAACAGGGGCAACCAATGTACGGTTAGTGAACACATCAGCAGATGTTTCAACGACAATGCCTGTGCTTGCAAGTGCTGCAAGACCAGCCAAGGTCGGATCATATGCTTGAACATTTGTTCCAGGGACCAATGCAAGAGTTATTTGTGCAGAAGCAGCATTCGCTGCAGCAAGCAACGAACGACCATATAGTGTAGCAGAGGTCATTGCAAATGCATCAACACCAGTACTATAGATCATTTGATCAGCAGCGGTTGTAAGGCCTGCAAGAGCTGTTAGTGTTGCATCTAGTGGTTGTTTATTATTTAATTGTGTTTGAATGTCAGATGTAACACCATGTACATATCCCAATTCTGTTGAAGTTACAAGTGTACCAGCAAGAATGTTGACGTTTGCTGCTGTTGCAGTAACATCAGAAACATCTGCGAGCACCAATGTATGGTTAACCCAATTACCAGCAGACTTCATCAAGAACTGCCCAGTAGTTGGAGCTGTCAAGGTAACATCTGTTAATGCTGATAGAGCATCTGTCTCAGAGTGAATTGCTGAATCTAATGCAAGTAATGCTTGTGTAAATGTTGTATCCCCAACAAGATACGTTGATCCAGCAAACGCGGCGGTATTAATTGTGCCGTTAGCATTAATGGCAGTACCAAGAGCTGCTTCAAGAGCATCAAGTTCAGATTGAATTGCACCAGTGTTTCCGCCGGATGCGAATGTTATCCAACTAGTTCCATCACTATATTGATACGTTTTTGTGTCACTGACATAGATAAGGCGGCCTGCTGATCCAGCGATAGATGGACTAGGCAAACCGGTGCTTACGAAGGTTTCCATGACAGCATTCTGAATTGTGCCTGCACCTAGTGTATGAAACTTGATATCACCATTAAAAATCATTTTAATTCTCCTTGAAAACCTTTGTTGTAAATTTGTTGTGTGTATTTATGAAAGTTTGCAAAAACTATTACCCCATCCTTCTCACGCTAGTAGTTAGTTGTTTTATAGCATTATTAAAAGTGACTGGTTCTACCTGAATTTTTCCAAGATCAAAATCCTCAACAAAGTGATCTGGAATATTTTCAAATACAAATGTTCCCTTATTTCCATTTCTTTCTATTGAGGACATCGTATATCCATTAATTTTCAAGCAAGCTGCAAGAATAATGTCTGTTGTCTTAAATTGTTGTATTTTCTTTGTCATTGTAATGCCCTTTGATTAAGCAATGTTAAAAAACATTATATGCGCACTTCCTGTCTGTGGGGTATTAAAGGTTACCTGTATTGTAT
>VFSW01009679.1_pt1 | contig 13730 bp, 14 predicted proteins | sample 5358111 | NCBI WGS metagenome assembly VFSW01 (sample SAMN11554181, study PRJNA540505) | mine drainage metagenome | isolation source: sediment from site ElyBrook_90M | place: USA: Ely Copper Mine, Vershire, VT | collected 2017 | reverse complement strand
TTCTGGAAGATGTTCTACGACGAGGGCGCGGTCGTCGTCGCCTCCAGCTACACCAAGGTGGGTGGCGTCTACGATCTGGGCTTCCGGCACGATCCGCGCAGGCCGCTCGAGACGCTGGCCGAGTACTGTCTCGGCGTGTACACGAACCGCAACCTGCCGATGCGGGTGGAGATGCTGAGCAACTACATCGAGGAATACGCCGCCGATGGGTTGTTGATCAATTCGATCAAGAGCTGCAACAGCTTTTCGGCCGGCCAGTTGCTGATGATGCGCGAGATCGAGAAGCGTACCGGCAAGCCGGCGGCCTTTATCGAGTCGGATCTGGTCGATCCGCGCTACTTCTCGGCCGCCAACATCAAGAACCGTCTCGAGAGCTACTTCCAGATGATCGAACAGCGCCGCGGTGGCGCGAGGAGCGCGGCATGAGCGGTGCCGTCATGAAGACCTTCGTCGGCATCGATCTCGGATCGACGACGACCAAGTCCGTGCTCATGGACGAGCAGTGCCGCGTGATCGGCCGCGGCATCACCAACTCGCGCTCGAACTACGAGACGGCGGCGCGCGTCGCCGGTGAGGAGGCGCGTGTCGACGCGCGCTTCACGTTGTTTCGGCGTTCGCTCACCGAGGCCGGACTGCTCGGCGAACACCTGCAGGATTTCCTTGGCGCCCTGGAGCGCTCGTTCCGCCTCGAGCAATTCTCCGAGCGGCTGGATGATCTGGAGAACACCTGCCTTGCGCAATTGAAGGGCGGACGTTTCGCCGCCCTCGAGGAGCGACTGCGAAGCGCGCTCGCCGAGGCGTTCCGGCGCCTGCGCGGTGAGGCGGCGGCGCTGTATGCACCGGGCGCCAAGCGCAAGTCGGACTTCTTCCGGGACATCGCCGGCGCACGCTTCTACGAGCACGCCGAGGCGGTGTCGCGCGAGAGCGGCTTTCCCTACGAGGTGCTGTTGAACAGCTACGACAAGGCGATCATCGACGTCGAGAACCGGCCGCCGAGCGGCGGGCTGAACGAGCAGTTTCGACGGGCGCTGGCGCGCATCCTCGCCGCGGATGAAGCCGTGCTCGAGCGCGCGGCCGGCGATGTGCGTGCGACCATCGAGACCTCCCTCGGTCTGGATCTGGAGGAGTCCTATCTGGTCGGCACCGGCTATGGACGGGTGACCCTGCCGTTCTCCAAGGAGCACATCCGCTCGGAGATACTTTGCCACGGCCTCGGCGCGCATCTGATGTATCCGGGGACGCGCACGGTGCTCGACATCGGCGGACAGGATACCAAGGGCATCCAGGTCGATGACCAGGGCATCGTGACGAGCTTCCAGATGAACGATCGCTGCGCGGCCGGTTGCGGCCGCTATCTCGGTTACATCGCCGATGAGATGAACATGGGGTTGCACGAACTTGGGCCGATGGCGATGAAGTCCGAGCGACCGGCGAGAATCAACTCGACCTGCACGGTATTCGCCGGCGCCGAACTGCGCGATCGGCTCTCCCTCGGCGAGAAGCGCGAGGACATCGTGGCCGGCCTGCACCGGGCGATCATCCTGCGTGCCATCTCGATCATCTCCAGGTCCGGCGGGGTGACCGAGGAGTTCACCTTCACCGGCGGTGTCGCCAAGAACGAGGCGGCCGTGCGCGAGCTGCGCAAGGTCGTGAAGGAGAACTACGGCGACGTATCGATCAACATCAATCCCGACTCGATCTTCACCGGGGCGCTCGGCGCGGCCGAATTCGCGCGCCGGGCCTATGAAGGCGGGTCCAGACCGGAGGTTGCAACATGATGACTACCGCGGCCGGGATCGACGTGGGAACGGGGGCCGTCAAGGTTGCACTGATGCGCGTCGATGACGGCAAGACCGAATGGCTGGCGCGCGCCAACCTGCGGATCCGCCAGCGCGATCCGATCGAACTCGCCCGCATCTGTTTCGACCAGGTGTTGGAGGAGGCAAGGCTCTCGCAGAAGCAGGTCGACTACATCGCCACCACCGGCGAGGGCGAAAGCGTGCCGTTCCACACCGGCCACTTCTATTCGATGACGACCCACGCGCGCGGCGCGATTTATCTGGATCCGGCGGCGCGCGCGGTTCTCGACTGTGGCGCCCTGCACGGCCGGGCGATCGCCATGGATGCGCAGGGCAAGGTGCTCAAATACAAGATGACCAGTCAGTGCGCCTCCGGATCCGGGCAATTCCTGGAGAACATCGCCCGTTATCTCGGCATCGCGCAGGACGAGATCGGCGCGCTCTCGCATCAGGCCGACAATCCCGAGATCGTCTCCTCGATCTGCGCGGTGCTGGCCGAAACGGACGTCATCAACATGGTCTCGCGCGGCATTTCGGCGGCCAACATCGTCAAGGGCATCCACCAGTCGATGGCGAGCCGGCTCGCGAAGCTCCTCAAGTCGATCGATGCGATGGGCGGCATCGTCATGGCGACGGGCGGGCTCGCGCTCGACACCGGCCTGGTTGCCGCGTTGAACGAGGAGACGGCCAACATGAAGAACATGACGACGACGGTTCGCAGCCATGCGGATTCGCCCTACGCGGGGGCGATCGGCGCCGCCCTTTGGGGCGCCTACCGATTTGAACGTTTGCTGGCCCGGGGTGAGATCCACCGGGCAGCCTAATCCTGGAGGAAGATCGAACATGGCATTGATGATCAACGAGGATTGCACCGCCTGCGATGCGTGCGAGCCGGTATGTCCCAACACCGCGATCACAGCGGCGCGGCCGATCTATCTCATCGACCCGATGAAGTGCACGGAATGCGTCGGCGCGGAGGACGAACCGCAATGCCGTCTGGCCTGTCCGTCCGACTGCATCGTCCAGAATCCGGACTTCGCCGAGACCCAGGATGAATTGATGGAGAAGTACCGGCAGCTGCACGCCTGAGCCGCGCCTCAGAGGTTGCCGGCGTAGGCGTGATAAAGCCGCGCGTCGGCCACGGCGTCGAGGGTCTCATCGAGCAGCGGTATGAGCATTTGCTCCTCGATTTCGATATGCGTGCGCAGCAGGGCGCAAAGCTCGCTCGAAACGGCTCGAAAATCACGCCACGATGCCTCGGTGAAGGCATTCGCAAACGCCAGTGCGGCCAGTTGCGCGAGGCGTCGCGCGAGCGGCCGCATGAGTTCGTGTTCGGCGCTCAGCTGCGCCGCGACCTGGGTTTCCCCCATGGCCGCGAGTTCCTCGAACAGGGGCTTGTCCTCGAAGTCGAAATGCCGCAGCAGTTCGCCGTCGATCGCCGACGGCAGGCGCCGCAACAGATCCGCCACCTCGGGACTCGCGCAATCGGGACATCGGCGCGTGAAGCTTGCGACCAATGACTCGAGGCGGCCGAATAAAAGCGCGGTGGCGGCGTGTTCCTCGCGCAGTGTCTGGGCGATCCGGCTGCTCACTGCACCGCCCGTCTCAGGCAACCGACGCGGCCGCCGACGCGCCGAGGGATGTGAGCAGGCGCCGTGCGAGGGCCGCCGCGACGATCCTCCGGTAGCCGGCGGGCGTCAGCGTGGTGCGCATCGGCCGCACCTGTTTTTGAACGAGCTTGTCGAGTTGCCCAAGGAGTTCCTCGTCCACCGCCCGTCCGAGCAGCGCGGCGGTGTTTTCGACGAGGAACGGCCGCGAGTTCGTACCGGTGATCGCGACCCGCAGCATCGACAGGCGGCCGGTCTCGGTCGCGAGTGCGACGGCGACGCCGGCGAGCGGGAAGTCGAATGCTTGACGCACGCGCTCCTTGAGATAGCCGGAGCGCACCGGCTCCGCCGGCAACTCGATGGCGGTGATCAGATCGGCGCCGCCGAGCTGCAGGTGGGCGCGGCCGTCCTCGGCATACAAATCGGCGCAAGCTATGCGCCGCCGGCCCCCAGGTCCCGCGATCTCGACGACGGCATCGAGCGCGATCAGCGCCGGCGCCAGATCGCCGCTGAAAGCCGCATGGCAACGCTTGCCTTCGGGCGCCACGTGGCAGATCTCGCCGCCGCTCTTCAAGCAGATGCCGTTGGCGCGGCGCCACCACTCGCTTTGATTGTAGTAGATGCAGCGCGTATCGGCGCAGAGGTTGCCGCCGATCGTCGCCAGGTTGCGATGTCCCGGGGCGGCGACGGCGACGGCGGCGGCGCGCAGTGCCGGATGTCGTGCACCCACGGCGGGGTCGGTCGCGAGCCGCGCGAGGGTGACGCCCGAGCCGATGCGGGTGCGCTGGTCGGTGCAGCGAATATCGGCGAATTCGGCGATGCCACCGAGGTCGATCAATACCGCCGGTGCGAGCAGGCCCCGGCGTAGATTGACGAGCAGATCGGTGCCGCCGGCGAGATAACGGGCTCCCCCGGGTGCGGCGCCGGCGGCGACCGCCGCTTCGATCGCTTGTGGCCGCAGCACGCGAAAGGGTGGCAATGGCGCCGTCATTTCGCATCACCCGCGGGCTGGTGCTGGAGCCGTTGCCGGCGGCGCCGCGCGACAAGTGCGTCCATCACCCGGTCGGGTGTCGCCGGTAACTGATCGAGATCGACGTCGAGCGCGTCGGCGACCGCGGCGATGAGCGCCGGGGCGAAGCCGGCGAGTGCGCCCTCACTGGTCTCCTTGGCGCCAAAGGGTCCATTCGGATCGATGCTCTCGACAATGTAGGCCTCGATCGGCGGCGAATCGACGCTCGTCGGCACGTGGTATTCGAGCAGGCTCGCGTGCGCCGGCATGCCGTCGAGGTAGCGCGTCTCCTCCATGAGCGCCTGGCCCATGCCCATCCAGACCGAACCCTCGATCTGGCCCCGCACCGCGAGAGGATTGATCGCAAAGCCGCAGTCGAGCGCGATCCATACCCGCTCCACCACGATCCGCCCGGTGGCCTCATCGACGCTCACCTCGACCACCTGGGCGCCGTAACTGAAGCCCATGGTCGAACCGACCGCGCCGCCCTTGTGTTTGCCGCCTTGCGCCTCCGGCGGACAGGTGAAGGTGCCCTTCACGGTCAGCGTGCCTTCGTTCACGAGGGCGGCCTTGGCGGCGTCGGCGAAGCTGAGCGTGGTCTGGGTTGCGCGCGTCGAGCCGAACAGGCCCCCGAGGCAGTCGAGGTTTTCGGGATCCTCGCCGAGCTTGTGCGCTGTCGCGGCGATCAAAAGTTTCTTCAGTCGTCGCGCGGCGTCGATCGCCGCGTTGCCCACCATGAACGTAATTCGCGAGGAGTAGGCGCCGTTGTCCTTGGGGGTGGTGGCACTGTCGCCGGCGACCACGCGGATCCGCTCGATCGGCACCCCGAGCGTCTCGGCCACCGCGATCGCCACCATCGTCGAGGAGCCCTGGCCGATGTCGGCGGCACCGGTCAGGGCGGTGACCGAACCATCCCAGTCGAGCTTCAGGTTCACGACCGCGTGTGGCTCGCCGGTCCAATGGATCGGTTTGGCCGCACCGCTCACGTAGTGCGAACAGGCCATGCCGAGACCCTTGCCGCGCGGCAGATGGCCGCGGCGCCCTCGCCAGCCACTGGCCTCCTCGACCCGGTCCAGACAGTCGGCGAGCCCGTAGCTGTTGACGGCGAGTTCGTTCAGCGTGCGTGTCGGCGCAACCAGCAAATTGCGCCGTCGAACCGCGAAGGGATCCAGACCGAGCTCGCGCGCCATTCGGTCGAGCAGCACTTCGAAGGCATGTCGCGTGTCGACGCTTCCATGGCCGCGCATCGCACCGCAGGGCGGCAGGTTCGTATAGACGCGGTAGCCGTCGTACTTGACCGCCGGGATGTCGTACAGCCCGTGCAGCAGTGCGCCGGCGTAGAGTATCGTGATGATGCCGTAGCCCGCATAGGCGCCCCCGCGTTGTACCACCTCGCACTCGCACGCCGTCAGGCGACCGTCGCGGGTGAGGCCGAGCTTGATGCGCACGCTGGTCTGCGGTCGTGCGCGGTGCGTGATGAAGGTTTCTTCACGCGTCAGTTCCATGAGCACGCGACCTTCGGCCGCGCGCGCGAGCATGGCCGTGACGATCTCGAAGTTCAGCGCCTCGACGCGGGCGCCGAAGCCGCCGCCGACGAAGGGCTTGATCACGCGAATCCGCGATTCCTCCATCTGCAGGCAGCGCGCGAGCATCAAGTGAAGATAGAAGGTGACCTGCGAGACGCTCTGCATCGTCAGCCGCGCGGTCTGCGGGTCGTACTCCGCAAGGGCCGCGTGCGGTTCGATCTGCGCGTGGTTGACCTCGGCGCAGTCGATGCACGCTTCGCGCACCAGATCGGCCGTCGCGAAGCCGGCGGCCGGGTCGCCGAACACGTGATGGACGGCGCGCTCGATGTTGCCCGGCCTGTCCTCGTGCAGGAGCACGGCGCCGGGCGCCCGGGCGCTCGCGGTGTCGTAGTGTGCGGGTAGTTCGCGCACCTCGAGCTCGATCAGTGCGAGCGCTCGAGCCGCGGTCTCGGCGTCGATCGCGGCGACGGCCGCCACCGGTTCGCCACGGTAGCGGACCTTGCCGCGCGCGAGGGGATATTCGTTCATCGCCACGGGCAGCACGCCGTATGTGTGGCGGCAGTCCTCGCCGGTCACGACCGCGACGACGCCCTCGAGGCGTCGTGCGCGCGTGACGTCGAGGCGTAGAATTTCGCCGTGGCCGACCGGACTGCGCAGAATGCGCCCGACGAGCGCGCCGCGATGTTCGAGATCGGCGGTGTAGCGTGCGCGTCCCGTGACCTTGTCGATGCCGTCGATCAGCGGCACGCCGGCCGCGGGGGTCGGCCGACGCCGTCCCGGGGGGGCGTTATGCATCGGCGGCCGCTGCGCGGACCGACTCGAGGATTTTCACGTAGCCGGTGCAGCGACACAGATTGCCCGCCAAGGCCTCGCGAATCTGTTGATCGCTGGGCGCCGGCTGGCGGCGCAACAGAGCCTCGGCGGCCATGATCATGCCGGGCGTGCAGAAGCCGCATTGCGTGCCGAGATGCTCGTGAAAGGCCCGCTGCAGCCGATTCAGGCGGCCGCCGGCCGCGAGTCCCTCGATCGTTTCGATCGAGCGCCCTTCGCATCGAACCGCCAGTGTCAGGCACGCCGGTATGGCCTGATCGTCGAGGAGCACGGTGCATGCGCCGCACTCGCCGCCATCACAGCCGGTCTTGGTGCCGGTCAAGCCCACGCTTTCGCGCAGGTAATCGACGAGCAGTTGGTTGTCCGCCACGGCGTCTTCGCGCCATAGGCCATTGAGTCGCACCCGCAGGATGCGTTTGCCTCGAGTCGACCGCCCATCGTCGAGCATGCGCTGCGCCTCGTCGAAATATCGTTGGCCCGCCCCAACTGGCTCGGGTATTATCGTACCAAAATACGTATTTAACGTCCACCGATACCTGCCGCCGGATCTGCGCCGACGTGGCAGAGTGGCGGGGCGGTGAGCGAGGTATCATGAAACGAATGTCCAACGCGGCAAAACGTCCCGGTCGAGCAACTTTCCGGCCGTCGGCAGACGCCGATTCGAGCGAGCGACATGACGCTGCGATCGTGGTGCGCCCGGCGCGGCGCGCGGATGTCGCCGCCGTGAGCGCGATCGATGCCGAGATCACCGGCTTGCCCAAGCTCGAGCACTGGCTCGAGCTGCACAGCCGCCAAAGGCGCTCCGCGGCCGTCGCAGGCGGGTTGTTCCTGGTTGCCGTTGCCGCCGAGGAACCGGGCCGCGTCGTCGGCTTCATCGTCGGCGAGATCCGCGCCTGGGAGTTCGGTTCGGCGCCGTGCGGCTGGGTGTACGCGTTGTCCGTCGCCTCCGGTTGGCGCTTGCGCGGCGTCGGTGAAACGTTGCTTGCGGCGATCGGCGCGCAATTTCGTGCCGCTGGCATCCGCAAGATGCGCACCATGGTCGCACGCGACAATTTGCTGCCGATGCGCTTCTTCCGCGGCGAGGGAATGATGGCCGGACCTTACATCCAGCTCGAAAAGGACCTCGAATGAGCGCATGCCCATGAAGCTGCAAGTCGCCAGCCAGCTTGCGATATTTTCGATCCTGGAATTGGTCGCCGAACCGGGTCGACAAATGACGGTTGCGGACATTGGCGCCAAATACGGCATATCGAGCAACCATCTGGCGAAGGTCATGAACGTGCTGGGCCGCGCCGGCCTCGTGCGCTCGGTTCGCGGCGCGGGCGGCGGCTTTCAGTTCTGTGGCAACGCCCGCCGCATCACCTTGCTCGACATCATCGATTTGTTCGAGCCGCGCTTGCCGATCGACCCCGAGGCCGGCAGGCCGGGCCGGCGGACCGCCGAAGCGGCCGCGCTCGGACTGGTGCTTGGCGAGATCGACGACAGCGTGCGTGCGACCCTGGGGTCCATCACGATCGCCACGCTGCGCAGCCTCTCCTCACGCCAACGGGCGAAGACGCCGGCAGTCTAGCCTCTGCCGGCGTCGCCGCAGCTCAGCCGTGGGTGTCGGCGATCAACTTCTGAAGGTCCGCCTTGCCGATGACACCGGGAACGAGTGTCCGTCCGACCAAAAGACCGGGCGTGCCCTGCAATTCGAGCGCACGAGCTTCGTGGTCATTGCGCTGCAGCACCGCGGCGATGGCCGCGGCATGCTGGTGCAAATCCGACAGCATCCTCGGTACGTCGATTCCGGCCCGGCGCAGCACCGTATCGACCAGCGCATCGCTCGTCAGGCGCGGTCCGGCGAGCAGCGCGTCATGGGCTTGCAGGTATTTGCCTTGATAAGCCGCGGCGAGCGCGCAGTGGGCCGCGTACACGGAGGCTTCGCCGAGCACCGGCCAGTCCTTGTACACCAGCGCGAGGGAGTGATCCTGAGCGAGCACGGCCCGCAAGGTCGGCGCCAGGCGTCGGCAAAAGGGGCAGTTGTAATCGAAGTACTCGACGATCGTCAGCCGAGGGTGCGACGCCCCGGTCGTTTGCAGTCCGGGGGTTTGCAAGATGGCGTGTTCGCCGGCGACACTGATCCGTTCGAGTTGTTGGGCGCCGGCGTTCGTCGCGACCGTGAGCAGCAGGCCCATCGTTAGGCCTGCCAGTACGCCGCCTGCGCGGGAAAATCCACCCATGGGATGACTCCTCGAGTTGTCGACTGTTTCGGCGGCCGGTGCCGGCGCTCGGGAGATTTTATCGCAGATTCCGGCCTCGGTGCCGCCGACCGGGTCAACCCGGTGGCTGGCGGTGCGTTGCAGAGCAGGTCGGCACACGGTGAACGAGAGGAGTGACCCCCATGCACAGCGCGCGATTTGGCGCCGCGGCGAGTGCCGCCAACCGCTTTGGATTGGGCGCGCGGCCCGGTGAGCTTGCGCGCATCGAGAACAATCCGCATGCCTGGTTGCTCGACCAGTTGCACCAACCACTGGACGGCGCGCAGTGGCTTGCCGGGCTGCCGACGAGCATCGACTACCTGCGCGCTGAGATCGATCTGAATCGCAAGCGGCGGGAACTGCGCAAACACGGGACCACCGACAAGTCCGCGAACCCGCTGGCGCAACTCTACCGGGAGGAGTTCGGGGAGGATTTGAAGCGCGAGTCGCTCGCGCGCTGGCGGATCGCCGCCGGCACCGAGACGCCGTTTGCCGAGCGTCTGGTGCGCTTCTGGTCGAACCATTTCGCGGTCTCCGTCGACAAGGGCCCAGCGCACCTGTATGCGGCACCGCTCGAACGCGAGGCGATCCGACCGCACGTCATGGGCCGCTTTTTCGACCTGCTGCTCGCGGTCGAAACCCATCCGGCGATGTTGCGCTACCTGGATCAAGTACAGTCTGTCGGTCCGGACTCGATCTTTGCGATGCGTGTCGACCGGCGCCTGGCGCGTGTCGCCCGGCGTGAACATCAGCCCGCGCGGCAGCTCGGCATCAACGAGAATCTCGCCCGCGAGATCATGGAATTGCACACACTCGGTGTCGGTACCGGCTATACCCAGGCCGATGTGACCGAGTTCGCGCGTGCGCTGAGCGGCTGGAGTCTGCCGTTTCCGAAACAGATCCAGCGCGAAGGGCTCCGCTCGGCATTTTTCTACCGAGCGGGGGCGCATGAGCCCGGTACGCGCGTGGTGCTCGGAAAAAGCTACCCGAACACCGGTTTCGGTCAGGCGCGCGCGATTCTCGCCGATCTTGCCGCTCATCCGGCGACGGCCCGGCACTTGTCGTTCGAGTTGGCGCGACAGTTCGTCGCCGACCAGCCGCCGCCTGAGCTCGTCGACCGGCTTGCCTCGGTCTATCTGCGCGAAGATGGCGACCTCGCCGCGGTATACGCCGAAATGGTGCGCGCCCCGCAGTCCTGGGGTGAGGCCGCGATGAAGTTTCGCACACCGCAGGACTACGTCGTCGCCGGCTTGCGCGGCGGCTCGATCCACATCGGCGATGCTCCACAGCTCTTGGAAGGACTGATCGCACGCCTTGGCCAACCGACGTTCATGCCGCGCTCACCGGCCGGGTTCAGCGATCTCGCCGCCGATTGGATCGCCCCGGACGCCATCTGGAAGCGGGTGCAAGCCGCCGAAGCGCTGGCGGCGCGCGTTCCGCGTGCGAACCTCGATCCGCATCGCTTCGCGCGCGAACTGCTCGGGCCGCAACTTCGTCCGGCAACCCTGACCGCCATCGCCCGCGCCGAGGCGCGCCAACAGGCCGTCGCGATCCTCTTCGCCAGCCCCGAATTCCAATGGAGAGTCTGATGAGCAGCCGCCGCGATTTCCTCACCCTTCTGGGTCTCGGTGCCGGTGCTTCGACCTTAAGTCTCTGGCCGTCGCTGAGCAGCGCGGCCACGGGCGGCGACACGCGTTTGCTGGTCGTCATGTTGCGTGGTGGCCTCGACGGCTTGCACGCGGTGCCGCCTTATGGCGATCCTGGGTACGCGGCGTTGCGCGGTCCGCTCGCCCTCTCGCCGGCCGGTCCGACCGCCGATGATGCCGCGGCGTTGAAGCTCGATGCGAACTTTGCGCTGCACCCCGCGCTTGGCTTTCTCGCGCGACTGTATGCGCAGGGTTACTGCCTGCCGATCGTGGCGGCGGCGCCGCCTTACTGGGGAAGGTCGCACTTCGAGGCCCAGGATTGCGTCGAGAATGGCACAGACACGCCGAACGGCGCCGAAACCGGCTGGCTGAATCGCGCGGCCGGTGCCCTGCATCAGCATGGGATGTCCGTGACCAGTGTGACGCCGCTGATCATGCGCGGGACGTCGAAAATCGACAGCTGGACGCCACCGTTGCCGATGCGGGTGAACCCGATTCTATTGCAGCGGCTCGAGGGCTTGTATGCGGAGGATCCACGCATGGCCATGGCGTTCGCCGACGCCGTTGCCCAACAGCACGCCGATGCGAGCATCGACCAGCAAATGAAGGCCGGGATGCGTCCGGTCGGACCGAAGGCCGTCGAGGAGCGGTTCGCGGTGATGATGCGGGCCGCCGGATCGTTCATGGCGCGTCCTGGCGGTCCGCGGCTGTGCTTCGTCGAGGATTATGGCTGGGACACACACGCCAACCAGGCGCCGATTCTGGCGCGCAAACTCGCCGAACTCGATCAGGCAGTCCAGGCTTTTCACGACGCGTCGGCGCCGGTCTGGCGGCGTACCGCCGCCGTGGTGGTGACCGAGTTCGGGCGCACTGCGCGGATCAACGGCACGAACGGCACGGACCATGGCACCGGCGGGGCGATGTTCCTGTTCGGCGGTGCCGTCAACGGTGGACGGGTGGGGGGCGACTGGCCCGGGATGCGACCGTCACAGCTCTACGAGAATCGAGACATCCACGCGACGACCGATCAGCGCCGGGTGTTCAAGGCCTTGCTCGGTGCGCATATCGGCCTGCCCGATGCTGTGCTCTCGACGAGCGTCTTTCCAAACAGCGCCGGGCTCGAGCCGCTCGGGGGCCTGGTGGGCTCCCCGGCGGTCCGATCCGTCGGCTCGAGGGTGTAAAAGTCGGCGCGGTACCTTTGAGGGGCCGCGCCGTCGGATTTTCGCGCCGACGGGGGAGTTGGCTGGCTTGCCGGGGCGAATTGATCCTAAACCGGTGTCCCCGTGTGCCGGCTGGGCGGCTGTCTCGGGGACGAGAATGATCATGCCAAAGATCCCCGGCGCGGTTGCGTATTCTTTCTCACTGTCAATGAAATTTTTTTCAACTCGACCGCAGGGTGGGCCGTCGCCGACGATTTCGCCGGGCACGCACGATCAAATAGGCCAGCACAGCGACCGTCAGGGTGCCGCAACTGGTATAGAAGTCCTGTTGCATTCGTGGTGTGAACGCCATCGCCACGAGCACCGCGGCCATCGCGCCGAGCGCGCCGATGCTCAACCAGGGAAACAGCCACATCTGGATCGCCGGCACTGGCTCGCCGCGTCGCTCGCGATCCCGGCGCAGCCTGATCTGCGCGAGGCTGATCAACATGTAGACGTAGACGATCAGTGCGCCCGATGAGCTGACCAGAAAATCGAACACCGACTGCGGGGTTTCCGTGGCGGCGACGATGCCGAGGAACCCGGCCGCGGCGCCGATCAGCACCGACATCGTCGGTACACGACGCTCGTTCAGACGCACGAGCAACGGCGGCGCGTCGCCGTGCTCGGCGAGCACGAACAGCACCCGCGAACTGACGTAGAAGGCGGAGTTCAGGCACGAGAGCACCGCAGTCAGTATGATCGCGCTCATCAGGGTGCCCGCCAGCCGCACGTGCATCGTGTTCAGCGCGAGGGTGAACGGCGACTGGCCCGGCCGCACCTGCGTCCAGGGCACGACGCTTACGATCAGAAGCACCGAGATGACGTAGAAGATCAGGATCCGCCAGATCACGGTCGTGCTCAGTTTGGCGACGGCCTTGCCGGGCTGGGAGGACTCGGCCGCCGCGATGGTGGTGATCTCGGCGCCGGTCATCGCGAAGAAAACCGTCGGTACCGCGGCGATCACCGCGATCCAGCCGTGCGGCGTAAAGCCGCCGTGGGCGGTGAGATTCGCGAATGTCGATCCATGCGGCGAACTCCAACCAAAGGCGTATGACGCCGCAATCGCGATGAAGACCAGGATCGCCGCCACCTTGATCGAGGCGAACCAGAACTCGAACTCGGCGTAGGAGCGGGCCGACATGAGGTTCACCGCGGTCATCACCGACATCAGGCCGAGGCCGATTTCAAGCGGCGTGAGCGGCAGCCATTGCTGCAGGATCTTCGCCCCGGCGATCGCCTCGACCGGCACGACCAGCACCCAGAAATACCAGTAGAGCCAGCCGACGACGAAGCCCGCACCGTCGCCGAGACCGGCACGCGCGAATTCGGTGAAGCTGCGCACCGTCGGCAGGGCGGTCGCCATCTCGCCGAGCATCCGCATGACGATCAATATGAGCATGCCGGTGATCGCGTAGCTCAAAAAGCTGGCCGGCCCGCCGGCGATGATCGCGGTGCTGCTGCCGACGAACAAACCGGCGCCGATGATGCCGCCGATCGAGATCATCGTCAGATGCCGGCCTTTCAGGCTGCGGCTCAGGCCATCCGTCGCCGCCGCAGTCTCGATCGTCATCAGCCGGTCTCCTTGTTCAACAAATGGGCGTCGCCCGCCGGTGTCGTGCCGCGCTCGTAGGGCCGTGCGACGACCATGTAGAGCGTGCCGAGCGCGACGACGATAGCCGTCGTCACCAGCATCGCGTAGTTGACGTACCAGGCCTGGCCGGGCGTGCGGGGCCAGAGAATGTTGATGATCGCACCGATCCCGTAGGCGAGGGCGCCCAGATTGACGATCCAGCCCCTGGCGCCGAGCGTGAAGGGGCCGGCGGGCCGCCAGCCCCTGGCACGGGCGATCGGCATCTACATCGCCTTTCAG
>VFSW01009678.1_pt1 | contig 13732 bp, 12 predicted proteins | sample 5358111 | NCBI WGS metagenome assembly VFSW01 (sample SAMN11554181, study PRJNA540505) | mine drainage metagenome | isolation source: sediment from site ElyBrook_90M | place: USA: Ely Copper Mine, Vershire, VT | collected 2017 | reverse complement strand
CGTGGCTGCATTCGCCAATCCGAACTTCCCCCTTTTTTGCGCTGAGCATTGCATTACTTATGCGACACTCAGTAGCTGCATGCTCCATGGTGCGCAGCATTTGATATCATCGGTGACCGCGACACGAGATATTCCGCGACATATCGGACATTTCTCGTCCGCGATGGCGTGAACGTAATTCTGCGTTCGCCGCAGTCACCCTGGACGGCTTTCCGATGGCGTATGCTTGCTTGGTGTTCGGACTGTTGCGACTCGCGACAACCACCGTGTGATCGAGCGATCGGCAAGCTTCCATGAAGTCTTCACGCGCGCAGTACGCCTTGATCCTCGGGATCTACGTGACCGTTTGGGCCGCTGCTTTCACGCGCCTCGCCGGCGGGGCCTATGTCGCGATCGGCATCGGCGTTGCCTGCGGCTATGGATCCGGGCAACTGCTCGCGCTGGTGTTTCGCCGGCAAGTCGGTCCCAGTGCGGATCCCTTCGCCCTGCCGCTGGCGATAGCGACGACCGCCCTGGGAACCTGGATCGGCGTTTCCCGCGGAATCCTTCACCCCGGAGCCACCCTCTACCTTGACGTTCTGGAACGATTCCTCACCGCGTTCGCCATCGGCCACGTCGTCGTCCTGCTGCTGGCCGGCGTCATGGATGCGCTAACGAGAACCCTTCGCCGGCGGCGCATGGAGTGATGATCCACCCGTCGGGGGAATGACGCAGATCAGCTCCGCTCCCGCTTCCTTGTCTGCACTTCGTCGATGAAGTTCGGTCGCTGGGTCTTCCAGATGCCGCTCAACTGCTCGCTGTACCCCATGATCGCCCAAGGCGCTCGCGCCTGCGCCGCACTCAGCATTTCAGCGACGACCGTCTCCTTGCCCGCCGCATTTGCATCGCCATCGATGAAATGCATCGCAGCCGAATGCGTCTTGCCAATCGGGATGATCCCCCCATACCGGTGTCTCACCACCGACGGATAGGCCCAGACGAGATCATCCAAACGAAATACGTCGAAACTGAAGGTCGAGTCGTAGATCAAATAGTGCTCGGTCAATCTCCAGCCCTTCATTCTCAACCGGGTCTCATGCTGATATTCCCGCTCGATGCGCGAGGAGACCTCGTGCAACTCTCCCCAGCCGCCCGCGCGTTTCAGGGCCGGATGAATCGACTTGCCGCGCAAGCGACGCCACCCGATCCAGGCGATGGTGCCGAATACCGCGAGCACGAGCAGCGTGTAGACCAGGTAGGTCTCCGCGGTGCCGAGATCATCGGTGTCGAGCATCAAGGGATAGAATTTCGCGCGCTCGTCCGCCGGCAAGTCTTTAGGGAACACATCGCTCGCGAGGTCGCTCGGGATCGCCTGCAGCAGGCCCGTGACCGTTTTCGCCGGCCGCGCCACACTCTTGACCATCAACACACGATCGCCGACCTGCATGGCCCAATACGGCTTCACCACTTCGCTGCGCACGAGGTAGGACTGCACGGCTTCCTTTACCCCGAAGTTGCCGAGCACCTTGCCATTCACCGATATCACGCTCACCGAGGGGCCCTGATAGGCGTTCACCCGCACAGCCTGTTCGTCGAGGTCCGCCGCCGTAAGCACGTCCGGGTGCAGCAGTGCTCGCCAGTAGTCCGCATCGGCCCAGTAGGCGAGTCCGAGCACGCCCAGGGCGAGCGCGAAGAGGACGAGACTCACTATCGCCTTGCGGCGCGTCGTCTGTTCCAGCCAAGTTGTCATAGTCTATCCACCGCGAAAGAGACGCCGTTGTCACAGTGTGGTGCCGTGCCGTTACCCTTTGGGATTTGCCATTCGTCCGATGAACAGGATGTCGCCGGTCGTCTCGTCGCGGATGAGATAGACAAATCGATGATTCGCGTCGAACACCACGATCGGCGGGTCGATGGGCGGCTGATAACTGGCCGTCTCGGTATCCTTCATGGTCAGCGCGGTGGCCGCCGCCGCTTCCGTGCCCTTCTCGTCGAGATCGACATAGGTCTTCTGCAGGACGTCCGAGACATACAGTCGTCGCGGGAAGATCCGCGCGATGCCCGAGAAGTCGGCTTGGTGCTTCGAGAAGGCGAGGGCGATACCGAGTGCCTTGGCGGCGGCGGTCAGGTGGAGCAGATTGGCGTTGTGAAATCTAGGCAGGGTTACTTCGACGAGCATACTCTCGGCCTGGCCCACCCAGTCTGCGAGAGCGGATGGCGTCAGCTGCCCCTCGAGCGAGCCGAGTTGATTGATGTGATCGGGCAGCAATACCAGCATTTCTATCGTATCGTGCCCCCCGCGAAAGGGGAGAACGAGCATCTTGAATGTCTTGCCGCGATAGAAGTCGAAATTCCCCGTGTCGTGCATCATGTCGGTCTGCACGCGGCGACCGGCCGGAAGATGAAAGGTCTGCTCGTAGGTATCACCGGGGTCGAAGGACTTGACCCAGGATCCTTTGAAGTAGACGGCATCCGTCAGCATCAGCGACGTGTGATGGTCGAACTCACTCGCAGACACCAGTGAGTCGATGCGGCCGTGTGTTTTAGCGGACACCCAGTCGTTGATGATCCGGGCCGAGGCTCGGGGCGCACCCGAGAAATCGAGTGACTGCACCAGGCCGGCGAACTTCGTGTGGATCTCGGCGACATACCCGGAGCGCAACACAAATCGGTTCCGCGCCCACAGGGCGTTGGCCATTGTGAACGTCAGGCCGTTGCCGTCGGGCTGCGCGGGTGATCTCGCCGGATCGTTTCCCAGCAGTTGCGCGAACGCCCGCGCGGTGCTGCCGCGAGCTCCCGCCTGCGCCATCGCGAGCGACATCTCGAGACTATAGGGTGAGACGAAGACGTTACCGGGGCGTCGCGCCAACTCCCGATAGAGACGAATGGCCACGGAGGCGCGGCGCGCCCTCGAGTCGAGCGCCGAATGATCCGACAGCCCGGAATGCGTGCCGGGCGTGCCGCTCGGTGCGGCTCGCGGGGTGGCGACGACCTGTGCGCGAGCCGTGCCGATGAAGCCGCCTGGGGAGCACGGGATGATCAGGCTGGCGAGCATGGCGCCAAGGAGAACGGGGGTGGCGGCAGTTTTCATAGGCGTTCCTTGAAATCGCTGGGATGGTCGCGGCGGGAGTCACCGCTTCTGACATTACGGGGGTGGGTCACTGCTCGTACCCACGGGAACACCGCGCGGCGGGGGTGGCATCTGTCCATTGGTGATGCAGCGACCCGTGTTCCCGTCCATGGTGATGCAATTCGGCGGTACGCCGCTCGCGGTCCGGCTCCTGCCCGCGGAACCCGCGCTGACTGGATGCTTGCCGTAGCAGACGGGTTTTGCTGCATACGGTCTGACTGTCCGGCGGAACTTGATAGCCTGACGGTGCCGCTGATCTGCTCGGCCGGGATCACTGGTCGTGCCGACGGGTACACCGCGCGGCGGGGGTAGCATCCGCTCATTGGTGGTGAAGCGGCCGGCGTTCCCCTCCTCGCGGATGAAATTCGGCGCTACCCCGTTCGCAGTCCTGCCCCCGACCGCGGAACCGGCGCTGGCGGGGTGTTTGCCGTAGCAGACAGGTTTTGCCGCATACGGCCTGGCTGCCCGGTGCTGCTTGACATCGCGCGGATTCACCGAAGGTGCCGGCCTTATCGTCGGCACGAGACTCGGTGCCTTGGGCATCGGCAGCGTGTTTGGAGGCGCCGGATACGAGCTGGACACTCCCGCCAACGGATTACCCACATCGGCGCTCGCAGGGCCGCATGCGAGGAAAAACGCACAGGAGACGACGACAGCGAAAACTCCGGTCACGTTCATGGGGCTTGCTCCGTTCCGAATACATTCTTCATCGAGTTGAGCTTCGCATAAATGCGGTTCAGGGTCGGATCATCCTTGAATGCCTCGTGATACCACAGACAATCATTTCCGGCCCTCGAGTATTCTCCAGCCGCATACTCCAAAAGACAGAGGTTTCGCTGGTACGCAGGTATCCAGGGCGCCAAATTGGCCGCCTGCTCGTACTGATCGGCTGCGAGGACGGCATCCGTTCTCGACCTCGCCTTGACCCACAAGACATTTCCCGCAGCCGCATGTTTTTGCGCCGCCTCCGACGGGCCTGGCATCAGGTCCTCTGACATCATCAAAGGCCCAAAAATTACCCGGCGAAGCGAGGGTATGGGTTCTCTTTCGTAACTCCTGAGCATCGACAATATGTCGGGTGGTGACAGCGCGCGCACTCGGTCATATTTGGACAATATTCGGTTCATGTTGGCAAAGGGCTGCTCGCTCTTGAGATAAAACGACGCCAGTTGCGGAGTTTTCGGCAGATCGTCTTTCTTTGGCGGCCAGTGGAGCGTAAATACATCTCTCACATCGGCATCACGCTGGACCAGCAGACGCACCATCGCAAGGTTGTTGTTCGTATATGCCTGAACTAACGAATCGACCGGGGTATAGTTCACCCCACTCCCAAAATCCAGCAGCATCCTGACCTGCTGGATGTCGTTCGCCTTTACGGCGAGGTCCAAGGCAGATCGTCCATCCTTGCCCAACAGATCAATGGAGTCACCCGCATTGATCAGCATCTTCGCCAGATCCGGGCGGTCGCCGATGACGCTCAGCAACAGGGGATCCCTCACGTTCTGCGGCTTCGCTCCATAGGCGAGCAGTAGACGCAGCGCGCTCTTGGAGCCATGCGGAACCGTTCCGTTCGCCACCAGGCCATTGCGCATCACGAAGGCGAGCTCCTCGAGCGCGCTGTCGGGCTCCGCCCCGGTGGCTAACAGCATGCGGATGATCGGAATGTTTTGCTTTGAGCCGCGGGCCCGCCAGAGATTGTCCACCGCCAGGTCGAGCGCGCTCACCCGGTTATCGTTCCGGATATTTGGATCCGCCTTCGCCTTCAACAACTCCGCGACACGACGACGGCTGCTTTCACCAGATTGCTCAACCGCGCGCATCAGCGCTGTCTCGCCGAGGGATGTCTGCGCATTGACATCCGCACCCGCCTTGATCAGCGCTTCCAGCATGCGTGTATTGGTCTGGGCTGCAGCCATCAAGGGAGTAAGTTTGTAGGGATCGATGACCATGCTGGGATTCGCATGGTAGTGAAGCAGCATGAGCACAATGTCCCAATGCACGCCCTTTTTGCTGAAGAGCGCCCACCCGATCGGGGCCCTCCCATTGAAAGTGGCATTTGGGTTCGCCCCATGTTGCAGCAAATAGGTCACCCGGGTCAGATCGCCCTGGTACGCGGCCGCGCACAGGCTGCAACCGGAGGTCTCCGTGACGCTCGCCGGCCGAAGCCCGCTTGCAATCTGGGACGCGCATCCCTGCAGCAGAATCGGCAGTGCCGCCATGGCGGCGAAAAAAATCTTACGCATGTGTCTGCCACTCACCCTTTGGGCGTCTTGCGTGAAGCGAACTTGTCAATCTGGATCATGAGCCGGTTCCGCGAGCACAGCGTGCACGTCAACATTGACAGGCAAAGCGTCCGTCACTCCACGCCCACCAACCTGACGAGCAGTGGCTTGCGTGGGTCGAACACCAGCAGACCGCCGCCCTGCCAGCGCAGAGTCCCGCCGAGGCCATCCGCCACCACACTCACGCGGCCATCGTGGATTCTAAATATGCGGCGGTCGTCTGAAACGAATATCGCCTTGCCATCAGGGCCGGCGGCAAGCGCGGTCAGTGTTTCCTTGGGTTCGCCGGCGAGCAGGCGCATTTCGCCATGCTCGACCAGGAACAGAGCACCGTCGATCACCACCAGGATGTGCTTGGCCGTCTCGGCGGCGGCAGTGATCGGTTTGGGCGAATGCAGCAGGAGGGATACCTTGCGGCCCGGGCGGATGGTGTAGAGGCCCCAGGTGCCGTTATCCTCGCGGCCGAACAACAGCAACGAATCCCCATTGCCTGGCACCAGCGTCATACCGACGCCTGGCAGGCGGAACAATGGCTCGAGATGACCGTGGGCGTCGAGGAACACCAACTCCCGGCCGCGCACCCCCATCAGGAGTCCCTCGGGCGTAAAGGTGAAGCACCCCAGAGCGGCGACGCCGGTAGCGCGAACCTTGCCGCCGCCGACCAGCCAAAGCCCCATGGCGTTGCCGACCACGGCAGCACCGTCCGGAGTCACGGCAACGCACGGACCGAGATGCCCGAGCTCCGCCGACTTAGCCGATCCTGGGTTGAGTACAACCTGAATCTGCGGTCGCAGTGGCCCCTTGGCCTGGGCGTCCGAAGTCGCTGTCAAGGCGACCAGCAGAATCAGTATCATGGACGGAAGTGCGCCTCGCGAGTTCATGGCGCGTCCTTCCCGGCCTGGGCGGGAGCCCAGATCCCGATGATCCGATTCATGTCAGGCATCCACTTCGGTGCCGTTTGTGCGACCTGTTCGGCTTTTGCGGCGATCTTCGGGAAGACCGCCGAAAACAGGGTGCTCCCCGAACGCTCAGCGCCAGCCAGTTCATTGCCCTGCCCGCCGCCCACGTTGAACAGAATCACCACGGACTCGACGGTAATCCGGTTACCGAAGTCGCGGGCCTGGCTCATGTTCGTGGCGTCAGGATCGGCGTTCATTGCCGCTACCTCGCTGATCTTCGGGAAAATCACATCAGGCAATTTGGTGGCGTTGTTCAGGACGCTCAACGTCATGTCCGACTCGCTGACTACCGCAAACAGCGCATTCCCCGTCTTCTGCAAAAGGAAGGCCCTGGCTCTGGCAAGAGCCGTCTTGACGCTGGTGTCGGAAATCTCGGGTGGCAACCTGGGAAGTTCAGGAACAGCCGCGAGGATGTTGTACCTGCGTGGCGCCGAGAGCCTCTGACAAATCGGATGAACGATAATGACGTTGCCGACACGGTCATCTTGTTGGCCGACCTGGACGGAATTGGCAGGACATCCGGCCCTTGCGGCCGGCAGGCACGAACTCATTACGAGCGCGAGTACCCAGAGACATGAAATTCGGCGCCGCGGTACGGGAATGCGTCTCATCGCTTGTCCTCTTTGCTCGCAGGCTTGGCCGACTTGGCCGACTTGGCCGGCTTGGGCCCGATCATGATTGGGCTTCCCTCCTCGATGCTGGTTACGGTGTCTGCGACGTTGTTCTGATCCAGCTTGACTTGCCCCTTGGCCTGATTCAGATCTCCCGACATCTGATAGATCTTGATCTGTAGGGCAGATTGATCGGCGGCGGTTTGCGCGACCGCCTGTTGTACCTGCAATGCGTCAATAGTGTGCTGAATCGCATCCAGCTTGGCCTGGTCGCCCTGCAGCTTGGCATTGGCTGCCTGGTAGTCCTTGTTCTGGAGCACTACATCGGGCAATACCAAGGTTGCGCCCGGTGTGGGCGGCACACCGGTGCCTTCAGTGGACGCAGTGCCGCCGCCGCTGCTCGGTGTCACGTCGGCTTTCGCGGCGGCCTCTTCGTCCGACGCGCCGCCCACACCCGCACGCGATGACCCGTTCATGCGCTCGGCCTGATTTAGTGCATTGGCATCGCCAACATGCACCGCGTCTGCAGCTTCGAGCCCGGGGTTGCCGGAATTCGACTTGATGCCGAAGGCACGGGTCCCGTCGGACGACTGGGACAGCATGAGCGCCTTGACGTCCGGCGTCAGCTTGTCCCCATTTTCCGCGAAGTCCTGCAGTTTCGCGGTGGCCCGTTGGGCAAGCATCGCGTCTTCCCGTGCAGCGTTTTCACGCGCCTGCCTGTCCAGTTCCGTGTTCTCCTGCGCCACGAAGGTGGTGGACTCTTGTTGGGCGAGCGCCATTTCACGTTGCTTCTCGACCAGCCGTTGCAGACCGGCGATGAATAGGCGATTCTGCGTCCCAAGGTACTTGTCATCGACCTGATTCATGTAGGCGAGCGCGACCGCATAATTCCCCTCTGACCAGGCCAGATTGGCTTTGTCTATGTCGATGTTGGCCCGATCCTGCGCCAGATCAAAATTCGCATAACGCGCTTGTTTGTCATAGGCGAGTTTTTGTTCGTCTAGGCTGATCGCCAATGCATAGTCGTGATTCGACTCCGCATCGTGAGAGCGGTGAAAGATGGTGTCCGATTGGGTCACGTCCTGCCGATACATCCTGTCATCGTATTCGCGTTGCTGCTCCGCTCGTTGCGCGGCTTGCTGGCGCGCCCAAGCGGCATAACCGGGGTTGACAGTGCCACCGCCGCAATACCCGACGCATCTCGCAGGCGGCGTTGGAGGGGGAGGCGGAAGCTCGATGTCGCCTCCGTCGCCCGTTCCGTCGAAATCTTGCGCGTGGGCGAGAGGGGTGATCAGGGCGAGCCCCAGCGTCAGGCCCGTGATGAGTTTCAGAACGCCGCTTGTCATAGAGAGTCCCTTTTTTTGAAGGGGTCAGGGGGCGCAATGAAAGATCTGTCCATCCGCTTTTCGACGGATTCGATCTCTTGAGGATCGACAGGGGTCGCTCCCAGCCGCTGAAATTTCATTACGTCACATTCCCGTGAAGGACATTCGCCGCTCTGCCCCGGATCGATATCGCATCTTGGCAGCCTGCCGCAATACCACGATCATAAAGGACGGACGCGCCGCACAGTTTTGCCGCTCTGCTGCGGACGATACAGTCATGGCTGGGCTGGAATGAGAAGCGACTGCACCGCCCCGATGGTGTCGCCGCCTCATGCCTGACGCATCCGTTGTGGCGACGGCACCGGCATTCACGACGACCACCAACCACGCGGCGGATGGAACAGTCCAATCTCGCTGATGAGCACGGCGTGAAAGCCTGCAAACGGAACACCCTGCGCATCGCGGTAATCGGAGGTGACTACCAGACTCCGGATGTGCCGTCGTCCGTCCTGCAGTGAATAGCGGGCAGCGGGGATGTCGTGGTAGGCGCTCAGCAGCGGTTCGGCTACGAAGGCGACTCGCTGCCCGGCCGCATCGAGCGCCTCCGCGGTCCACGCCGGGTGGGTGACGCCGCTGCCGGTCGCGGGGAACAATCCTGCGCGGCGCAGATCCACGCGGACCGGGGGCTCTTCGAACGCAAGCGTGAAACTGATGGGAGCGACGGCGCCGTCGATCTGTTGCGTCAGGACCCGCCCGACGGAGCGGGAATCAACCGCCCGGCCGTGATACAGACCCAGACTGTCGACGATGACCAGGCTCGAGTCCGCCGGGAATCGGGCGCTGACTGCGATGCCGTGATGATGCAGGTAGCCGTCCGCCGCCATCATGTCGCCCGGCCGGAGGGAGGCACCCTTGAAATCGATGCGGGTGAGGTAGCGGCTGGCGATCTTGTCATAACCGAGCCCGGCACCGTAGAGCGCGGCGAGCGATCCGGAAACGCCGATGACGATCCGGGTCAGCGCCCTCCGGCGGTCGGCTTGCCTCGCCGAGCGTCGGATGTAATCGAGCAGCGGCCGGTCGCGCGCGGTCCACAGCCCCTGCCAGCGAACGTCGAGTGCCCTTGCTGCCACGAGCTGCGGGCCGATGGGGATGAGCGTGCGCTCCCCGCACAGCCACTGTCTGGATTCCCGATCCAGATCTCGCCACAGGTCGATATCGGCGGTATGCGTCGTTCGAAACTCCACGGCCCGCGGCCAGTGCCGCAACAGCGCGTCGTGGGCCACTTGCAGGCCTGACCGATCGCCGTCACCGGCCTCGACCAGGAGGCGTCGCTCCCGCAACGCGCACAACAGCTCTTGCAGGGCGTCATCCTCCTGAACCTCCGTTAGCAGGATCGACTCCGCGGTCAGCAAGCGCCACAGAAGTGCAGACACGCGCGCGCGCGCTTCGTCGGCCACGCTTGCGAGCGCCGCCTCCGCACGCGCACTGACCACGCCATCGAGCCCCCCCACGGCGCGATAGTCGATCGCACGCAGCTCGTTACGGGAAGGATCGCGGCGCTCGTAGAGCTCGGTGAGCTGCATCTCCAGCAGCGGCAGAACATCGGCGCCACCCTGGCAGGCGGCCGCGAAAATCTCGGCCTCGAGGCCGGATTCGAAACGCAGTTTCGCCGCCTTGGCCGGCTCACGAATGATGGCGGACAGGGCCTCCGCATGGCGCAGCGGCGCAAGTCGATACTCGCTTTCCGGTCCGAACATCTCCCCGAGCGCCGCATGTTCGCGCAAGAGGTGCTGACCGGTATCGGCCAAGGTGGCGATCAGTGTGAAGCCGGCGCGCAGCGATTGTGCGAGCCAGCGCCACAGGCAGTTGAGCGTCTGCGGATGCAGCGGGCTACGCAGCCATTCCTCGAGCTGATCGAGAATCAACACCGGACGGATCGGCGCGGCAGGGTTCTCATCCCGCCACTGCGCGAGCAGTGCGAGCGGATCGATCGTGTCGGTATTGAGGGCCTCGGCTCGCGGCAGCACGCCTCCCGCCGCGTCCCGCCAGCAGGACCCGAGCGCGGCCACGAGTCCCCCGAGTTCACGCTGCGCATCCACCTCGGCCGCCGTCGAGCGTGGCCGTAGCAGACCCCAGCACAAAATCGGTCGTCCACCGCGAGGGGTCGCGCCCGCGCGGCTGCGCCGCGAGAGCCCCGGCAGCAACCCTGCGAGTACGAGTGAGGATTTGCCGCTGCCGCTCGCGCCACGCACCAGCAGCGAGTTTGCGCCCTGCGCGGTACGGCGATCGAACAGGGCGAGAAGGGCCTCGACCTCCTGCTCACGACCGAAATAAATCGAGGCGTGCTCGAACTCGAAGGGCTCGAGGCCGCGGAAAGGCGATTCGAGCCAGGCGTTCGCCAGGATGAGTCCGCACTGGCGCAGCGCCTCCTCCACTCGGCTCACCGGACAGAGCTCAATGCCTTGCGCTGCCGCCTCGCGTCGCAGCTCACGGGTCAGCTCGGGCGCATTCGCCGCCGGAAAGAGAATCTTGGTGAGAAACGGAATGTACAGCGCAACCGCGAGCTTTTCCGTCAGATGTTCGACGGGCAGCACCGCACCGTCATTTCCCAGAAGGCCCGTGGCCGCGACCACCGGCGCGCTGCCGAGCTGCGACGCGTCCAGAGTGGCCATTGCCAGCGCGAGGGCGAGCGGCAGCTCTGCGCTGCGGCCGTGCAGGTTGACGACGCTGGCGCCGGGCTCGTAACCCACGACGATGTGACGCGACAGATAACGCTCGCGGTGCAATACCTGGTAAACGATTTCGGTGGCGTGGCGGGCCGAGGCGCGCAAGTCGGCACTGGCGTCGGTCACTTCGACACGACGCACGGCGCAACCGCGGGCGCCGGCGCCGATGCGTGCCGCCAGCGGGATGGCGATTCCCTCCGCGCGGGTGTTCGTGACCAGCATCCACGTCCGATCCGGGGCCGCCATCGATTCAGGTCTCGCCCTGTCGGGCGCTGAAGATCACATTGACCGCATCCCGCTTCCACAGATCGAGGCCGGAGAGCGAGATCCGCGCATAGACCTCGCCGCCGCGAACCCGTGCATCGACGAGCACCTGTTCGGCGTCATCGAGCACGACGAACACCCGCGCGGTGCGCCCCTCGTAAGGCACCCGATGATCCGGATGGACGGAGAGCAGAAGATAGCCGTCGCCCGGCGGTCCGCCGTGTTCTGAAGTCTCGACAAAAACCTCCAGAGTCCACAGTCCGCTCTGGCTTTGGCAGACGATCGCGGACTCATACTGACCATCCGCCGCGGCGAGCAATAGGAAGGAATCCGCCATCGGCGCGGTGACCCCGACCGCGGGCTTCCGTCGATGCCGACGCGATGGAGCCATCTCGGTCGCGAGAGCGGTTCCGCCTTGGGTCCGCAGCCAGGTCGAGAGCACAGCGTCAATCCGGTCGGTCGGTGCGCGGGACGGGTGCTCGACGACATCCTCGATGAACACCAGGCTAGACAGCGCTTCCTCGAACGCTGCCGGCATGGCCGCCTCGTCGAACTCGTTGCCCGGAGCCCCAGGTTCGCCATCGAGCCAGGCGGCGAGGCGGGCCAACCGCTCGGTCCCCGCCAGTGCCGACGGACTCAGCGATCCGCGGTCCTCCAGCGGCCAGTCGGCCGCCATCCGCGCGGCAAATTCGGCATGCCGCAACGCATCCGCAGGCTCGTGCAGCTGCTCGGTGTCGTCGAAAAGCGCTGCGAATAGTTCGGCCAGCCTCGCACGCAGAGCGGTGAGATCAAGGAATCGTCCGTTCATGACCGGTTAGACGGACGCGCGCCAATTTCTAACCTCGGCGTGGTCCTCGATGGCTTCTCTCAGACGTTTGAGTACCCTTTGCTTGAGCTTATAGACATCCTCGACCGGACGATTCATCAGCCGAGCCACCTCGCGCGCCGGCAGTGGATCGGCGCCCGCCAGGGTGATCCTGACGTAGTCTCTTTCGGCCTGCGGCAAGGTGTCGGCCGCCTTGCGCAGCACCGCCACTGCCGCGCTCAGCAGTTCCTCCTCCTCGATCTCGAAGATTTGATCCTCCGGAGATTGCGCATCCGCATCGGTCGTCCCCGCAGCGCGCTCCGGCGCATCACTCAACGAGATGAATCGGTGCGTGGCAGAGAGCGCCCCGTAACCGGCGGGCAGCGCACAGCGGACATTTGCGAGCGCCGCTACCAGGATCTCGACGCTGGGTGCCGGGTGCATCCGCGCCGCCAGGACGCGGGAGAGGCTTGCCGAGTCCGCTGCCGCCCGTTGCCAATAGACGCATCGAAATATCTCTTGCTCGAGCATCGGCAGCCGCGCAATGGCCGCTGGCATGCGCCGACGCAGACTGAAGGTTCGGATGAAATCGAGCAGTAGCCGGTCGGCCGTATGCAACACGAAGCCGATGAGGCTGCCGGTACCGCTGAAACATCTCAGCCGCCGGCAGTCTTCGGCAAGCAGGCCGATGCAGATTTCCTGCCAAGCCTCGCGGCGCGTCTCCGCGTGCACCAAGCCTGGCAGCCGACGTCGAATCACGCGTTCTAGATCCGCCCGAAAGAACGCCTCAAAGGCTCGCCAGCCGATCGCGACATCCTCCCGCAAGAGTTTCATCAGCCGGTGCGCGAGCAGATCGCGCCCTAGAAGCGCAACGAAGGTCGTCAGCCGACTGCGACCGTCGTACGCGCGTAGTCGCTCGAAGCCGCGCTCCGCCAAGCCGTCACAGACCGCGTCGAACGCCTCGAGCGCTTGCGCCTGGTCGCGCGTTATCTGGCGGCATACCGACCAGAGAACGTCCGCCGTGACGCGAAAGAACTCCTCGGCGGCGGCGGCATTCCCGGCGAACACACCGCGGAGCAGATCGCGGTGCTCACGGGCTGTTTCGGAGTCCTCCATCACGCGTTGCCATGCTCTACCGGCGACCTTGATCTCGGTCCCCGCAGTTCAAGACCGCGAGATTCACTGATAGCCCATCTTGGCAAACTGGTTGTGAATGAGCGCACGGAATGCAAATGCAGCCGCGACCAGCGCCCCGAGAAGAAGCCAGCCGGCGATGCTCAGTTTGCCCTTGCTCCTGAACATGAACGAGTTCTCAGATAGGATCTTTGGGACGATCACCGCCACGATCCCGAACAGGCTCAAGACCAGTCCTGCGAAGGACCAACTATCATTCAATGTTACGCGGCGCGCGCCCTGCGCGGCCTCCTGCAGCGGCTCGACGATCTCTAGGTAGCTCACCCCCAGTCCGATGATCAGCAGGATGACACCGTGCCGCCGGGAGCCTTGCAAGGGACGCGCAGGCTGGGGCCTCGACTGCAGGTCGTTCATCTCACACCTCGGCTCCGTCTATCACCAGTTGTGTGTCAGTCGGCATTCTACTAACCAGTGCGTAAGTATCTACTCCTATTACGCTGCGTAGCATGTATCAGGG